>Ga0181524_10003316_pt1 | contig 15734 bp, 8 predicted proteins | sample PEATcosm2014_Bin_34_FD_119761 | JGI IMG/M metagenome (GOLD analysis project Ga0181524, IMG submission 119761) | Peatland microbial communities from MTU Mesocosm Facility, Houghton, MI, USA - PEATcosm2014_Bin05_60_metaG | ecosystem: Environmental > Terrestrial > Soil > Wetlands > Peat | place...
CATCGCCAACTTCCGCCGCCAGTTGAAGATGCTCGGCTTCAGCTACGACTGGTCGCGAGAGCTGGCCACCACCGACGTGGGCTATTTCCGCTGGACGCAGTTCATCTTTCTGGTGCTCTTCGATACGTGGTTCGACCCCCAGAGCGGCCGCGGGCGTCCCATCGCCGAGATGCCCATTCCCGACGAGGTGGCCGCCGAGGGAGAGGCGGCCGTAGCCCGATACCGCGATGAAAGGCGGCTGGCCTATCAGGTCGAAGCCCCGGTGAATTGGTGCCCGGCCTTGGGCACCGTGCTGGCCAACGAAGAGGTGCAGGGCGGGGTGAGCGAGCGGGGCTCTCACCCCGTGGTCCGCATGCCGCTGCGGCAGTGGATGCTGCGGATCACCGCCTACGCCGACCGGTTGGAAAAAGATCTCGAAGGGCTGGATTGGCCGGAGAGCATCAAGCTCCTCCAGCGGAACTGGATCGGGCGGAGCACGGGGGCCGAGGTCGATTTCTTTATCGGCACGTTTCCCGACGCGGCCGCGGCTGGCCAGCCTTCCCAGCGCGAGTACCAGGGCTGGCGGCTGGACCGGTCGCTGGCGGGTTTCCCTCCGCGGCCGGGCGAGGAAGTGCTGCGGGTCTACACCACCCGGGCCGACACGCTCTTCGGCGCCACGTACATGGTGATCGCGCCGGAGCACCCGCTGGTGGAGCGGTTGACCACGCCCGAGCAGGCCGGGGCGGTCCGCGGCTACTGCGAGGCCGCCGCGCGGAAGAGCGATCTCGATCGCACCGACCTGGCCAAGGAAAAAAGCGGCGTCTTCACCGGCTCCTATGCCATCAACCCGGTCAACGGCCAGCCGGTGCCCATCTGGGTGGCCGACTACGTGCTGGCCAGTTACGGCACGGGGGCCATCATGGCCGTGCCGGCCCACGACACGCGGGACTTCGAGTTCGCCCGGCAGTTCAACCTGCCGATCGTGACGGTCGTCGATCCGGGCGAGTCGGCGGGCAAGGCCCGCGACGAGCTGTTGGCCGGCCGCATCGCCTTCATCGCCGACGGCACGGCGATCAACTCGGGCCCGTACAACGGGCTGTCGACGCCCGAGTTCAAGGAGAAGATCGCCGCCGATCTCGACACGCAGGGCCTCGGCCGCAGGGCCGTCAACTACAAGCTCCGCGACTGGCTCTTTAGCCGCCAGCACTTCTGGGGCGAGCCGTTCCCGATCCTGCACGAACTGGATGCCGATGGGGAGCCGACCGGCCGGGTCCGCGCCCTGCGGCCCGAGGACCTGCCCCTGGACCTGCCCGCCGAAATGACCTTCGATGCCGCGCACGATCGCCCCGAGCCGCCGCTGGACAAGGCGCCCCAGGAGTGGCTCTACGTCACCCTGGACGGCAAGCGCTACCGCCGCGAGAGCAACACCATGCCGCAATGGGCCGGCTCGTGCTGGTACTACCTCCGCTTCCTCGACCCGGAGAACGATGGCGCGCTGGTGGACCCGGCGGTGGAGCGGGCCTGGATGCCGGTGGACCTCTACGTGGGCGGGGCGGAGCACGCCGTCTTGCACCTGCTCTATGCCCGCTTCTGGCACAAGGTGCTCTTCGATCGCGGCTACGTGAGCACCAGCGAGCCGTTCGCGAAGCTCGTCAACCAGGGCATGATCCTCGGCGAGATGGAATTCACCGGGTACCGGACGACCGCCGGGGCGTGGCTCAGCGCCGCGGACGTCACGAGCGACGCCGAGGGCCACACCGTGGCCAAGGTCTCCGGCGAGCCGGTCGCCGCGGCGCGGATCGAGCCAGAGGCCGTTGAGAAACAGGGCGAGGCGTTCGTGCGCCGCGAGCATCCGGCGATCCGGGTGGACAGCCGGGCCTACAAGATGTCCAAGAGCCGCGGCAACGTGGTCAACCCGGACCAGGTGGTGGCGGAGTACGGGGCCGACTCGCTGCGGCTCTACGAGATGTTCATGGGCCCGCTGGAGGCGGTCAAGCCCTGGAGCATGGACGGGGTGAGCGGGGTCCGCGGCTTCCTGGACCGCGTGTGGCGGATGATCGTCGACGACCGCGCCGAGGGCCTGCGGCTGCACGAGGCCGTCTGCGACGCCGAGCCCGCGCCCGAGCAGAACCGCGCGCTGCACAAGACGCTGCGGGCGGTGACCCGCGACATCGACTCGCTGGCCTTCAACACGGCGATTGCGCGGATGATGGAGTTTACGAATTTCTTCTTGAAGGAAACCCGGCGGCCGCGGTCGGCGATGGAGCGGTTCGTTCTGGTCCTCTCGCCGTTTGCCCCGCACCTGGCCGAGGAGCTGTGGCAGGCCCTGGGCCACTCCGGGACGCTGGCCTACGAGCCCTGGCCGGCTGCGGACGAGGCATGGCTCCGCGAGGAGAGCGTCGAGGTGCCGGTGCAACTCAGCGGGAAGCTTCGCGGGCGGATCGTCGTTCCCTCCGGCACGACCGCGGAGGCCACCGAGGCCGCCGCCCGGGCCGACCCGCGGATCGCCCAGCTCCTGGCCGGCCGGACGGTGGTGAAGGTCGTGGTGGTTCCCGGCCGCATGGTCAACTTCGTGGTGCGGTAGACTGTTTTGGGTCAGCCCGCTTGCCATCCGCCGGTGATGTTGATCTTGGCGGCATTCAGCCGGCATGAGGCGGCCCTGCAATGGGCCGCCGCCAGGGCCGTCGAGACCTGGGGCGCCGTGGCCGTGGAAAGCCCCGTCTTCGCGTTCAACGAGACGGCTTACTATGAGCCCACGATGGGCCCCGGGCTGAGGAAGCGGTTTTGGGGCTTCGCGCGGCCGCTGGATCCCGCCGACCTGCCGCAGATCAAGCTGCTGGCGAACCGCTGGGAGGCGGAATACGCCGCGGCCGCCCGACACCCCGAGCCGCGGCCCCTGAATCTCGACCCGGGCTACCTGACGCTGGGCAAGCTGGTGTTGGCTTCGACCAAGGACTTCGCCCACCGCGTCTATCTCGGCTGCGGCATCTACGCAGAGGTGACGCTCTCGTACAAGCACCACCGCTGGCGGCACCACGAGTACACGTTTTCCGACTATCGCCGGGAGGATTACCAGCAATTCTTCTCCGCGTGCCGGGATTTCATCCGGCAGCGGTAGTGGGGGTGCGAAGCCGCAAGCGGCTGCCCAGGCCCTAGGCAAGCGGGGCGGCGGTGCTAGAATATGCGGGATTCTCAGCCCGGCCCCCCCGACGGAACACGCGGATGGACCCGAACTTGCGACGCACCCCACTGGACGAGTGGCATAACGCCCACGGGGCACGGATGGTCCCCTTTGCCGGCTGGGCCATGCCGCTGTGCTACACGTCGATCATCGAGGAGCACTTGGCCAACCGGTCCGCGGTGGGGATCACCGATATCTCGCACATGGGGCGGCTGCGGTTCGAGGGCCCGGGGGCCGCCGTGTTCCTGGCCGAGCTCTTGACCCGCCGCGTGGCCGACATGGAACTCGGCCAGATCCGCTACTCGCTGATCACCAACGACGAGGGGGGCATACTGGACGACGTGCTGGTGGGCTACTTCCATAGTGCCTACGGCCAGCCGTTCTACCTGGTGGTGGTCAATGCGGGCAACCGGGAAAAGATCGTGGCGTGGGTCCAGGCCCACCTGCCGCCCCGGCGGGCCGAGGCCCCCGGCAAGGAAATCATCTTCACCGACGTCAGCCGGCTTTGGGCAATGTTTGCCATCCAGGGACCGCAGAGCATCGACGTCCTCGAACCGCTGGTGAACGCCGACCTGCGGTGGATGCGGTACTACCGCGGGGCCCAGGTGCAGATCCTCCACCCGGCCGCCCAGCGGCAGGGGGGGATCATCAGCCGCACTGGCTACACGGGCGAAGACGGCTTCGAGTTGAGCATCGGCAGCGACATTGCCCCGGGCGTGTGGGAGGCGATCCTCCAGCAGGGCCGAGAGCTGGGCATGGTCCCGACGGGGCTGGGTGCCCGTGACACCCTCCGGCTGGAGGCGGGCATGCCGCTGTACAACCATGAATTGGACGAGCAGACGCATCCCTTCGAGGCCGGGCTGGGCTTTGCCTGCCATCTGGTGGGCTACGATTTTCCCGGCCGTGACGCCCTGCTGCGGATCCAGAAGGAGCCGCTCGGGCGGGTGCGGGTCGGCCTGGAGCTGCCGGGCCCACGCATCGCCCGGCAGGGCTATCCGATCCTCCGCCAGGGTCAGGTGGTCGGCCAGGTCACCAGCGGGACCTTTTCGCCGACACTCCGCCGGCCGATCGCGATGGGCTACGTCCGGCCCGAGGCCGCCGAGCCCGGCACGCCGCTGGAGATCGACATCCGCGGCCGGCCCGAGCCCGCCCGGATCGTTGAACTCCCCTTCTACCATCGGGACGTGAAGATTAAGGATTAAAGGATCAAGGATGAAGGATGAAAGCAGCCGCGGCGACCATGCTAAGCATGGTGCCCGACCGCGGGGGACAACTGACAACTGGCAACTGACAACTGGCAACTGACAACTGACAACTGACAACTGAGAACTAACCATGACCCCTGATCCGAAGAAGCTCCTCTACGCCACGACGCACGAATGGGTTTGGGTCGAAAGCCGGCCCAACGGCGAGAAGATCGCCACGGTGGGGCTCTCGGAGTTCGCCTTGAAGGCCCTCACCGACCTGGTACACCTGGAACTGCCCGAGCCCGGCCGTCACGTCGAGGCCGGCGGCCCGATGGGCGAGGTCGAGTCGGTCAAGGCCGTTAGCGACATCTACAGCCCCGTCGCGGGCGAGGTCCTCGAGACCAACAGCTTCCTGCCGGACAACCTCGACGCCCTGGGCAAGGACCCCTACGGGGCCGGCTGGCTCGTGAAGATCCGCGTGACCGACGACGCGGGCCTGGCCCGCCTGCTCGACTGGACTGCATATCAGAAACAGTGCGAGCAGGAAGGGCACTAACTCCCCTCGCCCTCCGGGAGAGGGGCAGGGGGTGAGGGCGTGCGCGAGCAATGTAAACCAGGCAACGACTTTTTCGTCCCCGAGCCCTCACCCTCGGGCACCGTGCGCAGCATGGTCGCTCCCGGAGGGAGAGGGGACCTGACACATGCCTTACTTTCCTAATACGGCCGAGGACCGGCGGGCGATGCTCGAAGCGGTCGGCGCCGCGTCGCTGGAAGAGCTCTTTGCGATGGTGCCGGCCGAGTTGCGGCTGGACCGGCCGCTGCGGCTCCCGCGGGCCATGGGCGAGCTGGAGCTGACCGCCCGCCTGGAGGCGTTGGCCGGCCGCAACACGCCGGCTGCTGCCGGCGCGTGCTTCTTGGGCGGCGGTTGCTACGACCACTTCATTCCCGCGGTGGTCGACTTCATCGCCTCGCGGAGCGAATTCGTCACATCCTATACCCCCTACCAGCCCGAAGTCAGCCAAGGGAACCTTCAGGCCCTGTTCGAGTATCAGACGCTCATCACGCAGTTGACGGGCATGGACGTTTCCAATTCAAGCCTCTACGACGGCGGCAGCGCAGCGGCCGAGGCGGTGTTGATGTCGCTGGACGGCGCCCGGGAGGCCGACCGCGTGCTCGTGCCCGCCAGCGTCCATCCCGAGTACCGCCGCATCCTCGCCACGTACCTGGCCAACGTGGACGCGGAGCTGGTGACGCTGCCGACGCCCGCGGGCACGCTTGCGCCGGCCGCGCTGGAAGCGGCGCTGGGCCGGGGCACGGCCTGCGTGCTCGTCCAGCACCCCAACTTTTTCGGATGCCTGGAAGACGTGGAGGCCCTCTCCGGGATCGTCCACGCCGCGGGGGCGGACCTGGTGGTGGCGGTCGATCCGATCAGTCTCGGGCTGCTGCGGCGGCCGGGCCAGTACGGGGCCGACATCGCCGTGGCCGAAGGGCAGCCGCTGGGCATCCCGATGGCCTACGGCGGGCCGTACCTCGGCATCCTGGCCTGCCGGGAGCAATTCCTGCGGCGGATGCCCGGCCGCCTCGTCGGTCAAACCGTGGACCGCAAGGGCCGCCGCGCGTGGGTCCTGACGCTCCAGACCCGCGAGCAGCACATCCGCCGCGAAAAGGCTACTAGCAACATCTGCACCAACCAGGCCCTGCTGGCCCTGCGGGCGGCCGTGTACCTCGCGGCCGTGGGACCCGCAGGGCTCCGCGAGGTCGCAGCGTTGTGCCTGCGGAAGGCCCGCTACGCGGCCGAGCGGCTGGCAGCCTCGGGCCGGTTCCAGCCGGCCTTCGACCGGCCGACGTTCAAGGAATTCGTGGTCCGGCGGACCGGTGGCCGCGTCGAGGAGTTTCTCGCGGCCGCCCGTGCGGCAGGCATCTTCGCCGGCGTGCCGCTGGGTCGCTGGTATCCCGAGCTTGGCGACTGCCTGCTGGTGGCCGTGACCGAGAAGCGGACGAAAACGGAAATCGACCGGCTGGCTGAATTGAGTAGCGGGTAGGTTATGCTGTAGCATAACATTTTCGTAGCTAAGATGTTGCGTTATGCTGAAGCATAACCTACGGCTGGCCGATTAAGGCTTGAGCCATGCGTAACCACCACGCCACGCAGTTGCTCTTCGAGCTCTCGAAACCCGGTTGCCGCTGTGCCCGGCTGCCGGAATGCGATGTGCCGGCCGGGCCGGTGGCCGATCTGCTGCCGGCCTCCGCGCTGGCCGAGGGCCCGCCCCCGCTGGCCGAGCTGTCCGAGCCCGACATCGTGCGGCACTTCGTCAACCTCTCGACGCTCAACATGTCGGTCGACACGCACTTCTATCCGCTCGGCTCGTGTACGATGAAGTACAACCCGAAGCGGAACGAGCGGCTGGCGGGTCTGGCGGGGCTGGCGGGCCTGCACCCCTACCAGCCCGAAGAGACGATCCAGGGCATGCTGGAACTGCTCTGGGAGTCGCAAGAGATGCTCGCGGAGATTGCAGGACTGGAGGCGGTCTCGCTACAGCCGGCGGCCGGGGCCCACGGCGAACTGACGGCCCTCCTGGTCGCCGCCGCGTATTTCCGCGATCTGGGCCAGCGGCGCGGTGTCGTTCTGATCCCCGACGGTGCCCATGGCACCAACCCCGCCAGCGCCGCGATGGCCGGCTTCCGCACCGCCGCCGTCCGGAGCACGCCAAGCGGGTTCATCGACCTGGACGAGCTGGCCCGGCAGGTCAGCGAGGACGTGGCGGTGCTGATGATCACCAATCCCAATACGCTGGGGATGTTCGAGCGCGAGATGCCGCGGATCGCCCGGCTGGTCCACCAGGCCGGGGGCCTCGTGTACCTGGACGGGGCGAACATGAATGCGATCCTGGGCATCGCGCGGCCGGGCGACTTCGGGGCCGACCTGATGCACTTCAATCCGCACAAGACGTTCAGCGGTCCGCACGGAGGCGGCGGGCCCGGGGCGGGCCCCATCGCCGTGACGCGCCGCCTGGCCCCCTACCTCCCCGCACCGCTGGTCGTCCGCGACGGCAACCGCTACCGGCTCGACGAGGACCGCCCCCGGTCCATCGGCCGCGTGCGGAGCTTCTTCGGAAATAGCGGTGTCCTGGTGCGGATGTACTGCTATCTTCTGACGCACGGTCCGGATGGGCTCCGCCGCGTGGCCGAAGACGCCGTACTGAATGCCAATTACCTCCTGGCCCGGCTGCGGCACCTGTTCGTCGTGCCCCAGGGCGACCGCTGCATGCACGAGTTCGTGGCCTCGGCGGCGGAGTTGAAGACCCGGCGGGGCATCACGGCCATGGACATCGCCAAGCGGCTCCTCGATTACGGCTTCCACGCCCCGACGGTCTACTTCCCGCTGGTGCTCCGTGAGGCGATCATGATCGAGCCGACGGAGACGGAAAGCCGCCAGACGCTGGACGCCTTCGTCGAGGCCGTGGAAGCGATCCTCGCCGAGCCGGCCGAGGTGTTGCACACCGCCCCGCACCACACGCCCATCAGCCGTCCCGACGAGGTCCGGGCCGCCAGACAGCCGATCCTGCGATGGAGGTCTTAGGTCTTAGGTCTTGGGTCTTAGGTCTTGGATATTCAAGCTAAGACCCAAGACCTAAGACCCAAGTACCCAATCCGCCATGTCCAACCTGAATTCACCGGATTGTCGGCTGCTGGTCGAGGGGCCGCAGGACGGCGCGTGGAACATGGCTGTCGACGAGACGCTCCTGGAGGCGGCGGCCGAGCGGGGCGAGGCCTGCTGGCGATTCTATGCCTGGAGCGAGCCGACCCTGTCGCTGGGGTACTTCCAGGACTACGCCGATCGCCGCGAGCACCCGCCCAGCGGCACGTGTCCCGCCGTGCGGCGACTGACCGGCGGTGGCGCGATTCTTCACGACGCCGAATTGACCTACAGCCTGGTCCTGCCGAGCCGGCATCCGCTGCTGGCCCGGCGGAACTGTCTCTACGCGACCGTACACCGCTGCCTGGTGCAGGCCCTGGGCGAGCTGGGGGTTGCAGCCGCGATGTGGACGTGTACGTCCGAAGAGAATTGCAAACCTCACATTTCAAATCCAAAATCCAAAATCCAAAATCCAAAAGCTCAAATTGGGCCGCACCACGCACCGCCCGCCGCCTTCCTGTGTTTCCATCGCCGCGCCGCCGGCGACGTGCTGGTGGGCCGGGACAAGGTCGCCGGCAGCGCACAGCGGCGGCGCCGCGGGGCCGTGTTGCAGCACGGCAGCCTCCTGGTGCGCCGCTCCGCAGCCGCACCGCAATTGCCCGGACTGGAGGATCTGGCCGGCCGGCCGATCCCGCGGCAAACGATCCAAGGCGTTTGGCTCCACCGGCTGGCCGGGGAGTTGGGCTTTCGCTGGATCGAGGGGAGACTCTCGCAGCGGAATGGCCGCCGGGCGGCCGCCTTGGTCCGGACGCGATACGCCCGGGCCCCCTGGACCGAGAACCGCAGGCTGGTGTGAGCGTCAAGTTTGTGGGTAGGGGTTAATTGAGGGGCGGGTTCCAGAAGGAGTCCCGGCAGACAGCTTCACTGAGGTAGAGGGCGCGGAGGTGACGGACGGCGTCCGCCCCGGCCGGCTCTTGGCAAGAAAACCCCGCGTGGTTAGACTAGGAGGGGTCTTGTCCTGCGTCTCAACGTACCCCTCACACCCGGTGTGCAGGCGCGGGCTGGCGGTCTTGGCCGCTGGCCTGGAAGTTGGCCCCGACACGAGGGGCCCCGCCGAATTCCGCGCCCGGGCGGCCAAAACCCACACGCGATGAGGATACCCCCATGGCCGAACCATCCAACACCCCCGAGCAGGCCTTCGGCGACTATATCCTCCTGGAACCGCTGGCCGAGTCGCGGACGGGAAAGATCTTCAAGGCCAAGCACCGGACGACGGGGCGGCTGGCGGCGCTGAAGCTCTTCTCCAAGCAGGCCGCCGCCATGCCGCAGCTCCTGGAACGCTTCGAGCGGAAGATCAAGATTCTCGCCCGGCTCAACCATCCCAACCTGGTGGCCGCGCAGACCGCGGGCGAGCACGCCGGCACCCGCTACCTCGCCATGGAATATGTCGACGGCAAGGACCTCGCCTCGACGGTCAAGAAGCAGGGCCCGCCGTCAGTCGAGGAGGCGGTCAGATACCTGCTCCAGGCGGCGGCCGGTCTGGGCTATGCCCATGCTCAGGGCGTCTATCACCGCAACGTCAAGCCGAGCAACTTGATGCTCGACCGGGACGGAGTGGTGAAGGTGGTCGGGTTCGGGCTGGCGCACGTCGAGGCCGGGGCGCCGGCCGGCGAGGAAGGGGCCGGCGTGGAGCTCACCGTGCAGGGCCAGCTCCTCGGGTCCCAGGAGTACATCGCCCCCGAGCAGATTGGCGATGCGGCCCACGCCGACCAGCGAGCCGACATCTACAGCCTCGGTTGCACGCTGCACGCGCTGCTGACGGGCCGTCCACCCTTCCCCGGCAAGGCGGCGATGCAGCAGTTCCTCGCCCACCGCGGCAGCCCCATCCCCGCGCTGCGGGCCGTCCGGCCCGAAGTGCCCGAGTCCCTGGACGCCGTCTTCCAAAAAATGCTGGCCAAGCGGCCGGAAGACCGCTACCAGTCGATGGACGAGGTGAGCGCGGCACTCCGCGGCGTCCTGGGCATGGAAGAGAAGCCCGCGGACCAGGTTGAGCCGGCAGGCAAGGCGCGACCGGAAGCCAAGTCCGAGCCGCCCGCGGCACCGGCCGAGGCGCCCACGGCACCGTTCGAGCCACCCGTGGCACCGGCCGCGCCCGGCGGCGAAGCGGCGGGCACCCCGCTGGCCGGTCCCGGCGGCGTGTTCCTCGAGCAATATGTGCTCCTGGAGCAGCTCAGCAGCTCGCGGACCGGCCTGGTGTTCAGGGCGGAGCATCGCTTGATGGGACGCACCGTGGCCGTCAAGTTCCTCGCGCCCCAGGCGGCGGGCTCCAAGATCCTCGTCGAGCGGTTCCGTCGCGCCGTGAAGATTCTCTCGCAATTGGAGCATCGCAACCTGGTGCGGGCCCTCGAAGCGGGCCAGGAGGGCAACGCCCATTACCTGGTCACCGAGTACGTCGCCGGCCAGGACCTCCGCCGCAGGCTCCGGGAGCAGGGACCGTTGGGCGTGGCCGAGGCCGTGCGCTATGTCGTCCAAGCGGCCGAAGGCCTGGCCTGCGCCCACGAGCACGGAGTCTGCCACCGCAACGTCAAGCCCGCCAATTTGCTGGTCGACCGCGAGGGCCTGGTCAAACTCGTGGGATTCACCCTGGCCCACGTCGAGGCCGATGGGCCGCTGGCCGAGGCCGGCGTCGAGACCGATCTGACCCGCCACGGCGAGGCCCTGGGCACCTTCGATTTCATGCCCCCGGAGCAGGCCCTGGATGCGAGCAGCGTGGATCGGCGGGCCGACATTTACAGCCTCGGCTGCACGTTGTACATGCTCTTGACCGGACAGCCGCCCTACGTCGGCAAGTCGAAGGTGCAGAGGATTCTCGCCCATCGGACGGAGCCGATCCCCTCGCTCTCGGCGGCCCGCCGCGACGTGCCGGAGGCCCTCGATCAAGTCTTCCGAAAGATGGTGGCCAAGCGGCGCGAGGATCGTTATTCCTCGATGGGCGAGGTGGTGGCGGATCTCCAGGCGTGCTTGCAGGCGGCGGAGAGTACCGCTGGGGGTCCGGGCCCGGCGGCCACGGTTGCGGCCGCGATCGCCCCGGCACGGCCCGCGCTTCGCCGGCGGAAATGGTGGGGAGCGGCCGGCGCGGCCCTGGGCGTCCTCCTGATCCTCGGCCTGCTGGCGCTGAGGTTGCACCCGGGGCAAGGGTCCTTGCAGAAGGTCGAGGGCGGGGGCAAGCAGGCCGCCCGCCAGCAGGCGGCGGAGCCGGAGTCGCCACAGCCGGCCGCCGTCATGGACAAGCCCGGCAAGCCCGAGGGCGAGCCCCGTGCGGACGTGGTGGCCGAGCCGAAGCCGGTCCCACCGCCCGAAAAGCCAGCGGTGTCCGAGACCCCCGCGCCGGCGAAGGTCGCCGCGCCGGTCGAGGTCGCCCGGCCGGCCGAGGTTGCCAAGCCGGCCGAGGTTGCCAAGCCGGTCGAGGTTGGCAAGCCGGTCGAGGTTGGCAAGCCGGTCGAGCCCGAAGGCCCGGCGAACATTTCGGTCGAGCAGGCCAAGAAGCTGGCGCAACTCGAAGCGCTCGAGAGTCGCTACGCGGAAGCCCTGACGCCCGCCGAGACGCTGGTCTCGGCTTGGGCCTTTGCCACGGCTTTGGAGAGCATGGCGAAGCTTCGCTTGGACGACCCCGAGAACGCCGCGCGCCTGGCCGGCAGAATCGCCGAAGTGAAATGCCTGGCCGGGCTGAAGAAGAAGGTCATTGCACAACTCAACTCGGGCAATTCGCCCTTGAAGAAGAGCGATTTGATGCTCCGCGGCATCAACGGCGAGGTTACCGGGGCGGACGAGAATGGGATTACCGCCCGACTGAGCGGAGGCGAGACGGAGGTCCACGCCTGGGGCGACCTGAGCGACAACGCCCGGCGGAAACTGGGCCAACTGGTCGCCGAGGGGGCCGGCCGCGACGATTGGCTCGCGTTGGGGCTCTTGGCCCTCGGCCGGCAAGACGGCCCGGCGGCGGCCAGTTGCTTCGAGAAGGCCGCCGGCCTGGGCGGCGACGTGACGCCCTACTTGGAATCCGCCGCCCGGATGGCCTTTGCCCAGGCCATGGACCTGCTCAAGCAGAAGGATTTCGCCAGAGCGATCGTGGCGATGGACCGGCTGGAGAAGAGGTTCGAGAGGACCCCCTGGGTGAAGTCCCACGGGCTGGAAATCGACACGGCTCGCCGGCAAGCCAAGTGGGAGATTTCCGAGGCGATGGCCGAGCAGTTGTACGCCCAGGCCGCCAAACTGTACCGCGACGAGGAGCTGTTGCAACTGCGGCCGATCCTGCGGCGCCTCAAGGCCGAGTATGCCGCCTCCCGCCTGCTGGGCGACGCCCGGCGGAGCCCGACGGTCGCCGAGATGGAAACGGCCGTGGCCAACGTCGGGCCGCTGGTGACCATCGCCAAGAGCGGGCGGGCCGACTTCCCCACGATCCAGGCCGCTCTGGCCGCGGCGCAGCCCAACAGCATCCTGGAGATCCAGGACCTCGGGCCCTACGAGGAGCGAATCGTGGTCCCCGAGGGCGCCGTCGGACTGACGATCCGCGGCAAGAAGGGCCTGTGGCCGATCGTCACTTCCCGCGAGTGGGGCCACGCCGTGATCGACGTGGTTGCGAAAGGCGTCACCTTGGATCGCCTGGCAATCGTCTGCCCGCACGTGGGGGACCACACCAATCCCCACTGTGTTTACCACACTTTCTCGACCCCGGTCCGCTGCCGCCGCTCGATCCTGCAAGGCGGGCGGAATGTTTTCGATTGCGAGGCCGCCGTCGAGCAGTGCGTCTTCGCCGGGCCGTGCGTGATCAAGAGACCCGGCGCGGTCCGCGATTCGATCTATCTGGGCAACGCCGGCGACGGTCTGTGCGTCGAGCAGCCGTCGCGCTTCGAGAACACCCTCGTTCGCAGCAGTCTGAAAGTCAGGACAAAGACGAGCTTCAAGTCGTGTACGATCATCGGCCCGGCCACCCTCGAGTTGCGCTGCCAGGGCACGGCCTTGCTGGACTCGATCGTCGTCTTGGGCATCGAGGCGTGGATCGAAGACGTGCGGATCGACCACTGCAACGTCCTGGGGAAGACTTCGGCGCTGGCGCGGTACGGGCTGGGCAACAGCGCGGTGGAGCCGCGGTTCGTCAATCCGGCCGCCCTCGATTATCACTTGAAGGCAGACAGCCCGTGCCGCTCCAAGGCGTCCGACGGCGGCGACCTGGGCTTCCGCTTCTCGCCGGAAACCTGGGACCTGCTCCAGCGGGCGATCGAGCTCCGCAAGCGGGGCTACCTGGAGTTCTGAAGGGCGGCGGCATGCGCGGTTGGCACGGGCGCAAGGGGGGAGGAGGGAGGGGTGACAGCCACAAAGCTTGACACGGAAGATTCCGGAATGCCGGAGTGGTCCCAAAGAGCGCAAATTGCCAAAACTCGTCTTGTGTGCCCTCCATGTTCGTCGCCAGCTACACCGAGGGCGACGACGTGTACTTGAGCGGTAGCTTTACCGGGCCCGAGGCGCAAGGCTCCTACACCGTGACGGTTGATTGGGGCGATGGAACATCGGATTCGCCGGACGTGACTGCAACCAATACGCCGGGGGCCTACACCTTCACAATCCCGGCCCACGATTACGCCGCCAACGGCAGCTACCCGGCTACGGTAACCGTCGCGGACGCAAGCGGCGGGACGTGTTGGCAGTATGTCACGATGAACTACACCGACGTGCTCCCCTCGGGCGTCACCGGCCTCCAGTTCTCCCCGACGACCATCGACCAGGGCGACGAAACGATCCTCAGCGGCAATTTCACCGACCCCGGCGCCGACAAGGTCTGCACCGTCACCATCAACTGGGGCGACGGCACCACGGAAGACCCCGACACCACGATCCTGACGCTCGACCCTGGCGCGACGAGCTTCCAGTCCGACCCCCACACCTACTCCACGCCCGGCCCCGACGACGGCGCCTACACCGTCACCGCCACGGTCTCCGACGGCCAAGGCAGCAACCCCTCGACGGGGAAGGCGACGGCGGATTTCACCGTCCTGGACGCCGGGATCAGCCTGACCGACTTCTCGACCGACGGCCGGTTGCTGCGGGTGGCCTACACGATCACCAACCCCGTCGAGGAGTGTGCCGCGCCCTTCGCCATCAACGTCTACAGCTCTCCGGACGGCACGACGCCCGACCAGCTTTTGGCCAGCGCAACGGTGGCCGACCCCTCGCAGCTTACCGCGGGGGCCCATGCGGTCTGGTTCGCCCCGCCGGCCCAGGACGTCTCCGGCAATTACCAGCTCATCGCGCTGGCCGAAGGGCAGGGACCGGACCAGAACCCGCTCGACAGCCCAGTCGAGTTCGATCCGGGCATCTTCCAGGGCGGCGACGGCACGGTCTACGTCTTCGGCGGCCAAGGCAATGCCAGCGTGGACATCCAGTCCGGCCAGATCGTGGCCACCTTCGACGGCAACGCGGCGGAAACGTATCCGTTGCCGAGCGGGGTTACCGGCATTGATCTCCGGCTCCAGTCGGGCACCAACACCGTTACGGCCGAGTCGGGCGTTATCGTTCCCCTGTCCATCTACGGCGGCTCGGGCAGCGACACGATTACCGACGCCGGCAGCGGCGCCGACCTGCTGGTGGCCGGCGACGGCGGCACCGCCAACCTACCTGTTACGATCACCCACACCGGTTCCGGCAGCGCCACCATCGACGCCGGGGCCGGCTATACGACGATCAAGGGCGGCTGCGGCTCCGGAGGCGACACCATCAATTTCGGCACCGGCACTACGAAGCTCTATGAGGGCAACGGCTGGAATACGCCCGAGATCGTCGACGACAGCGAGCTGACGGCCGGCGTCAGCGGCAGAACCGACACGTACACCGACGGCTCCAACTGGTCCACCGACGCTACCTACGGGGGGTTCAACCAATCCGAGCGGGTCCACGCGGCCGCCAGTAATAGCACCGACAAGGCCACCTGGACGTTTGCGGATCTCACCGCGAACGATTATTATGACGTGTATGTGACCCGGGGCCCCCGGAGCGACGCCAGCACCGCTGCGGCGTACTCGGTCAGCGGGGATGGCGGCTCGATGTGGCAAAGCGCCGCGACGGTGAGCCAGCGGCAGGCCCCGACCGATGACCAGGCGGCCGGAGTGTACTGGCACCACCTGGGGGCCTTCCAAGCGGGCTCGTCGGGTACGCTGATGGTAGAACTCGGTGTGGATAGCTCGGGCTACGTCCTGGCCGACGCCGTGCGGCTGGTGCAGGACGACGCCACCACGGCCCCGACCACGAACCTCGTCATGGACACCAACGGCTTTTCGGTCAACGCCCAGGGCATGTTCAGCGTCACCTATACGGTGGCGGACGGGCCGGCCACGCCGTTCTCGATCGGCATCTACGGCTCGCCGGACGGCGTGCAGCCCGTCGAGCTGCTGCAGACCTGCGAGGTCGACGACCCGGCCATGCTCGTCGTGGGCATGCACACCGTCACCTTCGCGCCCGACCTGGGCCCGCTGGACGCCAACCACTACCTGCTGGCCAAGCTGGACGTTTATGACGAGGTGTACGAGACCACCAAGTCCGACAACCTCTCCGGCCCGCTGGCCGGGGCCGTGTTCCAGCAGAGCGACGGAGACCTGTACGTCCTGCCCGCCGCCAGCCAGAGCACGACCATCTCGCAAGACGCCGCCGGCGACACCGCCGTCGGCGCCACGTCCTTCCAGGGCGTCGGGACGATCTA
>Ga0181524_10003320_pt1 | contig 15723 bp, 12 predicted proteins | sample PEATcosm2014_Bin_34_FD_119761 | JGI IMG/M metagenome (GOLD analysis project Ga0181524, IMG submission 119761) | Peatland microbial communities from MTU Mesocosm Facility, Houghton, MI, USA - PEATcosm2014_Bin05_60_metaG | ecosystem: Environmental > Terrestrial > Soil > Wetlands > Peat | place...
CGACCGGATCGGCGACGTGGTGCTGACCCTGCCGATGGCCACGGCGATCAGGCGGCGGCTCCCGCAGGCCGAAGTGCACTTCCTGCTCCGGGGCTACACCGCGCCTCTTGCCGCGGGCCATCCCGACGTGGGCAAGGTCGTGGTCGCTCCGGATTCGCTGAAAGACCGCGCGGCGTATGACAAATGCCTCCGCGAAATCCGATCGGAGAAGTACGATCTCGCCATCGTCGTCCACAGCAAGGGCGACGTGGCGCGGCTCGTCTGGGATGCGAAGATTCCGTTCCGGATGGGCAGCGGCCTGCGCCTGCATTCCTGGCGCTACAACGTGCCGATCTTTCAGCGCCGCCGGCAGCCGAAGCGGCACGAGCTGGATTACAATCTCGATATGATCCGCGAATACGTCCCGGTCCCGGCGCGCGAGGAAGTTGATTTCCGCCTGCGGCCGGACGAGAAGGCGCTCCTGTGCGTCCGCCGATTCCTCGACGAGAGGAAGATCACTCGTTACACCATCGTCCATCCCGGCAGCGGCCAAAGCGCCGTGGACCTTCCGCTGGAGACGTTCGGAAAGCTCATGGACGCGTTTGAATTTCCGGGCGAGGTCATCGTCACCGGGACCTCCGACGAATCCGCGCTGTATCGCGGCCTCGCCGCCGCCGCGAAGCGCAGGCTCGTGGATGCGACGGGGGCCTTTTCGCTTCCCGAGCTCGTGGCGCTGATTTCCGGCTGCGACCTGTTCCTCTCCAACAGCACCGGCCCGCTGCACATCGCACGGGCGTTCAACCGGCGGCTGCTCGGCTTCTATTGCACCGTCCCGGCCTGCCACCCGATGCGCTGGGGACCGTACTCGCAGGAAAAATCGAACACGGTCCTGCCGCCGGACGAGAACTATGAAACCTTCCAGCGGGACAAGAAACTCAGCGTGGAAGGGATGAAGAGAATCCGCGTGGAGACGATCGTGGAACGCTTGAGGGAGATCCTGTCAGCGAGATGAATACGGAGTATGCGGTAAGACGACTGGACGACGGCCTTCGGTTTATTAGAGGCAGGGGGCTGCTGAAAAAGCCGTCGGGAGAGATCCCGCTCGTTCCGCGTCTGCGCTGCGTCATTCCCGCATTCGCGGGAATGACAAAGAGGTTTTTTCAGCAGCGCCACTGTCAGTTATTCAGGAAACGCCCTTTGCTCCGCTGAACTGACCGGCGGCCAGTGCGTCCCAGTCGAAATCCGGGTAGCAATCTCGCAGCCGGTTCAGCATGTAGGGGGGCGAGTCCTGGAAGATGTGCGTGCGTTCGACGAAGAAGTAGCGCAGGTCGGCGGTCGTCATGTGATACCGCTGTTCGAACAGGCTCAGGGGCGTCCGGTCCTCGAAAAAGCGGTGCAGCAGCGACGGTCGCCGGCGCCGGAATTCCTCCTCAACGCGTTCCAGGTCCTGCCGCCGGGCGATGGCGGGATTACCGCTCACGCTCGGATAGGCGCGCAACCCGCCGAGCGGGCTGAAGAGCAGGTACTCATGGTAGAACTTGTCGTGATGCGGGTTGACCGTGATGCACAGATCGGTGGCTTTCAGCGACAGCGCCGCGCAGTCGAAGACGAGCTTCATGAGCGTCAGCACCGTCGCCAGCGAGCGCTGGATCGTCAGGCGGCGATCGGCGAGCATCGTGACCTCGACCAGCCTCCGGCCGGCGTCGCGCAGGGTCTGGACTTCTTCGCGGTAGATTTCGTCCATGGGCAACCCGATCGGCGTGTCGGGAATCAGGGACACCGTGGCGATAACTTGGTTGTGGACGACGGCGACGAAGGTCACGCTGCTCGGAAACGCGTTGAAAATCGTGAGGCGAAGGCCGAAAGGATTTGCAGGAATGTACTCGCGGGGACGATAGTTATGATAGACTAACTCGTAGGCGCCTTCGAGTTCGGCGCGGTCAAGCGCCGGCCGGATCACGAGGTCGCCGTTTCCCCCCTCGTGGACCACGCCGGGCGTCGCGCTATTCTTCGAGATCATGAATAAGCCACGTTCTACATAGCGGAAAGGACAGAATGTCCCCGCTTCGACGGGGATTCCCCTTTTGACCGTCCTCCCAAGGACAGTCGGTTGCCAAACATGAGATTATACGGTCGGATGGCCGCTGTCAAGCATTTTCTCGGCTTTCTGTTGGTATTGAAAAACGTTCCAAGGCCGCGGCAGGGCTGAAACGGGGCCGCCTGTTCCTGTCCGTTTCCTCCGCGCCGTTCGGCACTTCGTTCACGGCCGCTGGGCTGAAACGAGCGGATAGGGATGTTGATGTTTGCGACGCTGGGATGTAAGATTCCCCGCATCCGAGGTTTTCAGGACGCGAGAACCGAACGTGCGGGGCATAGCGAGATGCTCATTCGGCTGGGCTTGATCGGCGCCGGGATCCTGTTGTGCGCGGCAGTCAGCGCGCAGGAGGCGCCGCCGGGTTTCCAGGCGCTCGGCAAGCGCGTGCCCGGTTACGCGGATCGCCTCGAAATCCCCAAAGGCTGGAAGGACGTCACGCCGGCCGCGGCCGCGATGCCGGCGCTGACCGAGGCGGAACGCGCCGCCGGCTACGTGCTTTTCTCGCGCAATCCGATGGGCGAGCCGCAGGTCTGCGACGTGCCATTCCGATTCGAAATTGACCGGCCGATCATCACCTTCGCAGCGCTCGGCCAGTACGAGCCGATCCTGCTGTGCGTCCGCCCGCTGGAGGACCTCGAGGACGCCGTGCTCACAGTGAGCGACCTCGTCGGGCCGGGTGGAAAACTTCTCGGGCCGCAGAACATTGACGTGCGGCAGCTCTGGATTCAGCGCCGGGCCCAAGACAGCCCGACGAAAACGTACCGCCTCGTCCCTGACGTTCTCGAAGCCGCGCATCCGACCGCGATGGCGAAGGGCCTGACGCGCCACTATTGGGTGACGCTGTTCGCGCCGAAGGACGCAGCCCCGGGCATCTATCGCGGCATGGCGACGTTTCGCGCGAAGGGCCGGCCCTCCGCCGCCCGCGAGATTGCGCTGCGCGTGCTGCCGTTCGAACTCGATCCTCCGGGCATCAGCTACGGCGTCTTCTACGCGCTCTATCGCGACTGGCTCAAGGCGTTCGGCGAGGGCGACGTGGTTCCCGGCCAGCGGATGAAGCACCTCGTTGACCAGCGCGAGCACGGGATGAATTGCCTGACCGTGTCGTCGCCGATGAGACTGGCTTTCCGCGGGAGCGGCGAGGAGATCGAGCCGGTGTTCGACGCCTCGCAGCCCGGCGAGGGCGACCTGGCCACGTTCACCTCTCTTGACGAAGAGCTGAATTCGGCCAGGGAGGCCGGCTTCGATCGGACCCGCTGCGTCTGGTTCGGCGATGCGGACATCATCGCCCTCTCGCGGGAGCTGCTGCGGCTCCGGAATTACCAGGACCCGAAGCTCTTTGACGCGAGCCTCAGCCGGCCCGGCACGCGGTTGTTCGACCGCGTCTATGATGCCGCTCTGAGCGCCGGCGTGGGCCGGTTCCGGGAGGCGCAACTCGCGGAACCGTATGTCTGCGTCCTCAGCAGGCCGAGCGACACGGAGGAGCTCAGCCGGACCTGCGAGCGATACCTGGCAATGGCCCGGAAACTCGACGACCTCACTTTCCTGTTCGTCAACGGCGGTTCGCATGGCGAAGACCAGCCCGGCCGGTTCAAAGGCAGGCTGGACGTGGCGTGCCACAATGATGTTTACGGGCCGATTGTCCTCGACGAGGACAAGGAAGCCGGCGTGAAACAGGTCTGGATTTACGGCGCGGCCAGCTTTACGGACGCTCATCTCAACCGCATGCGGTTCGGCTGGTACCTGTTGCGCATCGGCGCCGCCGGCGCGCTGGAATGGGCCTATCAGTGGCCCGGGCCCGGCGGCATGTACGACGGCCTGGGCGCCGGCGAGCCGAGCGAGGCGGACGCATCTCGTCCCGGAAACGGCACGGCAGCGCCGTTCGATGCGCCCGGTGCGCACGGGTCGTTCGCCTATCCGAGCCCGGAAGGCCCCCTGCCGACGGTGGCGTGGGAAGGCTTTCGCGCGGCGGTGGACGACGTGCGCTACGTGCGGACGCTCGAACGTCTCTGTCGAGAGAAGCAGGGCGCGAAGCCGGACGACGTGGCATTGGCGCGGCAGGAACTGGCGGACATGATCGCACGGTTCTCCGTCAATGAGCGCGACACGGTGGCGGTCGTCTCAGCCGATACCGCCCAAATCTGGCACGGCCGGCTGGCGTGGCATATCCTGAAATTGATAGACGCGGCGAAGTGACGTCCGCTTTCAACACGGAGACACGGAGGGCACGGGGAAACACGGAGAAAAATCAGGATTTTCAAATCCTGAAAAAATTCCTCAGTGCGTCTCCGTGCTCTCCGTGCCTCCGTGTTGAAAATGGACCTCATTGAAACCGAGAGGTGGACGAATGGCGCACATGCAGTGGTTGGGCGGCCTCGCGCTCGTGCTCCTCGCCGCGGGCTGCGCAACGCGGCCTCAGCCGAAAGGATTCGAACTACGGTTCCTACCTGAAACCGGCGCGGTGACCGCGCAGGAGAAGAACGCCTTCGACATCCATCCGCGCGATGAACTGCTGTCCAGCGGCGCCGTCGCGCTGCCGATGAATTTCAAGCTCAACGTCGCCGCACGCGCCCTCTCGGGCCTTCGCGTCCAGATCGTCTGCGGCACGTCGCTTTATACCTTCGCCCCGAGCGCGCGCGAGGGAACCTGCGTCATCCCGATCCCGCCCGAAGGCGACATCGCCGTCACCGCGAAGCTCTTTTCGCAGGCCGGGCTCGTCGAGGAAAAGCAGTTCCTCATCCCGAGGTTCCCCAACGCGCTGAAGTGGTAGAACCGGCTTTCAGGCTTTCTGCAGTGTGCCGACGTTGTCCTTGATGACCACCGTCTCGGCGTCATGTTCCCCGAGGTCAACGAGCAGCCCCTTGAGCGATCCTTCGTGCATGACATTGTCCTTGATGATCGAGCTGGCCAATCGGTGGACCACGATCGAGTAATCGGGCGACAATGCGCCCCTGTTGCCGTCATCCCTTCCGGCGGTCATGGCATTGCCGATGAAGACAAGGCCGCGCACCTCTTCGAACCGCGCGTGCGAGCTGTCATATTCGCTCTCTTTGCCCCAGTCCGGTTTGCCGCTCCGATAGATCACGTTGCCGGTCGCGGTGATCACGCCGCAGTGGCTCTCGCCCCTCGGCAGCAGGGCGATGCCGCTTCGGCCGGAACGGTCAATGTAGTTTCCGGTGATGTTGTAAGTCGAGCCGCCGTGGATCAGTATCCCGCCCTGTCGGTTCCATTCGATCCGGTTCGCGGTCAGCGTGTTCGAGGCGCTCTCGTCATAGGCGCCGAAACCCGCCATCGCGTTCCCCGAGAACCAGTTATCCAGGATGAAACCGTCCCAGCCGCGCACGCGCAGCCCGCAACCGCCGTTGTGGACGGAGTGGCTGTGCCGGACGGAGAAGCACCAGATCCGCTCAAGACGAATGCCGTCGCCTGTGAACTGCTCAACCCGGCATCCGTCAATCCGGGGCGTGTCCTCCTGCGAGCCATAATCCGGCTTGTCAACCATGATGCCGTGAATCGGGCGCTCGCCTCCGAGCTTGCCGCCATGAAAGCAGACGCCATTGACCATCGCGCCGTATGCCCCTGTGAGATTCAACAGGCACTTCGCGGCGCTGTCGTTCAGGCGAATAACGGCGCCCTGGCTGTGGCGATAACTCCACACCGGAAAGCCGCAAAGGGCTGTGCCGGGAGACATCTTCAGTTCGCCGGACATGTACAAGCCCTCCGGCACGAAGACCGTTCCCTGCGTCCCGGCCGCGGAATCGAGGGCCTTCTGAATGGCCGCGGTATCGTCGGTCTTGCCGTCTCCCTTCGCGCCGAAATCTCGCACGTTGAGGGTATGTCGCTCAGCCACTGGCTCGCTCCTTTCCCCGGAATTCTTCTCATCCGCCGCCGCCGCGATGCCGCCGGCGCCGGTCAGCAGCATTCCCGCGCCCACCGCGCCCGCCGCGACGAGGAAATCCCGCCGCGTCCGCCGCGCGTCAGCATCCATCGGCTGCCCGTCCGTCGGTCCGGGATTTCCCATTCGAGTGTTCTCCAATTGGGGAGGCGCAGCAGACGGTTACGCTCTGCTCCTGGCTGGCTCGAGCGATCGTTTGCTCCGGGACTTCTGGAGCTCGATGGACGGCTGACGGCGGCTGAGGAGGTCGAGCGAAATGGAGATGACCTCCTTCGCTTCGTCCGGCGTGGTCGTGCCCACGGTGACCATGTCCTGCTCGCGGATGGTGCTCCAGACGAAGGCGAGGCCGACCGGGACGATGAGCCGGCCGGCGGCGAAGGGCTTGATGGTCATCACCGGCTTCTTCGCCTCGGCGATGATCTTCATGACCCAGTCCACCTCGACCTGCATCAGGAATCCGGCGGCGTTGTAGATCTGGATGTAGGTGGCGACGTCCGCGTTCATGGCGTCGGCGTAGGGGACGACTTCCGGCATGTGCGTGGAAAGGCCGGGGATCATGCCGCGGTCGCGGATCATTTTCGTGTAGCGGTCGAGGTCGCGGATCACGCGCGCGCGCCGGTCGGTGAGCGCGTCGGTCACGCACTGGTGCGGCATGCAGAACGTGCCGCCCATTTCGCGGCAGACGTCGAACACGCGCTCCGGTTCCTGCTCCGGCGGTCCGCCCATCGTGAGATTGAAATCCGGAGTGAGGATCGAGATCATCTTGCGGCCGGCGCGGTCTTCCGCGTCGCGAATCGCGTCGCGCAGCATCGGCGAGATCGGGCTCATGATCGCGTCCACGCCCGCTTCCAGGAAGACCCCGAGCAGTTCGGCGATCCGCTCGCGCGTTTGAAAGGACTTGATGAAATTGTTCTTCGCCCCGCTCTGGTGCGACCAGCCCAGGAACCAATTCGTCCCGACGATCATCCGCGGCAGCGAAACGCCGCCGACCAGAGTTCGGGGAAACTTGTCCATCTGGCATCCCTTCAGCATGAATCCGCGATTTCCCGGGCGACCGGGGGCCACGACCGTCGTCAACCTTCACACTATATTGTACCTTCTGCAGGCGCAAAAGCAACGAGCAGGGGCGTCCGACCGCTGATCAGGCCGGCGGAACTTCGCTCTCCATCGCCGGCCCGAGCAGATAGGCCAGCGTGAACGTCTCGACCGTGCCGATCACGATCAGCCAGCTCCAGCCGAGCGAAATGGCCTGGGTTGCGGAGAGGAAAAACAGCTCCGCGCAGGTCAGCGCGCTGAGGACCATCGCGACGACATTTGCGGCGTTCGAGCGCCGCTTCGTCAGGATGCCGAGCAGGAAAATACCCAGCGTGCTGCCGCTGAGGATGCTGACGATCTGGAACGCCAGCCACAGGGCCTTCTCGACCGACCGGCACGCCAGCGCCAGGGCGATGAGGATCAGCCCGAAGCCCACGATGCCCGCGCGAGAGACCCAGAGGTAATGCTTCTCCGAGCCCGATTTGTGGATCAGCGGACGGTACAGGTTGGTGACGAAGGAGGTGGAGAGCGAGCTCAACGGCGAGTCAATGCTGGTCATGACGATCGCGGCGAGCACCAGTCCTTTGAGCCCCGCCGGCAGCGTGTGCGTCACGCACCAGCCGAGGATTTCGTCGGGCTTGCCGATCGCCGGCTGGCCGCGCTGCTGGTAGAAGACGAAGAGCAGTGTGCCGAGCGAAAGATAGCAGCACAGCAGCGGCAGGGCGGCGAGGATGGTCGAGATGAGCGCCTTCTGCGACGAGCGCCGCGTCCGGACGGTGAGCAGACGCTGGACGAGTTCCTGGTCGGCGCCGAAAACGGCCAGGCTCACGAAGAACGCGTTCGCCGTCCCGGCCCAGAACGTCGTGGCGTCGCCGAGGTCGCCGCTGAAGTTGAACACGCTGAGCCGCCCCCACGCGCCCGCGACGCGCCACACCTCCGCCAGCCCGCCGTCAATGTGCAGGAGCAGCCAGCTCCCGACGAGCGCGCCGGCGAGAAAGAAGACGCACGCCTCGAATGCGCCCGTCCAGACCACCGCCTTGATCCCGCCGAACCCGACGAGGGCGACGCTGACGGCGGTGAAGACCAGAATGGCCTGGGCGAGACTCCAACCCATGATGAGCGAGATGCCCAGGCACGCCGCGTATAGCCGCACGCCGGCCCCGAGCAGCCGCGTGATGAAGAAGAACGCCGAGCCGGCGTACTCCGTCTCCGGGCCGAACCGGTCCCGCAGGAACTCGAAGACCGTCGTGCAGTTGTGCCTGTAGAACACCGGGATGAACAGGAACGCCACGAAGATCCGTCCGGCCGCCGAGCCGACGAAGAACTGGAGATAATGCCAGTTCTCCGAGTAAGCGACGGCCGGGACGCCGATCACGGTCAACGCGCTGATTTCCGCGGCGACGAACGACAGCGTCGCGACGAAGGCCGGCACGCTTCGGCCGCCGAGGAAGAAATCCCGCGTGTCCTTTTCTTTCCGGCCGGCCAGGTAGGCGATCAGTCCCAGGATGGCCAGCGCGACGCCGACGACCAGAAAATCCAGCGGCGCCAGCGTCCTGACCGGCGCGGACTCGGCCGTTGCGGCGATCATCTCGGCTGGTTCTCCAAGGCGGACCTGAGCGAACCGCCGGCCTGTTTCAGGAGCTTCGCGGCGGCGTCGAAACCGATCTTCCGGGCCTGCATGACGATGGCGACCTTCGCGCGGCCGCGAGCTTCCTTCAGCAACCGCCTGGCGCGCGGCCGGCCGACGCCGGTCACCGCCATGACGATCCGCTCCGCGCGGTCGCGCAGTTTCTCGCTTCCGGCCCTCACGTCCACCATCAGGTTGCCGTACGCCTTGCCGCAGCGGATCATGGCGGTCGTCGTCAGCGTGTTGAGGACGAGCTTGGTCGCGGTGCCCGCCTTCATGCGAGTGGACCCGGCGAGAACCTCGGGGCCGGGGACGGGATTGATGACGACGTCCGCGCGGAGCAGTTTTCGCGCCTCGGGCGCGCAGGTCACGAAGATCGTGGCGGCGCCGACCTGTCTCGCGCGCTCCATCGCCCCTCGCACGAACGGCGCCAGCCCGCAGGCGGAGATTCCCGCGACCACGTCGCGCGGTTTGAGCCTTCGTCGGTCGAGCGCCCGCGCGCCGGCTTCGGCATCGTCTTCCGCGCCCTCGACCGCGCGCCGGAGCGACCGCGCTCCACCCGCGATGATTCCCTGGACCATGAACGGCCGCGTGCCGTACGTCGGCGGGCATTCCGAGGCGTCGAGCACGCCGAGCCGGCCGCTCGTCCCCGCTCCGACGTAAAACAGCCGTCCGCCGCGCTTGAAGCTCTTCACGATCAGGTCCGCCGCGGCCGCGATGCGCTCCCGCTCTTTGGCCACCGCGGGCGCGACCTGCATGTCCTCGCGGTTGATGATGTCCACAATCTGCAACGTGGAGCGCAGGTCAATTCTCCGGCTGCGGACATTTCGCTTCTCCGTCGTCAGCCTTGAACGATCCTTGAGCGTTCTCATCGGTTCCCCGGAACTATTTTCCCAAGAACGACGGGCCTGCGCGCGCCGGTTGCGGACGGCACGTTGTTCGGCACGCCGCGGATCGTCTCGCGGGCGAGGAGGGCGAACGACACCGCCTCCTTCTCGTCCGCGCTGAGTCCGAGTTCGTCCATCACGATCACGCGCGCCGGCTGGAGGTCGGCCTTCAACCGTTGCACCAGCAGCCGATTTCGCGCGCCGCCGCCGCAGAGGATCACCTCGTCAGGCCACTTCGGCAGGAAGCGCCGGTAGGCGTCCCGGATGCTCGCCGAGGTGAAGGCGTTGAGCGTCGCGAGGATGTCGAGCGGCGCGACCCCGGCCTTTCTCGCGCGCCGGAAAACCTCGTCGGCGAACGCGGCGCCGAATTCCTCGCGGCCGGTGGACTTGGGCGGCCGACGCCGAAGAAAAGGATGCGCCAGCAGTTCGGCGAGCAGCGCCGGGGCAACGCGTCCGCGCTGCGCCAGTCGGCCGCCGTCGTCGTAGTTCCGCTTTCCGCGCGTCATCCGTTGAGCCACGCGGTCCATCATCATATTGCCGGGGCCCGTGTCGAAGGCGATCAGGTCGCCGATCTTCGGCCGGGCCGGCATCCAAGTCACATTCGCGATGCCGCCGATGTTCTGGATCGCGCGGCTCCTGCGCGGGTGGCGGAAGAGCAGGAAGTCAGCGTAAGGGACCAGCGGCGCGCCCTGGCCGCCGGCGGCGATGTCGCGCGGGCGGAAGTCCGCCACGGTCGTAATCCCGGTCCGCTCTGCGATCACGGACGGTTCGCCGATCTGGAGCGTTGAGCCCGCGTTCCGCCGCCCGGACCGACCGGCCTGCGGAAGGTGGCAGATCGTCTGCCCGTGCGAGCCGACCAGGTCAATCGAGCGAAGCGGTATCCGGCTCGACCTCGCGAGCGCGATCAGCGCACCGGCGAACAGTTCGCCGAGGAGGAAATTCAGCCGGCAAATCTCGTCCAGGCGGGCCGTCTCCGGCTGGAACAGAGCGAAAATGCGCTTCCGGATTTCCGGCGGCCAGGGGAACGTGCGGAATGCCAGAGTGCGAATGCGGCGAGGCGCGATCTCCACAATCGCGGCGGAGACGCCGTCCGCCGAGGTGCCGGACATCAGCCCGGCAACCCGCAGCGTCCTTTTACGCGCTACCGCAGCAACTTCCTTCACTTGATGTCCCTCGAAACAGCTCCCACGAAACGAAAGCGTATTGGAATAGGACTTCCGATGCAAGTCCTGCGCGTTTTTGGGTTGCGGAACCGGTGAGGATAAGATAGAAAATGCCACGATGACTCGCGCGAGGTGTGAGTCAACTTTCATTCGGGAAACTCTGGTTAAACGGGAGTAACGGACAGGAGGAAGGGCCGATGAGACAAATGCGGCTTCCCTGGCTTGCCGCAGTCGTTCTATGCGCCGGCGGATGCGCGACGTCATACCAGACGGAGTACTACTTGTTCGGCGGCAAAGTGGTGGACGCGGACAGCGGCGAGCCCATCGCGAGGGCCGCGCTGTATATTGCCGAGTCGGAAGCGGATTTTTTCAAGCCGCCGCGCGTCTACGCCGAGGAGTACTCAGCAAACGATTTGCCAGTGGCCGCGTTCGGCGCGCGAGCGACCTTTGGCCGTGACGCGGCGAACAGATTCCTTTTCCTCATGGCGGACGATAACGGTCACTTCCAGACGATCTGGCGCCGGGATGTGATCCGCCACAGCTTCTTTCCGATCGCCGTGATGTCGCCAAGTCCGCTGCGGACCATTTCTTTTGCGGCCGGGGCAAGAGGGTATTCTGACCGAATCGTAAGCGTGGGCAGCCTGAATGGCGGCAGGGAATTCGCGCGCAACAAGGATTGCGCCAGGGCAGAGGAGAACTTGCTGGCTCCAATCGTGCTGCACAAAGGCGGGGAATGGTCAATCCACCCCGAAAGTATTGAGGTTAAACTGTTGATGCCCAGGCGTCCGATCGCCCCTTCCGGGAAGGCCGGAACGGTTTACCAGAAAGCCGAGACGGCGTTCCGGAAGAAGCAATGGAAGGAAGCGCTCGCCCTCTACGATCAAGCGCTGGCGGCGGAGCCCGAGCAGCCGCTCGTTTGGCTTTTCCGGCTCGACACTCTCTGGAGGCTGAATCGGTTCAATGAGGCTCTGGAGGAAGGGAAGCGATACCTGGACAAGTATCCGCACGTGGGCTACGCGTACACGATATTGTCAGACTGCGCCTATCCGCTTGGGGACGCAGAGTTGAACCGCAGCTACCTCATCAAGGCCATGCAACTTGATCCTGAGTTCTGGTTCGCATACGTGAGGCTTTGGCAATTCGACGGCCAGTACTCGATGCTTCCGGAAGGTTGGCTTCCGTCGGCGAAAGTCCTGAAATAGCGGCAGCGGCCGGCCACCAGCATTCAGCGCGACGAACAGCGGTGCCTGGCCGGCGAACTGCCTTCCAGTCCAGCACGAATTCTTGCCCGCAGGTCGGCGCCAGGCGCAGGTTTATTTCACAGTTGCTCGACGACGGCGACCATCTTCTCGTAGTTCCGGAGCGCCAGGTCGCTCAGCTTTCGGCCATAGGGGCAGGCGGAGGGCATCAGGACGAAGCCGCGCCCCTCTCCGGAGGTTCCCTCGACGATCGCCCTGCGGACCTTCCGCTCGAAATCGCGGGTGTTCAGGTTCTCGATGTCGCTGGCCTCCAGGTTGCCGAAGAGGACCCACTGCCGGCCGTACGCGCGGCGGACCTCGGCGAGTTCCACGTCGCCCTGGGGCGGCGGCTCGATCGGGTCGAGCCCTGTGCAGCCGGTCTCCGCAATGGCGTCCAGGATGGCCTTCAGTTTTCCGTGGCAGTGGATCCGGGCGAAGCCGCCGCGCCGCTGGATCGCCCGCACCATCGGCTCGTCATACCGGATGACGTACTCGCGAAACAGCGCGGGCGGCAGGTAGGGCGGCGAGGCGTATTCCGGCCCGAAGATGCGCCACAGCCGGCCAGGCAGCGCCTCGGCAACCGCTTCGGTCCGGCGCCACAGCGCGCGGGAGTGCCACTCGAGCAGGCGGTGGAACAACTGCGGCTCCGTCAGAGCGAGCACGGTGAACTGGCCCAGGTCGAACATCCCCGCCGCGAGGCAGAGCGGGTCGGCGGTGTCCAGCATGACGATGCCGCTGTCGCCCAGTTGCCGCTCCGCGTCGAGGACCGGCTGAACGTCCACCGCGCCGACGCGCTCGTCCGCCGGAATCTGGAGCCACGCCCTGATGTCTTCGGCGTCCTTGAGCAGCGGCTCCAGGACCCACGTCGTATTCACGTCCGGGTCGCGCCGGCTGCGCGAGGTCAGCGCGCGCCCGCCCGCCTGCACCGTCCGGATCGTAATGCGGCTGCCGTTTAAATACTCCGTCTTTGTCGTAGTCGCCTCGTCCAGCGGGTTTGGGCCGAGGTTCCGAAAATGGACCGACCGCATGACGATGCGCTCGGTCTTCTCGCGCGCCAGGTCGAGCAGCGGTTTCCAGGACGGGTGGGAATAGATGTTGAACGGGTCGCTGTTCGCGGCGTCCTCGTCGAGGCCGTTGATCTCGTAGAAGTTCACCGGCGGCCGGTCCACCGGCCGGCCCTCCAGCGTCGCCATCAGCCGCTCGCGCCTGTTCATAAGACCGGTCCGCCTCGATGAGCGCCTGCCTGCTGATCTTACAAGTCGCGCTTGCCCGATTCCGCCATGGCGACGACACTGTACCGGCTGACGCCCTCCCTGGTCAACTCTCGCGCAGCACTCCCGAAATCGCCGCAGAAACATAAGATGTTTTATAAATTGTTCCACGTGGAACAATCAGACTATTCCTGATATGCATGCCTCTTTGATGCCGTCGCAATGGCCCCGTAACGGGCCGGAATGATGTCGCATTGGCCGCGCCTCCCGGCCAAATGCTCGCTCTCATGATGCCGTCACGGGCCGGCCGCTGCAGGAGCGCTCGGCTCGACAAACCCATCCGAAAAAACGAACCCAATCCCGTGCGACACCCGCAGACAACCCGACCAATCTCTCACTTTCGCAACTGCGAAGCCTGAGAGGGGCCTACGTCTCCGGACGCTCTGCAGACTGCTGTCGCCGATAGGCCGTCGGAGCGCAACCCACAAGCCGGCGGAACGCGTCGTTGAAAGTGCTGGGGCTTCCGAATCCGACATCGTAGCCGATGTCAATCACCTTAAGGTGGGAGTTTGTAAGAAGGAATTTTGCACGTTCGATGCGAACCTGGTTGCGGTATTGCGTGAATGTCGTGTTAAGTTGCTCCCTCATGAGATGTGCCAGTCGGCTTGCGCTGAGACCGACAGCGGCAGCCACGTCTTTCAGACGCATCGGTTCCGCGTAACGTCTCTCCAAGAAATCCTCCGCGCGCCGAATCGGGTCGCGCTGCGAGACATGGCGCATATCCATCATGGTTCGCTCCGCTTCGGTCACGTATTCACTGACCAGCAAGACCATGTGAATGATCGCGTTCGCCTTGTTTCGCGGAATAACGGGCGTGCGGAAGTAGAACCGTCGCGCCCTCAGGAGATCCACTTCCAGAGATGCCAGCTTCGGTTTCATCTGGGCAAAGCCCTTCTCGGAGGGCGGCGATAGCAGGAACTGCCCGCTGCACATGAGGCCGATGATTTCGCCCTGCATGAGCAGGGGAACGACGACGTCCTGCAAGCCAAGATGGCACTCGTAGATGGCCGGTCGGCGGGATTGAAGGCAATTCGCGTACGCCTCCTTGTCGCAGACTTCGCACGCCGCGTTGCCCGCGAGGGAGGCCCGGACGAGGCGGCAGAGAGGATTCCACTTGGCGAACCTGGCCAAGCGTTCCGAGTCCACTCCCGGCATTCGGGTGAGGACAAACGGAATTCCGGCAATCGCGTATAAATCGTCTTGAAAACGCCGAAGGACCTCAAGCTCTTCAATATCGCGGAATGGAAACGCAGCCACGTATGTCCTGCCTCCGGCCGAATGAGCAAGCGACGAGAAGGCTATGACTGCCGATCACCAGCAAGTCGAGATTACCCCGCCACGCAGCGGCGTCCATGCAGGGCTCCCGCAATCTACCGGTGCATTCTAGCACAAAAACGGTAGCGTCTGGAACGGAGGTCCGGTATACTCCTGAAAGGAAGCGGTGTTGAAACAGGACTTGAAATGGAGGCGCGCGCCTCCTGACGGCAATGTCGTCCTATATCAGCGCGTCGGATGATTGGGCGTCAAACTACAACAGGCGTTGGATCGGACGCAGGTGCATCCTGTTGCGCCATGTGCTGAAGGGGTGACCATGGAGAGAGTATTAGTGCTGGGAGGACATCTGGACGATTCCGTCATCGCCGTGGGCGGGATTATTCGCAAACTGGTGAACTCCGGGGTGCGGGTATCTGTAGTCTGCTTTGGCAATGGTGACGAAGCCTTCACGGAGCGAGGCGGACGCGAACGAGCCAAAGAGCGATTCAACGCCGAGGCTGTTGCAGCGCACAGAGTGCTCGGCGTGGAGGACTTCCAATGTCTCGATCTGCCGGATTTCGCCGTGCAGGAAAACCGCGCCACCTACCGTCAGTGCATCGAAGCCATCCGGCGGGTGAAGCCGGACATCATCCTCAGCCACTACTGGACAGAATACTTCCAGCACCGCGCCATGGCGCGGCTGGCCTGCGATGCGTGGTGGCAGGCGCAATGGGACTGCAGCGCCGACTTGGGCAAGCCGTGGTCCGCCCGCGCCCTGTATCATTTCGAGGTCATCCACGATTTGCCCGAACCGACGCACATCGTGGACATCAGCGGCGAGTTCGAGGCCAAAATAAAAGCCTGGAAACAGTTCATGACGGCGCAGGATCACCTGGATAAGATGACGGACCAGCTTGAGGCGCGCGCTCGTCACCACGGCAGCCGTATCGGCGTGAAGTATGCGGAGGTTCTCAAGCGATCCTATTTCGTGCCGGAGGCCGTTCTCTCCCCGAAGGATCTCACATGAAGAACTCCCGCACTCGCTTTTGCTTCACCGTGAACCCAGGCGCTACGCTGAGTCGCACCTGCGCCGATTACTGGACTTGTGTGCGGCTATGAGGGAGAGCATTATCGAACAGGCATCGGATTCCTGGGAAGAGAAGACATAACAACATGATCAGAATTGAGCCGACGGAATTTCGACAGCGAGTTGAACGCATTCAGGGAGCGATGGCTGAGCAGCGTCTCGATGCGGTTATGGTCTACGGCGACGAATACCGCA
>Ga0181524_10003321_pt1 | contig 15723 bp, 10 predicted proteins | sample PEATcosm2014_Bin_34_FD_119761 | JGI IMG/M metagenome (GOLD analysis project Ga0181524, IMG submission 119761) | Peatland microbial communities from MTU Mesocosm Facility, Houghton, MI, USA - PEATcosm2014_Bin05_60_metaG | ecosystem: Environmental > Terrestrial > Soil > Wetlands > Peat | place...
GACTGGCTGCTGAAGAACCATCGCGATCTCATCGACGCCGAGTTCGTTCTCAATGCCGATGGCGGCGGCGTGGATACGGTGAAGGGCAAGCCGTTGATCGTCGAAATGGACGCTACCGAAAAGCTCTACGCCGATTACCAGCTCACGGTGACCAACCCCGGAGGGCACAGCTCGCTCCCGGTGGCCGACAACGCGATCTATCACCTGGCCGCCGGGCTGGCGCGCGTCGAGCGCTATCAGTTTCCCTTCGAGCTGAACGCGGTCACGCGGGCCTTCTTCGATCGCACTGCCAGCGTGGAAAGCGGCCAGACAGCGGCCGACATGCGCGAAATCGTCAAGAGCCCGCCCGACGCAGCGGCCATCGCTCGCCTCTCCGCCGACCCGCTGTGGAATGCGACCATGCGCACCACCTGCGTGGCCACCCGGCTCGCTGCCGGCCACGCCAACAATGCCCTGCCACAGATGGCGCGCGCCAACGTCAATTGCCGCATCCTCCCCGGACACTCGCGCGAAGAAGTACGGCAGACGCTTATCAAGGTCCTTGCCGATCCCAAGATCGAAGTCAGCTACGTCACTGCCCGCGGCCGGATCCTGGACAGGGAGGCCAATGCCAAGGCGCTACCGCCGGTTTCGCTGCGGCCCGACGTGATGCAGACGCTCGATCGCGTCGCCGCCGAGATGTGGCCGAGAGCGCCCGTGGTCCCCACCATGTCCACCGGCGCGTCCGACGGTGTCTACACTAACGCAGCGGGCATGCCGACCTACGGAATCTCCGGCTTGGCGATCGATACGGATGACGTCCGCGCGCACGGGAAGGACGAGCGCCTAGGAGTGGAATCTTACTACCGAGGGGTCGAGTTCTATTACCGTTACCTCAAGGCGATCACCTCGCCCAAGTGAATGCGGCGCGTGGGCGGCGCGCTCTCTGGGGCCGAAAGAGGAAGGTGAACATGCCGGCCAAGCTTATCTTCGCATTGACCGCCGCAGCGTGGTGCGGCATCGGCTTTGCCACCGCCAAGGAGCCGCTCGTGTTGGTTTCTCCGGATAGCAATCTGCAAGTCACGTTCGACCTGAAATCCAACCCCGCGCCCTACCTGCGGGGCGAGAGGGCCTACTACCGCGTGTCGTGCCAGGGCGCTCCGGTCCTCACCGATTCTCCGCTGGGGCTCGACTCCATCGACATGCGCCTAATCGACCATGACTTCGAGGTCCTGCGCACGGCCCGCGACTCTCACGATGAGACCTGGGAAAATCTTTGCAGAAGGAAAAGTGTCGGAGCAATCGGTCGGAAAAGCGGCAGTTTCTGGCTTCGGGGTTTTCCGGAGAGGTAAAACTGGCCCCTTCCACGGCCCGTGGAAGCACCCAGCACTGAAAACTCGACTGGACTTTAAATTCAGAGGCGCTCGAGTGTACATTACTCGCCGGGCGAAAACTGAAAACGGAAATTCTGGTCAATATCTTCCGGCCGAATAACCACCAAGCCACTCAACGCATTCGGCTGAAGGGATTGACGCCTGAGGCGCAATATCGCATCCTCTCGGAGGATGCCTAGGAGGACCTATGGATCGGCGAAGATTTCTGGGGACAACCATCCTGGGTGCGGCAGGAGCCATCTCTGGCCTTCCGGGGCGCTTATCGGCCGCGCAGGCACTCGAAAGCCGCGACGCCTACATCCGGCATGAGGAGGGTCGTTGGGTTATCGGTACATCGGCCGTCGAAAAGGTTGTCAGGCTCGAGAATGGCCGGCTGACGCTGGCTTCATTCATGAACAAGGTCTCCGGTCGCGAGTACATCCAGGGCGGTGCGGCATCTAGCGAGGTCCGTCTGAGCGGTGACGGGCAAGAGATCACTGGAGGCAGCGGTGGTTGGGTGCTGCTGGAAGAGGACTCTCACCGCTTGTCGCAGGGCGAACTGCAACTGGACTTGAAACTGCGGCATGGCCCTTTGGTAGTTACCAAGCATTATATCGCCTACCCCGGAAGCTCAGTCATCCGCGAGTGGCTTAGCATCTCGAACGATTCCACAAAGCCGGTGCGTCTCAGCGACCCTGGTTTTTTCGAGTCCCGCGTTCTTACTACTGACGTGGGAAAGCTTGATCTTTATTACATGACAGGAGGGGGGGCATTCAACGGCTCGCAGTTGCTAAAAAGAGAGAAGGTGAACGCCACTTACGTCCACACCTTCGACTCGTACGATCCTTCTGATACCGGCCCACGCGGTTTGATGTATAGCGCCCACCTGCCGCTGCTGGTGCTGCATGACCCGCAGGACAAGCATGGGATTATGGTCGGGTGGGACTACCTGGGCCATTGGACATTCAAGGCAGGTAACTACGACGGTAGCCCGGTCAATCTCTCGCTTCAAGTGGCGGGCTACAGCAGGGACCTGAAGCCCGGGGAGAGCATCGAAACCCCCAAGGCTTTTGCGGGAACTTTCACGGGCGGCCTGGACGCCATGGGAAACTTGCTTCTCGACTGGCAGTACGAGTACCTGTGGGACCTCACCAACCCCAGTTACTTCGCAAAGACTCGCTGGGCAGTGGACTGGCCTTCGCCGTGGGTAGGTGCGGGCGGAACCCCCAGCGCCGACAATTGGGGGAGGCGCTTGGCCCTTGACCTTCGCTATGTAGACTTGCTCAGGGAAACAGGCGGCGACATACTGTGGGACGACGCCGGCTGGTATGACAAGTGGGGAAGCTGGAACAGCCCCGAATGGCGCCTCACCAACGAATACCTGGCCAAGCACGGCATGAAGTGGGTGCTCTGGTATCCGACTTTTTTCGCCACACCTGATTCTCAAGTTGGACAACAGCACCCGGAGTGGCTGATTCCAAAGCAGGACGTGTTAGAGCAATCCATCAAGGCCACCTCCGACTGGCAGAGGCAGATTCTGGACAAGAGCGTGGAGGCCTGGGGTGATTATCAGTGGCGCTTTGATGGCCCGGAAGGGACCAGCGCCACCGATACCGGCTACCTCGACTCTGACCAGAACTTTCGAGGTCTCGCACAAGGTTTTAAGGAAGCCCACAAAGCAAGTGGAATCGACGCCTGCGCTGGGGGCGGCCGCTGGATCAGCTATGACATGGCCCGCCTGGCCGATTCGGGTGAATATACGGACGGTGGCGTGGGACCTTACAGCGGTTACTATACGTCGCTGCTGGTGCCTCCTGACAAGTACCACAACGTCGTCGATTTCGACCACACGTTCTACAATGCCGCGAGCGACCGCACTCACCTCTGTCTGAACCCCTGCTGGTATCGCGATCCCGGCGACGGGCCTGACCTCGAGGCCATTCGGAAGGACTGGGAAATCTACCACTACTTAGATACGCAGGGCGTGGTGGGACGGTGGAGCCACGTCTTCCGGCCCGCCGTCGAGAATGACGCCGCGGTATGGTACTTCCAGCGGATGGATCGCACAAACTCCAAGGGCGTCATCATCGCCAAGCATGCGAAGCTCGGCCCCACGTACTACCTGCTATGCAAGCCCAAGGAACGCGCCGCGTCCGACTTCTATTACGGTGACCGTGGTTCTATGTGCAAGCTGACCACAACCGAAGTGGCGCGCGCGGATACCGGAATCTATGAGGATTTAGTTGACCATGAATACCGGTACTACGGCGTTCCAGGGGAGGCCTACGGCCCATTGAATTTCAAATATGCAACGGCTGGTGAGCAGAAGTCTTACATCACCTCCGTCGAAAAGCTTGGCGGGCAGAAGCCGGTAAAGGAGAGGTTCTTTGGCATGGCGATTCAGACCGGGAGCGAGCCAATTACGATCACCCATCTCGGGGAGTATGCCCAAAGGAACGCCGAAGGTGTCTATACGCTGATGGTGGTTCGGGCCGAAGATGGCAGGGTCTTGGCCTCGGTAGATCTCGAGACGAGCGAAGGTAATGCGGACGCGATGGGATTCAAGTACGCCGCGCTAAGCACACCGCTGCGGCTCGATCCGGCGCCCGGCAAGCCCGTCGTCGTCAAGCCACGTGGACTGAAGCCCGAGGCGACATACGACGTTCGCTGCGCAAGATCGAGTTACACGGCCTCGAGGTCCGGAAGGGACCTGATGCAGTCTGGCATTGAACTCGGACCGGTAATGCCCGGAGAGCTCATCTTCCTGAATCTCCCCACCTATCCTGGCTCCGGGACCGACAAGACGCCGCCCAGCCCTCCGCAGAGGGTCACCAAGCGGCTGGGGACGAACCTTGGTATCCAGGGAGTCGAGGTTGCTTGGAAGGGGGGCGCCGACAACAATTGGGTCTCCTATTACGAAATCTTGAAGGATGGGGCCTTGGTTGCCAAAGCAGCGATAGGTTCCTTTTTCTTTGATTACAAGGGCAATCCCACGCAAAACCTTCAAGCTCGGTATGAGGTTCGCACAGTGGACGGCGACGGCAACCGAAGCCCAATGGTTGTGGCAGAGCTGATAGCAGGTGATCCTGAGACTTATACGGCGCTGGGCGGCTTCAGCCCGACTCAGGGTGCAAATCAATGGAAATATGAAGAGGCTTTCGAAGACACTTCTTTCCGCGAAATGAGGTGGGACTGTGGGGGGTATGAAGGGCGGTGGGTGGGCTCAGGGATGGCCACGATCGGACGAATATGGATGCAACCGGGCGCACAGTCCGACGTATCCCGTAGCCTTGTCGCGCCGGCCAACGCCACGCTTACCATCTCAGGGTCAATCCGCAAGGATCTGAGCGCCGAAAACGGGCACGCGATCAAAGCGCGCATTCTGCACAACGACCGGCAGATATGGCCGGCAAACGGCTGGGCGGAAATCCTGCCTGACTTCTCGAAAGCGGTCGAATGCCGGGTGGAGGACCTTCATGTGTCGCAAGGCGACTTGGTGCGATTTGTCCTCCAGCACTCGGGTCACCTCGCGCAGGAAGCGGTAATCTGGAACCCGACCGTTATTGTGAGTCGCCGGGGCTAGCGCACACACGAAATTGGTAGCATCGTTGGTGTCGCCGGCGCCTTTGTACTTCGCGACCTGCGGGTATGAGCAAAGGGGACGTGTCATCTTAACGCATTGTGCAGGGTTGGAGTCGCAGAACCGCCAGGAATGAGGAAACCAAAGGTTTTCGCATCCCGAACTCCGTTCATTTTGCCAGCGACTCCTCGCTGCTCTCGACCAGGCTTTGCAAAAACTGCGTTCCCTCCCGCAGCGAACCGTGTCCCGTAAAGACAAAGTCAGGGCGCCATAGGATCAGGGTTGACCTCACCACTTCCACCACCGCCTTCGCTTTGTCCCGGTCCCCCCAGCAGCGATCCAGAATATTGTTTTTGGCGTCAAATCCAATGTCGCCAGTAAATGCGACTCGCTTGCCGTTGAGATCCATCATATAGACCACCGAATCGACGGTGTGTCCCGGAACGAAGAGGACCCGAATGGGCAAGCCGCAGAGGGTGATTTCCGTCTCATCGCCGGCCCGCTTCAGGGGCAGGGGCAGGTCCACCGGGCGCGGCACCCAAACGCCGTAATCGGTCAGCATCGGCATTAACCAGCTCAATGTGAAAGCAGCCGATTCGGCAGCAACAATCTTCAGGCCCATGGCCCGCCAGAGATATCCGGCGCCGGTGTGGTCTCCGTGACTATGGGTGTGCATTAGGTAACGCAACTGCTTCGGTTCGATGCCCGCCGCCTCCATCTTTGCCCACGTGAACGGGATGCTGGAGGACCCGCCGGCATCCACGAGAATCCCGCCCTGGCTCGTCTTGATCAGCCACATATCGCCGACGTAGGCATGCTCCGGCCCCACCCGTCCTACTGAATAAATCGGCACTTCTTCAAAAACCGGCTTGAGTGGCTGTTTCAGAGGCTCCGCGTCCATTGCGGGCAGCTCCACGCGCCAGCCGACCTCACCGTCGGCGTCGATTCGTAGGACCTGTCTGGCCAAGCCCGCGGCTGCAAAGCGCCCGTCGGCGCTCCACCTAACCACGCCCGGCCCGCCTGCGTCGACATTGGCCCGCACCCGACCGTTGGCATCGAGAAGATACAATCGGCCGTCCCAGCAGGAAACAAGTAAAGGCCCCCCATCGGGATGTAACGCTACATCGCTGATGGCGTCGGGGAACTGCCACGGCGCGCGCCATGATTTACGCGACAAATCATGAACGTAGAGCGTATTCGCGCCTCGATCAGTGGGGAGCCAAGCGCACCCGCCGGCCCCGCGCGCAAACCACCTCATGGGAACGCACCAAACAACATCGCCGCGACGATCTATCCGGACGTCAAAAAGGCCTTCCTCGGGAAGCGCCATGCGCACCGTTTCGCTGCCCGAAGCTTCGAAGATGCGCAACCAGCCCCGCTGGCGCGGCAGAAAAGGAATGGTGTGGTACGGCGGGTCCCAGTTGCCGATCGCCGGTGAGTTGCGGACCCACAACCAGCCGCTGTATTCTGTGACCGCTACCCTGGAGGCATCCCGGTTGACGCCCACCGATGCAGCCACACGGAATGGGATCAAAGCGTCTGCACTCATGTGGAAGCTGTTGGCGAGTGCAGGGAATTCCCCCGCCGGTTCGGGCAGTTTGCAGGGTACAGACGCGTCCCAAACCGGCCGGGCACTCCACGAGGCTTCTACCTCCAACGGACGGCGCAAGGCCAACACCACAGATGAAACATTCAGCACCTTCCTTGTCTTTTCATCCAGGCGAGTCGGATCTGCGGCGATGTACCCCAAGGCCAGTAACTTACCGTCCGCGCTGGGGGCCATTCGAAACGGTCGCTGCGGTGTTGGAGGATAGTTGCAGCGGCTTCCGTCTGCCGACAGCCGCCAGGGGCCATCCTCACCGGGCACCGTAAACACGAATTCGCGGTTCCGGACCACGAGGTCCCCGATAATGCTCGCTACCCACCCGGTGCGCCAATCGCCGGCGCCATAACGCAGCCAGCCCAACTGTCCCTCGGCGTCCACGAATGCCGTTTGCTTCGACGCCTCACTTTCGAACAGGGAGATGGTCGGGTAGGGCGGGGTGATGCTCGAATAGGCTAGTCCAACACCGAAGGCGCCCGCGCCGGATAAGACCGCAACCTCAAATGGCGCCCAAGGCAGCACATAACGGCCCCACAGTAACTTCCCCTCTCCGGAAATCAGCCAGAAGTTGTGGTCGTTTCGAAACGCCATGGTGGTCGCGGCGACGAAGCGACCGTCCTCGCTGATGTCCAGGGCGGACACACTCTGCGGCGCTAGGAACACGCCTTGCCGCAGGACCGGCGGCACATTGCTTTGTGCCAGTCGAGTCCCGATGCGGACTGTCTGCGTCTGCGCTGAATGGGGACCGGGGACATCGGTGGAGGGCCTCGTCTCCACAGGCGCTACGGTGGCTGCCGCCATGCTGGCGAGAGATGAAGTCAGGAATTGCCGTCGCTGCACGGGCAATGCTCCGGCTCAAAAGTGGAACTTGCGGCCCGGTTGGATCACCGGCTGCAAGCCTGCATTGGAGCTGGCGACGCTCCAGTTCCGGTTAATGCTGCTGAATGTTGCCACCGCCGTTGCGCTGCCAAGGTAGTTCAAACTGCTGTGTAATTATCCCAAGGCAGGGGGCCGGATCAGAGTATCGAAGTGGGCCAATTCAGACTATCGAAAATCAGGGGCGTTTCCGCGCTTCCACTTGATATTGCAACCTAAGCTTGGCCTCTGAATGCTGGGGACGGGGCGTCCCGCCAAGACCGCGTCGAGGGCGGCGCGGAGGTCAGCGCCGGTGACGGGGCGCCCGCTACCGGGCCGACTGTCATCGAACTGCCCCCGATAGACGAGGCGGCGATCCCGATCGAACAGGTAGAAGTCGGGCGTGCAGGCGGCTCGATACGCTTTGGCCACTTCCTGGCTCTCATCGTACAGATACGGGAAGGTATAGCCGACCTGCTTGATTTCTTCGGCCATCTTCTCCGGCCGGTCGTCCGGGTAGCTCTTGACGTCGTTGGAGTTGATCGCGACGACGCCTACCCCCTGGGCCTGATACTCCCTGGCGAGTTCGGCGAAGTGCGACCGGATGTGCTTGACATAAGGGCAGTGATTGCACATGAACACTACCAGGAAGGCCGGCGCATCATTGAAGTCGTTCAACGATACCCATTTTCCTTGAGGGTCAGGAAGGCGAAAGCGCGGGGCCTTCGTCCCGAGTGGAAGCATTGTAGAGGGCGTCTCAGCCATGGACATCCTTCGACTGCTAACTGTGAGGTGCTCCACGACGCCTTATTGCTGGCGGCCCCAGCCACCAAAGTACCACCGCGTGGAGAACCCTGCGTACCTGCCATAGGGTCCGTCGGGCCCTAAGTCAGCGGGGCCGAGATAATGTCGGTAGCGTCCCAGCCAGTCATTCTGATGCTGGAACATTCTAACTTCGAGATTCTTACGCACTGCAAAAGTGATCCCAAGGGTACGCTCAAGGGCGATGGGAGAGAAGGATTGGGTGTAATTGAATTGTGGGACGTTTCTCCCAAAGAACGCCTGCGGCTCGACAAACAAGAAGACCCGGTGCAGAGGCAGTGGCCCTAACTTCCTCCCGAAGGGCTGGAATTCCACGTATCCGCCCAGGAAATAGCGGCTGAATGCGGCGCAGGAGGCGTTGGCTCCACCGTACACGCCTGCCCAACTTGCGCAACGGCCCAGATCGGCTTCGTTGTGTGAAGGGAAGTAGCCGCCCTCCGTGAACCCGCGCAGAGAATTCTTGGGGAAAAGGAGGCGGTCCCAGGTTGCCTGTTCGGATGCGGTGGGAGTCGCAGTATAGCCCCCCGTCGCAGTTTCTTGCGCCTGACATGCCGGTCCCGCTCCTAAAAGGCAGAGGACAAGTGAAGCGATGAGCTCTGTCTTCATGTGAATTCTCTCCTTAATAAGAGAGCCAACTCCGGCTTCGGCCGGTTGCCCCAAAGCAAATACGTGCGCTCACCGGAATTGAATCGAAAAATCCAGGCACGCTTTCCTTTAGGTACGCACTCTCGCCGTGGATCCGATTGAACCCCTTGAAACTCTCCCTGAGGCGGATCCTGTAGGCAGGCCCGATTCTAACACAGAATGGGAGAGGGACAAATTCTTCGTGCGGTCAATGGCACTGTTGAAAGTTGCCTTGTGGAGCGCGAAGTTCTCGCCTCGGGGACTCGACGTGGTGAAGGAAGCGGCTGTCGCCGCCATTTTTTGGGCAGAAGCCGCCGGATTTTCTGCGGCCCCAGGAGGTCTGAAACTTACGGCGTGGATGACGGCGATCGCGGCCGCAGGCCAAGTCATCTATCATTATTGTATCGGGACTTCCGGTCAGCGCTCCGTGTGGCGGCCTGACGATCAGCGCACCGAAGCGAAATCGAACTAAGGCCGGACGGCGTGGTCAGGGCCGGTGATATGCCTTTCGAGGACGTTGATCAAGGCATTGAGGCCTTCCTCCGTGGCCTTCTGCCTCATCAAGCGTCATGGTGCGTCCTCTGACTTGTCGTCTTGCCACGACTGGCTGCGGAATGACGTTATCATCAACCCCGCCAAAAAGAAAATGCCGCGATGGCTCGCTGCCCTTTGAACTTTTCAACTTAAACTTCCGACTTTCAACTACTGCGCATCCCGCCCTGCGGGACCCGCGCTGCGGCTCTTTGACCTCCCGGTCGAGCAATGTATCGCGGAGTTGTCGCCTCGGCGAATCGACACGGCGAGTTCTTGAACTCCGCGGCTTTTAGGGCTGCGCCGGGACTTCCAAGTACGTGGAGTACGAGTGGGGTTTGGGCACGTGAAGACCTTCGAGGCGCATTCCTTCCAGGTGGAACTCGATCGCCTCTTGCATGTTCTTTTCGACTTCGTCACGCGTCCGGCCGGCGGAGACGCAACCCGCCAGGTCGGGAGAGTAAGCCGAATACCCGGTGCCCGTTTCTTCGATGACCACGAAGTATCTTTTCATCGCTACAAACCTGCCTGCTTCAGAAAACTGTTCAATGTCCCGGGCGCAAGTTCCTGGTTGCGATCTCCCGGAATGGTGACGAGTCCGGCTTTCGTATGCTTGTATTGATAAAGCTTATTTACATAAAAGCGCGCGGGGGCTCAAACGAAACCCAGGCCGGAAAGGCCTCGCCCGTTCCACAGCACAGCAGGGCCTTCGGCCGCAATTCGGACACCAGGTTCTCATTGCCGATTGCTTCATTCATATCTTAGCGCCACCATGGGATCGACCTTCGCCGCCCGGCGGGCAGGGATGTAGCTGGCAACAAGCGCCACAACAGCAACGAGGACCGCAGCGCCGCCATAAGTGATGGGATCCGTAGGCTGAACGCCGTACAAAGAGCTCGCAACCAATCGCGTCAAACCGAAGGCGCAGATCAATCCCGCCGCGAGGCCCACCAGCGTCAGAGCAATCCCCTGTCCCGTTACAAGTCGCAAGACATTGTTCCGACTCGCACCGAGCGCCATCCGGATGCCGATCTCGTGCGTTCGCCGCGCCACGGCGAAGGCGAGCACGCCATATAGTCCAATGCCCGCGAGCGCCACGGCGAGAACTCCGAAGCTACTCAGCAGTGCGGCGGAGGAGCGTTCCTGGCCAAGTCCCGCGTCCCGGAAGGACTTCAGTGTCCACACATCGCCAATGTCCAGCTCGTCATCGAGATCGTGGATCTGGCGGCGAACGGGCGCGACCAGCCGCATCGGGTCCCCGGCCGCGCGCACCTCCAGGCCCATCGTGCCCACGTAATGTTGTGAGAACGGCACGTAGAAGCACGGGTGAATCTGTGCTCGGTAATTGCGAAACCTGCCATCTCTCACAATGCCGATGATTTCGGCGATGCGGGTCGGGTACTCCAAACCAATCTGTTTTCCAATGGGATCCTCTCCCGGCCAAAACCGCTCGGCCATTTGCTCATTAATGATGGCGATGTTGGGCGAACCATCGCGGTCTCGGGCATTGAAGGCTCTGCCGCGCACCATTGGGAGTCCCACGGTTCGGAAATATTCTTCCGAGACAACATTGAAATCCACCTGGACGGGCTTATCGCCAGGGTGCGCCGTGATGTTACTCCCGCCGCGCCAGCCGCCCATGGGAACCACATAAACGAGAGCGGTGCTGCGCACCCCGGGGAGCGTACGCACGCGCGCCAGCAGCTCCGAATAGAAGTTCTTCCCCTGCTTCTCGTCATATTTCCGCTCGGTCAGGTTTACCTTCATTAGGAGGACGCTTCCCGGATCTTGCGTCGGGTCGGCCGCTTCGGCGTTGCGCAAGGTGCGAACGAAAAGGACGGCTCCAATCAGCAGAACCACAGAGACTGCTACCTGAACCGTGATGAGGAACGGCTGCGTTCCTAACCTCGATCGCGTAGTTTGGGAGCCGGATTCCCCCTTGAGAACCGGGACCAGGTCGAGTCGCGCGCCCTGGCGAAGAGGGATCACCCCAAACAGCACCGCTATTAAAGAAGCCAGAATAAACGTGAATGCCAGGACGCGAAAGTCGAGATTGGGCTCCAGCAACAACGGCATATGGAACGGCTGGTGAAAGGTCGCCAGGATCTTTGCGGCAGTCATGGCCAGCGTCAATCCGGCAATAACTCCCATGAATGTTATGAGGAGACTTTCGGTGAGAAGTTGCTGGAAGAGGCGTCCCCTACCCGCGCCGAGTGCCAGGCGCACTCCCATTTCGCCCTGCCGCCTGAAGGCTCTGGAAAGCATCAGACTCGCCACATTCGAGCATGCGATCAGCAGGACAAGCCCCGCCACAGCCATCAGCATACTGAGAAATGTGCGAACCGTCTTTCTTGAATCGGGATCAATCCGGGCTTCGTTGGCCGGTATGAGCATCCCAACCCACTGCATAGGGCCGTCCGATTTCTGGAAAACATCACGCCATAGCGTTTGTTTGAGTTGCTCCAGGCGATACGAAAAATCCGCTTGGGCTTGCGCAATTGTTACTCCAGTTTTCAGGCGGCCGACAGCGGACAACCACTGGGCTCCTACGAGATGCTGAAGATCCCATCCGGCCATCTGTGGGATGGCAACTGGATACATCATGGTGGGGACCCAGAACTCCGGCTTTGCAGCCCGATCCAGACGCCACCCGATGAAATTCCGTGGTGCTATGCCCACGATGGTGAAGGACACTCCATTGATGACCACTCGCCGACCAACGACCCCGGCGTCCGAGCCAAAAGCTTGTTGCCACAACCCGTAGCCGAGCACGACCACGGGGTCCCGTCCCGGCACGGCGTCCTCGTCGGGGAGGAACCATCGTCCGAGTGACGGTGACACGCCCAATACGGAGAAATAGTTGTAGCTGACGATTTCACCAGGGATCCGGACCCGCCGATCACCGAGACGAAAGGCAACGTCAATGTCAGTGTATACCGCCAGCGCGGCGAGGGATGTGCTATGGTCTCGGTAATAGACGTAGTCTGGAAATGACACGCTGCTGTAGACATTGGAACTTCGCGTGTCGCGGTAACATCGAGACACCAAGCGATCGGGTTCAGGAAAGGGCAGAGGCCGGAGCAAAAGCTGATCCACGAAACTGAAGATCGCCGTATTCGCTCCGATCCCGAGCGCCAGGGTCAGTACCGCCACGGCCGTGAAGCCGGGATTCTTGCGCAGCATGCGGACCTCGTAGCGCACATCCTGTAGCAGGGTCTCCATGAATCTCGCCGCGCCCACGTCCCGGCATTCTTCTTTCACTTGGTCGAGCCCGCCGAATTCCAGCCGGGCACGGCGGCGCGCCTCTTCCGGGGTCATGCCGGCGGCGACGTAGTCGGCAGTTTGCTGTTCCAGGTGAAAACGCAGCTCCGCATCGAGCTGTCTTTCAGTGAGCCCTCTTCGGAAAAAGCGTCGGTACCAGCGCATGACTCTAACTCCTACCCGCTTCATTCATATCTCAGCGCCACCATCGGATCGACTTTCGTCGCACGGCGGGCTGGTATCCAAGCTGCCAGCATCGCCACCAGGAACAGTAACAGCATGCTCGCGCCAAGCATGACGCGATCGGTGGGTGCGACTCCGTAGAGAATACTTGCAATTAACCGGGTGGCTCCCAAAGCCAACAGACACCCCGTCATGAGAGCGATCAATACCAAAGGCATGATGTCCTTCAAGACGAGCTACAGGATCCCTCTGGGGTTCGCACCCAACGCCATGCGGATGCCAATTTCGCCGGTTCTGAGGGTTACGTTGTAAGCCATTATCCCGTACAGGCCAACGCAGGCCAGCGTGAGGCCGAGTGCCCCGAATAGCCCGGCAAGCTTGGCAAAGACGCGGTCCGTGTTCAGGGAGCTTTCGATCTGCTGTTGCTGGGATCTCATCTCAACCACGGGCAAGTTCGGGTCGACGGCGCGGACCGCCGAATAGATTTCCTTCGCGACCACTGCGGTGCTTGTGGCCGCGCGAACTTCAAAGGACATATCACCCATCCAAGGATTCTGCTGGAATGGGATATAGGTGGTGGGTGGAGGCTCGTCACGGACGTTGAAAAACTTTGCGTCTCCGACAATGCCTACGACCTCGATCCAGTCTTCCCCCCCCAATTTCCACCGGAACCTTTTCCCCACGGGCGACGTTCCGGGAAAATACTTTCGAGCGACCGTTTCATTGATGGCTGCGACCTTTGCTCCGCTGGCCGTGTCCCTGGTTTGCGGTCCACGGCCGGCGAGCAGGGGAATACTCATCGTCTCAAAGAAACGCGGCGCAACGTAGTTTATTCTTGTCATCATTTGCTTCTGGGATGGAGTGGAGCCCTCCACTTCGATGGCGTTCGAGCCGCCGCTGTCACCAATCAGGACTTCGCTTGAAGCACTGGCCGCCACAACCCCCGGAAGCGCGTTGAGCCGGTCCAGGAGGCGATTGTAAAGGAGGGCGAGTTTTTCTCCCGTGTATCCGTTGGCCGATGGCGTGAGACTGAACACGAGAACATTCCGCGGATCAAACCCCAGGTCGGCCGACTTGAGATTTTGAAGGGTTCGAACCATCAGCCCCGCGACGACAACGAGCAAGAGCGAGACGGCGAGTTGGAAAGTGACCAGGAGCTTCCGCGACCACAGCCGGCTCTTCCCTGACGCGCGGCGGCTCAAAAGCGTGCTTTCCTTTAAATCCGCCGAAAGTTCAATCCGGGTTGTCTGTGCAGCCGGGCCGAGGCCAAACACGACGCCGCTGAAAAGGGAGATCTCGGCAGCAAAGCCGAACACCCTCAGGTCGGGGCTTACATTCAACCCGAGGTTCATGAACGAGGAGCTCGGTAGGAATGAGAGCAGGCAGCGGCTAGCCCCCCAAGCCAGCAGAAATCCTACTCCCCCGCCGAGCGAGACCAGAAGCACACTCTCCGTCAGCAACTGGCGGATCAGTCTGCTTCGTTTGGCTCCTAGCGCCAGTCGTACCGTGAATTCCTTACGTCGGGCGGCGCCCCGCGCCAGAAAGAGACTTGCAACGTTGGCGCACGCGATCATCAACAGAAGAGTAACAACCACCATCAGGATGGTGACGGGTTTGGCGAGGAATGGAGCTATGAAATTCGGCCCTTTGCTGCCCGGCAACAACACGATCTCTGGGAGACCAGACTCCGTAGCAATACTCGTCCACTCCGGGGTCAGCATTTCCTGGAAAATGCTGTTTGTTTCAAGCTGAGCTCGTTGCTCGTAAACGCCAGGTTTCAGGCGTGCCATGATCTGCAAGCTCCAGCGGTTGTCAGCGGTAAGGAGAGGCAGCTTTCCACCCCACCCCCAACGACCAATTTGCTCCCCTTGCACGATCGGCACCGTAACGTCCGGCGCGCTGACGGGGCCGAAGTACTGGAGCCCCTGAAAGTCTTTCGGCGTGACGCCGACGATGGTACAAGGCGTGCCATTGAGAGCCATCGATCTGCCCGGAACAGAGGGATCACCTCCAAACTCCGTCTGCCAGAAACGATAGCTGATGGCAGCGGCACAGGGCACATTCGCCCCGTCATCGCCTTCCACCAGCAGGCGGCCCGCGGCCGCGTGAATGCCCAGAGCCGAGAAGTAGTTCCCGGAGACCGTGATTGCAATCCCGCTGTGCCCCGACCCGCGGTCGTTGATGTTAACCCTGGGCAATGCCGCAAAAGCGAACACGTCGGTGAGGCTCTGCGTGCGGGCCCGAATTCCCTTGAATATTGAGTAATTGAAGACGTTCATGAGCTCCCGGCCGGACCGTGGGTCGCGCGGATTGCTAATACCCGAAACCTGGAGGCCTTCCGGTTGCTTTGAGGCTGCACATGTAAGGATTACAAGCTGACTAGGGTTTCTGAGTGGCAGGGTCTTGAACAGCAACCCGTTCGCAAGGCTAAAGATCGCAGTGTTTGCCCCTATGCCCAATGCAAGGGTAATGACTACGGCCGCAGTAAAGCCAGGATTCTTTGCCAACATCCGGAGCCCGTAGCGCACATCCTGTAGAAGGGTCTCCATGAATCTTGCCGCACCCACGTCCCGGCATTCCTCCTTAACTTGATCGAGCCCGCCGAACTCGAGCCGGGCGCGGCGGCGCGCTTCTTCCGGGGTCATGCCGGCGGCCACGTAGTCGGCAGTTTGCTGATCCAGGTGAAAACGCAGTTCCGCATCGAGCTGTCTTTCAGTGAGTCCTCTTCGGAAAAACCGTCCGTACCAGCGCATGACCTTGACTCCTACTCTGCCGTGCGAAGGATGAGTGCCACGGCCTCCGTCAATCGCTCCCAATTCACCACTTCGGCCTCCAACTGCTTCCGGCCCCCCCTCGTCAACGAATAGAACTTCGCTTCGCGGCCCGTGTCCGTGGGTTTCCATTCCGCCTGC
>Ga0181524_10003324_pt1 | contig 15711 bp, 24 predicted proteins | sample PEATcosm2014_Bin_34_FD_119761 | JGI IMG/M metagenome (GOLD analysis project Ga0181524, IMG submission 119761) | Peatland microbial communities from MTU Mesocosm Facility, Houghton, MI, USA - PEATcosm2014_Bin05_60_metaG | ecosystem: Environmental > Terrestrial > Soil > Wetlands > Peat | place...
CAGCCCATGCTCCGGCCACTTCAACACCAAACGACCAATGCTCAGTAACAAGTTCAACACGAAGTCTGCCGCTGTCTGCATTGCCGCAGTTGACCGTCTCTCCGTTCTCTACTTGCATCGCCTGTTGGAAAACATCTTCAACGAGGATAGTGTATTGTTCTTCAATACGTTTGATTGTGGGTGGGTCAGGTGAACCAACCCATACCCAATGATAGGTATCAAATAGTAACTTGGCTCTCATTGAAGCCAATGAGATTGCGTGTTGAAGGTGCTCTGGTAACTCCATGCCACTACCTCAGGTGGCTTTGTATTTAAGGATTTGTTACCCATTCCATTACTTTGGCGTTAATCTCTCTCATGCCCTCTCCTGTCTTGAGGACATGGAAGACAGACCTATGTAAGTCCTTTGGAATGTAGATAGCCACAGAAGGAGTCATATGGTGAAGATGTGCCCCCTTAAAGTGTTCATTGAGAATGGTATCGGTTGGAAGGTCTCTTGCCCTTCTATTCCTCTCAAGTCTACCAAGTTCTCGCATTCTCTCTAAGTGGTCTCTTCGATATTGCCTCATATAATCTCTCATATACTTTCTATGAGTAAGATGAGTCTTGTGATAAGAAGCACGATATTCTTTTGGATGCTCCTTCCGCCATTTTTGCGTTCTCTTAACATCGCATGATTTACAAATGTGTTTCGGCCATCTGCGTTGAGCCTCAGACCAATTATCGTTGGTTAGTTCTATACCACAAACAATACAAGTAGACACTATAGCCTATATAGGCATAGACCCCTATTTAAACATAAGTGTTCTCCGAGCCAAATATTCATCCCACTTACACTGGGCCTTCAGAAGATGACAAATCCCACATAAGTTTCTTGTGCCCTTAGAAGGGAAGGACTGGCCGCAGTTGACGCACTCAAGGAGCAACCGCCTCACCGCTTGGTAGTTTCATCTTATCCAAGATAATGGCCTTCATATTGGCCATGAAGAACTTCCAGTTGAACTTGTTAACGTGAATGATTCTCCATCCCATTGCCGCAAGTTCGACATCTCGAATTTTGTCCCGCTTCTTTGCCTCTACCGAGAAGTGATGCTTCAGTCCATCATACTCGACTCCGACTTTTAGATGTGGGATTCCTACATCCACCCATCGCTTCTTTCGTCTGCCCACAATCGGAACTGGATAATTTAGAATCGAAAGAGGATAAGGGTAAAGCATTCGGATATAGTGACACAATCTATTTTGCTGGATGCTTGTGGGCGGATGCCATCTTCGTCTCCATCTCCTTGGCATAGATAGAAGATAGACTCCCATCTATATAAACCCTCAACTTTATAGGAAGGGCGTTACATAGTAAGGGCGTGTCCCTAGCAAACTTCAGAGAACTGGTAAGGGCTCGTCAGAACGAGTCAGAAGTGACTCGATGTAGTGCTACTCAAACCTACACTGATGTCTTTGGAGACTTCTCTAAGACTCAGTGCCGATTCTTTGAAGGACATGATGGAGAGCATTACTTCGACCCTTCAGATATTCCTGACCCAAATGTAATAGTTGATGAAGACGGCATCAAGTTCATCTTCAGGATTCCACTTTAGAAAGGTGGCCAGTAGGTTTAAATAGTCCCGATGTATTAGAAGGAGTAGACATGACAGCATCACTAGGTTTCAGTGCGACTTCTGGTATCGTAACAGAAAAGATTACTGTTTACGGAGTAGGATATACTCCCAGTTCAACAATAACTGTATCCACCTTCAATGGCGCACCGATAGTATTGACTCCAGCCATCCCTGCCACTGACGCAGTAACAGGTAATTGGACTGCCACATTTGTAGTTCCAGCCCTAGTAAGAGGAACTTACGCCTTTGTAGCCACTGATGCAGTCGCTCCTACTGCTACGCTAGGCTTTACTATTGTTCCGTCAATCACAGTCTCTCCAATCGCGGTTAATATGCTAACCGCAGGAGTCACTATCACTGGAAAAGGATTCACTTCTACCATACTCACCGGAGTCACCGTTGGTGGTGTTGTGCCCTCAGTTCATCAGGCATTTCCACTTCCTAATGTTGTCACCGGAGCATGGACTATGACATTCACCGTTCCACTGGTTCCAACCACAGGAGCCGTTGACATCATAATCACCGATGCTGACGAGACGGTTCAAACAACCTTCGCTGTTGCTGATTGGATAGTCGTTGACATAGGTGGACTAGCAGATACAGAATCAGGAGTCGCCATGTGGGGTATGCCAGTGATTACTGTCCTTAACTACACGGTAACATACGACAGGTCTATGGGTCTGTCTCCCACAATCTCGACAACACACACCTGTAGAAACGACCCAAGAACCGCGGGTGTCGGAAGCAACGTGTGGGACTCCTAAGAAAGTCTGAAGCCCCAATCTTCCATTTTTGTATTCCATCGAGTAAGCATCATCCTTAAATACTCCCAAGTCTAAAATAAGAGTAGACATGGCTTCAATAACTCTTACTCCGGCTCTTGGCATTGTAGGAGCATCTATCACTGTGACGGGTTCAGGATTTGGTGATAATCTAACGCTGTCGGCTACTATCGGTGGCAATATACTAGCCTTACTTCCAGCCTTAGTTCAAACTGATGCAAGCGGTAACATTCCTGTGGGAACCACCTTCGTAGTTCCGGCTATGGACGGAAACGCTGGAAATCCCTACACTGTTAACGTCTCTGATGGAAGTGTCAGTGCTAACGCAGACTTTAGTTTTGTTGCGGCAGTAAGCCTCAGTTCGAGTAGTGGTTATGTTGGAGACTCAGTTACCATAACTGGTTCAGGATTCTCCTATGCAAGTGGATTCCAACCGATAACTTACCTTACATTCGATACTGGCGGTGCAGATATTGATATTCTAGCAACACCCGCACCTGTGGTTGCGTCAGATGGAAGTTGGAGCCAAGCCTTCATAGTTCCTCACGACACCAAAGGTCTCAAGGCTGTTACTGCTGATGATGCGTCTGGCGAGGGTTATCCCCATGCAGACTTCACCATCAACCCTGCGATAACTCTCAGCGATGGAGGTAACACACACGGTTTCGTTGGTGATACTGTCACCGCAACTGGAACAGGTTATACTACCACCATACTTTCAACAGCCACTTTCGCAACTGCGGCTGGTGCTCTAAGTCTCATCGGTGGGTTCCCCACTCCTAATGCTACTGGTGACTTCACCACATCATTCCTTGTCCCTGCTACTATCAAGGGTGCTCATGTTGTTACACTTGCCAGTGTCACTGCTACGGCTGGCACTAACTTCACCACAGACCCACTACTCATACTTCAATACTTGGGCACTGGTTGGCCCGGAAGAGTAATCGGTGTCACTGGAACAGGCTTCAGCACAAGCAACGCTATGAGCACATTCACCTTCAATGGTCTTGTGCCCACAGTCCAAACTGTTACAACTGCTTCTACCGATGCACATGGTTCCTTCCCTAGTGCTGGCACTGCAACATTCACAGTTGATGCCTATCCTTGTGTTGTCGCTGGCTATCCTGTTGTCGCCACAGATGCAGGCGGAGCCAGTGATACCGAAACATTTAAGGTCGAACCACACATCAACTTCGTTGGCGCAAATAGCGGTGTTGTTGGAGACACCATCACTGTCGCTGGTGTAGGATGGACATACGCTTTGGGAGTGACTCTCAACTCCATTACTCTTGAGACTGTTGTGCCCGGAACTCAAACCGTCACTGGCACTGCCGTTGCTGTAGATGGTAGTTGGGCCGCACAAACCTTCGTCATTCCAGATGTGACGGGTGGTCCTGACCAACTCCTAATAGGAAGCACTATAAGCGATAGTGCTCAAGAACTTGTCACTGTCTCAGGGTCGATGACAACCTCTCTAGCCGATGCCATTGTTGGCACAGCCGCAGTCCATATCTATGGACATGGGTTTACCACTACTGCTACTCCGATACTTTCCGTCACCTACAATACTCATGCACTTACAGTAGCACCAGCCCATCCAGTCATAGGAGCAGATGGTCAGTGGACAGCCACATTCACCGTTCCACATGAGCCTGCTGGCTCTCATGCGATTGAAGCCAAGAGTCAGGCTTCGGTTGACGATGTGACCTGCAATTTCATTATCGATACAACCTTCACACTCAGTCCGAGCAGTGGTCATGTTGGAGCCGTAGTCACCGTTGCCGGAACTGGTTACGATGCAACTTCAAACGTGAGTGTGTTCACTTTCAACGGTGTAGCACCCGCAGGTCAAACCGTTACTGGACATAACACTGCCGCGAATGGCAACTACTCACAAGTCTCGCCAGCAGGTAAGTTCACTGTTCCAGCCATAGCCAAAGGCACTTACAATGTTATTATGACAGATGCGGGTGGTGCTACTAAGACTGTGACTTTCGCTGTCACTCCAGCAATAAGTCTTGCTCCTATCAGTGGCGATACCGGAGACACTGTTACTGTAACTGGCTCTGGCTTCTCCACCACAATACTCACTTCGGCAACCATCGGTGTTGCATTGACTTCTATACTTCCTCTTGCTCCTCCGACCCCTAGTGGAATTGGAGCGTTCACTTTCACATTCATAGTCCCAGACCTACCCGATGGCACTCAGACTGTCACCGTTAGGAATGCCGCTTCCACTGCCACTGCTTCCTTTAATGAGATTGCATCAATGACCCTCACTCCAACCTACAGCGGTAATGCAACTGTAATCAGCATTGTTGGAACAGGATTCACTCACTTAGATGCTATACTCACGCTCACAATCAATGGCATCACGCCCCCGAACAACACCTGTATCGGTGCAGTCGTTGATGTGACTGGCACTTGGAAGGGCACAATCACAGTTCCTCTTCTAGACTTGGGTGTGTATACCATCGTAGTCACTGATACTCACGATGGAACCGTCACTGCTACTCTCACCATCTTGGATTGGACAAGAATCATTGGAGGCGGAGATATGGGAAATGGTTCGGCCAACTATGGCATACCAAGCATGATTGGTGAAAGTGGTCTTACAGTGTTAGTAGACGAGTCCGAAGGCGTGAGACCATTTAAGATAGAGAAGCACATCTCCAAGAGATACCCCGGCAACGAGGACGGAACGAATGTCTGGGAATCCTAGAAGACTAAGACTCTTCAGATGTAGAGCCTAATCTCTTCGCAATCATCCTTCCTATAGTCTCCACATTATCTGAATAGGTCTCTTCGGGTGTAAAGAAGGCCACCGCCTTACCTGCATGGACGACATGGGCTATCCCTTTGGTTATGGTTATCATGGAATCAGTCTCATCGTTCTCCCAATGCCCCAGAATGGCACCCCTTTCGACCTCTTTTATCCTTTTCCATGTCATACTTTCTTTTCCACCTTCAAAAGAGACTCTAGTTGGTTACGTTTGTAGTTTGATTTTATAAAAGGTAACAAGAGATGTGCAACGTAAAGGGCTTTCCGTGCACTATACGATACCTTGTAGATTGGATTACAGTTCGGCTTCTTTGGAAAATAGGGCGGAGATACTCTTCCAAACCCAATAATCCTCACAACTTCATCTAACATATCCTTTTGTGTATTAGTAATGGACAATTGAGGTGCTTTTTGTCCTCGTTTACTTCCAGTGCTCCACATTCCGGCAGAACCTTCTCCTTCAAAGATGCCTGCTACCCAAGCCACTTCTTCGCTAGGTCTAATTCTTTCCAATTGTCCTGCTTTTGCCCACCCACTATTGCCTTTCCAACCCATTTCAATCACCTACCCCTAGTATCTAGGCTACTTAAGGATTATCCTTAAGAGGGCTGAGTTGGGCTTCCAAACCGTCAATTATGGGCCTATAACCCTCTAATTTGGCCCTTAGAGCCGTATCCTTCCTACTCTCAGCCATACTTAGTCCCATAGTAATCATGCTCCTTACGAACCTGATTCCATCCTTAGCCTTCTGTGTCTCATCGCTGTCCACAGCCACCTTAATAGAGGCAATCATGTCTAAGATTATGGCAAACGGGTCTGTAAGTTGCTGTGGTTGGAGCTTGGGTTCGTCTCCTGTTGACTCTGGATTGATTCCCTCGTCTTCAAGGAGTTCGGCCTTATAGCGAGGATTGTCGTTGCTCATGCGAAGAACACCAAGATGAGACCAAGGACCATCCTAAGGAACCTACCGAACTGCCAGTATAGGTTGTCCTTCACTCCACCACCCCATACATACCAGTAGAATAGGTTGGCCCCGCCTTCGATAGCGAAGAAGACTCCTACAAGTTCTGTCCATAGCATACCTACCCCTATGGCGACAACCTTTATAAGTGTTCTATACCATAGGTTGCGTATGGCACTGGCAAATCAGAAGGAGTTGGCAAAGGTCAAAGGAACCGTAGAGTATAAGGCAGGCACAACCGTAGTGGCTTTCAATGCCACCATCACCGTCCAATTGGATGAGCCAGAACGACAGAAGATTCTAGACGCTCTTACTGGAGCCTTTCGTAAGGTCGCTGACGAACTGGGACTTAAGGTTGCATGAAGGATATGCACTGGTATTCTGTCTCCTTATTTATCTTCGCTGTGGGTCTGCTGTGTCGAGTTCAAAGTAACGAACCTCGGCCCATACCGTGCTGTATCTTTGCCATCCCTTGGCTCATTGCTTACGCTCTAGGCTTCGGTCTCCTTGTTCGCTACGTTCAACGAAGTAATCAAGTGCAACGACTGTAGCCGCATTCACGACAATATTCACAGCCGTTGTCATGAACCAAAGCATAAACGTTACATTCGGGACACTCCTCTCCTATTGGAGTTTCAATTTTTGACATTGGTAGGACATCTCTAGATAAGAGACCTAATAAGTCTTTTCCTTTACCAAGTGTTCAAATCCTTAAATAACCTAACCTACATACTATATTGTGAGCAATACCCAAAACGCCAAGCGCATTATTGACGAAGGCGAAAAGGTGGGCGTTCAACTTAGACTCTTCGGTGGTGTGGCTTTCAAGTTGCTTTGTCCCAGTGCCCTTCAGTCGCCCTTCTACAGAACGAACAGTGACATCGACCTCATGGCGAAGAGGGAGAACAGCAAGAAGATAGACGAACTTCTCAGGTCACTAGATTACAAGCCGAGAGAGATATTCAACAAACTCAACATAGGAGAGCGTTACATCTACACTGGCGAGACCAAGATTGACATCTTCTTCGATAAGTTCAGGATGTGCCACACCTTCGACTTCAGAGACAGCCTGCTACCGGGGGTATATACCCTACCCCTCACCGACCTTATCCTTACCAAGTTGCAGGTGATAGAGATTGCTGAGAACGAGTATAAGGACTTGGGAGCCGCCTTCTCCAACTGTTCTCTCATGGCTCTAGTTTCAGATGCTCTTGTTAAATATTCGATTGCCTTCTTTAATGTCTCTTTGTTCTCATGTGCCATTCCAAGCATAGTATTACATTGACTACATAGCACTCCTCTTACTCTTCCAGTCTTTGAATCATGGTCAATGTGCTTGTTCTTTCCTTGGGTATGCTTTCCACAAATCTCGCACTCATCAGTGGACTCGTAGGTGACTTGGGCTTGGTCGGGATTCATACCTGCTTTTTTCCAACGGTTTCTACGAAGAATCAATTTGGTTCTCTCAGGATGGTCTATCTGCCATTTTCGTGCTCTTTCAATACTACGTCTCTTATCCTTATCTGGCATAGTTAGAAAGGTAGGATTATCCACTACTTAAGGATTATCCTAAGGCATCTTCTTATGTGCAGACACTAGCGTAAGTAGCCTTCATCTAATAGGGGTAGGAGCAACTAATACTCATATGAGTGTCCAGAGAGGGGTATTCCATGTTATTGTATGACCAGTTGGACCGAACTTCTTCTCAAGGTAAAGTTTGGCGTTGCAGATTCGACACGCTATCTCTATGTCTGAGAGGTCTACTCTGCCTTCTACAATACGAAGGGCCAGATTTCTGTTATGGTCTCCGCCTCTTTCCATGTGAGTAGTATGGAGATGGCTGAACTCTAGAAAGTCCACAACATTGCATCCGCAATGGACGCACTTCGGAACCTCAGAACCAGTCAACTTGGCCAAGCCGCCTGCCATAACTATTTGCATCGCCTTCAGTTTGTTCTTTCGATACTTATCACTATTGTAGGTCTTCTCTTCTGGAGTAGAGGGTCGTAAAGCGGCTACTCCCTTCTTTGGTCGTCCCATACCAGTCTAGTGGTAAGGGGGCTTAATAAATGTTCATCTTTTCCATGTGCAGACGTTTGTGTAGGTAGGCTTAATAGGATTCCTATGTGCACGAACTTGGTGCGTTTGTGCTTTGCTATCCCACCGGGACTCCCTACCCCTTATAAGGCACTCCACATTTAACAATCCTTACTGCCTATATAAAGTTTGCAGTGGAAACATTGGTTGCCTATATAAAGACTTGCGACTACCTTTATATAGACCATCTGGATGGGGCTTGCCGCGGGGCGCAAATGCAAACGGTGGCTTTATAAGGCCCACCTAGAGGGGATACTGGAAGTGAGGTTGCCTATATAAAGGTGTCTGGGCGGCAGGGTGCTTCTATTGGAAACGCTCATTTACAATTTGCTCTGCCTTTGCTTTTTTGACAATGAGATAGGGAAGCATAGCAATTAGTATACGTTTTATATCTCCTCGACTGTAAATTGTCAATTGATGCACAACTTTCCATTGTGGTTTCCAATCTTTTCTAATTGGTGAAGTGATATAACCTGCTCCTACAAATTCTTTGATAGTTTCTAGCACTTCTTTATTAGTAATGGACATATTGAGCCGAACATATCCCTTTTCTGTGCCTTTATAGTAGTTTGGATGAGAGTAGTTTGACTGAGCGATATATATGCTTCCTTCACCGTCAAAGAACCCCGAAACATATTGCCAAGATATAGGTGTGTTTGCCATATCCACTGAATACACTGCATCCTATATAAAGATTCTAGCATAGCGGCCTCACGAACCTCATAAGTCTTCCACTGCAAACTTACTGAGGCGCACTGGAAACGGGGCCGCAACAGCGGGCAATATGGCAGATGCTTCTATGCTCTTGTCTTATGTTGTGCAGGTGTTTCCATATAGAATAGAGGAGAGATAGTAAGACTACTACATGAGAGTGTCATCCCTACCCTTACCACATTACCGCAGTTGATAAGAATGCACGATTATGAGGTTCTTGGGGCTTGCTCTGTCGCGACCTGCAAGAACTTCAAACCTTTATCCAGTCCTACTCTACTCTGTTTGCACTTCGTTTCCAGTGGAAGCATTGGTAAAGTTGGGGCTGTGGGCTGAGATTGAACTGGATTAGAGGAAAGGGACTGAGGGGAAGAGGGATGGCCCTTAAACTCATGGTTTTCATACATCTTTATCCTGTTGCAGTTGAAACAGAGGGTTTGATAGCCAACGGGGAAGCCATGACGCTTTAGCCATCTATAGATGGCCTTGCCTCTCGTCTTCTTGTCGCCACGCCTCTGTTCATTCCCATTTCCATTAATATGGTCAGCAAGAAGGCAACGATGGTCAGCACAGCCACATTTGACGCAAGCCAACCTACCATTACCGTAATAGGCCAACACTTCTAGTTTGAGGGCTAAGTCTCGTCTCTTTACGCCTTCAGAGAAACAACTTTTACATATGCGGTCTGAGCATTTCATACGGGAGCCTGCCCAAGTCTCAGGAGTCAATTCAGTCCCACAATCACGACAGAAAGGCATATCTTCCTCTCTTATACGGTGGGTTGTGTTATATAAAGGTTCTCGTCTTCTAGAGGCTAGAGCAAGCCAATCTTCTGGATTCTGGCAAGAAAACCTATAGGGTATACCGTATACCTACACACCAATGACTAACATAATCCCAAAGGGAAGTAAGAGAGAACGACAAACCGCAATCGAGACAGCCCTAGCTTTTGATAAGGGCGTGTCGCGTGTATGGGTAGACGAAGGCGCAGACTATGCCATAATCCACAAGAAGAGCGAGATGGGGTATTATACCCTCTTCGGACTGAGCGCAGTCGGCCTTAAGGCAATGGCCGCACTAGGCTGGACTTACCTAGACTCCACCGTTATGTGGACAGAGGAAGCGACAGACCTAGAAATGTGCCAGCACTTCGGGAGGGCGACCTAGACATGGCGACTCCCCACATTTTCGTGGCCGTTCAAGAACTCGGCATTCACATCGGAGACTTCCCGACTGTCAGACGGGAGATAATCGTGGATGTCGGCAACGCCAAGTCCTTCGCAGACGCGGAGACGAAGGCCAAGCAACGGGTCGCAAAGAAGTTCAAAACAAACGTGGTATGTCTCCAAGTCACAGAGGTCAGGAGCGAATAGACTTGGCTCTTCACTTCGACAAACGCGGGATGTATAAGGGAATCAATCCACTGGCATCAGCACTCCCCATAATCACAGACCCAAGCCAATCCGCAACCGAAACCCAAACCTTTCAAGCCTTAAGGGAGAACGTGAACAGCATCCGATTCAAAGGAATCAAGTTCGTTCAATACAAACCTAAGAAGGTCAAGACTTTCACGCCCAAGATTGAGCGCAAGACAGAGGATTCTTAGCATGAACCCCGCAAAAACCAATCGCCACCTTTATCTAGGTCGCGGAGAGAGCAGAGCCATGAGCAAAATTAAGACGAATCAAAAAGTGCTAGTGGACAATTTCAGTGACTCAGACCTTCAAGTCAGAGTCTCAACGGATAAGAAGGGAAGCGTCCTAGTAGTTTCCCTTTACTCCACCAAAATAGGCCAAGTCGGGAGTCACACAACCGTAAAGGACGCGATGAAAGGCGAGAGATACTTCCCCGTTCCCTTCGACATTTCGGAGTCTGACTGAATTGCCTCACTTCTACCAGAACCTAGTTAATGAGACATTAGGCGAGACCGTTCCAGAAAAGGACGCGAATGAAATTCTGGACATAGTTAGGCAAGACATCTTCCACTCAACCTTAGACTGGCAGACTAAGGCCATGTTGCAAAGAGGCATTCGACAAGCATACGAAATCTACCTTTATCTTGAGGCAGAGACATCACCACCTTATCCCGAATATGTGAGGGAGACTTAGACTTGCCCAAATTCTTGTCTATCTTGGGAGCGAGTTACAGATACATTGAGGAAACACAGTTAAGGGGTAAGGACATGATAGGGGCTAAGATAGTGGACTTATCGGGTGACTTCTTTATCTTGGAACTGAACGGGAGATATTATTCGACTCCTTACGACAACCACAACCCAATTTCACTAAGGGAACGGAGCGAATAGACTTGGACAAAATCCTAGAGTTCCACCTGAAGATAGAGAAATTGGATAAGGCCATAGTCTACCAGCCCGAAGGAAGGATAAGCATCTTCTCAACTCCGAAAATCCTAGACATCTTGACGGATAAGGTTCTAGTCACACCCCACGAAGTTAAACAACTTATGAGGCGACTTACGGCATGAATCCCTATTACACATTACTTAGGAAACCGATTGCCATCTACATTCTAACCGACTTCCATAAGGGCATTGTGATTTACTATGGCAATGGATTTATGAAAGGGATAGAGATTTGTCTTCATGGCATCCGAAGGTTTGAGGTAAGCGACCCATGAGACTCCCTGATTTGCCAGTGAATTATATACTTGAAGAGATAGCGGAGACGAAGTTAGGACTCACCTTCAAGCAAGTAAAGAAGGGAGAAGAGGACGACTTCAAGAACGCAAGCCAAGCACTTCGCAACTATGAAGATTGGGTGATTTTGGCGTGAGTCACACCAATCCCTTCATGACACTGGATTCATTCCTAGACTGTGACTGTGTGCAACCTAACCAGAGCCAGAGCCACCCGACTGAGAGAGAGGGCTGGATTATAGACAAGAGCCAGAGAACCCATGAAGACTTCACAGAGTATCTGACCAGTCACCTAGTTGTCTGCCTAGAAATGGAACTGAATTACAAGACAGGGATTAGAAGTTCTCTCATTGACTCGGTTGCCGTAGACGAGTTCGGGGTTTCTACCGATTGGATGTCGGCCTGTCCAGTGTGTGGTTTTGACGGTTGCACAAGTCACGACCCACCGAAGACCATTCGCAAGATAAAGTGCGACCCAACGATAAGAGGGAAGGAAATACTAATTTGGGGAAGTCCGATTCCAAGTGAAGAGTTTGTGCGGAGACTTCCATTAGAGAACATTAAGAAGTATTTTGTCCCTAGACCACAGGATTCACTCCACACCCACACTCTAATTCCGCAACAGCAAAGGAGTATTCCGATTCAGATAGCACAGAACGCATGGGAGTTTTTCAGGGCATATTATCCCGCGTGGGTTCACATCTTCGGCAACTACAGACGACACTACCTTAGAAGTTGGTGGGCGCAATTCCGGTCTTACGAAACCAACCTTCTCGATTTAGACAACTGGCCGGAAGTGTCTCAAAAGTTTCAGGGTGGACTTCACTTTGAAAATTGCAGTCGAGACAACTTCGGAGACATCACACATTTCGATGCAGAAATTCGCACACAGGATGCCAGCACAGACCTAGAGCAAGTGGTTTCAGCCAGAGCATTGAGTAAGGCCATCTTCTTGAAGTCTGCACAACTAGCAACTGAGGGAGTTATCGAGATGCCCGTAAAGAAGAAGGCGATAATTCTTCCACTAATAGAGGAACTTAACAGAGGGTGTGTGAATCACCGAAGGCCAGACTTTTACGGCCACACAAAACAGTCGTTTGACCTCACCCTAGAAGAGAGGCACGGTTCATTCATGAGAGGACTGGCCGAAGAGTTCTTTAGCCAAGTCAAACCCTTTCTCTCGGAGTTTGAGGCAAGATGTGTGACTAATTGCATTGTTAATCCTATTCGACATAGAAGGCCAAAGTTCGCATGAAACCCGCAACTTCTCATCACTACCCTTTTATACTTCGCGGAGAAGGCAGACCTATGAGTAAACGCAAACCGAGTCAGTCGATGCCTCTAAAGGTCAAGAACGAAGGTCGAGTCTTCGCCATCACCCTAGCGGTCAGCAAGAATCGGATGATTGACTTGATAAAGGGCGAAGGGGTAGCAATGGGCATTATCTCGGTGAGACGCATAACGGAAGACGAAAAGGACGCACTTGTTTCAGCAAAAGAAGACGAAGAGTTCACAATAACAAACGCTCAAGACTTCAACGGGGTTATGGAGTAAAATGTTGCCCACCGAGACGATTGAGTTCTCGGAAGACCCGATAAGGGTAGAAGACTTACACGTTCATTCAACGAGTTCTAATGCCAGTCAATCCGCTTGCCCCTATTGTGGAGCGAAGATTATTGGACACATTCAGCCAACCGAGCCAGACACAATAGAGCATGAGCATCGATTGATTGACGGCCTAGAAATTTGTCGTAGACTTTACGAATGCAGTTCTCTAGGACTGACTAGCCAGTTTTACACTTATCAGGACTTAGCCAGCCTTCCCCACTGGACTATTGCACAAGTCACACAGGGGAAGGCCGAAAAAGCAGACGACACCGAGAGGATTCAATTCGGAAGGAAGAAATTGGCCGAAAATATCAAACCCACTTGGCGATTCAAGACTAAGTTAGCAACAGAGAACGACTTCACGGATTATCTAGCCAAGAACCTAGTGTTGGGGCTGGAATTGGAATACGACTTCATCGACCCTAATCGCCCAACATCGGAATCTCAGATTCGCAGAGCCTTCGGGGTCAATCCTACAGAGTATCACCACGCTCCCGACTGCCCAGTTTGTGGGAGCGATATATGTTGGAATCATCTGCCCGACAATCTCATCAGAGGCATTGAAAGAGATGCTTCAATTGCGGGATGGGAGTTCTTGATTTACGGGAGTCACATTTCAAGCGAAGAGTTTGCCAAGCGTCTGCCACTGGCTAAGTTCAGAGAACACTTCATAGTCAATGAGAGAGACGGACTCCACGTTCACGCGATGCTTAAGCACGACATCCTTCGGCTTCCTTCCGTTATCGTCAAGAACCTCTGGCAACTCTTCCGCTATTACTACCCCGCTTGGGTAAACTTATTCGGCAACTATTCACAGTCTCAGGGATTCCTAAGACATTCAACCTATTCCGGCCACGATTATGTGACGTTTACTTCATTCTCAAAGTCTCCCTTCTTGGCTCGATGGGCGCAAGACGTTAAGATGCAACGATGTGCTCTCTACCTAAAGGAAACTCCGATTGAATGTGACGACATGGACACCTTCGATATTGAGATTCGGACTTGCGATGCTTCGATGGACTTAGAGCAGATTATCGCGGTGAGAGCAATTACTAAGGCCATGATTCTCAGAGCATCACAACTCAGCACTTTCGGCCTAGTCAGCGTTGAAACCAACGAAGAGGTCTGGAACAGGGTAAAGGACGTAGTGGGTAAAATCAATCTAAGGACTGGATTCAAGCCAGAGGACATTGAGTTCATGAACAATCACACCGTAAACATGATTAAAGAGTTCGCTCCGTTCCTCTCGGAGTTCGAGAGGACTTGCCTTAAGCATCTGATTGAGAAGCCAGTGAGAGAGCGAGAAGTTCATCCGACATCTACAGACTTAGGCTTAGACATGAGCGAGAACGCCAAACATCTTAAGAAATTAATCGCCATCGGTGACATTGAGGCCGACAATGAAGAGGCGTGGTTCAAGAAGGTCGCCCACATAATGGGACTACAGATTGAGGAAGTCAAGACAGCACTTCGCCAACTAAAGGCTTACTTCGATGGGGAAACTCATCAGATGCTAGTGGTGGGATAGATGCAAACCAAGACAGTGAACGGTTGCAAATACTGGTTCGAGTCTCATGTTCACCATATAACCGAAAAGGGCGAAGAATGCCCCAATTCACAGAGGGATTGAGACAATCTGTAGAATGGCCTTAGTTCTCTCGAAGAGCCAAGTCGATAGATTCGAGACAGCATTCAAGTCGGCATGGGCAAACGCAAACGATGATGGTTGCGGCATCTACTGGCGAGACATGAAAGGAGAACGACATTTGGCTAGGTTCCCTAAGAGCGAAGACTTAGCAAAGGTCGGGACAACTTACGACAGGATGCTAATCCATTTCCGCAAGTCTACGAAGGGCGAAGGAACTCATCCCTTCACTTGTAAACACAGACCCAAACTTAACAGTGGAAACTGGCTCTTAGTTCACAACGGGTGTGTTCAAGACGAAGAGGCTAGGAAGGAACTAATCAAGACTCACACGTTCTCAACCGAGATAGACAGCGAAGTATTTGTCCATATATGGGGAGAGATTAAGGAGAAGAACCTACTTAAGAGAGCCAAGAAGTTCAATGAGGCCAGAGAGAAGGCCAACATCACAGGATGGGCGAATCTTATCTTCTACAACGTGGTCACAGATGAATGGGTTGCACTTAGCGATGGCTCGTTAAGTCTAGTTTGCACGAAGGACACCCTAGTTATATGCTCAGACGACACTTGGCTCGACATGACAGAGGCTAACAGACGGAAGATTCCTAATGCCAGTCTACCCACTGGCGCAATTGCTTACGGAAAAGGACTCGTCTTCAAGACGAAGGCAGACATTTGGAAGATTCACTATTCCTCTTCTCAGACAACTCTTCCAACCGTGGTGAATGGGAAGATGCTTTACTCTGGATGCAGAGACTACACAGAAACGTGGAAACCACAAAACATTCCGAGAGGTCGGCCTGAATGGAGTGCTTCGGCCAAGTCATTCGTAGATGAAAAGGGCAACCCGTTGG
>Ga0181524_10003325_pt1 | contig 15710 bp, 11 predicted proteins | sample PEATcosm2014_Bin_34_FD_119761 | JGI IMG/M metagenome (GOLD analysis project Ga0181524, IMG submission 119761) | Peatland microbial communities from MTU Mesocosm Facility, Houghton, MI, USA - PEATcosm2014_Bin05_60_metaG | ecosystem: Environmental > Terrestrial > Soil > Wetlands > Peat | place...
CATTACCAACACGACCTCGAGCAGCGTGACCGTCAACTTCGGCCTGCTGCCGATTTGCGCCGGGGCATTTGCCGGCCAGGTGACCGACGCGCAAACGGGACTGCCGGTGCCAAACGCCCTGGTTACGTGTGACAACGACTTGCTCTCCGTCCATGCGGACACTAATGGGATATACACTCTAACGAACGCGCCGCTGGGGCTTAATAACTCTCCTAACCTTTCTTCTCTTCAGGCATTCGCGCCGGGGTACTGGGCATCGGCGGAGGTTGATGCTTATGCGGTTTGCGATGCCACCAACACGGTGGACCTGAAGATGGTTCTCGAGGAATACGGCTCGATCAGCGGCACGGTGTCCATCCAGGGCGGGGGTCCGGCCGTTGGCGTGCTTGTTACCCTTGTGGGCAGCACTCTTGCGGGCACGAATTCCTCGAGGACGGACAGCAATGGCTACTATGAATTCATCGGAGTTATTCTCGGCTTTACCAACTCGCCGGCCGAGGATTACGTTTCGAGCGGAGGCTCCGGCGGCGGCGCTTATTGGCCGTCCTCCAGCAACGCCGTGGTGCGGGCCAATAGTAATACGGTGGTCAACCTGGTGATCGTGCCGTGGTGTTACGGAACCGTGACGGGCAGCGTGTTTTATGGCGACACACAGTTGCCGGCGGCCAATGCGATTGTGAGCATGTACGGCGGCTTGGGCATCAATAACACCCGCACGGATGGCAATGGCAATTATTCCTTCACCAACATCGTTTTGGACCCAAATGGGACCCTGTCGAATACGGCCGTAGGCGCCTCTCCGCCCGGAACGGGCTATAACGCCGCCTCCGTGAAAGTGACGGTCCCCGATTGCGGGGCAACGGTAACCGCGCCGCCCATCTACCTGCCGGCCATTCCCCGGGAGAACTTTGACGGGGCTGCAAGCGGACACATATATGACCTGCAGACGGGTTTGCCGATCGACCACGCCACAGTCCAAGTGTATAGCCTTGGCGGCTACAGCTACACCGTGTGGTCGGATACGAATGGGGCCTATTCATGCACCAATATGGCTGTCGGCACGGGCGCGGCCACCAATGCCGGCTATGTTGTCAGCGCCACCGCCACAGGCTATTTTGGGAATTCCAGCAATATCGTGGTGTATGCCAACCTGACGACCACGCAGGATGTTTACCTGCTGCGGATTGGCTACGGGGGCGTCATGGGCACCGTGCGGGATTCGGCCACGACTCTGCCGCTGACCAATGTTACACTCATCATCGGAACCGGCAGTTATCTTGTGGAACCTACGACGGATGCCAACGGCCATTATTTCAGCGGCCCGTTGCCGCTGGGCTACCCAAATGGGCCGACATACGTGCAGATGTCGGCATCGCCGCCCGGCTATTATGAAGGCAGCACAAACACGACGATTACTTTAGGGGTGACGAACGTGGTCAATCTGGATCTCATCAAGGTTTGCACGGGCGCCACCATCATCGGCACTGTGGTCAACGCCCAGACGCAGCAACCGATTACCAACGCCACTTTGTACGTTACCGGAAGCCCTTATTACTTTCATACCGATACCAACGGCAGTTTCATTATGACCAACATCACGGTCGGCAATGACAACTCGCCGATTCAAGAGACTGTCTATGCGAGCGCTCCCGGCTTCAACTCGCAATCCAAAACCGTTACGGTTTTTTGCGACGCCACCATCACCACCGATTTCGGCGCGCCCCAAACCGCCTTTGCCATCATCCAGGGCCTTGTTACCAACGTGGTAACCGGGCTGCCAATGGCCGGGGTTTTTATGGGCAGTCAATTCGGCGAGGCCGCGCTGACGGATACGAATGGGTTTTACCAGTTGACCCAGGCGCCCCTGGGGGCCAATAATTCCAGCCGCACCTGGAACATCACGGCCATCCCAACGAACTTTACCGCGCAGACCCTGCCCGTAACCGTGTCCTCCAATGCTGTCTCGACCCTGAACTTCGGCTTCGGCGAACCGCCAACGGCCTTGATGGTCACCGCCGTCGGTGCGCCTGATCCGGTCACCGTCGGCGGCGAACTCCTTTACGTCGTAACCCTGACTAATACCGTGGCCAATGCCCGGCAGGTGCAGTTGTCGGACACCCTGCCGCCGGGCGTGACTTTTCTCAGCGCCGCCATTACCAATTCGCCCGGCTCGCCGTTCAGCGCGCCGCTTTACTCGAACAACATCGTCACGACTACCGCCGCCGACTTCGGCTCGAACTCCGCCGTGGCCCTGGCGATTGCGGTCAGGCCTGCCGTCCCCGGCATGTTGACCAACGCGGCCACCGTGAGCAGCACCACGACAGACCTTGATCCGACCGGCAGCAACCATACCGCGACGGTCATCACCACCGTCCTCGCCCCTGCGGCGCCGACGGCGCTGATCGTCGCTGTCCAGGCCACGCCCGCGGGTACTATCCTGGTGGGCAGCAACCTGCTTTACACCATCACCCTGACCAATACCACCGCCAACGCGGCGAATGTTCAGTTGGCGGACACCTTGCCGGCATCGGTTGGCTTCGTCAGCGCCAGCGTCTCCAATTCCCCGGGCGGACAATTCAGCCAGCCCTTGTTTTCCAATGGCGCGGTGACGACCAGCGCCGCCAGCTTTGGCTCGAATTCTGCCGTGGTGCTCTTTATCACCGTAACCCCCGGCGCCGCCGGCACTTTGACGAACGTGGCCAGCGTGACCACCACTACCACGAACCTTGCGGCGGGCAGCACTCTCAGCACCTCGGTCATCACCACTGTCGTCGCCCCTGCGGCGCCGACGGCGCTGATCGTCACGCTCCAGGCCACGCCCCCGCGCACCCTCCTGGTCGGCAGCAACCTGCTTTACACGGTCACCCTGACCAATACCACCGCCAACGCCGCCGATGTTCAGTTGGTGGATACCTTGCCGGCATCGGTTGGCTTCGTCAGCGCCAGCGTCTCCAATTCCCCGGGCGGGCAATTCAGCCAGCCCGTGTTTTCCAACGGCGCGGTGACGACCAGCGCGGGCAGCTTTGGCTCCAATTCCGCCGTGGTGCTCTTTATTACCGTAACCCCCGGCGCCGCCGGCACTCTGACAAACGTGGCCAGCGCGACCACCACTACCACCAACCTTGCGGCGGGCACTACTCTCAGCGCCTCGGTCGTCACTACCGTCGTCGCCCCTGCGGCGCCGACGGCGCTAATCGTCGCGGTCCAGGCCACGCCCCCGGGCAGCGTCCTGGTTGGCAGCAACCTGCTTTACACGGTCACCCTGACCAACAGCGCGGCGAACGCGGGGGATGTTTGGTTGACGGATATCCTGCCGCCTGGCGTCACCTTTCTTAAGGCCTCCGTTACCAATAATCCCGGCGGGGCCTTTAGCGCGCCGACCCTGACCAATAACGTGGTCACAACGATGGCCGCCAACTTCAGCCCCGACTCGACGGCGGTGCTCCTGATTACAGTCACACCGACGGTCGCCGGCAACCTAACCAATGTTGTCACGGTGACCAGCGACACGCCTGACCGTGATCCCACGGGCACGAATCATGCCGCCACGGTCACCAGCACAGTCGTCCCCCCGGTGGCGTCGGGCAAGCTGTCGATCCAGTTCAGCCCGGCCACTTTCAACGGGACCAATTTCAACCACCAGACGGGGCTTTACGAGCAAACGGTTCAAGTCAACAATCTGAGCGGGTTTACCGCCGCCGCCGTGCGTGTTGCCGTGCTGGATTTGCCGTCGAGTGTGAAGCTCTACAATGCCACGGGGACGACCAACGGCGCGCCTTACGTCGAATATGATCAGCCCGTCGCCACCGGCAGCAACGTGGTATTTGTACTCGAGTATTATGACAGCACACGAGAGGCGTTTGTTTCGACTAACTTTCTGGCGACCATTGTCGCTCCCGTTGTCGTTCCGGCGCCGGCAGGGACCTCCTTCCTGTTGGACACCGCGCCCTTCATGAGCCAGGGGCAATTGACCATCGAGTTTGCCAGCGTTCCCGGGCATACATACGTCGTGCAATACAGCAGTGACATGCGCACGTGGCAGACGGCCACCCCTCCGATCGTGGCTGAAGATACGCGCACGCAATGGATCGACGCCGGACCGCCGGAGACCGAGAGTCCCCCCGGCAGCCCCGGCCAGCGCTTTTATCGCATCGTGCAAACAAACTAACGACACCCAAGGAACACCATGCAATCCTCCCTTCCCTTCTTGCCGCTCATAACCCGACAAAGTTCAGGACCATGGATGAGACGGAGCTTTCGTTTCGGCCGCTTGTTCGGACCGGCTCTCAGCGTCGTGTTGGCCGTTGTTCCCCTTCTGGCCGGCGCACAGGACGAGGCCGACACGGATTGGAACCATCTCGGCCTGAACTTTCGGGCGGGCTTTAACATTCGAGCCAGGTTCTCGACGCCTTCCAGCCTGGTGTTTCCGCCCGGACCGGGCGCCGGTAGTGCCGTAAACCGCCAATACAATGACGGATTCGTCAATGTGGATAGCAGCGGCAACCAGGGAGGCCAGACGTGGAATTGGGGCTATCGCCAGGCCTCGCAAGTCAGCGGCAACAATGTCCTGATGCACGCCAGCGGTTTGGAAAGGGCCAGTGAACACGCCACCGACGATCCGAATCTGGGATTGGACTTCAACTATGTCCGTGACATTGCCCATCCCAGTTGGGGCCAATGGGGCATTAAGGTAGGCGCCGCTTACACCCGGGTGGACGTGCGCGACGCGGCTCCCATGAGCGCGAATGTGGAGACGATCACCGACAAATATCCGTTGAACGGAGTCACTCCTCCCATGGCGCCCTATTCGGGCAGTTTCAGCGGTCCAGGACCCGTCATCGGCAGCAAGCCGAGCTCACGCACCACCGCGATAGCGCCCAACGGAGCCATCATCACCGGCGACCACAGCCTGGAGGCGTCGCTGTTCGATCTGCGGCTGGGTCCCTCTTTCAATATTCCGCTGTTCAACCGCTTCTCCCTGCAAACGGGCGGCGGACTGGCGGTGGGGCTGGTGTACAGCCATTTTAGTTTCACCGAGAGCAGCACCGCCGGCGCAGGCCCGGTCTCCGCGTCCGGAAGCAGCACCCGCACGGGCCTGGTGCCGGGCGCTTACGCTGAGGCTGGGTTCGCGTATCGAATTTGGCGCTCGACTTCGCTGTTCACCGGCGCGCAATTCGAGTATCTGGGCGATTTCCAACAAGGCGCGGACGGACGCACCGCCCGGCTCGATTTTGGCCGGACCGTCTTTTATGAGTTCGGCCTGCAATGGCATTTTTGAGGTTTTCCGGTTGGAGGACTGCCGCCGAAGGACCTGACCGCGAGGAGAATCGTCATACAGATGACGAGGACAAGGGCAAAACAACTGTCGAATGCTCCACGGTGCAGCTCCCAGGGCCTCAGACCGGTGAGGGCCGCAAGCAAACGAGGCCAGCACCAGAGCAGGTAAAGCCCCGTCAACATCAGGCTGGCGGCAAAGTAGGCCTCCCCGAGCCATAGCGCAAAGGGCTGGTCAGATGCTCCAATGATGAGAATCGCGACGAGCAGCCCGATATTATACCGGTCCAGGTTGCCCGCGAGGAGGGCCACGTCGACGAACAGGACGAGCAGACTGGCCGTAATGACCTCCGGCGCGAGGCGTCCCCTGGCAAAGCCAATCAGATTGAGCAACACAAAGAAAAGCATAAACGCGTTTTTCACGGCCGCCCAGTGTCCGGGGAGGATCCAGCAGGCGGGCAACCACATCGAACCTTGCTTGGGGAGCGCAGTCCCCAGTTCCGGCGACAGACGATGGGTCATCATCGCGAAGATGTTGTGGAGATAGGGCAGGAACCAGACGGCAGCGACCACGGCAACGATGGCCGCATAGCAGGCGCAGCGCGCGAGCACCGGGCGGCTGACCCACTCGTGCAGACCCCGCGGACGGGCGGCTGCGTACCAGGCGCATAACGGCGCGATGAACACCCCCAGTCCCTTGAAGGCGATGGACCCTCCCAGCAAGAGCGCGCTCAGGACCCATCGCCCGGACCAGGCAAAATAGACGGCTGAGATCATCAGCAGGATTTGCAGTCCCTTGTCCTCCGGAGAAAAAAAACCCCAGGCAAAGAGGATCGGCGAAAACACGCCTAAACCCGCGGCGAGGATGAGATGGACCAAGGAAGGCGCCAGGCGCCACACCTTGAACACAAAGTACACGACGAAGGCGGACAGGAGCGAGTCGGCCAAGGCGAAGACCGCGCGGTAGGCAATGGGGTTTGCCGGGAAGAAGTGGTCGATGGCGCCAAACAACATGAGGTTGAGGGGAAGATTCCCGCCGGCATAATAGTCGAAGCGCGGCTGGGTCTCGGCGAACCAGGCGTTGACCTCATCATATTTCTCGCGCAGCTTTTGGCGAAAATCCGAACCGTCCGCCGGGTCGTACGGGTTGATGCCGTGGGACATCAACTGGCCGCCGGCGGCATAAATCTGCACATCGATGAACGAGTTCGATCGGGGGGTGACGCCGATCAAGGCGAAGCGGCTTGCCGCCGCCATCAGAAAGGAGACCGCCGCCAGGGTAGCCAGAGCGCGATTCGAGGGAGTGAAAAGTGCCGATGTAAATCTCATAACGGCTCAGCCACCGAGATGCAAACGTTATGGATACCAGTTCAATCTTCAGCGCGCCCCGGCTTGACCGCCCACTCCGGATAGGGCGTTTGCGGGCCGTTCATGGCGCGCCAGAGGATGCGGTTCAGTGCATCTTCGGGGCAGCGATCCGGTTGGTCCAACGGCAGGCGGCTGGAGGCAATGGCGTCCCGGCGAAGTTGGGGGTCGGCAATCTTTTTCGGCTCGGGGTTGAGGCGGTCGAGCGGCACGCGGTTGGTGGCGGCGAGGAACGGGGTGAAATCGGGGGTTTGGGTGAAGCAGTCGCTCATGGGCGCGGCGGCGGCGTCCAGTTGGTTCATGGGAGGCAGACCGAGGATCAACTCGATCGTGCGCACGAGATCGATCTGATTGCAGGGAGTGCTGATAGTTTGGCGGCGCCTGGTATAGGGGCTGGCCACGTAACAGGTGGTCCGGTAACCACTCACGTGGTCCCAGCCGGCTTGCGGGTCATCCTCGATAGCGAAGAGGCAAGTGTCCTGCCAAAACCGGCTTTGGGAGAGGGCCTCGACCAGGCGGCCCAAGGCGAGGTCGTTGTCGGCTATCTGCGCCCCCGGCGTAGGATACTCGCCGCGCGTCCCGCCGGTATGGTCGTTGGGCAGGAAGAGCAGGACCAGGTCGGGGAACCCGCCGTTGGTCTCGAACTGCCTGAGGTCGCGGATGAACTGGGCGGCGCGCGTGACGTCGGGCACCTTGAGGTCCCAACCCACGGTGTTGGTGCTGCTGCACGACCGCAGTCCCCCGATGCCGGCCCGGCTGCGAAGCTGCGTGGCGCCCGCGCCGGTCTGGAAGTCTTGCCAAAAATCGCGCCAGGTGATCCGGTCCGTGCGCTTTGGGTCCTTCCAGCCTGCTTCCGAGAGCATCCATTCGCCGTAGTTGCGGAAGGAGCGGCCGTGCGCCAGAGCGTGGTCCCATAGGAAGCCCGAGGAGGCCCACGCCAGGGCATCGACGGCGTCCTGGCCCTTGCCGCCGGCGTAACTGCGGGGCGAGCCGGAGCTGAGTTGGCGCTCGACGTACTCGTTGGCCAGGGCGCTATCCGTCCACTGATGGCCGTCGGCGCTGCATAGGCCGGAGCAGTAGGCATTGTCCAGGAGGACGAACTCGCGGGCCAGTTTGTGCTGGTTGGGGGTAAATTGCTCGCCGAAAATGCACAGCGTGGCGTCGCCGTTGCCCTCGGCCATGTCCCCGAGCACCTGGTCATAGCTCCGGTTCTCCTTGATGACATAAATGACGTGTTTGAACACGCTGGGTTCGCCCGCCCGCTCGGGCACCGGCCGTGCCGGCTGGCCCGGCCGCGCAGGGAGCATCGCCGCCGCCACGCGCGGATAGCGTATGTTCTGCAGGGATGTGGCCGTCATCGCCCGCAAACGCCGCGCCGAAGGCACGGGCACGAGCGAAACCGTCCCGAAGGAATCGTGCGAGTTGAACTTCACTTTCTCGCCGGGCTTGAAAATCTTGTTCGCGCCAATGCCCTTGATGTTCGCCACCAGGAGCCGCTTCTTCCAGGGATCGAATCGAATGGCGCCGGGAAACCAACCGACCGGGATCAGGCCCGCGACGCCAGAGGCCCCGGCCTTCGGGTCGAACCGTAACACCGCCACGGCGTTTTGCGTGCCGTTGCACACATAAAGCCGCCGTCCGCTCGGGTCAAACGCCAAGGCGTTGGGCTGCGCGCCAAACAGGTCGGCCGGCGTCTGGCGGGCCCAAATTGTCTCCACCACCCTGTCGGACCGGGTGTCGATCACGCTGAGGGTATCGCTGCCCGTATTGGCGGCCACGACGTATTCGCCCCCAGGCGCCATGGCGAGGGCCGAAGCATGCAAACCCGCGAGAATCTCGGACTTGACGCTCCCCGCCGCCAGGTCGACGACGGTCACCGACCCTTCATTGGCGATGTGCCGCACGGGGTCCACCCGCACGGTCGTTCCCTTGCCCGCCGGCGCCGTCAGATCGCCCTCGAGCGGACGCCGCCCCCCCAAATTGCTGACATAAGCCTTGGCCCCGGCCAGGACGACATCATAAGGCGCCACGCCAGTGCCCCAGGAACGGAGCAACCTGCCGGTCCCGGTCTCCAGCTCGTAGAGTCGATTGCCCAGGTTGCCGACGACATACAGCCGCTGCCCGTCCTCCGAAACCGCCAACCCGACTGGCAGCTCGGGTGCCTTTCCCTTCGCCGTCGGCAGAGCCAGCACCGCCGGCGTGCCGGCCTCGTGGTGCTCGTCCACCGGAAAGGCCCAAACGTTGCCGCGCGCATTCGAGAGGTAAATGCGGCGGCCATCCGGGGAGAAGGCCAGTCCCGTCAGGCTCATCTCCGCTTTGTTGGTGACGGTGCCCCGAACGACGGAAAGCGGAACCGTCTGGAGGGTTCGACCGTCGGTTGCGTCAAGGAGCATCAGCGCGGCGGCCTTGCCGGCCACAGCAAGGACCTGCCCATCCGGGCTTAGGGCCAGCGCCTGCGGGCGCATCCCAGGCAACTCGACCTGCTGGCCGGCGGGGGTCAACACCTGCCCGGTGGGCGTAAGGTAGCGGTTGGCCGCCACCCGGCCGACCGCATTGTCCCTCACCGGAGGCCCAGGGGGCGCCTCCCGGTCGTGAGCGCACCCGGAAAGACAAATCGCCAGGATGACAGAGGAGAAGCCCGCGCGCGCGATGGAAATCGGTTGCATGCTCATTGTCTGGTGGAGGCAACAGCCTTCCGATCCTCCGCGGAGGCGGTGATTTCCCTGGCGAAGCGCGCCGCATCGCGACTCCGGAGCAACGCGACCACGGAACGGCTCACCGCCGCAAACTCGTCATTTGTGGGCCCAGCAGGTCTTTGCGGCGGCACACGAGGCGTCTCCGCCAGCGGCGTCTGCGGCGCAAGCAGGCCGGGAAACAAGAGGGCCAGACTGAGTACTGCCGAACTTTTTGAATTCACGGAAATCGGCCTATAGCAACCAGCGTCCTGATGCAAGGGGAATCGCGGCGTTGAACCATCTCAATTACGATGATGGTGTCCCCAGACCCGGCGTTCACCTCCACCTCGACCGGAACCGCTGGGAGGCCGCCAAACGTCGAAGTTTGACATCGCCCCTCCCGCATGGAAGCCTGGGCGCGTGAAGCCTGATGCCAAAAGGCGCTTCTCTCTCACCCGCCAGCCGGCGATGGATCGCTCGGGCGGGGAACGCAATGCCCTATGAGGAGCGCGCAGTTGGCCCTTTCGTTATCCTTCGTGGAGCCTCGTGACGAACGCGGCCACCGATGGTCGAAACAGGAGCGAAAGGCTCGCAAGTATGACCGTTGAACAATTACTGAGAGTTATCGCCATCGTCTGTCTCCTGGCTGCCGCGGTGCTTGGAATATGCCATCTGCGGTTGGACCGAGGGCTGCGCGGAGTCATTGAAGGCTTATTCCCATCCGTCGCGGCCGGCTTCAGGATTGTGACGTTCGAAATGTCTCCGAGGATAAAGCGCCTCGTTCTGGTGGCGGGACTGGCCTTTTGCGGCCTGATGCTCCTGTGGATGCACGAACCGCTCCACAAAGGCAAACCGGTCGCGTATTGGGTGGACGCTGCCTGCGAAGGATACGATTCAAAACCCGACATTTGGGAGTTCAGGCGCGAAGTCAAGGACATCGGGCCTGCCGCAGTGCATTGTCTTGCGAAGAAGCTCCGGCCCTGGGACGGCTGGCGCAATGCCTATCGTTCGTTGCAAACGTGCCTGCCGCCCCGGTTGCGGCAACTCCTTCCAGATGTGCTATCGGCGCGCGAGGTTGAGGAACAACGCTATGGCGCGGCAAAAACCCTCGCGCTGTTCGGAGCGGACGCAAGGCCGGCCGTTGGGAGCCTGGTGCGGCTTCTCACCCAGCCGGAGTACCCGTTGCCGGGGCTCAGCTACCCGGTCACCCATGCGGCCATTGCCGGGTTGGCGGCGATTGGACCGGGCGGAAAGAGAGCCTTGCCTGTCCTGCATTGTTTACTGACAAACCAGGACGTTTCGTTGCGCGTCGAAATCGCGGGAGCGTTATGGTCCATCGGGTGCGAAACCAATAAGGTCCTGGAAATCTGCACCAACGCGCTTCCGTCCACGGACTTGTGGGTGTCCTGGTACGCGAGCTTTCTTCTCAGCAAATTGCAGACCGCAGCCGCACCTGCGGTGCCATTTGCCCTTAATCTGGTTCAGGATAGAACTCATCCGGCAGGCACACGCGCCACCGCTGCGCAGGTTCTGGGAGCCGCTCGCGTTTCCACTCCTGAAATTCGGGCGGCGTTGCTCGCCGGGACACAAGCCGGCCAAGACCCCGACCTCCGAAGTAATTGCGCGATGGCCTTGTGGCGGCTCGATTCTCAATACGCGCCGCTTGCGACCAGACTCCTGCTTGAGGACATTATCTCTTTGAGAAGGCGCTTTCCAGGGATTAAACATGACTTTACGGAGTCCTTTACGGAGTGGCCGGACATCCCCACTTTGAAGCATTTGGCCGAGAGCGATTCGCCCGAGATGAGGAAAGAGGCTGCTCATGTCCTTCAGAGAATCGAAGCCAAAACCCAAACGCGAGCGGAGCATGTCAACCAGGTTCGATGACTCGGCCCCATTCGCTGGCCGTAGGAGACGACGTAAGGAGTCTCTGATCAATGGCTTCCGAGGGGAGCAGGCCTTCGCTGTGTTCATGAATCAGTCAGAGACTCCTCACGTCGTCTCCGACAATGGTTTGCGGAAAACCTCGTCATCGTTACTGGCCCTGATCCGTTGGAACGCCGCCAAACATCGAAGTTTGACATCGCCCCTCCTGCGTGGAAGCATGCGCCCGTGAAGCCTGATGCCAAAAACAGCTTCTCCCCCACCAGCGAGCCGGCGATGGATCGCTCGAGCGGGGGAAGCAATGTTCTGTCAGTTCTAGCCACCGGTTTCCTGCTGGCCTGTCTCTTTACCTCCACGGCCGGCGCCCAACAGTCACTCGACAGTTTGATCGATGGCGAAATCGGCCCGTTGGTCGCGACCTACAAGATGCTGCACGCCGCGCCCGAGCTTTCCCATCACGAGGAGAAGACTTCCGTGTTTTTTGCCGGTCAGTTGCGGGCGATGGGTTATGCGGTCACGGAGCGCGTGGGCAAATTTGACCGCCCGGAATGGGCGGGTTATGGAGTCGTCGCGGTAATGAAAAACGGCGGCGGGCCCACCGTGCTCGTGCGCACCGACATGGACGCTTTGCCAGTGGAGGAGAAGACCGGACTCGCGTATGCAAGCACGGCCAAGACAAAGAACGACGCCGGCCAGGAAGTCGGCGTGATGCATGCCTGCGGGCACGATATTCACATCACGACGATGCTCGGCGTCGCCAGGATGATGGCCACACTTAAAGATCGATGGCACGGCACGCTGGTCTTGATTGGCCAACCGGCTGAGGAAACGATTGATGGCGCGAGGGCCATGCTCAAAGACGGGCTGTATGCCAGGTTCCCGCGGCCTGATTATGCGCTTGCCCTGCATGACGATCCGGAATACGCGGCGGGACAGGTTGCCTGCATTCCTGGTTATGCGATGGCCAGCGCGAACAGTGTGGACATCAAGATTCGCGGCGTCGGCGGGCACGGTTCGAGGCCGGAGGCGGCCAAAGACCCAATCGTCGTGGCGGCGGAAGTAGTGATGGCGCTGCAAACCATCGTGAGCCGCGAGAACTCCCCGCTCGATCCCGCGGTCATCACCGTCGGCTCGATTCACGGCGGCACGCGCTATAACATCATTCCGGACGAGGTGAACTTGCAGCTTACCGTCAGGGCCTTCAAAGAGGAAGTGCGCCAAAAACTGTTGGCGGCGATCGAACGCGTCACAAAAGGCCTTGCGCTGGCCGCCGGCATCCCCGGCGACCGGGCCCCGATCGTCAAGGTCAGCGAGACTGAGGTAACCCCCGCGACCTACAACGACCCGGCGTTGACCGAAAGGGTGGCCGGCGCTCTTGTCAAAGCACTGGGCCAGGAGAACGTGCGAAAGGCCTCCCCGAAAATGGGCAGCGAAGACTTTGGGCTTTTGGGTCTGGACCACCAGATTCCTTCGACGATGTTCTGGCTTGGCGCCAGTGATCCGGTGAAGCTCAAGGAAAGCAGGGACACCCGCAGCCCGATGCCGTCCCTGCACTCCGCCTTGTTTGCTCCCGTCCCCGAGCTTACGCTGAGAACCGGAGTCAAGGCGATGACCTCCGCGGTGCTTGAGCTGCTGAAGAAACCGCCTATGCTCCGTCCATGATTACGGCAAAACAGATTCGCGAACTGCTTCAGGCCAGGCCCTTCAGGCCGTTCCGCATCTGCATGTCAGACGACACCCATTACGACATTACCAATCACGACATGGCCTTCGTGGGCAAGAACACTGTCGAGATTGGCCTGAACCTCGACCCGGACGGGTTTGCCGAGTACTTCGCCCGCTGCTCCATTCTCCACATCACCAAGCTGGAGGACCTGCAGGAAACGGTCTCTCACTGAGGGGCGGCCGCGGCGGTTTCAAGGGCGCGTCTGACCGATCGTCAGGCCCGGGTCGCCCCCGTGCCGGTGTTCCTGGATTTTGGCGCCTGGGAGGGTACGCTAGTGTTCGTGGTCCGGCGGCCACAGCACACACGCATTCTCACTTCACGCGCTGCCAAACTTCCTCGAGCTTGAGTTGGTCGGAAAGTTGCCCCGACTGGACGAGCTTATCTCCATCAATCTTTATGGTGAAGGTCTGCTTCTTGCCGAGGTAGGTCTCCATGCCCTCGCCCACAAACTCGATCGTCTCGGTGTAAGCTCCATCCTGCAAGGTGTAGTGGCCGCCCGCCATGCTCGACGCCTTCCCTGTGCCCGTATCATAATCTACCCATGTGAAATGGGTCGCAGTGATCAGTTTCACGCGCCGATGCTCCTTTGGATAGTCGGAAAACTCCTTTGCGTCCCCGTATTTGGTCGAGACCAGTTGCCAGGCGCCAAGGTGGCTGCCGTCGGCTTTTGCCGGTTGTTGCTGGGCAACCAGGACGGCCGCGAAGGCCAGGCTGATAATGACGCTGAGTATTAATGCTGTTTTCTTCATAGGAATTCCCATTATGAGGCAATCTTACACTCCTGCCCCGACAAGTCAAGAACGAACTGCTCCCCCAAAGGCAGGTCTTGTTTCGCCGCCAGCTTTGTGGCAAGCTTGGTCCATGGAAATTGCCATTCCAGTGCCAGTCATGCCCGACTACTTCGAGAAGCTCGAGGCACATATTCTTCAGGAATTCGCCGAGGGTGCCGCCGCCTGGGGAGAGAGCGTGACTGCTCTGGCGCGATGGGAGGATGAGCACCTGCTTGAAGGGCCCACGCCTGAGGCACTCGCGGCCCATCGCCGGACGGTGGATAGACTCATTGCTTTCGGGCGATTCCTCGTCCTCACTACCGACCGCCCTGACTTCCCCGACCCGGCCCTGAAAGAGAACGTGGCGGCTACTCTCCAAACGCTCCGCGACAAAATTCCCCTTTGGCACGGCCAAATGCCCGAGGACAGAGCTGAGTCCATCCTCAAGGCTGCCTTTCCGGAATGAGTCCAGAGCTGGAGCGGTTGCTGGAGGCCCTCTACGAACGCGACCACTGCGAACCCGGCCGGCGCGGTCGCTGCGAACGGAACGTGCTGCGGCTAATTAACGATGCCTTGGAACGTCTGCCCTCCGTGAGCCGCGATCAATTCCTGGAGGCCCTCAAGGACCGTTACCGGCAATTCAAGAAAGCGCGTAGAAAGTTCCCTTGCATCCCTCCCACGGCCTGAGAATCCTCCCGGAAAAGGCGGAAAAGGGGTCTTGTGAATAACTTTTTAGTAACTCTGCAGAAAAACTCTTGACTGGAAAGGGTCGAAGTGGGTAAAAGAGGGGCGCAGTGGGATGAAGTGGGGCACGAAGACCGTGCAGAATCCCCCTGTGAATAAGTAATGGACCCTGGCGAAACTAACGAGCCGACGACCTATTACACCTCGGTTTACACCCATGGTGTTGACGAGAAGAGACGCGTCCAGATCCCTGCCAAGTGGCGGCCTGCCGAGCCGGGAGCGGAGTTGACGGTGATTCTCTGGCCTCGCTCTGCCGCTGGGGCATGTCTGATGGTGCTGCCGCCCAAACAGATGGCCCAGTTGATGAGGGATATCGATGCAATGCCCAACGGCGATGAGAAGAAGACGACACTCAAGCGCATCATCGGCGGGGGTTCGCAGCAGGCAGCGTTGGACAAGTCGGGCCGGATATGTTTGCCGGAGAAGATGGCCAGGGAGGCGGCCATTACGGGTGAAGCTGTTTTTGTCGGGTTACTGGATCGCTTCGAGATCTGGAATCCTGAGCGGTACCAGAAGGTGGAGATAGCCGACGCGATGATGGCGCCCGACGCTCTCAAACTCGTAGGATAATTATGAGTCTGGTTAGATTGCTCGCAGCAGGAAAGAGTGTCATTGGCCTCAGAAATGGAGCCAGCCCTTACCGGGTGACCGATCAACGTCTGTTGCCCAAATTCGGCCCGGACAAGAGCCCGCCATGCTTGCCGAGGGTGCGCTCGAACAAGAGCGCGCGATGCGCGGCAGCCAAAGGGGCGCCCCCGTCCGGTGCGGCAGGCGAGCCTGGCAAGCCTCCGAAGACCTCGGTTGCGGCGCCGGCCTCGAGCGGGTCGAGGCCGGTACGGACCTGCCAAGCATCCACGATGCCTGCTCCACCCGTTGCCCCGCCGGCCTCGGGCGAGTCGAGGATTGGGCGGGCCGGGCGCTGGCTGTTGAGCAGATCCAACGGGCTTTTCGGACGGCCGGGGCTTAAGCCGGACGGCCAACACGGCGCGCGGTTGGATCGAACTCCCATCCAGGTGGAACTCTGCCTGGACCGCGTCAAGGTCGTGCGTAACGATTTGAGCGACTCGGGCCTGGAGCTGGTTCAGCTCAGGCCGAAAGCCCCGGCGGCAAAGCCCAAAGAGGCTGGGTTTGGAAAGGGCGCCTTTTGCCGCTTGGCCACGGTGCGGGGCCTGTTCGGATTTTTTGGGGCTAATCGAACTTAACCAGGCTGGGAGCGGGCGTGCGGTGCGTGATTTCACCCACAAATCGGTTTTGGTTGACGAAGTGCTGGCA
>Ga0181524_10003331_pt1 | contig 15691 bp, 16 predicted proteins | sample PEATcosm2014_Bin_34_FD_119761 | JGI IMG/M metagenome (GOLD analysis project Ga0181524, IMG submission 119761) | Peatland microbial communities from MTU Mesocosm Facility, Houghton, MI, USA - PEATcosm2014_Bin05_60_metaG | ecosystem: Environmental > Terrestrial > Soil > Wetlands > Peat | place...
CCCGAAGGAACTGCGCGACATGCTCGACGCGGCGGACGCGGAACTCTTGCCAGTCCTCGCTCTCGGTGGACTTGGCGGGCTGCGGCGCGAAGAAATACTGCGGCTCGACTGGGCGGACGTGTGGCGAGTGAAGGGCAAGGTCGAAATTTCGGCGCGTATCGCCAAGGGCCGCAAGCGCCGGCTGGTGGACATCTGCCCGGCCCTCGCCGTTTGGCTCCGGCCGTACCGCAGCGTGACCGGACCGGTATGGGGCAAGAGTCCCGACGCCTTGGAAGAAGCCCTGGCCGGGCTGCGGGGCGCCCTGGCAATCCCGGCGCGGCGCAACGGGCTGCGGCACGCCTTCGTTACCTTTCACATGGCCATGCACGCTAATGAGAATCTCACGGCAGCCGAGGCCGGGAACTCCCCGCAGATGATTCACGACCACTACCGCGCGCTGGCCACGCGGCGCGAGGCCGTGAAGTGGTTCGGGGTCAAGCCTTCCCGCGCCACGGGAGCCGGAGACATCATTCAACTGCCAACCACCGCAACGAAATGAGTAACGAAAAGAACCAGCCCGAAGGTGTTGTGGATTTTGACTATGGCAGCATTTACGCCAGAGACGAGAAAGTTGACGCTGATGCCATTTCGCACGGCCTGACACGCGGTGAAGCTGAAGATCGGCTGAAAGAGCACGGATTGTCAGACAAGGAGAGGGCAGTTGTCCTGGCCCGACACTTTGAGGGCAAGAGCACGGCGGCGATTGCGGGGAAAATCGGAATGAGCAAATCCTGGGTTGCTGGCACGTTGAAGCGGTCAGCGGTTCGGGAGTGCCTTAGGCATCTTCAACGCGGGATGCCCCTGCCGATAATGAGTGCGGCAACCATTCCGAGCGACGCAGCGCGCGCCGCTGCTGCTGACGCCGGAAACAGATGGACGCTGCGGAAGCAATGGGCCGCGCCCGCCAAGAGATTGACAACTACTTGCCCCATAACGTGAAGCACATGGCAGCACTTGGCTTGGGGAAGTTGCTTGGGTCGGAGAATCGGCGGCTCACAGAAGAACAGATGGAGCAAATAAAGAACCTGTCTCCGCTAGACGCACTTCCGCTGTTGACTCCGCCTGGCAAGAATGTTGCAGATGTAATCGCCGCTTACATTCGCCTGAACCCGCGCGCGCTTTTGAGTCCCAACACCAGCAATCTACTGGTTGCTGCATTGGTTGACTTGTTGGAAGCAGCCCACTTTGGCAATTTTGAGCACCGCTTTCCGGGTTTGCTACCAAAGGACAATCACAAGTTGGCTGTCGCGAGGGCCAGGAAAGCTCTTAAGGCCCTTGTCAGCGGCAACCAAGGAAATCCGCGCGAGTACCCGACGCACGTGTTGGCTCATGTGGTCGATATAATTCAACTCGCTCTTGAACCACTACAACGGGCTTGGCGCAAATGGCATGATGATGATGTGCCGAGAGCAGCGCGGTTGAAAGCGACCCGTGAGAGACTTTGCGCAGAGGTGGAAGAGCTTGTCCGTGCCTTTCCGTCGGCGGAGGAACAGCAAGCGAACCGCGATGCGTTCAACGCTGAATTGGAATGCCTCACGGATAGCAAACTGCAATCGCTGTTGGCGAACAACGAACAGACGCCCGAAGGCTGGAAAGAGAACTTGCTAACCGCATCAGCGCGGCTTGCGGAGAGAGCTACGGGAATCAGTTCCAAAGCGTTTGTTCGGGCATGGAAGAAAGAGAAGCCGCTGTAAGCAGTCTTCCAAGACCACCTTCACCAGTAGTCTGCTGTCCACTTCCGCCAGCCCAAACCCCACCTTTCGCCGGAGCGGTGGACGCTTCGCGCGTTATTGATGGCTAATAACGCGCAAGAAAAAGCAGCACCGCCGATCAAGGCGGAGATTACTAACGAAAGTCAAGCTCAGACGCGGCGGGAGTGTCTCGCGGCACATCCACCGCCAGGCGAGCCGGAGGGATTCATAGATACGGACACACTGCTGACGCGCGTACCGGTTTCAAGAGGCACAGTAATGTCGTGGCGGAAAGCGGGGAAAATTCCGTGGGTACGCCTGACGGGAAGGCGGGTTCTGTGGCACTGGCCATCCGTGGAAGCCGCGCTCCTGCGGATGCAGAGCGGAGGCGGGCAATGAACATAATTGTCGTCAGCATGGTGGCCGATGCCACTGCCACCGCCACGGGCGACAGGGAAGTTGCCCAAATAATTGAACGCATCCGAACGGGAAAGTGGCGCGGCCCGATTGAGAACATCCGCCGCACGTACGCCGACGTATTGGTCAAGACGGGCGACATAAAAGATGCCAAGCTCGCGGTTGCGCCCCAAAAGAAAAGATTGCCGGGCGTGCTGTGGAGTGGCCGATTCAGTAGCCGCGAGGAACCCGCCGGAGAAAAGCTGCTCGCGCACTCCGGTTTGCTTTGCGCCGACCTGGACAACCTCGGCAAACGGCTCGCGGAAGTCCGCGCCAAGCTCGTAACCTCGCCGCACCTGTTTGCGCTCTTTGCTTCGCCGAAGGGCTATGGACTCAAGGCCGTATTCCGCGTGCCAGCCGACGTAGAGCGGCACACCGCCAGTTTTTGCGCCGTCGAAAAGCACGTCCACGATTTGACCGGCGAAACAATTGACGGCGCGTGCAAAGATATTGCCCGACTTTGTTTCGTCTCTTACGACGCTGACGCCTTGTTGAACCGCGACGCCGTTGAACTGCCGCCGCTGGCAGAGAAGCCAAAGCCCGCGCCGGTGGCCGCAATTGTTTCCAGCGCGCCGGAAATCGAGACGCGCCGCGCAATCGCAATTGAATTGCTCGGGGCGATTGGTTGGCAAAGCGAAACACGCGGCTTTTGCACCTGTCCCGGCCAGCATCTACACACGACCGGCAATGGGCAGCGAGATTGCGAAATCCATCTAGACGGCGCGCCGACGATTCATTGCTTCCACAACTCTTGCGCCGGGATATGTGAGGGCGTGAACCATGAGTTGCGTTCGCGCATCGGCAAAGCAGAGCGTAAAACCACCGAGCCGCAGACGTTCAAGCAGGGCAGTGTCGCCGGTGAGTACCTTGGTTCCAACGCGGACCAGCCGGAAGAGCCGGAGCCGATGTTGACCGCGCCCGCGTGGCCGCAGCCGCTCGCGCAAGCTGCGTTCCACGGGCTGGCCGGCGACGTGGTAGGAGTGATTCATCCGCACACAGAAGCGGACCCCGCAGCGGTGCTGTTCCAATTCCTTGCTGCCTTCGGAAACATGGCCGGGGCGAGCGCGCACTTCTTGGCCGAAGCCCGTCGGCATCCCGCCCGCGTTTGGCCCGTGCTGGTGGGCGAGACAGCAAAAGGGCGCAAAGGTTCCGCGTGGTCGAGTCTGCGCTACCTTTTGGACCGCGTGGATGAGCACTGGCTGGCGCAATGCACGGCGTCAGGATTGAGCAGCGGTGAAGGGCTGATTTGGGCTGTACGCGACCCCATAGTGCGTCACAAGAAAAATAAGGAGGGGGTCATTGAGGAATACGTCGAAGACGAGGGCGTGGCCGACAAGCGGCTCCTCACCATCGAGGAGGAGTTTTCTGCTGTCCTTAAAGTCGCGGCGCGCGAGGGAAACACGGTTTCCGATCTTCTGCGGCGGGCATGGGACCACGGCGACTTACGCTCAATGACAAAAAATTCACCCGCCCGCGCCACGGGCGCGCACGTCACAGTAATCGGTCACATAACCAAGCCAGACTTGGCGCGGCTGCTTTCGGAAACGGACGCCTTGAACGGCTTCGGCAACCGCTTCCTCTGGCTGGCCGTCCGGCGCTCCAAGCTGCTGCCGGAAGGCGGGGCACTCCATGCCGAGAATCTGGCACCGTTGACGGTGCGGCTACGGCAGGCACTCGACTACGCCCGTAAGGCGGCGCTGGTAAAGCGAAGCGAAGCAGCCAAGGAACTGTGGCACGAACGTTATCCGCTGCTGACGGCAGACCGATCCGGGGTATTGGGCGCGCTTACGAACCGCGCCGAGGCTCAAGTCATGCGGCTGGCGCTTGTCTATGCGTTGCTCGCCTGCTCGCCGCAGATTGACGCGCCCCATCTCCAAGCGGCACTGGCGGTCTGGGATTTTTGCGACCACTCCACCCGTTTTATCTTTGGCGAATCGCTGGGCGACCGCGTGGCAGATCGCCTTTTAGACGAACTACGCTGCGCTGGCTCGCGTGGATTGACGCGGAACGACCTGCGGGAATTGTTCAACCGTAACCTGACCTCAGCTAAAATCGAAGCCGCGCTGGCGTTGGTCCACCGGCTCAAGCTGGCCGGCTGGTCCAAGGAACCGCGTGCCGGAGGTGGCCGCCCGGCCATTGTGTGGCGGGCTGCCCCTTACGCTAAAAACGCCATAAACGCGGAAAGCCTCCCGCCCGCTGGCCTTACGGCGTTTTCCGCGTTTACCGCGTTAGGGGTCAAGCAACCGCAAGCTTCGCCAGACAGCGAAGCAGTTCCAGTAGGCGCAACTCCCGAACCGCAAGCGAATCCTCCCGATGTTGAATATGTCTGAGGCTGGAACCATCCTCACGCACTGCCGCCGCTTTGGTCTGCGCCTCTGGCGGGACGGCGACAGGATTGCGGTTGCTCCCGCCCGCCTTTGCCCGCCCGGACTGCTGGCCACTTTGCGGGCGCACAAACAGGCGGTGCTCAATTTGCTGGAAGCGGAAGCGGCGAACCTGCCGCCCGATTGCGCGCCGTGGCTTCACGTCGCGCGGCAAATTCTGGCCGGCGAATTTCAGGGTGCGGACAACTCCACCGTCCAAAGTCTCACCATCGGCCTGCAAAACATTGGACACCCGCTCTGCCGCAGCGCACTTGAACGGCTGAAAGGGAGGGGTTAAAGCGGGGGTCCGGCAAAATTGTAGCATAACGCGGAAAGCCGATGGGTTGGGAACGAAAACGCGGACGACTCTACTACTACCGCAAGGTGCGGGAAGGTGGACACGTCCGCTCACAATACATGGGAACCGGGCTGCTGGCGCAGATGTCCGCCGAGGCCGACAACGATAAGCGCCGAGAGCGGGCGGCAAGGCGCGCCGCCGACCGTGCTACGCGTCAGGCTGAGGCGCTGATTGACCGGCAACTGGCGGATGCGGAATCCGCGCTCATGGCAATGACGCACGCCACTTTGGTTGCCGCTGGCTGTCACCGGCACAATGGCCAATGGAGGAGAAGACGCCGTGAAAAATAGCCTGCTCCCGGCGAAGACCGCCGATCCCTGGGGCGAGATAACCCAACTCCTCAAGCGGCTGGACAAGGCCAAGAACCCGGACCCGAAGGATATTGAACTACTGCGCCAACTGGCTGTACGGGCGCCGGGGTTCTTGTCCGCGTGCTCGACAACGGCAAGCATCCGGCAGCAACTCATTGAGAAAATCAGCCACGGCAATTCCCGCGCCTTCATGCTGGCTGAGGTGGACAGCCTGAAGCAGCAACTCGGCTATGACGCCGCGCCGCCCCTTGAGCGGCTGCTGATTGACCACATCTTGACGGTGCGTCTCCGGCTCATTCATGCCGAAAACAACTACAACCAGTGCGTAGTAGGCCAGTCCATCGCGCTCCCGGTGGCCGTGTACCGGGATAATTTACTGTCCTCAACCCAAGCGCGCTTCCTCAGGGCGATTGAGACTCTTGCCAGGGTCCGCCGGCTGGCCCGGAACACACCCGCCTTGCAGATAAACATCGCCAACGACGGCGGCAAGCAAGTCAATGTTCAGGGCGACGTGAATAAGCAGGAGAGCACCCCTGCTCCCGTCCCCGTCGCGCCGCCCGTCACTGCATAAGCGCCTGGCAGTGCAGCCCCTCTGCCCTGCTGAGGGGGCACCGTAAACTTTGTGATTGCTTCGGCGAAGGCTTTCGGCGTAATCTCCCAGCGTCAGTTAAAAAACCAAAGAACGGAACAAACAATAAACCAGTTTGCGGCTTCGGCCGCTGTCCATCACGAAACGCGAAATTCGTAGCTCACAGGATAGCGCAAGAAGCACGCCCCATCGGGCGTGCCGAAAGCGTTCCTGTGAAGGCATTCGCGTGCCTGTGATGGGGCGTGAGTAGTCACGCCTATTTATTGGCAGCGGCGCAGGCACGTGGGCCGGGAGTTACATTCTATGAATAAATACTACTACGCCGACAAGGACAACAAATCCGTTGGACCGTGTACTCCCGCCGACCTCAGAAAGCTGGCAGGCGAGGGGACGATCAACGGTTTAACCAACGTCATCCTTGAAGGAGCCAGCACTTGGAGCACATGGGGTGAAGTGCAAGCCACGGAGTCCCAGGCAGAGACCATCCAGGCTGTTGCAGGAAAGGCGAGCCAGGCTGGAGAGCGGCTAAGAAGCTTCGACTGGGGCGGTCTGTTGATGGGCCTGCTGTTGGTAATCGTTGAGTACCTAATTCTGCCTTACTTCCTTTTGAGGAGGGCGGCGGCAACGTTGGCCGAGTGGGGCCGGAACCGGACACTGCCGTCCGAAACTTCCGAGCTTCCCGTTCTTACCTTCCTCACGGTCGTCTGTCGGCCAGCGGTGCATGTCCTATGGACGCTGTATTACACGGTGAAGGCCCTGATTTTTCTTACGGACGGAAGGCCCAAGGCGTTCTTTGACATCTTCGAGCGCGAGGCCCAGGTGGATTTCCCTGACCGCGTGTACTACTTCATTGGGCTGTGCGCCTTTACCTACTTTATGAACTTCCTAATCGGCCTGTTGTTTGACGCACTGTCGCTCCTCGTCAACATGGCCAACAGCCTCAAGAAGATAGAGAAGAAGTAGAATCCATGAACGAACGTCGAGATGATTCAAATACGCCCGCTCCGCACGACGGACGTAAGGGTACTTGGCAGCCACCGCCCCCGCCCGCCAAGGTACAAGCGACTTGGAGGCCACCGCCGGTGAAGACGGGTCCCGGCCCCAGGCCGGAACCTTCTATTCCGCAGTCCGTGAAATGCTCCTGTCAGCAGTGTAACGGCCACATTGAATTTGACGCCCGCGACGTGGGAAGGGTGGTTCCGTGCCCGCATTGCGGGGTGGAAACCAAGCTGTCCGGTCCCCAAGCACCATTGCTTGGGACAGCAGCAGCCGAGGGGCCGTGGTCGCGGTGGACCGTTTCCCAGACCGCTGGAATTGCGAACAAACGCAGGGTCAACCCGCTTGGAACTCTCGCGCTGGTACTGGGAATCGGCGGCGTCATTTGTCTCCTATGCACTCTCATCTGCCGTAAGCCGAAAGAAACGACCTTGTCTGGCCTAGTGTTTATTGTCACTAGTCGGGGGCAGAACGTACGGCTGGGAGGCGTTGAGGTTCTGTTGGCTGAAAAGAAGCAGGTGCTTGAATTTCTGGAATCACAGCGGCGCGCTATCGAATCCGAAACTGCTTCCCGGCAGCGAGAATTGGAAGCTGCGGAAGCGGCTCTGGAAAAAGTGCGAAGCGAACATAACCTGTTCCTGACAAACCGCTCCTATTTAACAAACGCTGATTATATCAAAGCAAAGGCCGATTTGGACGACATCTTGCAAAAGGTCGAGAATCTGAAAGCAGCGGCGGAGAAATGGCGCACAAGGGACGCGGAATTGCAGACCGCTGCCAGCAGAGCCGTTCAGGAATTGCAGGCCGCTGCCGACAGAGAAGTTCAAAGCGCCCGCCAAGCTCAAACCGCCGGCCCACGAACAGACGCGGCGGCGCGCCAAGCTGGCGCAAACACCGCACAAACCCGCGCAAGCAGTGCGTCTTCGGCGTTCACGAGCTTGGAGCGTGTGGCAAAAAGGATTTTCCAACCCCCAGGGGGGCGGTCGGTGCGGTCAAGCGGTGCCGGTTTGACCAGCAGTGTACCGCCCGCAGGGGAGATCAGGGAGCTTGCAGAGTGGAGAGCCTTTCTTGAGTTGGCGCCGGAGGGACTGCGGGTGAATGCGGAAAAGCTGGCCGAGAAGCAGAGCGAGGTGGCGTCGTTTGAGGAAAAGGTGAGGAGTATTGAGCGCGCTGCGGTTGGCGAGAGCGGTCAGGCGGTCCAGGCCGCCGAATCGCGTGTCGCTGCGGCAAAGTTAAAGGGAGGTTCTCCGACGGCTGAAGCATATCTTGGTAGCTTTCGGCCCTCCGCAGTTCAGCAGACGCATACGGACACCGATGGAATGTTTTCGCTTACCTACCCGCGCGACCGTGAGTTTGTGCTTTTTGTAAGGGCTGACGGGGCAGTGCGGGCTGGAAACAGTGAGAAGTGTTACTGGCTGGTCAATGCGCCTTCGGGACCTGGCGATTTGTGGCTGCAATTGAGCAACGATAATCTGGCGCGCACGGATTCTGAAGGCCGTGTGCAGGTGTTGACGACTCCCCCCTCCCAGAGACCCGTAAGAAATAGCCTCCCCTCGGGCGGCGTTTTATCGAGTGTGACGCCCTCCTCTGCTATCGTCCCTGAGCCTTACTCTGACCAGACGCCTCCCTCAAAATCCGTTGACCGCCACGCCCTCTCTTTGGGAATCAAGGAATTGAACACGCTCTTTTACAAGTATGGCGACTTCGTTTTCGTCAAATGGGGAGCCACCGCCATTTATTACTTTCAGGCAAAGCGAGTCGCTTACCGATTTAGATCGCACATGTTAAGCGAAGCCGAAGTAATGAACAATTTTGAGTATAAGGCGGATGTGTTCTTCTTCATCACGGGGCCTAACCGCCAATTCAAACCCAAAGAACAAGGATGGTCTGCGTGGACAATGACCACCGAGTACGCACAGGACGGTGAACTGTACGGGAACGCTGAATGTTTGGTCTGCCTCAAGATTCAGAAACAAAAAGGTAAGGATTGGGAGGTAACAGGGGAGAACACTCTTTTCAAACCGCTGTCTCGTAATGAAGTAGAGGGCCTGTTAAAACTGGCGCAGAGGCCAAGTGGCTCACAGTAGAGAGAAATGGACCCCGAAATTTGGACCAGGGCTTAAGATAGATTTTCGAGAGTCTGCTCGCCTGAGCGCCTTGTTGCGGACCGTGTTGACAGCTTGAACGGTACTGGGCGAAGTCCAGCGCTGGCCAGCGCTGGACTTGGCGAAGGCGTGCAACAGATTGAAACACTAGAGTTGCGTCAACGTGCATCTTTGCGCTACCTGCGAGGAATCGCAAAAAGCGCCGTTGCCACCCCCAAAATGAATAAAGCAATGAGGCAATTCTCCGTGCGCGAATCCATAGAGGCAAAACTCCGGGAGCCGGGCGGCGGGTCAATTTGGAGCGCAGCCGGATGAGGCGAGCAAGAGATTGACGCGGCGACCGGCGACCCACAATTAAAACCCGATTCACGCGCACGGCCCCTCCGCGACTGCGGACAGTTTATGGTCGTTGCCGTTTCCTGTTCACGGACTGCCTGCGTCCGGGCAGGGTCGTGTCCGTGGTATGCCCATGAACGAAGCCGCGGGCGTGGACTGGACCTTGCCACGGCCTGTGCGGGGACAAGCCTGGCGCTTGCCTGTGTTCAGCCGTTGTCTGAACGTGCATTGCCTGCGGGCTTGGCGCGGACACTGCCACGGCCTGGCTGCGGCTGTGACGCAGACGATTCGTGGACATGGTTGTGGTCGCGGACTGGCAACGGTTCCGGATCGGCCACGGACTGACTGCGGTTGCGGACATGAGAGCGGCTGTTCGCCCGGATAGGTTCCGGCGTCACCGCGCCTGTTGCACGGACACAGAATCCTTAGCCAGCTAAGGGGTAACGCTTGTCCTGTCGAAAACCGGTAGGTTCCAAGCCTGCGAATGCCAGCCCCCTGCGGTTCAATTAAGGGGCGACTTGTCCGCTCCAGGGAAGCGATTGGACAGATCGAATGGACACTTTCCTCCTCGCGTTGCCCTGTCAGCCGCTTCTGAAATCCCGTGCTTGTGATACACCGGGCATCGCACCCATTGCCATAGGCTCTCTCCCGAATGAACCGGAGAGCAGATTTGTGAACGGTGAAGAGAACAATCTCCCGAGTGCTTCCCGATTGTCGCCTGCCCGCTCGGACGTGGCCGGGGACGGTACGCCAAGCGAGACTGGCTTCATTGACGAGAAGCAACTGCTGGCGAGGCTGCCAATCAGCCGTGGCACTCTGGGCAACTGGAAAGCGAAGGGACTTCTGCCCTACATCAAAATCGGCAGACGGTGCCTTTACGACTGGGCGAGCGTGCAAAGCGCGCTCCTGCGGCGGCAGCGGGGAGGTCTGTCGTAAGCAACATATATTGCTCGCGCGCGCGGGGGGCTTTCCTGAACCGCACGCGGAGCCGGACCACCCCGTAAACCCCTCGCCATTCGCGCCAGGCTCGGTTATAGGCGGCTTTGGCTGCCGGGGCCGGGGAATATGCCCCAAAAGATTCCTTAAACATTCAGCCCGTTTTCGTGTCCACAAACATTCCCCAAAGCCGGGCGAGGCTCCCAAATGTCCCCAAATATTTTCTTGGGCCTATTTGTGCCTATTTATGCAAAAAGGCTTGCGTTCAAAGGGTTTTGCGCGTATAAATAGCACCAGTTAAATACAACGACAGCTAACTATGAACAATGACGCAGAAGCCCAAATGCTTGTTTCGGGTACAAGAGGTCGTGAGTTCGAATCTCACCGCCCCGACCATTTTTCCCTGGGGACCTGAGAAGGGATGAGTCTGTGGGCTGTCACGCTCATTATCCTCACTTTTCCGCTTGCCTTCCCCTGGCGGCTGCCAGCACGCTGCCCGCCAATGCAGACGCTCGATCGCTCTGTGTGCCACTCGCGAACATCCGACCTTCACCCGGTCATGGCGGCAGGGTGTTGTTCGCCGTCGGATGAGGCCGCGCAGTGCCTGTTAGCTAACCCCAAAGAAAGGAATACTCGTGAGCTATTGTACGCGAATCACCTCGCTGGCCTTCGCTTCGGCGTTGGCCTGGACGGCCACTGCGGCTGAACCCGCAGACAGCTCGTCCCCCACCTCGTCCGCTTCTTCCACTTCCCTCACCACACCGCCCGTCGCGGCGGATAACGCCTCCGCCAGTTCGGGAGACACAAACGTCACGGCGCAAGCCGGGAAACCGACGCCGTTGCCGTTGCACGAGATCGAAGGCAACGGCGGTGTCTTTTCCACGCTGTCGGCTTACCTGGTCAACCCGCCGCGCAACGGCGAACCAGTCGGGCGGCCCCAGCATCGGTTTTGGCTACATCAATATGGGCTACGGACGAGACTTGGCGGCGCTGACGGTGACTGAGACCCCCTGGGAACGTCTCGAGCTGGGCTTCGGCTATGACCTGCTGAACCTCGGGGATCTGCCGACGGCGATCGTGGCGCAACATGGTCCGCAGATTGGCAGCACCCTGGGGATGTATAACGCCAACGCGCGGCTGCAAATTCTGAAGGAAGACGAGTTCGGCCAGAAATGGCTGCCAGCGATCACAGCCGGGATTCATTACAAGTACAACGATGGCATCAACCAGATCAACAACCAGCTTGGGGGAGGGCTGACCAAGACCGGGCTCTCGAACGATGAGGGTTTAGATTTCACGCTCTACGGTTCAAAGATGCTTGCGTTCCTGCCCCGGCCAGTTTTGGTGAACCTAGGCGGGCGGGCGACCAAGAGCGCGGAGATCGGCTTGTTGGGCTTCACCGACGAGTATAGTTTTGTCTTTGAGGGCAGCGTAGTGGTGTTGGTCACGGGCCATATCATGCTGGCGGCTGAATACAAACAGCAGCCCAGGGGATTCACTCCGATCCCCGGTCTCATCGGCGCGCCCGATGACTGGTGGACCATTGATGCCGGTTATGTGGTCAACTCGCACATGACTGTCGCGGTGGGCTACGGCCACTTCGGCACGGTGGCGAACCATGAGGCCAACGGCGTCTGGGGCATCACCACGAAGTGGGAGTTCTGAGTGTTAACCGAATAACGAAAGGCGAACCGAGTATGAAATCGATAAAGAACATTGGACTGGAAAATGTGCAGGCAGTGTATGGGGGACCCGAGGGGGACCTCTGGGAACTGGTGATGGGCGAGCAAATCCACATCGGCGGTTTCCAATCCTCCATGGATTTGGCCAAGCGCGCGGGCATCGGGGCGGACATGCAGGGGATTGACCTGTGCTGCTGCAATGGGGCCGGGATGCGTTTCCTGGTGAAGTTCTGCAACGTGGCGGCCATGCGGGGTGTGGATGCCACCACCAAGGTTGTGGAGCGCGGACGGCAGCGCTGCCAGGCCGCAGGGCTGGACCAGAAAATCAGCTTCACGCTCGCCAATGTCTGCGCCAGCGGGCTGCCTTCGGCCAGCGCGGACTTCGTGTGGGGTGAAGACGCGTGGTGTTACGTGGTGGACAAGGCAAAGCTGGTTGCCGAAGCGGCGCGCCTGGTGAGGCCGGGCGGACTGATTGCCTTCACCGATTGGATCGAGGGGCCGGCGGGGCTATCTCCGCAAGAAGCCGAGCGTTTCCTGACCTTCATGAAGTTCCCGAACATCCAGGACTTGAAGGGGTATAAAGACTTGCTAACCGCCAACGGTTGCCAGGTGCAAATGGCCGAGGACACTGGCCGGTTCGCCCCATACGTGGACCTCTACCTGGACATGCTGAACAAGCAACTCACCTTCGACGCGCTGCGGATCATCGGGTTTGACCTGGCGTTGATGCAGGCGCTGGGGGGCGAGATGGTCTTCATGCAGCAACTGGCTCATGCGGGCAAAATCGCTCAGGGCATCTTCATCGCCCGGAAGAAGAGATGAGGCATACGCAACGCTCAGCTTGAGCGAGGCGGCAACGTTTCCGCTCAAGTTGGCCGGAGGGCTGGTCCAGTTTGTTCACGGTCAGCCCGAAATCATTGGATGACCAAGCTGTGTTTGCGGCTGGGGTGACGAATCGCCAGGTTTCTTGGCGGGTGTTTGTTTCGCAGCGAGGCGGGCAGCGAGCCACCGGGCGGCTTACTGCGTAAAGATTAGCTTTGCCCCGGCGATCAGGAGGACGACGGCCAACAGACGCTTGATAACGGTGTGCGGGAACCGGCGGCTGCCGAAATAGGAACCCACGGCGCCACCGATGACGACGGCCAGCGCTAGTGTGAGGGCGAGCGGGGGAAGCCGCCGGGTGCTGGCGAGATTGCCGAGGAGGCCCGAGGCGGAGTTGACGAGGATGAAGAGGGCGGAAACAGCCGCCGCCGTCTTGGTGCGGGCCCAGCGCATCAGCAGGAGCAGCGGGGTCAGAAAGATGCCGCCCCCGGTGCCCGTCAGGCCGGAGAGCAAACCGAGGCCGGCGCCGATCGAGAGGGCCGCCGGGCGGGAAGGGTCATGGAGCACCTCGTCGTCGCCGGGCCGCAGGAGAAAGCGCGCGGCAGAGAACCAGAGCACCAGGCCGACGGCGGCTTTGAAGACGTGGGTGGGAAGGTTGAGGTAGCCGCCGAGGAAGGCCGCCGGGATGGAAAGGAGCGCAAAGGGCCAGAAGAGCCGCCACGAGAGATGCCCGGCGCGCCAGAATTGCCACGCGCCAATGCTGGCCACGAGCAGGTTGAGCAGCAGCGCGGTGGGTTTGATCACCGCGGGAGCCAGGCTGAAGAGAGACATGACGGCGATGTAACCGGACGCGCCCGCGTGGCCGACCGAGGAATAGAGGAAGGCCACCAGCAACACGCCGGCAGCCAGAAAGGGAAGTTGTTCGGGCGTCATCGGTCGGAGCGCGGCTCTGCTTCACCCTCAAAGGGGATCAGAATGGAAGTCTGGCGGTCAGAATAACGTTCCGATGGTAGAGCGCATGCTCCGTAACCGCGAACTGAGAGCCTATGCCAAAGGTCAAACCCAACCGCCCGGCGATGGGTATTCGCCCAATGAGCAGCCCTGGGGTGAGAAAAAGCTGGTTTAGCCCCTCATGTACGCCATCCGGCCAGTAAGTATAGTTGGCTTCCACTTCCGGCCAGAAGTATTTCATCACGCGATACTGGAAGGCGGTGTTAAACAAAACCGGCGTTCCGGCTCCTGTCCGCACCCCGCCATCGTCGGGCACGGAAACGCCCAGAGTGCTTTGGAAATCAAAATCGCCCCACCCTTTGCCGAAGGCGATGGTGGGACTATAGGTGAAATGATGTGAGGTGGTGCTGTCGCTGCCGTTCGGCACGGTTAAACCCATGAAGGCCGTCACAATGTAATTGCCCTCTTGTTCGTTAGCGGAGAGCAAGCGGTATTTGATGAGGAAACTCTCATCGGTCCATCCGTATCCGTCTTTGGGCGGTGAAATGCGTTTAGTTTGCCAGGACGGAATCCCGATGATGACTTCGACCGGGTCGAAGGGAATCAGTTCGACTCCCTTGCCGCCGCCGCCGCCGTAGCTGGTCAAGGGGTGCCCGTTGGCCTGCGACTCCCACATCTGGTCGTAACGAAGCTCTTCCTCCAGACGGGGCGTGACGACCACCAGCGGCGTGACCCAGTGCGGCTGCTCCGACTGGATTTGCGACACACGCGTAAACCAATTGCTGAAATAATCCACCAGAGGGTTTGAGGAGGATGAGTTGCCGCTTCCGGTCGCAGCGATGTCATCGGCGCGGGAGGGGGCCGCCGCCGTCAGCAGCAACAGGGCCGTGAAAGTGCCCGCCGTTGAAGCGACTTTGCCCGCGAACCCGCCGGCGACTTTGCTTGCCCGCCTCCGGGAAATGGCGGAGATGTTCAATCTGTTTGATAGGGAGAATGACCTGATCAATTTCATAATGGAACGTTGTTAATTGTTATTTGCGCTTAAACCATGACCGACGATCCCGAGATTACAACCGAACCGATATATTCCGTCAAGTATAACGCTAATAAAAACGCCGACAAAGAAAGTGCTGGGAAAGGGCCGGGTTTCGCGCGAAGTTTGGGGCGGCGTTGATTTCGAGCGTTATGCGGAAGAAAAAGTGCATGGCTTCGCCGGCGTCGGTGCTGCCGCGGTTGCGCGTGATGTGCGGCCGGAACGCGGCTTTGGGGCCGGGGCGGGTTCAGTTGCTGGAACTGATCGGGGAGACCGGCAGTTTGCGGGCGGCGGCGGGGCGGATGGGCATGGCTTACATGACCGCCTGGAAGCACGTGAAGACGCTGAATCGACGATTTCGGTCGCCGGTGGTGGTGGCCCAGCGCGGGGGCCAGACTGGCGGCGGAGCAGTTCTCACCGAGATGGGGAGGCGGGTGGTGGCCCTGTATCACCGGATGGAGGAGCAGAGCCAGGCCGCCATTCAGGAAGACTTTCGCGAGTTCGAGACTCTTTTGAAGCGGGTAACGCGGCGGGCTGCGCATGGGCCGAGTGCCGGGGGTGGCGCGTGGAAACAGCACCGTCAAAAAGCCAATTGGCCATTTGCCGACAGCCACAGCCAATACCATTTGCCATCACGCCTGAAACCACGAAAGCGGCCAGGGCGAAGGCCGAGCGTGAGCGGCGGACGAGGAGCACAGCGTTCCCGGCGATGAACCGCGAGGCTGCGGGTGGCTTGCCAGACGGGAGCGGCTGGGTATCATCGCGAGGATGAGTGGAATTGATTGCATTGCGGCGTTGAAGGCGCTGGGTGAGTTGAACCGCATGCGCATCGTGCGGCTGCTGCGGAAGGAGCAACTGGGGGTAAATCAAATCTCGGAGCGCCTGGGAATATCGCAGTACAACGTGTCGAAACACTTGCGGATTCTGAAAGAGGCAGGGCTGGTGGAAATGGAAAAGGAGGGCCAGCAGAGGCTCTATGCGGTGGTCCCGCGCCTGAACAACCAACTTTCTGCCAACAAGAAC
>Ga0181524_10003333_pt1 | contig 15689 bp, 14 predicted proteins | sample PEATcosm2014_Bin_34_FD_119761 | JGI IMG/M metagenome (GOLD analysis project Ga0181524, IMG submission 119761) | Peatland microbial communities from MTU Mesocosm Facility, Houghton, MI, USA - PEATcosm2014_Bin05_60_metaG | ecosystem: Environmental > Terrestrial > Soil > Wetlands > Peat | place...
ACGGTCGAGCAGTGGGTTAAGTTCTGCCTCACCCGTCATTGCCTCTATGATGCGCGCAACGACCGGAAAAACTATTACCAATTGCTCCTTACGGGCAATGTCTAAGCCTGACGCGTATGGGCACTGCCCCAGGCCGGAGTGACACTCTCAACACCGGATTTCTACACGCTCCAGACAGGTTTCTCGTCTCAAACGGGGGCGGGGTACTACGAGATTTATGTCGGCCCGCAGGTCCGGGACATTTACGGCGTGCCGATGGGGGCGGCTTACGTCGGCAGCTTCGTTGTTTTGCCGCCGATCCTCTCCGGCCGCGTCACCGACACTAATGGCCTGCCGGTGCCTTATGTCACCCTGGGCGCGGGCGCCAGCCTGGCGGCCGGGATTACCGACACGAACGGTCTCTACTCTCTGCAGGTGCCGCCCAGTTGGTCGGGCACGGTTACTCCTGTCAAAGCTCAAGCCCTGTTTCTCCCGGCCTCGCGCAGCTACACAAACGTCACTGCCAACCTGGCCAGGCAGGACTTCCAAATGGTTACTCCACCGGCCCCGGCGCTCACGGCCCGAGCCCAGGGCGCCAACCTCCAGCTCGGCTGGCAGGGCGTCAGTGGCGCGAGCCATCAACTGCTCTGGTCCACCAACCTCGTGGATTGGCTGCCGTGCGGCCCGGCCCTCCTCGGCACCAATGGCCCCATGCGCGCCGATGTGCCCCTCGGCGCCGAGCGGGCGAGGTTCTTCCGCATCACGACGAGCCGGTAACAGCCGCGAAATCTGAAATCCGAAATGAACCGCTAATCCACGCTGATACACGCTAATAAAAAGCTCATTAGCGAAGATAAGCGAAGATGACCGGTTTCGGATTTCGGATTTCGACCTCTCTTCGATCTTCGGACTTCAGGGCTGCCCGCCCGGCTGCCCCGCTGCGGTCGGGCCTTGGAGCACCCCTGCGCGATCGCCCCGCCCCCCGGGTTTTCTTCTTTACCGTCGCGCCTGGGTCACTACATTGCGCTGATGCGTGAACAATCTCTGGAATTTCTCAAAACCCTGGTCAACACGCCCAGCCCGGTCGGACACGAGGTCCGCGGCCAGCGAGTGTGGCTCGATTACGCCGGGCAATTTGCCGACACCACCTTCTCCGACGCCTACGGCAATTGTGTGGCCGTGCTCAACAAGGGCGGCTCCCCCAGACTCATGCTCGCCGGCCATGCCGACGAGATCGCCATGGCGGTCAACTACATTACCGACGAAGGCTACATCTATGTGCGCAAGATGGGGGGCGTCGATCCCTCCATCACCCGGGCCCAACGGGTCCTCATCTACACTCGCAACGGCCCGATTAAAGGCGTCGTCGGCAGCGTCGCCCCGCATCTCAAGAAGGATGAGGACGATCCCAAGCCGCCCAAAATCCACGATCTGTTCATCGACATCGGAGCGAGCGACCGCAAGGAGGCGGGGAAGCTTGTGGAGGTTGGCGACCCGGTCACCCTGAGCGACCAATTCGACGTGCTGCGCAACGAGTTGGTCATCGCGCGGGCTTTCGACAATCGCGTCGGCACCTTTGCCGTGGCAGAAGCGCTGCGGTTGCTCAAAGAATCCAGGAGCAAGCTCCAGGCCGAGGTCTGCGCCGTATCCAACGTGCAAGAGGAAGTCGGCCTGCTGGGGGTGCGCCAGATCGCCTATTCCCTCAAACCCGACGTGGCCCTGGTTGTGGATGTCACCCACGCGACCGATTACCCCACGGTCAACAAAACGCAGCACGGCGACGTCAAGATCGGGCGCGGCCCCACGCTCACTCGCGGCGGCTGCAATCATCCCGAGGTCGTCGCGCGCCTCGAGGCGGTCGCCAAAGCCAGACGCATCCCCTTCCAGCGCGAGGCCATGTCCAACACCAGCGGCACCGATGCCGATGCCGTCTTCTGGACGCGCGGCGGCATCGCCAGCGCCCTGGTCTCGCTGCCCAACCGATACATGCATTCGCCCGTGGAATTGATCAGCCTCAAAGACCTCGGGCTTATCCCTGAACTCCTCGCCGCCTTCGCTGCCTCCCTCAAAAAGGGGGAGGAGTTCAAGGTGAAGATTTAGCGCGCATTTGTCGAGTGCATTCACCTTGGCGAAAAGCTTGGCTTGAGTGGCACAAAAAAAGACCGTAGAATGTGATCATGAGATACGCGGATCGCATCACGTTTGACCCGGAGCAATGCGGCGGACGGCCCTGCATTCGGCACTACCGCATCCGGGTGAAGGACGTGCTCGACATGCTGGCTGCCGGCGCGCCTGAGGCTGAAATCCTGGAGGATTATGACTTCCTGCAACTCGAGGACATTCGCGCATGCCTGGAATTTGCCGCCGAGCAGGTAAATTATCCTGTGTTGGCAAGCGCCTGAGGCTGTGCGCTTCCTGGTTGACACGCAACTGCCCGCTGCGCTGGCCCGCTGGTTGGGCGAGCGCGGTCATCGGGCCGAGCACGTTCTGGAAATCGGTTTGGCCCAGAGCAAGGACGCCGTGGTCTGGCGTTACGCCCAGGAACATGGAGCAGTGATTATCACGAAGGACGAAGATTTTGCCGAGTGGGTGCGCCGGGGCCGCCCGGGACCGGCTGTGGTTTGGCTGCGCATTGGCAACTCGTCCAAGCGTGGGTTGCTGGTCTGGCTGGGACCATTGTTGCCACTCATCGTGCAAAAACTCGAACAGAACAACCGTCTCGTCGAAGTCCGCTGACGCCGGGAACAAGGCCAACGCTTCGGGCTTATCCCCGAACTCCTGGCCGCCTTCGCTGCCTCCCTCAAAAAGGGGGAGGAGTTCAAGGTGAAGATCTAGGTCCTCCTGCCAGGTCCTTGGGCAGATCGTCGCGATTGACCAGCCATGGATGGGCAAGCAGTTCCTGCGCGTGCGTGTTCCGCGACAGGCTCCATCTGCCGTTCCAACTCATGAAGAAGACCGTCCGCGGAAAGTTATTTGTGACCCCCTCGATCAGCCGGCGATAATCGTAATCGCCCGGCGGATTGCTCGCGCCATGCGGGCCGAATTCGGTAAGGCCAAACGGCTTCTCGATACGGGCCACTTCCGCGTAACCGCGAATATGCTCCCGGTCCACGAAATCCGTGTAGGCATCCAGGCCCACGATGTCGACGTAGCGGTCTCCGGGATAATAGGCGGCGGTCTTCGGCCCGTGGTTGGGGCTGTATACCCAGAGCAAATTGTCCAGCCCTTTGGTCCGGGTGAAGTAATCGAACATTTGCTGCCAGACCTTGATGAAGGTCTCCGGCTCTTTGCCGCCCCACCAGAACCAGTCCCCGTTCATCTCGTGAAACGGACGCCAGAGGACGACCACGCCGTTCTCTTTGAGCGCCTGCAACCCTGAGGCCAGCAGGTCCAACTCGCGCATCCACCGTGTTTGGGTTTCCGTTCCAGGCTCCAGCAGGGTCTTGAGATCGACCCCTTTGTCCCGCAACCCGCCCCCATTGGGGTTCGCCGGGTTGTACAGGTGGGCGCTGATCGTCACCAGCCCGCCCTGATTCCAATACTCGGTTACCGTTTGGTTCGGGGCCTTGAACGTCAAACCGCCTTTCGACCAGTCCGCATAATCCGCCCCCACCAGCGCGGGCCACTGGCCTGCCTGGTCATGTATCTCCCTGGGCAGACGCAGGCTCGCCCCGTTGCCGGCATCCGTGAACTGGCCCGAGAGGAGGCGCTTCTCCTGCCGCGCCTCCAGGCCTTGGAGGTACTTCAAGACAGCCCGCGCTTTGGCGCCGGCATTCGGGTTGGCAGGTTCGGACGCCCCCAGGCAGACGGAGACGCAAAACATGAGCGCCGGCGCGCAGCTCAGGATAGATTTCATAGCCAGGAATGACGCCCAGGCTGAGGCGCTTATTCAAGAGATTTGGTCGCACCCTTCGTCGAATTGGCCTTGTTTTCGCCGCCCGTAGAGGTAGTATGGGTCCGCACGGGATGAAAGATTCGTTAAGAGCGGTTGCGTTGATGGGGCGTTATGGATGTTTACCCCTTTAGTGGAGAGTTGCTGGTGACCTACGTGGCCTGTGCTCTGGCCGGCGCCTGCCTGGTGTTCATCGCGTACCTTGCCTGGAGACGATTTGGACCCAACCACCGCCATCGCCGGCGGCGCAGCCGCTTGCGCCGCTACGTGGGCAGGTCCTGATTCCGATTCACAGAGACTTCCTTGGCTCCGGTTGGAAGACCGTAACGCTCAGCGGAGGCAAGGTGAATTCGGCCGACCAGGGTTGGCGGTGGCATTTGTAATCGTTGGCGAGGACGCCGCCGAGATTGCCCACGTTGCTCCCGCCGTAGGCAGCGGCGTCGCTGTTGAGGACCTCGAGCCATTTGCCGGGCCGCGGCAAGCCGAGGCGGTAGCGGTAGCGGGGCACCGGCGTCAGATTGAGGATGACTGCCAGTTGGCTGCCGCCCTGGGCGTCCTGCCGCAAAAAAGACAGGATGCTGTTCGCATGGTCCGTGCAGTCCAGCCAGGAAAAGCCGCCCGCCTCGTAATCCGCTTCCCACAGGCACGGTTGGGCCAGGTAAAGCCGGTTCAAGTCCTGGACAAATCGTTGGACGCCGCGGTGATACGGTCCTGCCTCCAGCAGCCACCACTGCAACTGGTCGTTGGCATTCCATTCGTCGCTCTGGCCAAACTCTCCCCCCATGAACAGCAGGATCTTGCCCGGAAACAACCACTCGTAACCCAGCAAGGCGCGCAGGTTGGCGAACCGTTGCCAATCATCGCCGGGCATCCGGCCCAGCAACGAGCGTTTCCCATGCACCACTTCGTCATGCGACAGAGGCAGGATGAAGTTCTCGTGGTGATGGTAGAGCATGGCGAAGGTCAGTTCGTTCTGGTGGTATTGCCGGTAAATCGGGTCCCGGCTGAAATAGTCCAGCGTGTCATGCATCCAACCCATGTTCCATTTGAAGGAAAAACCGAGGCCGCCAAGGTATGGCGGACGGGTCACCAGCGGCCAGGCGGTGGACTCTTCGGCGATCGTCATCACGCCCGGGCACTCGGTATGGGTCAGGTGATTGAACCGGCGCAGGAATTCGACTGCCTCGAGGTTCTCGCGGCCGCCGTATTGGTTGGGCAGCCACTCTCCCGGCTTGCGGGAGTAATCCAGGTAGAGCATCGAGGCCACCGCGTCCACCCGCAGCCCGTCGATGTGAAACCGCTCGCACCAGAACAGCGCGTTGGCAGTCAGAAAATTGCCGACCTCGTTCCGGCCGTAGTTGAAGATGAGCGTGCCCCAATCCTGGTGCGCGCCCCGCCGCGGGTCTTCGTGCTCATACAGCGCCGTGCCATCGAACCGCGCCAGCGCCCACTCGTCGCGCGGAAAATGGGCCGGCACCCAGTCAATAATCACCCCGATGCCCGCCTCGTGCAGGGCGTTGATTAGAAACTGAAAATCTTCCGGGTTCCCATACCGGCTGGTGGGGGCGTAGAAGCCCGTCACCTGGTAGCCCCAAGATGGATAGTAGGCGTGCTCGGCCACAGGCATGAACTGGACGTGCGTGAACCCCATCTCCTTGACGTAGGCGATCAGCAGCCCCGCCAACTCCCTATAACCGGGCGATTCGTCCGCCGATTTCTTGCGCCAGGACCCCAGGTGCATCTCGTAGATGCTCAGCGGCGAGCGCAGCGGGTTGCGCTGCCGGCGTTGGTTCAGCCAGCCCTGGTCCGTCCACTCGAACCGCCGATTGTTCCACACAATCGCCGCGTTCTTGGGCGGCCTCTCGAAAAAGAAACCGTAAGGATCGGTCTTGAGGCTGACCCGCCCGTGCGCGTCCCGGATTTCATACTTGTAACGCGCCCCCTCGCCCACTCCGGGAATGAAGATCTCCCACACCCCGGAACTGCCCAGCGAACGCATCTGGTGGTAACGCCCATCCCAGCCGTTGAAGTCACCCGCCACGCTGATGTGCTGCGCGTTGGGGGCCCAAACGGCAAAGCTGGTCCCCGCCACGCCGTCGAACTCCCGCAAATGCGAGCCTAGTTTGTCGTAAATCCGCCGCTCGTCGCCTTTGCCAAAAAGATACAAGTCCCCTTCACCCAACGTCGGCAGGAAGGAATACGGGTCGCGCGCGCGGCGGACCTGGCCGCTCTTGTCCGTAATCACCAGGTCGTAAGCATAAACCCGCCTGGCCTCGTGCGTGACGCCCTCGAAGACGTCGGTTTTGGGAATCTGCTTCAGTTTGATCACCGGCATGTCCTTCTCCCGGACAGGCTCGATCTGCGCCTCGCCGGCATCGGGCAGCATCGCCCGCGCCACCAGGCCCGTGCCGTCCCCCAGCACATGCAGCCCGAGCAACTCGTGCGGCGAACCATTTCTTGCCTCAACCAAACTCTTCAGTTCATTTTGGGTCAGGACCATCGTGCCCGCAGTTTAGCAGAACCTTGGAGAATTGCATCGGAAAAAATGCCGCGTTTGGTAACGGGTCAGTGACGGGAGGGCCGGGGGTTCTTTAACCACGGATGGACCCAGATGAACACGGATTCAGGCATTATCCGTGTCCATCGGTGTCCATCCGTGGTTCGAAATCCCGCCGCTACCGAGGCCTTGCCGCGTTTGCATTCCGTGGCGCCTGCTATATATTGGAGCGGTCCATTCGGAAGAGCGGCAAGAATTCCCGCAGGATTGCCTGCGGCCACGCATGAAAGGTCGACAATGAAGAACACAGCAGCAGTCAAATTGATTACGGCAACGCTCGCTCTCGCAGCCGGCGCTACCCTCAACCCCGCCCGCGCCGTCACGCTTAAGGTCGGCGACCCCGCCCCCAAACTCCAGGTGGCCAAATGGGTCCAAGGCGAACCGGTCAAGGAGTTTGAACGTGATAAGGCCTACATCGTCGAGTTCTGGGCCACGTGGTGCGGGCCTTGCCGCGTCTCTATCCCCCACCTCAACGAAATCTATGTCAAGTTCAAGGACAAGGGCCTGGTCGTCATCGGCCAGGATTGCTTCGAAAGGGACGAGTCGCTGGTCGCTCCGTTCGTCGAAAAGATGGGTGAAAAAATGACCTACCGGGTCGCCCTGGATGACAAAAACGGCAGCGACAAGGGCAAGATGGCCGAGACCTGGATGGAGGCCGCCGGCCGAAATGGAATCCCCTCTGCCTTCCTCGTGGACAAAACGGGCGTCATCGCCTGGATCGGCCACCCAATGGAACTTAAAGAACAGGTCATCGAGCAGGTCCTCGAGGGCAAGTTTGACATCAAGAAGGCCGCCGCCGAGTCCGAGAAGCTCGCCATGAACCAGGACCAACTCACGAAGTTCTCGCGCCAGTTCTCCCAAGCCCTGCAGGAAAAGCAATGGGACAAGGCCGAGTCGAGCCTGGCTGAACTCCAGAAAATCCTGCCCGAGGACCAGCAGGTCAACCTCGGCCCAGCCCGCTTCGCCATCCTCCTGGGCAAGGGCGATTCCAAAGGCGCCGCCAAACTCGCCGGCGAGGTCAGCGACGCCAACAAAGACAACGCTATGCTCCAGAACCAGTTAGCCTGGGAATTGCTCACCAACCAGGGCCTCAAAGACCGCGACCTCGCGCTGGCCGAGAAAATCGCCACACGCGCCAACGAGGCCTCTCAAAACAAAGACCCCGCCATCCTCGACACCCTGGCCCGCGCCCTCTTCATGCAAGGCAAGAAGGACAAAGCCGTCGAACTCCAGGAAAAGGCCCTCGCCCTGGCCGCTGAAGAACAGCGCGCCACATTCCGCAAGACCCTCGCCAGCTACAAAGAAGACAAACTGCCGGACGCTGAGTGATGAGGATCACCTGGCCGAGGTTGATTACCTGATCGCCCACCAGATGGCCGCGGCCGAGGCGTGACCGCTTTCTGGCATCCCTCCGGGATGCGAACTCACATCGTCGCCGGACCGGGGGTCTCGCTACGCTTGACCCCCGGCTTCTTTCATCCCTTCGGGATGATTTGTCCCACCCGCGTTCACATTAGACCAAATACTTGGGATCGTACTCAACGCCGTGCTTGATCAATAGCTCCCGGAGTTCTTCCACGAAGGTCTTCCTTCGGTGGTGCTCCAATTGGCGCTCAATGTAGCGGTCCACCTTTTGCACAAGGCTCGCGCTCACGGCGAAGATCGAATAGCCCTCCTGCCACTCGAATTGGCGTTCCCGATGGCGGGCCGCCCAAACGGAGGAGGCCTTCTTAAGCTGCCAACGGAGTGTCGTTATCCGTGGGGCCGCTGCCGGGCGGTGCAGCGCCCTGGCTCTGTGCCATTAGCGAGCGAATCGCCGTCGTGGTTTTCGGGTTGGCAAATATGACCTTCAGAATCCTCTTGAACTCGTGTTCATTTGGCGCTGACCAGAGCCCCTGACTCTTGCCGACGGGGACAATCACATCCGAGACAATTTGCAAAGGGTACAGCTCCGTGGGCTTGTGGTGGACCTGGAATAAATAAATCGTGTAATTGTCCAGAGCGGGAGCGACAAGGGCAAAACCGTAGATCAGCATATCTCCGGTCTCTGACTTGAACGTTTTAACTTCGGCCCTGACGATGTTGTGAGTCATTTGGCCGAGGAGTCCCGCCTGCACTTTCAGGATTGCAACGGGCGTTCTGGTATTGGAGGGAACCGCCAGTTTTGGCCACAGATTCTCGGACTGTGATGCGCTGGCAGGCGGCAGATTTGCGGATTTAGGCGTTTGGTTGCTCATAGATTCAGTTTGAACAGGATTGGCAAATGGTCCGACACAGAAGGCCGTCCGTTTTCCGCGGTAAGGGGACCTGCAGAGTACTCAGATAAAATCCTAAGGCTGGAAGGGTCGAATTCGGAAATCAGATCGGGCCGAATGAGAACCTGGTCGAGCATGTGCCAGTAAATGGATGCATATTGCGGAGAGGGAAGGAAAAAGGTCCCGCCCGGCCGCGCGGAGCCGTCACCAAACAGGCCCCACATCGGATTAAAGAAAAATGGGTGGTCTCTGTCCGCTAAGGTGCGTTTGCCTTGCAATGCTATTTGTCTGGTCATCACGGCATTAAATCCACTCGCGCAAGTTACGCCAAGATCGAACGGATTCATATTGAAATCGCCCACGACAATGGTGCGCGAATGGCCTGCCTTGCGTTCTTCCTCCCGAATAGTTCTGTTCAACTCGGATGACTCAAACGCCTGGTCTGTTTCCCCCCAAACAGAACGAGATTGAAGGTGGACTCCGCAAAGCAAGAAGTGTGTTCTCCCTGGCAGACGGATTTCGCGGATTGTCGCGCGACCTGTATCTGTTCGTGAACTAATGAACTCCGGGCCAAAACCGAAGAATATCTGTATTTTGCTTGGACGGATGTTGCTGTCGCGGGAAGGGATGAAGTTGTAGCGCGCAGCGGCGGGAGGATTTAACAATTGCAGCAAATAAACGGGTGGAACTGCGCTTTCTGCCAAAAGCAGAATATCGACGTGATGCTCGAAAACCAGAGCAGACACCTGGGTCCCGAGGTTGCGTTTGGCCAAGTTCCAGAAAAGAATCGTTAACATCGATACGCGGACGATAATGAGTCGGGACGGTGCGGAAAGCAAATTGTGGACCGCTTGGCCGCGACAGGCGCTCTTTGCAGGGTTAAGGCTCCGCCGGGTGCGCGTTTTCGCTTGAGTGAAGCACGGATGCTCGCCAACTGAGGCGCATTGGGATTCGTTCGGTCGAAAGGAGGCGCTTTCGGAAAGGCGGCGAAGGCTTGACGGCGCGCTCCAACCCCTCTCGGCTCGGCTTCCCCGCCGAGTCTCGTTCCGGATCGCCATCTCGGCTGAGGGCTTCGGCGATTGCCTGGTCGGCGCCCCCTGAAGCTTGCGTTTTTTACCCCAGCCACTTCCCCAGCACCCGGCGGCTGTCTTTGAGGGTCTGGACGAGGAGCTGGCGGGTCTTGTTGCCCTGGGGAGCCCAGTCGAATTCGATGTGCATGGACAGCGGGGCGCGATAGTTCATCCGGGCAAGCAATTGAAAAAAGCCGGTGCGGGCGAACTCGCCCTGGCCAAAGGGGACGAATCCGACAGCTCGTTGGACATCCTTGACGTACACGACGCGGATATGGGGCTTGAGCCTCTCGAAATGCTCGCGCCATTGGTCGCCGTGTTCGATGAGGGCGTGGCCCAGGTCGAAGGCCACTCCAATCTGTCCGGGGTCCAAGTCCTTGACCATTTCGTAGAGTTCAGCCAGGTCGCAGCCGGCATTGCGGCGGGAATGGTTCTGAGGGGCTGAGTGGTTCTGGTACACGCCGCAGACGCCCAGTTCTTTGTTCATCCCCGCCAGGTCTTTGAGGCTGGGGCGAATCTCGTCCAGCAGCTTTGCGGGCGGCCGTTCGGGGCGATGCGACCAGTAGCCCAAGCGGTAGTATTGGATTCCCAACTGTTTGCCGGTCCGCAGGATTTCACCGGCATAAGGCGAGGATACGCCCACGATGCCCGTGGTCAGCAGCAACATGCGGACCCCGTGCTGGCGCAGCGCCTCGGCGTAGCGCGGCATGTTGTCGGCCGCCCGTTCCGGCACTATCTCGCCGCCGGCGCGCACGGCGCAATCGATGCCGTCCAAGCCGGCTTCGGCCGTGACCTCGGCCGATTGCTCGAAGTCCAGTTTCAGTTCCTGGTAAAGTTTGCTGAAAACGGCGACCGGAGTCGAAAAGCCGGGCGCCCCAAAGGCCAGGCTCGCCGCTTTGGGGACCAGGCCCAATGCCGCGATGGCCGGAACCGCCCTGCCGATGAATTGGCGTCGAGAGGTCATCTGATTCACCCCTTGGCCGGCCGCATCCAGATCAATTGCTCGTCGATGTTGCGGGCCAGCTTATACGATTTGACATGGTCTTTAAGAACGGGGCCTACGATCTCGATTTTGGCGAGGTCGGCCTCGCCCATCCGGGTCTGGCGGCAATAATTGAGGTAGCCGAGTTTGGCAAAATCGATGCCCATCAACTCGACGGCCACCCGGTCCGCTGCCAGCCAGTCCTGGCTCACGACACAAACGCGGTGATCCACGGGCGTGCCGCGGGTCGGCCCTTCGCCTTCCATTCCCTCGAAGCCGTCGATGACGGAGACGTGCGGATGCAGGCGGGAGGCCAGCGCGTAGAGGTTATAGTTGATGCCGCGGAAGCCGCCGCCGTGGACGACCGGTTTATCGTTCTTGGCGCCGGGCCGGGCGCCGGGTCCCCACCGGAAACCGGTGTCCTTGATGGGCGCGCCGACAATGATGTTCTTCAGCGAAAGGGTGGCCACGATTTGGTCGTGAGTCTTGAACTTGGCAGCCGAGATGATGAAGTTGTTCGGGTCCAGCAACACCTTGGACATACGGCAGGGGTGCGGCCGGAAGTCCGTTTCATCGAAGCAATGCACGATCTCGAAACCGTCCTGATCCAGGTCCAGGAGTTTGGCGCCGTACTTTTTGGCGACCTTGTCGTAACCGTAATTGGCAAATCCATCGAGCGTCGGCCCATTGGCGGCCGATTCGGCAATGGCCGCGTCGCGCTTGCCGATTGACTTGAGGAACTCGAGGATTCCCTCCAGGTTCTGCGCATGGCTGGCGGCCAACTGGTTGTCAATGGCGACATTGTTGGGCTTGATGATGACCCGCTTGTTGCCGATGGCGGCGGCGATGCTCCTCTCGAAGGCCTTTAGTCCCCGGAAGGCAAGCTCGGCGCGGTCGTTCCCGGCGGTCAGGGCCACACGGCCGGCGTGCCGGGCGGAGGCGGTCTCCGATTCCGCCGCCAGGATTTGGGGCACGCTCCACGGAACGGAAATGGCGGTGGCGCCGCCCAGGAGGGATGCCTTCAGGAAATGACGACGGGAATTCAGGGCCGGAGTGGTCATAAAATTCATTTGATCTAAACGCTGTGGCCGCGAGGATAGCCCTCCGACAGGCGGCTTGTCCAGAGCGAAAACTTCAGCTACTTATCAAGCTGGGCAGCGGCGGGCCCGTCGTATGTCCAGGTATTCACCGCATTGCCGTCCTGGCCGTCATGGGAACGGTGGTCGTTGTTCCAGCGGCGGCGCCAGAGGGAGTTATTGGGGTTGACCACCGGCGGTCGCTGGGCGGTGGCGTCGCAATGGGCGTCTGTGTACAGAATGTCGATTCGGTAATTATGGCGGTTGGATGGCCATTGGCTGTGGCCGGAACTGTCATCGGTTGGGTCCAGGTTCGCATCGAAACTGATCAAGCTCGCGTTTTCCTGGGCTCGGACGTCCGCCAGCATGATCATCTCGGCCGGACTGGCCACATCGCTATCCCTCACTGGACCTTGATAGTACGTGCCGTCCGGGGACACATCGCCGCCCAGGCCCAGTTGCGGTCTGTGCGTGAGGTCCAGTCCCCAGTCATTGTAACCGAGCGAAAACCGCGTGTTTGGCGTGATCACCCACGGACTATACACGCCGTTTTCACCATTTCCTCCCAGGGTCTTATTGAAATTGGTGTCCCAGTAACTGTCCTGCGGGGCGGCCGGACAGCAGAACGAGTTCCGGTTGTTGCCCATCAGGCTGAAAATGCGCGATTGCCACACGTAGCAGTTATGGTCGGGCGCATAGTCTCCGGGATATTGTTTGTAGTCGGTCAGGTACATGGCGGTGGCGATGCCAAGCTGCCGCAGATTGTTGATGCACGAGGCCTGTTTGCCCCGGCCTTTGGCCTTGGAGAGCGCCGGCAGGAGCATCGCCGCCAATATAGCGATGATGGCGATTACAACGAGCAGTTCGATCAGCGTAAAGCCGGAACGACGCGGACCGACCGGAAGCGTCTTCCGGTTCCATCTGGCACCAGGTCTTTTCGCGAAGCACCGGGGTTGGGGAGAAAGGTGCGGCATAAGATGAGTCGGTTCGGTTTTGCTCACTGAAATGATTTCATGGCAAGCCTAGCGCATTCTGCCGCAGGATGCAATGTGCGAAAGTCAAAAAAACAGCCCCTTCCGAACTGCTCGGAAGGGGCTGAGCGACAATAAGAGGCAGGTGGGTTAGAACCTGTAGATGATGTTGGCCGCCAACATCCAGGCATTTTGGGCGGTAGGCGTGCCGGGAGTCTCGCCGCCAAAGACATCGGCGCCGCTCAGGGAGTGATCCCAGCGCAATTCGATGCGGCTGATGACGCTCTTCCACAGGTCGTACTGGACGGTCTCGGTGAGGGCCAGGACAGTCCCGGACATGCTGGCCAGACCGAAGAATCCCGAGCTGTCCTTCAAGTACTCACCGCGTGAATTGAAGCTCAGTTTTTCGGTGGCGTGGACGGTGGCATAGCCGGCTGCGGCCCAGGTTTGGCCCGTGACCCCGTACAGGTCGAGGTAGTCAAACGCTGCGCCCAATGTCAACTCCTTGATGGGCGTAGCCATCGTGGCCCCGGCATAATAGCTGGTTTGGTCGCCTGTGCCGCCGGCCGCCGTGAATGCCGCGGCGTGATCGGAAAAGCCGTTGACGATTCCGCCGTAGAGGGTTGAACCGGCCAGGAATCCCATGCTGTCCGGAGCGGTCAAGGCGATGGAGCCCATGTAGGTCTTATAGGTCTCAGCCTTATTTGCGCCGGCGATATTGAGACCCTCGAACGCGCGTTCGTTGATGACCGGACCGACGCTATCCGCCACGCCTGCGGTCACGCTGACGGCGGTGCCGAAACGGTAGGTGGCCAACAAGCCCGTATGGGTCTGCGGCTCCATGCTATGGCCATACGAACGGGTATAGTTCGGGTCGTTGGGGGATTCCACCGATTCATATCCCAGGATGCTGTCGAACACGCCGGCTTTGACGTCAATCCCGTTGCCCACAGGCACGTTCAGGGCAACGTAAGCCTGCCGGATGGCGAAGTCCGAGGGTGAGTTCCCGCTGATCAGGGTCGAGGTGGTATGCAAGGTGTTTGCATCCGGGCCGGCCCACAGGTCAACGTGATAGCCGGCGGACCAGGGCGTTTCGTCGAGCGGCTTGGCGATCGTGAGCTGGACCACGTCCAGGTTGAAGCCGTCGGCCTTGCTCGCGCTGTTGAACTTGTAAGGCGCCCAATTTTGGTTGCCCGTCCCGAAGTTCCACTGGGCCGACGTGTCCACATACCCGCCGATGGTGGTCGACGAGAGCGCCGTTGCAACGGCACTCGCCTTCTCCTCGGCTTTGGCAGCGGACGCCAGACTGACCACCCCGACGGCGGCCAGCGCTACTGTCCATTTATTAAACTTCATTCGTTCCTCCGATATGTTTGGTCAATTATGCTAGTACCTGTCTAATTCTGTTTCTCAAATGAGGACAGATCCGGTCTGCCCTCGCACCAAAACCGGTGCTCTTGCGGAAATAGATAGGCAAAACCATGTTGTTTGACAACAACTTTTTTTCCCCCGAATGTGGAACGAAGTCTGCTGCCCCTCAGCCGATACTGATTATGGGCTCTTTTGCGTTTGTCGCTCGAGATACGGTTTCCGGCCGCGAGATCCGCAGTTCGGTCGAGGCGGCCACCGAACAGGCCGCCATCGCCGTCCTGTTGAACCGCAACCTCCTGGTCGTTGCGATTCAGGAGAGAATCGCCAAAAAAGGCCGCACCTGCGGCGGCCGGGTGCCGGCCATGGACATGGTGATTTTCACTCGGCAACTGGCCACGATGATTGATGCCGGCCTGGCCATGGTCCAGTCCTTGCAAGCCTTGGCGGAGCAGACCTCCAGCAAAGTCATGCGCGACGTCATCCGGGACGTTTGCTCACGTGTCGAGGGCGGGGACAGTTTCTCCGAGGCCCTGCAAAAGCATCCCAAGGTCTTCGGCCGGCTGTTCATCTGCATGGTGGCCGCGGGGGAGCGGGGGGGATTGTTGGCTGAAATCCTGGCCCGCCTGGCTACCTACCTCGAAAATGCCGCCCGAATACGCAAAAAGGTGAAAGCGGCCATGATGTACCCGATCGTGGTCACGGTAGTGGCGATTCTCATTACGGGTTTCCTGCTGGTCAAGGTGGTGCCAGTTTTCGCGGAGGTCTTCTCTACCTTTGGCTCGAAACTGCCTGCCCCCACCCTTTACCTGATTAACACGAGCAGCTTTGTAAAGCATTATATCGTCCTCATTCTCGTCTGCGGAGGCGGGTTGGCTTACGGGTGGTTCTACTTCATCAGGACGACTGTCGGCCGTCATTTTTGGGATTCCCGGCGCATCAAACTGCCCATTTTTGGGGCAATCGCCCACAAAATCTGCCTGGCGCGGTTTACTCGCACGCTGGCGTCGCTGGTGCGCAGTGGAGTGCCAATCCTGGAAGTGCTGCAGATCGTCTCGCAGACGGTGGGCAACGTCCTGATGGAAAAGGCTGTCAAGACCGCTGCGGTTGATATCGAGCGCGGTGAGAGCATCTCCAATGCCCTGGCCAAGCACCCGGTCTTCCCGAGCATGATTATCCGCATGGTGACTGCCGGAGAGCAAACCGGCAAGCTGGACAACATGCTCGAGCGGATTGCCGATTTCCTCGAGGAGGAAATCGAGACCACCCTCGCCGGCCTGATGTCTCTGATCGAGCCAATCCTCATAGTCGTCCTGGGCGTCGTCATCGGCGGCATGGTCATCTGCATGTTCCTGCCCATCTTCAAGCTGTCGGAGGTCATCAGCAAACGTTAGGAGGGCGCATTCGCGAGTGCTGGGTGGAGCGCCGACTTGCAGTCGGCTTTGCGCGTACCCCGTCTTCGAATTCGTTGCTCTTGGTTCGGTCTAAGCCGACTGCAAGTCGGCGCTCCGCCTGGGCACCAAGCACTCGCGAATGCGC
>Ga0181524_10003334_pt1 | contig 15689 bp, 10 predicted proteins | sample PEATcosm2014_Bin_34_FD_119761 | JGI IMG/M metagenome (GOLD analysis project Ga0181524, IMG submission 119761) | Peatland microbial communities from MTU Mesocosm Facility, Houghton, MI, USA - PEATcosm2014_Bin05_60_metaG | ecosystem: Environmental > Terrestrial > Soil > Wetlands > Peat | place...
GAAAGTGCTCTAACCTTGTCAGCGTTATTGAATTAGTTCCGCTTCGCGTAGCGGCTCGATCACGCCGTTTTGGAGTTTGGCCTTGTCGAGGCCGTCAGGATTCTCGGCTTTCACCGTAACGGTGACTTTGCCAGCCATATCGGCGAGATTGGCAATGGCGTTCCATGCGGTGAAAAGCTGGGTGCGGTCAGCGGTGAACGTCAGTTCAACCTGGGTCTGCGGTGCCGGCGTTCCTCCGGGCTGCGACGCTGGCGCAGGCGATGTTCCTGGCTGCGTTCCCCCCACAGTTGGACCAATCGCTGGGGGTGTTCCGGGCTGTGTGCCTCCGAGCGTCGGAGCGGGTGACGGCTGTGGGATCGACAATGGCAGCATTATGAAGCCGGATTCGAGGTCTATTTCGTCAATGGCCACGATCGTGTCGAAGCGAACTTTGGCGAGAGCAACCTGATACTTTCCATCTTCACCAAGTGTCGGCGCGCCACCACCGATGTAACCAAAAATACGTTTCTCCACCCCGCCCGCAATGGCCTTGGCCACGACCTTTTCTGAAATCAGGCGGGTGAATCCAAGGAATGAATAGAAGCCGTTTACAACATCGCCGGTGCGGATTCCCTGAGTCGGTGGCGTGCCTTCACCAAGTTTGAAAAACTCCACGACTTTGCCGGGGGTCACGGTGTCGAAGACGCGCTTCTGCACCTGGGTCAAAAGCTCCATGACGCGGTCGTGGATGCGCGCCTCCTTTTTCTCATTCAGCGTCGTCTGCAACGGCCTGCCGCCGACAGCGACCGATTCGATCCCGATTCCCGAACCGTTGACCTTGGGGAGCCAAACCTCGGTGTAGAGCTTCAACATCGCCGACTCGGCGGCGGCTTTTTCGGTTGACTCCCGCTCCCTCAACTGCCCGCGTTGCTCATCGGTCAAGTTGTGCTGCTTGGCCTTCGTTTTCACCCGCTCGATAGCGAGCAAATAGCGAACCGCCCGGCGCAACACTTCGATTTGGTCGGCGGTGGGTACAGCCAGGCCAAGCCCGTTGCGGAAGGAACGCGGCTTGTCGCCATATTTTTCCATAATGTCTTTGGCGATTCGCTGCTGTTCCGCTTTGCTTTCCGCACCGAATTCAAGCGACATGTAAGCGACGATGAATTCCGGCTCTTTGTCCGGCACGTCACCAGATTTGGCTGGCCATATATATATGTTGTGCCCAGCGAGTCGCGCCTCCAGCATTTCCTTGATCTTGTCCCGGACCAAATCCTCATTGCGGGCGACCACGTCTGCTTCCTGCTCAACCAGCAGGGTGATGTTGGGGTCTTTCTTGAAGCAGTAGCGAACGCCGTCAAAGTGAAGGTAAAGGCACTGCTCCTTCAGTTCCTTCAGGCAGGCGAGAATCGTCGTGCTGTCCAGGCTCGGTCCAACGCAGATGGCAAGCAAATCGGCTTCGGTGATGCCCGGCGGAAGCGTTTCCGTTTCGGTCGCACCTTCGCGTCGGAGTCCGCCGAAGGAATACATCAATATAGCCGTGGCAATCCGGGTGGCCGGTCGTTTAAGCGCCTCGGCTGGAAATTCTTTTGCCCGGCGTTCGTCAATACGCTTTGCGCGGGCGTTAGCCCCGACAAAATCATGCTCCAGGCACGCCTGAAAGTCCGCTTGCTGGCCAAGCTCCTTGAAAAAGGCAAGTCGCACGGCTGCATCGTGGATGGGAACGTCCCCCGGCCCCAATACGGCCCGGCTGGTTCCGGCGGTGTGTGCCGTGCGCAAGCAGACCGCAAGAAAACGCAACGCGCCGCGAGTGCGTTGGAAATCATCAATTGCCGCCCAACGTTCGCGCATCACGTCAATTAACGCCGGATGAAATGGATACGCGTCACGAATGCGCTCGCGCAATTCAACACCTTCCTGTTCCGCCTGCAGTTGCTCTGCCGGAGTCCTCGCGTAGGCCCGGCGCATTTGCGTGACAACTTCTTGATAAGCGGTCGCAGCGGGAGTGGAATCCGCCTCAGTGGGCATCGCGCCTAGCAATCGGCGCTGGATGACGCGAAGCACTTCATTGCCCTCGACCGGCTCGCGCCGCTGGTCTTTGCGGGCGGCTAAATGGTCAATCGTTTTGAGCAGATCGACGTATTGGAGTGATTCGCGCTTGCTCGACTGCAACGAGAAAACCAACACGCTTCTTGGCGCGTTGCTGACCGCTACGGTGAGACGTTTAAGGAAGTTCACCGTCTCGTCACGCAACGTCGTATCGAGGACTTTGATCCCCCCTGCGCTGATGAGGTATTCGAGTACTTCATCCAGCAGAATTAGATTGGGCGCGTCGCCAAGCAACTTCAGGATATCATCGCCGCCCGGTGCAACACAGGCCTCGTCGTCCTTGCGGACGATTTCGTAGCCTGCCACACCGCCAAGCGACCAGGCGATCCAGCCCCAGAGTGTGTTCGCCTTTCCTTTGCCGTCAGGAAAATCCTTCCCATTCGTCGGGCTGAAAAACTGGCCGTCGAAGACGGCGGTATTCGCGTTGCCCGGTATGGGCAGCGGTTTGCCTTCGGGTATGACGTTCAGCGCGTTGCGGTTGCGCGCGGCGTGATAAACCGCAGCGAGCGTATGCGATTTGCCGCCCCCAAATGGCGTAATGAGCTTCAAAACCCGGTTGCCTGTGCCGCCGGACAAGCGCGACAGCACGTCTTGCAACAGGGACTTCAACCCGTTCGTAAGATAGGAGGCGCGGAAGAATTGCTCTGGGTCACGATAGACTGTGGGGACATTTTTGTTGCCGTCGGCCAACGGGCCCAGGTCGAGAGCAAAAATGTCTTCGGAAAAATTCGGCGACAGAACATCCGGGTGCAGGATGACGGATTCAACCCAGGGTTTGATGGTGGTAGTGCTCATAAAGATGATGTGAGTATTTGTTTCATAAAAGCGCGGGCGTACCGCTCGCCGCTCGGCCGACGTAGAGAACGGGCTTGTTGCGCATGTCTTTGCCTGTCCTCTCCTCCCGGAGAATCTGCCGCATCGGCTCGGTCTGATATACCATTGTCTTGATCTGGGAATTGCTGAGGTCAGCATACTTTTTCACGACGTCAGAGATAATCTCCAAAAAGGCGTCATCCAAAGCTGACTGAAACCGGGGGCTTGGCCCTCGCGCCACCATCGGCAGCCTATGCGCAAAAAAACGGCGGACTTCAAATCCATCCATGGCCTTTACCTCCGTGTCCAAATTCGGGAGCCACGGGCCATCAACCTGCCGGAGATAAATGTTCCCGGCGAAGGTATGTCCACATATCCGCAGTGCTTGGAGATCCGCGAGATAAAGCAATTTAGTCAATTTGAAAAACGTCAGCCGATCCTTGATTTCCAAAATAGCCAAAACCGCCTGTTGGAGGGCTGTTGGCTGTTGCGGCGCCATCCTGACCGGGCGCAATGCCCGCCGTCGCGGAGGAGTGCTCAGCCCGCCGACCGGATGAACTTGCTTGGCCAACAGCATAAAGTCAGCACGCTGTTTAGCCAACGACCGATGTATGAGTGCGCGTGGACCGGGGTGGTAGAGCGCGAACAACTTCCGATTCCACCACGGCACCATCTGAGCAACGCCTGAGCGGAGGTCAATTCCATGTGGCGAAATCAACTTCAGCGCCTCCAAAGCCGTTTTCCCTAGCGTGACCACCACGTCGGGCTTCACGAGCGCAATGACCATTTCCAGGTATGCGGAGCAGTTTGCGACTTCTTGCTGCGTGGGCGTCCCATTATTCCCATCTTCCTCCTGCGGGTTGCAGAGGATGGCGTTGGTGATGAAAACTTGCTCGCGCTTCCAGCCAACATTGCCCAGCAGCAATTCAAAATTGTCGCCGGTTCTGTCCCCATGGAGCGGGATGCCGGTGCGTTCCGCCCCAAGGCGCCCGGGTGCTTCTGCCACAAACAGGACTTTCGAATCGACGCAACCATTGGCAGATGACAGAACTTTCCGCCGCGCACATAGGCGCGGACACAGGGTACAGTGCTGAACTGATTGAATGAGGTCTTCAAACCGGCAAGCTGTGCTAAATTTATCGAAGGAGTACAACGTATCAATTTTCATTTGCTTTAAGACAATCAGGGTCAGGACGCTTGCCAATGTTTCCCGATGCAATCACTTTTTGCGCAAGGCAACCCGACAAACATCGTTCCAAGTCGTGGCAGTCAGAGCACCCTTGCGGAAATGGGGTCGTCAAATATTCCCGGATGGCTTCCAGAAACGGCGACTTCTCCCAACATTCCCGGAGGGTTGCATCCCGCAGGCAAGAAAGGCTCCATGTGCCAGCGACATGCTCGGCCCCGACCTGTTTGAACGCGTCGCACGGATGAATCCGCAGATCCGGCCCAACGATGAGACGGTCTATGGCGGCGGAGCAGCGGGGGCTGTCATTGACCATCAGAAAATTGTACGGCGAACCTGCCCGGATGTTAAGGCCCTCCGCCCTCAACTCCATGATCTGACGGCGTAATTGCAGGTTTTGCACCTTTGTCAGGGATCGGCCCTGAATCAATGCCGCACGGCCTTGCGGCACCAGCCGCAACACGCTCACGGCTTCGGCCCCGAGCCTTTTGCTCAAGACAGCCACCGCACGAAGCTCCGCATAATTTGTGGACAATGGAACAAAGTGCGACTCCGTCGCAAGGCCCAAACACTTCGCGGTCACGATTGCGTCGCACGTTCGTTTGAAACTGCCCGCAATACGCGTAATGCGTTCGTGGCTCGACGCGTCTCCACCGAAGATGCTGAAGATGAATCGCTTCGCACCGTGCTTGAAAAGCGCGCTGGCGTGCGCCATAAAGTCCGGCACATATCCCGCCGTATAGATGGTCACGTTGAGCCCGCCTTTTGCGGCGGCTTCAACCGCATCAGCCAAATGCGGCCAAGTCAGCGGCTCCCCGCCCGAAAAAGCCACTTCCTGCGCCCCCATTTCGACCGCCTGAGCAAGAATCCGCAGGCAATCATCGCGTTGCATTTGAAGTTTGTTGGAGGGGCGCGCATCACTGGAACAATGGATGCAGTTCAACTCGCAGCCATGCGTAACCTCCATCTTGAACTCTCGCAGGCGAAATGGGCGTTTGTGGTATTCAATCATATCGCGTCCACAAATGCTTTTAGCGCTGGCTTGTGTTTTTCCACGTAGGCATGCGACGAAATGCAGGTCACAGGGCCGGCGATGGTTTTCGTTTCTTTGGCGAGAAACCGCAGGAGATTGCATAACCCCCAATAATTGCCGTAGGCCTTTTGCAGAAAATCATGGTTCCGATAAACTGCCAGCAATCCCAGCGTGGTGTCGGTCTTGTGCTCCGCTTGGACGGCAAGGTAATTCAGGCACGGGCCGCCCAACGGACGGGTTGTTTCTCCGCCGGGCCTTTGGATGACGATGGTTAGCGCTGCCTTGCTCACATTGGCGCGCATTGCAAGAGCATTGATGATGTTTTCCAACTGATTCACCGTTCCGCCTCCCGCCTCATAACACGTCATCCGCCTGAAATAAGTGCCCCAACTCCCGTTTCTCCCATATCGTCTTTGCAGCCGCTCGTAGAGGCCGTTACGGCGATTGTAGTTTTTGAAAAGGCGCGCAGCCCCCTGGGCCTTTCGGTAGGCACCATCCGGAAAGATGGTGTAGGCGACATGCCTCGACCCGAGAATGCCGACACTCCGGGAAAAGCCCTCAAAACTCTGGTGCAATCCATCGTCAATTACGTCTGGATTTTTGATTTGCGCCATCAGATTGCGAGTTTCCCAGTCCCTGATGGCCAGCAACTTCACCACCTTAAACCACGTCTGCTGGAAGGATTCGCCGACAATTGTTGTTGGTTCGTCAATCATCTGGTGAAAAGAGTCTCCGGCGCCAGCGCAGGCCAATTCGCCAGAAGCTTGGTTAAGATCTCGCTCATATTAGATCAGTTGTTTCTGGCCTTTCTTGCGTTCTTCTTTCTCGCCCGTGGTCTGTGCGGAGTCTTCAACCACGCTCTGCCAATTCGCTGTCAGTTTTGCCAGGGCGGACAACTCGGCGGTGGGCGAAATGTCACCCATCTCGCCGCCTTTCAAGGCGGGGCCGGCGAGCGCCTGCGCGATAAGGCGCAACGCTTCCCGGTTGGGCTGGGCATCGCGCAAAAATTGAGGAAGCTCGGTCGGGCGCTTCTCCATCAACCAGAGCGTCCGGTGAAGCGCATCAACGAGCGGCGCCTGCCTGCCAACAGGCAGGCGGGCTGTTCCTTCTTTCGCCGGCAAACCAAGCGCCTTGTCGGCGCCCCGCTCGCTGAAATCGCGTAGGCGATATTTGCCTTTTTTCTTTTCCACGAGCGCATGATTGCCGCCCGTTAAACCATGCTGGCCTTCCAGTTCGACGTGCGTGCCGTTGGCAAACACGATCGCCTCGCCTGCTTCCAGTTCTGCCGCCCCATAGGTGTAGCGCCACAGGACATAGAAACGCGATGCCGTATCCAGACTGGCCAAACTGTATTGACCGCCTGCCTGCGCAGGCAGGCCCTTGCCGCCGACTTCTTTGGAAAGGCGAGAGAGAATGGTTTCGAGCACGACAGTTTCAACTTCGGTGAGAAAACGCTCTGCGGGGACTTCCTCGCCGTTGGCGTACTCGACGTGCGCGAACCGAGTGAAGGCGCGCAATCCCGCGCCGACGCTCGCAATCACCAAATCTGCTCCGGAAATGCCCATGTCCCAAAGAGTTTCCACCCGCTCGCGGACGATGGATTCCAATTCAGGGCGAACCTGTTGTTCGTAGCCGCCTGTCTCCGCTCCATCGCGTTTGCGCGCGACAAGGAAGATACTCGAGGCAAGTGCCGATGTGTTCATCGCTAGGACGCGTGATTTCATCTCGGTATCTAAAGGCCAAGCTTCGGTTACGGTAAAATGCGCGTGACGCAACGCATCAACAAGCGTCGCCCATCCGAGTGTTGTCTTGTGGGCATAAACCACGGTCATCTGTCCGCCAGATTTGAGAACTCTATTGGCTTCGGCGAAAGCCTTAGCCATGAAGGATTCGTATTCTTTCTCGGCGGCGATCATGTTCCCGCCATGCCGAGATGATAATGCGGTCGCTTCTGCCTTCTTCGGAGTGAGTTCAGAAGAAAAATGTTCGCTGTAGAGATGTCCAATAGTCCGCTTGAACCAGACATAGAAAAAATCTGAAATATCTGCGTAGGGGACGTTGTCGTAATACGGGGGATCAGTGATGACCGCATCCACACTTCCATCTTGCGAGGGCAGATTTGTGGCAGACCCACGCAGGACCGTGGCGGTCATCGGGACATTGGATTGTTCCTCAATCACGTCGCAAATCCATCCCAATGCGTTGTCAACTCCACCGGAAGCACCACCGAACGGCGAGACTTCCGCAAAATCCCAAACCATCGTAAGCGCTTGCCTGGAAAAGAGTGATTCGATCTTCTCTCCAACATTATTCCAGCGAGAGAAACTGCTTCCCGAACTTGCGACGCGGTTGCACAAGATTCCAAGGTAGGTAACCAGGGCTTTGGTCGCGTCGTTGTCGCCGTTTACAAGGCGCAAATGTTCTTCCGCAATGCGGATCGCTGAAACGAATGACAACAAACATAACATTTGGCGCTGCGAAAAAAGCTCGCCGAAAGTGTTAAGCCCATGACGTGTGACAGCCGATAAACCTCGTGCGTTGGGAGAGGGGCGCAGCGCGCTAATGGGCTCTTCTGGCAAGCCGACACGGATTTTTCGTGTGATCTGCTCGATACGTTTGCGCAGATCGGTTTCGTCAGGAACGATGTTCAAAGCACTCTCACCGCAAACATATCGCTTTCCTTGTTTGCCATTCACCGTGCAAACAATCGCTAATAGGTGATGGTTGACGCGCTTGGAACAGCCTTCGGCTTGCACATAGTCCGCGTCGGCCACAGTTCCACAAAACGGGCACGTTGCATTTCCGCCTTTGGAGAAGGCTTCTGGGTCGAAGCCAAGGCCACTGGCGGAGCGAGATTCCACGATCTCGAAGCGCACTTGCCTTTTGCCTTTGGGCGCGATCATCTTGAGAGCGACATAACGGTCTTGCCTCTTGCAGAGCCAAGTCTGTTTGACGAGCGGGACAGTTGCGCCGCAATTCGGATTCTTGCATTGCACGGTGCGCGTCCAGAGATAGGCAACCGGAGTGAGAAAGCCCGTCTGCGCCTTCAATCTTTGCTGCGGGCTATCGGCAAAACCCATGACGTTCTGCGGCTCCGCGAAGGGATCGCCATCCTTGCCGACCTTCTGGTTGTTCGGTGGTGCGTACTCCGGGGCGGGGATGAGTGGGTACAAGTCGCCAATCTCGGCACGGACCTTTTCCAAAACCCAATTACCCCAGTAGCGAACTTCATCAGCCAGCCCGCCCCAGGTGGTTTCCCCTTTTTCGTTCCTCGGCCCGGTCATGCCGTGCGCATTGGGTTTGGGTTTACCGAACTTCTGTGGATAAACGAGCGTGCAAAGCTGGATGATGTAGGCGACGGGATTGAGGTCCAGCGCGTAGGCTTCGCAACCGAGCCTCAAGGCTTCGAGCGGAATCGCGCCGCCGCCAGCGAACATATCGAGCACGCGCGGACGCGGAGCGCGACCTGCGACGATGTCCTCAACAGAGACAGCCTTGCCTGTTTCCTGCGAGAGCCGTTCCGCGTGAGCTTTTAAGATGTGCGCCTGCGCCTCCTTGATGATTTGCGGCGAGCCAGGATATTGGCAAAGGGACGTGATGAACTTGGCCGCATTGGCCCGTCCCAAGCTTTTCTTCTGTGCATCGGTGCCGCCATTGGGCCTGCCTGCCTTATCGGCGCAGGCAGGCACGAACTGCGACGCGGGCACCAGCGCGCCATACACCGCCGCGCGACAAGCCACAAGAGGCCGCCGCGCCCACCACAAATGCAGCGTGGAAATATGCCCCTTCCGCACCGACTTTTCCCGCGACGCCTCGGCACTGATGGCTACGATTGGCAGGTAATCTTCGATGAGTCGGCGGTCGTCATTCATGCTGTTGGAGTCCCTTGGGAATCCCGCAGGTTCTCGATTTGGCAACCTCGTTCTTTGCTCTTTTGCCAGAGTTGGTCGTAGAAGTTCTGAAAGGAATCATTCGTGAGCCATCTCCTGATTGGCGCGTTAGCAACGTATCCTGCTACTCCAGCTTCCTTTTCTTGGGCGTCAAAGCCAATCATGCCGAAACCGGCTTTTACGAACGGCGAGGGGTCCTGGGACTGTAATTCGTGAAGCGGGCGGCCGATTCGACTTGCAAGGTGCCCCGGATCCGCAGCCACCCAGCATTCAGCGTTCCGGTCGCAGACGCCGAAAACGGCGATGTGACGAAATGCCGGGGGACATTTGGCCATGTCTGCGCGAAGAACCTCACGCCAGTTTTCGAGGTTTGCGTCACGGAGAAAGATTATCAAGTCCGCTCCTTTGGCTGAGAGAACCTTGCATTCCTTGGGTATTTGGCTGCGAGGCAGTTGGCCGCGGAAGCGACCCTCCATCAGTTCAGCGTCGCGGCACCAACGGTCACGAAGACCGTAAAGAATGGCGCGGTCAGCGCTGCCCTCGACGCAAAAAGCAATTCTCATGCAAGCAATTCGTGGAAATGGATGTCGCCGAGGCTCATATCCTCAAGCAGTTGCTTCAGCTTGGCGGCGTCGGGCTGAGATACGACGGATGAAGGCGTGCCAGCTTTAAGGACATGGATGCCGTTGAGATGCTTATCAAACAGATCGACGAAATAAGGACTGTGAGTGGTGAAAATGAACTGGCCGAGCCTGCCGTCGGGTTCGATTCGCTGAAGCAGCGGTTTGAGGTGGCCGACATAAAGGCCGTTTTCTGGCTCTTCAAGAATAATCAGAGGTGAGAAACCGGCGGTCTCTGCTTGTTGGCTGGCAATCAGAATCAAATAGGCCATTGCGGCAAAGCGGAGAGTGCCGTCAGACATACTTCGAGTGCTGAAGCGATGGGCCTTCTCATCTTCGCCGAACAAATGGACATGCTCAGGGTCCGGCGCGGAAAAGCTAAAGAGGTCAAGTTTTGGTTCCAGGTCGCGGACGGCATCGATGAGCTTGCGCTCGAGGCGCGGTTTCTGGTTGTGGAGATCGAACAGGGCCCGACTGAGATTAGCGCCGCTGGAAAGCAGCCTGCCATCGTCGCGCCCCACTTCGGGTGATCGGAGCATCTCGGGATTCAGGTTGTAGTAGCTCCATGATTGGAGGTGACGCCGGAAGAGAATAGCACGCGGATTGTTCTCCAATTCGAAGAGGCGAGAGAGCATCGTGGCATTTGTGGCGGTGGTTGCCTGAATGTAGAAGGGTGAGTTAGGGTGCCCCTCGTCAAACCCTTCCTCGTGCAGCATGCGGACCTGCCCAGCCCGGTTTTCGACTAGCGGTGTGTTTGCGAAGCGGCCACCACTCGCCTTGAGGAATTCTGAGGCAACCTCGAGGAATTCAGTCCCGGACTTTTCGTCGCGCCGGCTTTCCAGACGGAGTTCGTAATTGAAATGGAGAGTCAGGCCGCGAAACGTGATGTCACATTCAACCTCGAAGTCGAGGTTTCGGTTGTCGGGGACGTGGAGATTGGTGACGTTCCACCTCTCCCCAATGGCGCCGAGGAGGGCGGCATCGAGTGGATGGCCGCTCGTGCGGCCTAGAAAACGCAGTGCCATGCAGAGATTGGTCTTGCCGGCGTTGTTCGGCCCTACCAACAGGTTCAGCCCCACCGGCCTGAACTCGACATTGAGAAGGCTCTTGAAATTGCTGACACGAAATCGCTTTAGCATGATGGTTTTTATCCTTTCTGGGCTGATTGTTCAACAGCGGATGCAGGAATGTCAAAATAACGCGCCGCCACGACTTCCTTTTTGGCGTGGTCAAGGTGCTTCGCCGGGTTCTGGATTCGGAGCGGTTCGGCGTCGTGTTTTCCCAAAGGATCCCAAACGACGTAAAGCCAATAGGAATCGCCGAGCTGCACTGCCCTGTACCATTCGTTCGTGGTGAGGCGGATATTCTGGCCGCGCCTTCGGCCTTTGACTTCGATTCGCCGGATGGAAGTGACTGGGTCGCGGTAGCCCGTCTGCGCGTCTGCCGGGCCAAGGCTCCGGACATCGAACCCGATTTTGAGATGGCCGACTCGCTCGGTTTCCCACCCGCGCGCCGTTTCGTAGGCGATGACGACAGCTTCGGCGGCCAACTCGCTTTGGCGGGTAACCTCCGGGTCAAGGTCGTCGAGCAAGTCGGCGATGGCCTCTTTGGGCGCGCCTGCCTGCCTGCCTGAGCAGGCCTGCGCAGCCAGGTCGGCGGCGGGAACAACGAGGGCGGTGGCTACATGACGGACGGGGCCGTGCCGCGCGATGGCCAGCCGGTCCAAGCCGGCCATGCGCTCCTTTTGGGTGCGCTGCAAATCGTTGAGGTCTTTGTCTGCCTCATGGCGGGCCCGCGTGAAATCGGATGAGGAAGCTTCGCGAGCGCGGAGGGACATCACGCGGTCTTGCGCGGCGCGCAACCGGGCGTCAAATGACTTTTCCAAGTATTCGCGGCAAACCTGAACAAAGTGTTTTCGTTCCACCTGACAAGCCTGGCGGCGCTCGCTTTGATAGGTGCTTTTGAGGAAATCCGCGCCGGCGGTGGCGTCCAGGCGCGGGATGTTTTCCGGCGGGTTGGGAAACACGGGCAAGTCCAGCAGGCAATCGGCGGGGACGATGGTGAAGCGACTCTCGCCATCCCCGCCTTCCCGGAGGATGAGCGGAAAGGTGAGGTTTTCGCGCAACGCGACGAGTTCGGCGTAAAGCGTCAGGTTCTCGCCTTTGGTGTTCTGCCCGCGCACGCTGATTTCAAAGAAGTGCAGGCGGTAGGCAGCTTGAGCATTGGCGTCCACGTAAAGGGCCATGCCGCCGGTGAGCGGCGCAAGCTTCTCATTCAACCGTTCATCAACGGCGGCGTAAAGTGGATGGCCGGGGCCAAGCAGGACGGCGTCAAGGTGCTGGTCTTCGTCAAGGTGCGCCTTGTGGAACGTGACCTTGCGATAGGTGGTTTCGGGCTTGCCCAAGCGTCGGACGGATTCCAGACGGTCGGAGCGCAAGTCCGCCAGAACGTGTTCGATTCGCCAGAGGCCGTCGGCGCGCGGTTCGATCTTCAAGCCTATGTCGGCGCACGCTTCAACGAATTGCTCCTCGACGTAGCGCGGCATGAGGCGGCGTTCCTCGCTCTCGACGTTGGCGCGTTGGAAACCGGAGAAATCCACATTGGCGCGGGCCAGCGCGATGCCGGTGGCCTGCTCGTATTTGAGGAGCAGTTGCGCGTCAACCTTTTCAATTTTGTCGAGGTATTCCTCCAGGCGGCGCGGGTCATGCGCGGCTTCGCGGAGCATATCGGGCAGATTGACATCGTTGAGCGAAAGCACTTCGCCGATGACATCGAAAACGCGGTCGGCCAGAACCTCGCGCATTTGTTCCAGCTTTTCCAAGAGGCGGGTGAGGATTCGTCCCTCAACGATGTCCTGGCCCTCATCGGACTGCGCAGCGACAAAATTGAAAGCGTGGCAGTCGCGCTCCTGGCCAATGCGATGGATGCGGCCAAGCCGCTGCTCCAGGCGTGTCGGATTCCACGGCAGATCGTAATTGATCATCAACCGGCAGAACTGGAGGTTGATGCCTTCGCCGGCCGCTTCGGTGGCAACGCAAATTTGGCGCGATGTGCGGAATTCTTCCTGGGCGTGCTTGCGCTCGTGCGGGTTCATGCCGCCGTGGATTTCCGTCACGGTGTAACCCCATTTTTCCAGATGTTGGCGCAGGTGCTTCAGCGTGTCCCGGTGCTCGGTGAAGATAAGGAGTTTTCCCCTGCCGTCGGTCAACTCCTTGAATTCGGCACGCGCAAGGCATTGTTGAAGCGCAGAAAGTTTGGAATCGTCGGCCTGGTCACGCACTCGGCGGGCGCGGGAAAGCAGTTCTTGTAGTGCGATGATTTCGGCGCGGAGTTGGTCCAGTTCAACCGCGGCGGTGAACTCATCGGTGAGTTGGTCCCGTTCGGCTTCGTCGAGGTCGTCCTCGTCCTGCTCGGCGTCGGTCAAGCGGCCCTGCAGTTGGGCGAGTCGGCGGGCGCGTTGCGCGGGCGGCAGGTCTTCCAACTCTTTCAGGAGCGCCTGCTGTTTTTCGAGACGCCGCCGGATGGATTCAAAAATTGCCAGTGTCGAACTGGCCAGCCGGCGTTGCAGGACGGTGCGGATGAGCGCGACGCTCTGTTTCTTCCGGCCGCTGGCTTGGGGCAGGAATTCATTGATGTAGGCCGTGACGGCCTTGTAAAGATCATATTCGTCGCGATTCAGCCGGAACGCAATAGTATGGGCGTGCCGGTCTGGAAATAGGCGCCGCCCCTCCATGTCCTTGAGATCTTCCTTCAACCGGCGCAATGCCCACGGGCAATCCGGACCCAACCGGAGAATGTCGCGCCGTATTTCGCCGGCCTTGCCCGCGAGCCGGTGTGGTTCGGGAAACAAGTCTGGGTCGAGCAACCGGATGAAATGGGCGAAACGGTCATCGTCGCCGTGGTGCGGTGTGGCGGTGAGAAGAACGACGTGGCCGGCGGGTTGAGCGGTGAGGTGCTCGGCCAGTTGGTATCGCTTCGTCTTCGCCACTTCGTCACCCCGCCCGGTCGAACTCTTCGTGTAGGCACTGCACTTGTGAGCCTCGTCAATGATGACCAAATCCCACCGCTGTTGCCAGACTCGCTCACGAACCTCGTCCTGTTTGGCATAGTCAATCGAGGCGATGACCTGGTTGGAGCGCTGCCAGGGATTAGTGAGTTGTTGCTGGTCGACCGCTGAAAAAATCATATCGAACGACTCGCCAAACCAGCGGAGCATTTCGTCCTGCCACTGAATCGTCAATGGCGAAGGGCAGAGGATGAGGACACGCTCAATAGCCTCTCGGAGCTTTAACTCCTTGATGAGCAAGCCGGCCATGATCGTTTTGCCCGCGCCCGGATCGTCCGCGAGCAGGAAGCGCAACCGGGGCTGCGGAAGCATCTTGATATAAACCGCTTCGATTTGGTGCGGCAGCGTGCGAATCCCGGACATGCTGACGGCAAAATGCCGGTCATGCGTGTAGGCAAGTCGGATTCGCGCGGATTCGATCAGCAAACGAAGATGGTCGGCGTTGACCAGCGGCGTCTTGTCGTCGGCGGTCGGTATTACCCCGGCGAGCGCCCTGGCTTCTTCCGCTGAAATGACGGCTTCGTCCAGGGTGCCGTCCGGCAAGCGGACCCGGCATTCAAAACCCTTCGCCAGCGGGCGGGCTGCTTCCAAGACAACGGGCACGTCAAAGTGTCCGGGCAGCGAAACCTGCTGACCGACGGGAAGCGTTGTTTGTCCAGCGTCCATGATGAGAGGTCGGCAAATGATGCACGGGAAGTCCCTCAATTGCACGCATATTCTCAGCATATTCTCTGAATGGTCGCTGGCATGTCGGCTGTGGTGCGATGGGTTTTCGGGCGCGACACAGGCGATTTGCCCATAATGAAGCGCAGCGAAATGACCCGAAAAGCCATGGTCGGGGCGTGGGGCCGCGCTGTTCCAACTTCTGGCGGCCGGGTGAGACGGGGGCCGTCGCCTGGCGGGCGACGGTGAGGCGTAAGGTCACCGGCTTGCCCGGAGCGGCAGAGGTCGGACTGAATTGGGGGGCGTCGTGAGGGCGAGAAGTTTCGGCAAGGCCCTGATGCGCGGCCCGCTGGCTGACGGGACTTGGCGAAAGCTCTCGCGCTCATGGCGCCGGGGCAGCCTGTCTTTGACGATTTGAGACGGTGGAACGGCGCGGAATGGAGGCGCAGGCCGGTGGAGCGGTTCACCGGGCGGCGCTGAAATGGAGCGGACCCGCCTTCGCCAGGCTACGGCGCGGCGAAGGGTGGAACCGGCTTGAATTGGCGAAGTCAGGCCCCAACCGAGCCGAGGTGTCGCTGGAGGCTGCTGGAGGCGACTCATCGGCGGTCGAGGCTTCGCGGTGGGGACGCTGTCGGTCTTGCATGTTGACTCAGGGCAGGTGATTTCCGGCGCTCTGCGGCGAATCTGATACTGGAATCTGATACTGTTTGCCAATTTTCGAGCGGATTCGTGCGGATTCGGGATGACGCAAAAGACATAAACCCTTTGAAATCAAGGACGGGATGACGTGTGATGATTCAGGAAAACAGTATTGACGGATTTCGAGTCAGGTGCCTTCAACCACTCAGCCACCCTTCCGCCGCAAGTTCGAAATCAGGATGCCAATATGCCGCAATCCCGGCGCGGGGCAAGCGGATTTGGAGGCCCCAGAAAATGAACGGGAGGAAGAAAACAGAGGGAGGAATGATGTCGCTAAAGGGTTGACATTGGGCACTCGCGGCACGATGTACACGAACAACCTGTTGTATATTAATCGTCAGGTTACATTCGCGCATTTGGATTTATGAAACCACTTATGAAACGAGCATTGATAGCGGCGGTGGTGATGGCCGTCGTGAGCGGGATTCTCACCACGCCTGATTTGATTATTCAGATCATCGACATGATTATTTCGTTTGTTCTGATTTTTGGCGTTCTGCTTCTTTGCTTGCGGTTTTTACCAGTGGCGAGCTGGTCGCTGGCAAGACAGCGCACTTTCACTTGGCTGGTCGCAGCCGGTATTTGCTTCGCGTTCACTTTCATGCCTTTGGCGGTTCATCATTTGACTCGATGA
>Ga0181524_10003335_pt1 | contig 15683 bp, 10 predicted proteins | sample PEATcosm2014_Bin_34_FD_119761 | JGI IMG/M metagenome (GOLD analysis project Ga0181524, IMG submission 119761) | Peatland microbial communities from MTU Mesocosm Facility, Houghton, MI, USA - PEATcosm2014_Bin05_60_metaG | ecosystem: Environmental > Terrestrial > Soil > Wetlands > Peat | place...
ATGTAGGCCACGTCGTATGCGGTGCCGGTCACGGCCACGAATTGGTTGTTGATCGACGAGCCATCGACGGTGGAGTAGATGTACACCTGGCCGCCTTCGGCCGTGTAGATCTTGTGCAGGCCGGTGACAGCGGCAATGCCAGTGGCGTCACCGATGTACGGTTCCAGCAGCGTCACCGCGTTGGTGGAGGTGTTGTACATGGTCAGGCAGCCGTATCCGTTCGCCGGGTTGGTCGCGTAGCGCACGCCGGTGGTGCAACCGGTCATCGCGATCCAGAGGGTATTATCGTCCGCTTCGAGGATGCGGCTCATGGCGCCGGGTTGACCGTCGCTGATGGCGGCCGTGTTGGTGATGGTATTGCTGGCCAGATTGACCACGGTCAGATTGCCGCCCCAGTAGGTTTGGCTAGAGGGGGCACTCTGGCACTGGCCAAGGGTGGTGCTCGTCAACTCCGGGCACTGACCCACCACGTACATGGTGGAGGAGTCGACCAGCGCATTGCTGGCTCCGCCGGGAATGGGGACGGTGGCTTTGGCCAGGGCGCTCGTGGTGGGCAGAAGCCCGGAATACTGGCCCAGAAGAAAGATCATGGGCGCGACCGGCACGAGGGAGATGGACGCCTGAGAACCTCCGCACTCGGGACCGCAATTGAGGATATAGGCGGTGCTGCCATCGGACGAGAAAACGGCCTTGATGGGGCGGTCGAAGATGAGTGGAGCACCGTAGTAGTTGCCGGTTGCGTCGATCTGGTCGGGGCTTTGCATCTGAAAGAGGCACCACTCCGGCTCGTTCTGCGGTTCGCAATCGACGGCGGCCCTGGGCCAAGTTGAAGGCCCGCCGGAGTAAGAAGTGGTCTGTGCGGCCGTGAGTTGCCGCGGATAATAGACGTAGTTGGAGTTCTGGACAAAGGCGAGGGCGATGGAGCCTCCGGGGTTCACACTGACGCGGTACACGCCGGGAAGACCGAGGGATGTCGAAAAGCCGAGGCTTTGATTCACAGCGGTGAAGACATGAGATGCCTGGCCGGCAGCGAAGGCGTACGACTGGCTGCGCGTGATGAAGATGCTGGACGACAGGCCGTTGAGTCCGGTGACTGTGCCGGCTTTTGCCTCTTTGGCATAGCTGATCTCGGTGAGAGTGCCGTCGCTGGAACCGTAGACGGCTCCGAATTGCTCCTCGGGCACATTTTGAATGCTGATGGGCAGCGTGGCGCCGAAGCCTGAGACGAAGAAGGAGGTTGGCACGCCAGTGTAGCCGAAGCGCTCGTCGTAATACGCGTCGACAATCTCAAGTGTTCCATGGTTAGCAACAGTGGGGTTCTGGGTGGCAATCATGACGCGGTTGACTAATCGGCTGGGGGGGAGAGTACGACCGTCAAAGTAAGAGGTGGTGCCACAACCAGCCAGTGCGGCGGCCGCCGCCAGAGCTGCACAGGCGCTGATCCAAAGACTTCTCTGCTTCAAAATTGCAACCCTCGGCCGATGGAGCGGAAGAACCCGCAACCTCGACGGATCAATGGCGTTAAAAACTCACGGAAGAGCCTGGAAACACGCAGGCGCAAGCCGGTTTCCATGCAGGTTATAACACTCGAAGTATAACAAAGCGACCCAGCCCCCTGGCGTGCAAGGCCAACGGTGAGAATGAAGCTTAAGGGATGGATGCTCTGCCCGCTCTGAATTCCTGGACCGCTTCCGGGGACGCGGCCGGGTCCACGGATGCAAAGGTGGTTTGCAGGCTGTCCGATTCCGGCTACAATATGGCCGGCAATGCGGTAGCATGACAACAGAATGACGCGATTTGCCGAGATCTTTGCCGACCGCTTCGTGCTCGCCGACGGCGCCATGGGTACGGTGCTCTATGCGCGCGGTGTGTTCACAAACCGCTGCTACGACGAGTTGAATCTCTCGGACCCGAATTTGATCCTCTCTGTCCATGAGGAGTACCTTCGGGCAGGCGCAGAGATTCTGGAATGCAACACATTCGGCGCCAACCGCATTCGCCTGGCCCGGCATGGGTTGAGCGATAAGGTGGAGGAGATCAACGCGGCGGGAGTGCGCCTGGCGCGCCAGGCCGTGGAGCATCTGAAGGATCGGCAAGCCGGCGAGGCGTGGGTGGCCGGCTCGGTGGGGCCGCTTGGAGTGCGGCTGGAGCCGCTGGGCAAGACGGGGCTGGACGAAGCTCGCGCGGCGTTTGCCGAACAGATCGGCGTGCTGGCCAAAAGCGGCGTCGACCTGCTGATTGTGGAGACGATGCCGGCGCTGAATGAAGCCCGCGAGGCGCTGGAGGCGGCAAAGGCGGTCGCCCCGCACCTTCCCGTGCTGGTGATGGTGACGGTGGACGACGAGAGCGAATGCCTGGATGGGTCATCGCCCGCGCAGGCGGCGGCCTTGCTCACCGAGTGGGGCGCGGACGCCGTCGGCGTGAACTGCTCCACAGGGCCGGTAACGGTGCTGACGGCCATCGAAGCCATGCGCGCGGCTACCACGCTGCCGCTGGCAGCGATGCCCAACGCGGGGATGCCGCGGGCCGTCGAAGGCAGAAACATCTACCTGTGCACGCCCGAATACATGGCCAGCTTTGCGCGCAAGGCGATCGCCGCCGGCGCACAGATTGTGGGCGGTTGCTGCGGCACCACGCCCAATCACATCCGGGCCATGCGCGCGGCCATTCGCGCCATGGATGAGCAGGCGCACGTGGAGGGAAAAGAGGCCGCGCCGGCGATGAGCAAAGAGACGCCGCCGGAGCCATTGGCGCAGCGCTCGCACCTCGGCTCGTTGATCGCGGAAGGGAAATTCGTCACGATGGTGGAGTTTCTGCCGCCAAGGGGCATCGATTGCTCGAAGGAGATCGAGGGCGCTCGACGGCTGGCGCGGATGGGCGTGCACGCCATCGATGTGTACGATGCGGCGCAGGCTTCGGCACGGTTGAGCGGGCAGAGCCTCTGCATCCAGATTCAGCAGCACACAGGGATGGAAACGATCCTGCATTACACCTGCCGCGACCGCAACCTGCTTTCCATCCAGTCGGATTTGCTGGGAGCCGCGTCGATCGGGCTGCACAACATCCTTTGCGTGACCGGCGATCCGCCCAAACAGGGAGATTATCCTGACGCGTCCGCAGTTTTTGACGTGGACTCGATCGGTTTGGTAAACATCGCCCGGCGGCTCAATCACGGCCTCGATATCGGATCGAACGCCATCGGCGCGAGCACCAACTTCACGATCGGCGTGGGGGCCAATCCCGGCGTGCCGGACATCGAGAATGAGCTGCGGCGGTTCGCCTACAAGGTGGATGCGGGCGCCGAATATGCGATTACGCAGGCGGTCTTCGACCTGCGCCTGCTGGAGGAGTTTCTGGAGCGGATCAGGGACCACCGCATTCCGGTGATTGCGGGCATCTGGCCGCTGACCAGCCTGCGCAACGCGGAGTATATGAAGAGCGATCTGCGCGTAGCCATGCCCGAGGAAGTGATGCTGCGCATGGCGCAGGCGGAGACGCCGGAGGCCGCGCGGGCGGAAGGAATCAGGATCGCGCAGGAGATGCTGGAGGCGGTGCGGCCTTTGGTGCAAGGCGTGCAGGTGAGCGCGCCCTTCGGAAACTACGAAGCCGCGGCCGAGGCGATCGCCAGCGTATTGCCGGCAGGGAAGTAGGGAATTCCCAGGCAAATTCGTTTTGCAACCCGCGGCGCAGCAGCGTACGCTTTCCGGCAAACCCGGCCGTACGCAAGGCCGAGAACTGTAAGGTTGCTGCTTGCGGGGAGGAGGCATCCGTGATATCGTCGGCCATCTTCCAATGTCCGAACTGCAACGAGACCATCACCTCCAGCGCTGAATCCTGTCACTTTTGCGGGGCCAAAGTGGACCGCGAAGCGGCGAACAGAGAAGCCGAACGCCTGGCAAAGATCAACCAAGCTTGTCGTGATGCCAGCTCCATGAGGAGCGCGGCACTCATGTTGCCGGTGTTGTTCGCGCTGCGCTTCGTTCCGTTCATCCGCCTGGTGGGAGGGATAGGCTTTCTCCTTCTGCTGCTAGGCATACCGCTGTGGGCAATGATCTGGTGGCACAAGTATGGCGGAATCGTACCGGAAGATCCGGATGTTGTTCGGGCGCGGCGGACGGTGAAGACGATTGCCATTATTGTCCCAATGGTGCTGGCCTTCTTTTTGATTGTTGAGATTTTGATGGCGTTTGTAGCCCTGCGTTAGCGGGAATAGTTTTGTGCCGCGAATTGCGCCGGGAAGCTGCGTTTTGTCTTGCCGCCGCATGAGTTATCCTGAAGGCGCGGGAGTGAGAGGAAATCGGCCATGGCTTCCTTTGAAGAATCGCTAAAGAAGCTCGAAACCATCGTCGAGCAACTGGAAAAAGGCGATCTGGCGCTGGAGGACTCGCTCAAGCTCTTCGAAGAGGGCGTAGGACTGTCGGCCGCCTGCAAGCAGGAACTGGACGCCGCCGAGGGCAAGGTGCAGATGCTGGTGAAACAGCGCGACGGATCGGTGAAGCCGGAGCCGTTCCTGACGGAAAAATCCTTCTAACCGCAAATCCCTGTCTTCGAAACAAAGACGATCAGGCTGCTGCCTCGATGTGCGCGCCGATCCGCGCGGCAAGATCGAGGAGCTGCTCGTCGCAGCCGCGCGCCGCGGCCAGTTGCATGCCGCCATGCGCACAGGGGATGGCGATGGCGGGAACGCCGGCGAGGCTGAAGGGAACGGTGTAGCGCAGCAGGCGGGCGCGGGTCTGGCTGTGATCGGCTCCGGCCGCAAGACACGCCACCGGAGCAGAGGGCATCAGGAGGAGTTGGTTTTCCGCGAACAGATCGTCCATGCGCGCGCTGAAGTCCGCATGACGCCGGCGCAACTCCGCGATTTTGCCGGGCGCGATGCTTGCGCCCCACTTGAGGCGGTCGCGGATGGCCGGTTCGAAGCGGTCGAAGTTTCCGGCGTGCAGCCGCGCGGCTTCCGATGCCTGAATGGGAGCAAAGATCTCGACGGCATCCGCCCACCAGTCCGGGGCAATCGATCGCGCTTCCAGTCCAAGCGCCTGCAAGGCGCGAATGACGCCATGAAAGCCATCGACTACCTGCGGCTCGCAATCCTGGAGAAGGCTGCCGGTGAGAAAGGCAAAGCGGGTAAAGGGCGCGGCCGGGGCAGTCTCAGCCGGCGCGAAGGGCGCGGCCAGCAGGGGAGCATCGCGAAGATCGCGGAAAAGCCAGCCCATAGTGTCGAAGGATTCCGCGAGGTGCGCGCCGCCGCGCCAGTCGCCGCGGCCGACCGTGGCGCGATAGCCGGCAAGTCCGCAGAGCGCGGCGGGCACGCGTATGGAGCCGCCGGTGTCGGTCCCGATGGCGGCGACGGCCGATCCCTCCTGCACGCTGGCTGCCCCGCCGCTGGAAGAGCCGCCGGTGAGCGCGCCGGGGTTGAGAGGCTGGACGCAGTCGCCGAACTCCGGATTTTCGCCGGTGATTCCGTAAGCAAGCGGATGAAGGTGAGTTTTGCCCACGATGACCGCTCCAGCGGCGCGCAGTTGTTCCACCAGCCAGGAGTCGCTCTGCGCTGTGCCGTTTCGATCGCGATAGAAGCGCACACCGCACGTGGTGGGGGAACCGGCGAGATCGAAGCAATCCTTGACCGAGACAGGCAGACCCCACAGCGCGGAATGGCCGTCGCCGAACGGGCCGCCGCTCAAGCGCGGCATCGCCTCGGCGCGGGCTACTTCTGCGCGGGTCCAAGCCGCATCCTGCCAAAGGTAGGTGTTGCGGCCGGCGTTTTGATTGGCGTTCGCAAGCGCCACCACGGCGAGATCGGAAGGCCGGGATGATCCAGCGGCAAGCGCCGCGCGGAGATCGCGGATAGTCCACGAGGGAGCGGTCATAGAGCAATTCTAGAAGCCGGCCAGCAGATGGATTGCAATTGCCCGGAAGCGCGTAGAGGAATAAGAGGGCGAAGGGCGGCTCCGTGCCGGCCGCCCTTCGGATGAGGAGCCGCGTGGATCAGAAGTCCAGGTGCAGCGACATTTGAATCTGGCGTGGGCTGCCGATGGTGTGCTTGGTGATGCCAAGACCTACAGGGCAGTTGAAAAAGCCCATGTTTTGGCCGTGTGGATTGGATACGCAGTCGTTGGTGGGCAACGGCGTGGTGCCGCCGACGGGAACATTGTTGAATGCCTGATTCTGGTTCACGTTGTTTTGGGGAATATCGAAGCTGGCGGTGTTGGTGATGTTGTATACGTCGAAGGTATAGTGCAGGTTGTACTGGTCATGGATGGGCAGATCCTCTTCCAGAGAAGCGTCGGCGCGCCGCTGCCATGACTGGCGGAAGATGTTGCGCTCGCCGCTGGTGAAGTTGGTTTCATAGGAGTCGCCGGCGGGAACACCCATGGTGCCGGCCGGGATGAGCGGGACGTCGAAACAGGTGGCCTTAAGCGCCGCGCCTTCTCCGGTATTGGTGTTATAGAACGCGCCATTCTGGCCGGTGAGCGCATTCTTCCGGGTGCATCCGGGAGCCAGCGGCACGATGGGATTGGTGATGCCGTTGAAGGTGCTGTAGAAGATACTGCCGACGGCTCCGGAGTAGTCGATCACGCTGTAAGGCTGGCCGCTTTGGATGACTGCGACTCCGTGAAGGCCCCAACTATCGAGCGCTTTGCCCTTCAACGTGCCAGTCGAGAAGAACTTGGGCAGTTGTGCGCCGTAAGTGAAGTTCAGCACATGGGTGCGGTCGAAGTCGGCCGAGCCATAGCCGCTGCGCAGGTTCGTGGGGTTATTGCCGTTGTAGAAGAGCCCCAAGCCGCTCTGCTCGTCGGTCGCGTGGGAGAAGGTGTAGGAGACCCCGGCCTGGAAGCCATGACTGAACCGCTTTTCCAGGTGGGACTCGAGGGCGTTGTAGGCGGCAATGCCTGCCGCGGTGTAGGCCTCGGACTCGGACGAGTAACCGATGTAGGGCACACGGAGATCGACGTTTCCGCCCTCGTAGTTATTAAGCATGGTGCCATAATTGCAATTTGTCTCAGTCGGATCGTTCACGCAGATCGGGAAAAAAGTGTTGGGATCGAGCACGGTGTAGCCGTAGCTGAAATACTGCGCGGCCGGGCCTCCGGGATGCGTGGGGCTTGATGGCGTGGCGATCTGGGCCTGGTTAAAGGGCACGGGGATGACCTGGTGACGGCCGAGATTGCCCACGTAACCGATCTCGAACATGAAGTCGTTGCGCGGCTGGTACTGGATGTTGAGCGTGTAGTTGATGCTATAGGGCAGCTTGTTGGCCCGGTTGTAGACGCCGAGCGTGTACGGTTGATCGCTGTTGTCGCTGTACACGGTGCCATCGATAATCTGCGCGGCATCGGGAAGGTAGTTCGCAATGTCGGAGGCTTTGGGGTTGGACGGCGGCGCAGAACGTGTGGGGCCCCAGGGCGTGGACAGGTTGTAGGCCGAGTTGTCGACGTAGCCTCCTGCCCCGTTGAAACCGGTGCCAAACTCGCCGTAGCCGCCGCCGCAGATGGGAATGTAATTGAGGTAGAGATAGGTCGGGTTTGCGGCGTTGAACGATGAGCTATAAGAACAGTGCTGCTGGCTGACAAAGGGTTCGGTTTGGGAAGATCCGAATGGACCGCCATCGACCTCACCGGCCGCGTAACCGGGCGAGAGATAGGTGAACAGCTCGCCGCGGTCGTAATAGAAACCGCCGCCCGCGCGGACAACAAACTTGGAGTGAAACACGGATGGCTGCCAGGCAAGGCCTAGCCGCGGGGCGATGCCCCACTGGCGGCCTGTCAGCGTGGTCTTGCTCACCCCAGGAGTTCCGTTGGCGTTGTTGCCGGCGATGATAAACCCGGAGTGGCCAGATACGATGGCGCCCGACGCGTTATCGAAGCTATACATTGAAGGATCGAAGTTGAAGATGTTCCCGTACTTTTCGGTGAGTCCTCCGTTCCAGTCGTAGCGCACGCCGGCCGTGATGCTCAGGGTCGGAGTCATTTGGAACTTGTCCTGAATAAAGAGGCCGGCTTCGTTGGCGCGATAGTAGCGATTGGCATTGCCCTGCAGGAAGGATGTGGCCGTAAAATTCTGCGTGGAGTAGGGCGTGACCCAGTTGTTGGCGAAGGCCACAAAATCCGGCGTGGCGACATTCCCCGTGCCGGTGCGATGATCGCGCGTATTCAACTGGGTATAGGACCAACTGCCGCCGAAGCCGACCGAGTGGCGCCCCTTGGCCCAGATGGCCGTCCCGGACGGCATGATGCGGTTCTGGAAGACACCGGTGTTGGCCCCTTGATATTCGGCATCGGGACCGATGGCCAGCGAAGGCGACGTGCCGCCATAGAGCGGCCCGGTGGAGGAGTCGAACGCATCGCCAATGGCGTCGTTGATCGTGATTCCGGGGAAATAACTGCCGAAGGCCGAAGACATCCCGACGTCCGTGGGGCCGAAGGCCTGATCGTTGGTCGCGTACACTTTCTCGCGGAGAATGCCGACCGTCTCGGAGATGCTGAGGCTTGTGCCGATGGTCTGGACATTGTTGAGGGAACCAACCTGCGAGCCGGTGTCCATGCGCGCCGTGAAGCCGGGCACGTTGGAGTAGGCGTAAGGCGAGCTCGAGGGGTCGTGCTGATAGTAGTACTTCGCCGCCAGAACGTCCTTGCCGGTGACGTTCCAGTCGAGATCAATGACGGCCTGGTCGGAAGTGAAGCGCGACGTACCCGGCAGGAATGCATTGTAGGGCGAGAAGATGTTCGGCGAGCCCGGAGCGTTCTGGTTGGGAATGAGCCATTTTCCCGGCTCGCCAGCAATGGACGGATAAGTGAAAAGAGCAAGCGCCACTGGGTTCGAGGACCAGTTGGCGGAGCTGACCGACACACCGGAGGCGCCTTCGCTGGTGGTCCAGTTGCTATTGGCGATGGCGGCGAGACCCGCCGGAGTGCGGTTGGTATCGCTCAACCCCGGCGGCACGACGAGAAGCTCGTCGCCTGTCTCCTGGTCGGAGATGTGCAGGTGCTCATAGCTGACGAATCCGAAGAGCTTGTTCTTGACGATCGGCCCGCCCAGGTCGCCCCCGAGGGTGTAACGGTGCAGCTGCGGATTCTTGTCCGCGGCCGGGATGTTGTCGTCTCTCTTGAAGAAGAAGGGCGCGGCATTGATCCAGTTCGTTCCGCGGTGCGCGTAGACTTCGCCATGAAGCTGGTTGGTGCCCGACTTCGTGCTCATGTCGATGTGCGCGCCGCTGTCGGAGCCTTGCTCCGCGTCGTACATCGAGGCGTTCACACGGACCTCCGCAAGGGCCTCCGTCGCCGGCGTGGGGATGGCGTTGCCAATGGACAGATAGACCGAGGCGGCACTGGGAACCACGCCTCCGGCCGCGTTGTTGGCCTGGCCTGTGTTGTTGGAAATGCGGAACGAGTCCACCTGGCTGGTGCTCTTGCCGTTGAAGAGATTGCTGGCGTCTACGCCGTTCAGCAGGAAGGCGTTGGAGGTGTCGCGTTGGCCGTTGGCCCAGATGGGAGCGTTGCCGAGGCCGGAATCCGCGCCGGTGCCGCCGCCCAGCTCCGCGTTCACGCCGGGCGAAAGAATAGCCAGCCCGGTGAAGCTGCCGGTGGGCAAGGGCACTGTGTCGATCTGCTGCGTCTCCATCACGTAGCCGTTGGTCGTGTCAACGGCGTTCATCAGCGGAGCGGCTTCGACCTCCACAGTGGTGGTGGCCTGGCCCACCTTAAGCGAAACATTCAACGTGACCGTACGGTCGGCCTCCACCGTGATGTGCGGAGTCTTCTGCGCCTGAAATCCCTCGGCCGTGTAGGTGAGCGTGTAGGTGCCGATGGCGAGGTTCACAAACGTGTACGCGCCCGCGCCGTTGGTTTTGGTGGCGCGGGTCAACGAGGTCTGTTCGTCAGTCGACGTGACCGTGACGTTGGGAAGCACGCCGCCCGAAGCGTCAGTCACCTCGCCCGTAATTCCGCCAAGCGTTTGCTGCGCCGGCAGGATGCCGGTCCACAGCGCAGCGGCTGCCGCAATTGCCAGCAGCCCGGGAATGGAAAACGGATAAACGCGCATGGTACGCTTCACGGATCTGACCTCGAAATGGAGATTTCCCCCTGAAACCTGGGGGATTCAATGACCACTGCAGTGATTTTGTTCTCTCGAGTTTTTTGAGTGTTGAACTGTCAGGCAGGAAGAAAGTCCCAACGCGATCTGCGATCGTTGATTGGACTGATCCTGCTCGCGCTGCTGGTTAAGCACATATTAATGGCAGCAGCATAATTTCCACGTAAGGATTTTGGGCGCACAGACCGCTATAGGGACGGGTTTTCCACAGCTTAGCGGAGATTTCCTGTCCTCGGCCGCCGCAATCCGTACCAGGCGAGCCCAACGACGATGTAGACGAGATAAAGATAGGGGATTCGGCCGTGAACGGCGTCGGCTGTAGAGCCGAGGTCGAAGGCGGCAATCAGGACGACGACGACGACAGCGGAGACACTGATGGCCGCGAGCAGATGCGAGTGCCGGCCAAGGGCGCGCCGCGCGAAGGGCAATGCGAGCGCCACGAGCGCATAGGCGGTGAGAAAGCCGAAAACCGAAAGCGATCCCATCAGATCGTACATTGTGAAGCCGGTGTCGCCGTTGAGCGCCATGGCGGCGGTGGCGGCGAACATGAGCGCGATGGACAGCGCGACGGCGGCTCCCGGAGTTCCGTGACGGCGATTGGTGCCTTGGAGCAGGGCAGGCAACAGCGCGTCATGCGCCATGCGCAACAGAACGCGCGCAGCCGCGGTTGCGCAAGCCAGCACGCAGGCAAACATGCTGATGAATGCGCCGCAGTCGATAGCCACGCCGAGCGGCGAGACTCCGGCTTTTGCGGCCAGCAGGTGCAGGGGGCTGGTGGAACTGGAGAGCGCGCCGGACTGGCCGCGGAATCCGAGCACCTCAGAATACGCGCAGAGCATGAAGAAGACGCCGGCGAGCAGCGCACTCTGCAGCACCGCGCGGGGAATTGTGCGCAGCGGCTCGCGCACCTCGCCGCCCAGGGTCGTGGCGCTCTCAAAACCCACAAAGCTGAAGATGGAGAGCACCAGAGCGGGACCTAGCGAGGAAAACGAAGCTCCGCGGAGGCGGAATTGGGTGGTATCGAAATGAAAGCCTATGTGGGCCGGGAGCAGGATGAGCAGAATCGCAATCAGGCTGACAGAAACTGCTTCAATCCATAGCATGACTTCGGCGGAGAGCTTCACGTCGCGATAGGCGATGTAGCCGGCGACGGCGCAGACCGCCGCGAGCGTGGGGATGGCCGGAGGGGCCCAGCGGAAAAACTGCTGGCAGAGCACCGTTGCGTAGTAAAGCGCTCCGCCGGCCACCGAGGCGCCTGTGGCCAGATAGGCAAGCAATAGTCCCAATGCAGCCGCGACGCCGAAGGCTGGAGGTAACGTATTCGCGGTGTAGGTGTAGAGCGATCCCGGCGAAGCGGAGAGACGCGCGAAACGGCTCACGCAGAAGCCGATGAGGAACATGGAGCCGGTGGCGAGCAAATAGACGAACCAGGTGGCGTTACCGGCCAGCGCGAAGACCAGCGGAATGGTGAGCGACGCGGAGGTCGAAGGCGCCATGGCGGAGACCGACTGGGCAAGAGTTTCCACAGGGCCAAGCACACCAGCGCGCAGGCCGTGGCTTTCGGCTGCGCCGCCGCGAGCACCCACTTTCTCTTTGGTGATCCCCGTGCCGGTCACGCGCCTGTCTCTCGCAAGGGATGGATTTGCTTCACGTTCGATGGTGGCCTCGATGGTACCATGCAACTCTTCGATGGGCACAAAGACGCGATTGGGGTTGTCCTCGCAAAGAGACTCAGGCAGGCAGATGATGCGGATTGAGCATGGAGAGACGGATGCGTACGTCTCAGACGCGCGATGGCTGTCTTACGAGTTGCCGTGCCGGTTGCAAATTCAGGATCGTATTGACAGCCCGGCCGTGCTATCCGCGAAGTTTGTTGAGCAAATCCTGCGGATGGACCGGCTTGGCAAGAATATCGAACTCGTAGCCATCGGCGCGCGCCTGTTCCAGCAGATTGGCAGTGGCGGCCTGGCCGGAGAAAAGCAGAATCTTGATCGCCGGCAGCAAAGCGCGAATGCGGATGGCCGCGTCGATGCCGTTCAGGTCGGCCATGATCACGTCGGAGATGAGCATGTCGGGCCGAAAGGTCGCGGCAAGCTCGAGCGCTTTCTCGCCCGAGTAGACGGCGAGGGCTTCAAAGCCGCTCTGATTCAGGATCATGGCCAACGTGTCGGCGATGACCCGCTCGTCGTCTGCTACCAGCACCTTCGGTTTTGTCGCGTTGGACATACTCTCCTGCGGGCCAGGGAAGCGAACATCGTGAAACGTTCAACTGGTTTCGACCGGTTGCAGTTTCCTGCTCCGGGCCAGACTCGCGTTTTTACCACAACAAGAGTGCTACGCTTTACCAGTGTAAAGCACGGGGCGGATTTCCCGGTTTCAGCGCCGGGCAGCGCATGGAACGCCTCAGTGATGGCGGAGTATTCGCACGTGCAGGGCCACACGCTCCGGACCATCGGCTGGGCACGCAGATTGATGCTGCCACGGACAGCGGCCGCTTTGCCATGCTGCTTCTGGCCGCCATCTTTATCCCGCTCATGGTGGTGACGATGAACCGGCTGGTGTGGCGCAAGCTTTACCGGCTGGCCGAGACGCGGTTTAAGCTAAGGGATAAGCAGGAATCGGATTAAGAATTAATCAAAGGAAGGTTTCCATGATTCGAGTGGGTTTGGTGGGCTTCGGCTTGGGAGGGCGCGTCTTTCACTCGCCGCTTATCTCCTCGGTCGAAGGACTGGAACTGGCAGCGGTCCTGGAGCGCACCTCGAACCATGCAGCGGAGCGTTACCCGGGCATTGCCGTCTGCCGGACGCTCGATGCAATGCTGGCTGACTCTTCGCTCGGACTCTTTGTGGTGGCGACGCCGAACGGGACTCACTATGCGCTCGCGAAAGAGATCCTTGAGGCCGGCAGGAACGTGGTTGTCGACAAACCGATGACGATGACCTCGGCCCAGGCTGCCGAGTTGATCGGCCTTGCCAGGAAGCACCAAGCTCTCCTTGTTCCATTCCATAACCGTCGCTGGGACAGCGACTTCCTGACAGTCAAGAAACTATTGCATGAGGGTCTGCTGGGGCGGTTGGTAGCCTTCGAGTCGCGCTTTGACCGCTGGCGGCCGGCTCCGCCGACCGAGCGTTTATGGCAGGAAATCCCTGAAACCGGAGGCGGAAAGCTGATGAATCTGGGGCCGCACCTTGCCGATCAGGCGCTTGCGCTTTTTGGTAAACCGGAGGGGGTGAGCGCCGAGGTCATGCGCGAGAAGGACGGCCCTGGGGCGAACGACTCCTTTACCATACGGCTGCGCTATCCCGGCCTTGTTGTGACGCTCGGCGCCAACAGCCTGACGCTGCCAGCCGCGCCGCGTTTCCATCTGCGAGGAACGGAGGGCAACTACTGGAAGTACGGCGTCGATCCGCAGGAGGCCGCGCTCGAAAAGGTCACGCGCGTCGATACACGAACCGGGGACCCGGCATGGGGCCAGGAACCTGCTGCCAACTGGGGAGTGCTGCACGTGGGAATCGAAGGCGGCATGGTCAGCCGTCCCGTCCCCGCGCTTGCTGGAGACTACCGCCTCTACTATGCGGGCATTCGCGATGCGCTGCTGGGCAAGGCCCCGGCGCCGGTCACGGGCGTGGACGGCTGGCGCGTGGTGCGCCTGCTGGAGTGGGCGGCGGAGAGCTCGGAAAAGCGGCGGGAGATCGTCTGCGACTGGAGCCATGAGCCGCACTGATGGACAGCCGCGCGGAATGAAGGCCGCTTAGCGCCTGGAGCCGGGTTCGTTTTCGATCAGCGGCACCCAAAACCGGAAGCGCGCGCCGCTACCGGGAACGCTGGAGGCTTCGATCCCTCCGCCATGAGCATTCAGAATGGCACGGGTAATGGCCAGACCCATCCCGGACCCTTGGCGCGCGTTCGCTGCGCGCTTGCCGCGATAGAACTTCTCAAAGATCAACGGCAGATCGCGGGCATCGATGCCGGGGCCGTTATCCTCCACGCAAAACTCCAGGCTGCCGTCAGCGCGTTTGCTGCTGAGCGTGACGCGCGTGCCGGGAGGCGTGTGGCTGGCTACATTCTCGAGCAAGTGGCGGAGAGCCCTGCCCAGCAGATGCGGATCGAACCAGGCCGGCCCGACGCCTGGGCCGGGCCGGTCTGCGGCCTCCGGCAAAATCGTCACCTTATGGGAGGCCAGAATCTTACGCGATTCCTCTACGGCCTGGTCGAGCAATGCGCGCGGATGCTGGGGAGACATCTTCACCTCAACCACGTTAGCGTCGATCTCGGCCATCTCCACCGCCTCGCCGATGAGCAGATCGAGGCGCGCCGCCTCCTCGTCGATGATTCGCACCATGTCGAGGCGTCCGGCTTCGTCCAGCCCATCGCCCTCGAGCAGCGTGGTCGCTGCGGCGCGGATGGAAGTAAGCGGCGTGCGCAATTCATGGGTCAGGGAATCGATCAGGGCAGTGCGCAGGCGTTCCCCTTCGCGCGCAGCCTCGATGCGCATGGAAGCCGCGATGGCGATGGAGCGCGCCGCCGCAATCGATACCTGCGCGCTCACGGCAGCGGCCACCTCGGGGGAAAGCGCATCGGGCCGCCACGCCAAAGCGCCCACGGGTTTCAACCCCAGCATCAGCGCAGTGGTTAGGTAGCCGGCGAACGACGTTGCGGTAGGGCTAAGGCCCTGCGCCACCGCCTGCATGTGCGCCTGCACGCTGGCCGGAGCCTCTCCGGTGGAGGAGTAAAAACGGTCATAGTCGCCGACGTAGAGAACCACCCCATCGAGCGCGAAAATACGGTCGATGGCGCCGGGCAGGTTGTGGAGGAGGCGATCGGCGTCCTCAAAGAGCATCATCTCCTGGCTGAGGGCGTAGAGCTTTCCCACGTCCGCCTGGCGTTGTTCCGCCCGAATCGTCTGTTGGCGCGCGCGCTCCGACAACCGGCTTACCACAATGCAACTCAGGGCGAACGAAACCATCGCCACCCATGCCTGAGCGCCTTCAAGCCGAAGAGTGTGCACGGGAGGCAGAAAATAAAAGTCGAAGCAGATGGCGCAGAGAACCGCGGTGTAAACCGAGAGCACGGTTCCGGATTGCGTGGCCCACCAGACGACCAGCACCAGGAATACCATCCCGGCAGTGGTTGAGTTGGCGCCAAGCCAGGCGAGCAGAAACGTGGTGAGGGCCGCCGCCGCGGTGGCGGCGAACCAGCGAAGGGCCGGTCTTGCAAAGGCGGGTACGCCCATTGTCTTCCCCATCGGAATGATACCCGGCTGCCGCATTTTGTGAAATGCCGTGCCGGGTGTTGTAAGCTTCCGATGAAAGAAGAACGACATGCACGGAAGAATTCTGGTAATCGACGACGAGTTCCAGATTACGCGTGTGCTGCGCGCCGCACTTGCCGCGCAGGGATACGATGTTCGCACCGCCAACGATCCCGAGGAGGGCCTGCGGCTGTTCCACGACTGGCCGCCGGACCTGGTAATTACCGACTTGATGATGCCCGGCTTGAGCGGCGTCGAGGTTTGCCGGACGATCCGCTCGCAGGGCGCGACACCGGTGCTGGTCCTCTCGGTTCGCGAGCATGAGCGGTCGAAGGTGGAAGCG
>Ga0181524_10003336_pt1 | contig 15680 bp, 14 predicted proteins | sample PEATcosm2014_Bin_34_FD_119761 | JGI IMG/M metagenome (GOLD analysis project Ga0181524, IMG submission 119761) | Peatland microbial communities from MTU Mesocosm Facility, Houghton, MI, USA - PEATcosm2014_Bin05_60_metaG | ecosystem: Environmental > Terrestrial > Soil > Wetlands > Peat | place...
ACCGAAACCCACCGCGCAGTCTTATCGCTGCTCGGTATCGCTGAACGCGAGTTCTGGAATTGACGAGAGGACCTCTCGATAATTCCAGAAAAGGGCCCTTCGGGAGCTGCGGAATGTAAGGTTCCTGCCTCACTTTCCCGCCCGTGCTTTTCACAATCCCCTCCGTATCAACCACTTCCGTGTCCCTGCTTATCAGCATAGTGCAATTCTGCCCCATACCACCGCCTTGCAGGTCGAAGGCCGTGACGGCTTCGCCCTGGACACGGCAGACGCCGGCGATCCCGGTTCCGTGCCCGCCCGGCCGCGCGACGCGCGTCTGTATCACCCTCGATGCCTCAAGGCGGCCGCGGCCAAGCCCGGACGGCGCTTCGTTCCCTCACGCCTGGCCCCTCGCCCCTTGACACCCGACACTCGGCCCTCGGCCCTCGCCCCTCGGGTTGCTCACGGGCCAGCGTGCGATGGAGTGCCTTTTGGTTTGAACGATTTGTTGCGTAGAGCGGAATTGCGGGTTATGATATAGTCATGGATTGGCAGCAATTGGTTTCGCTGTTTATCGTTGCCGTGGCCGGCATCCTGCTGGCAGGCAGTAAGTTCCGTCGCCGTCGATTCAGCTTCGAACGGGACATGCCCTGCGGCTGCGCGGGGGGGGCGCGCCGGCAAGCATCGGCAAGTTCCATCGTGTTCCACGCGCGCAAAGGAAAGCGTCCCGAGGTGCTTGTAAGAATCAGGCACTGAAGGCTTGCCGCAGGTTCAGAAGTGAGATAAACTCATTTCGTTAATGGCCATGTGCAAAGTTAGTTCATCGGTGCATTTTATGACTCGGTCTGCCCGAGGCGGGCAGGAAAGCTCGGCGCAAGGACATTGGGTGCCTGACACCGACGTATATCTGAGTGACGGCGGTCTGGTGGTGAAAGTCGAGTTGGCCGGGATGCGGAGCGAGTGGTTGGTAATCACGGCTGAGGGCAACCGGCTGCGCATCAGCGGCAACCGGCCAGACGGGTGCCGCTCGGGCAAATGCAATTTCCTGGTAATGGAAATCAACTATGGACCTTTCGAGAGCGTCCTGGAATTGCCGGCGGGCTACGATGCCAGCCATGCCAAAGCAGTTTATGTAAATGGCTTTTTGCGGATTGATGTGCCCGTGGCACAACAGCCGTCCAAGGGCACGAAAGTGCCGGTTGCGGAGGGAGATGCCCCGATGATTTGATCTCTTTGCGGCGGGCGGGAATCCAATTGGTTAGAAGGCACGAACATGACCTCGCCCGACACCGAGTTCGTTAGCGTCCTGGGAACCCCCAGCGGCCCGGAGACGCCCTCACGCGTTTCCACCAGTTCCCTGCCCCAATCGCTGCCCATCCTGGGGTTGTCCGACATCGTCATTTTCCCGACGATGGTGGCCCCGCTGCTCGTCGAGACGGCCCAAAGCACCAAGCTCATCGACGACGTCGTCGGAGGCGACCGCTTGCTCGGGGTGGTCTTGCAGCGCAATGCGGAAGCCGAAAACCCCTCGCCCCATGAGCTGTACGAGGTGGGCTGCTCGGCGCGGGTGCTCAAGATGCTCAAGTTCCCGGATAACACCGTCCGGCTCCTCGTCGAGGGCCTCTGGCGCATCCGCATCCGGGATTATACCAAGCTGGAGCCTTACCTTAGCGCCAAGTTCGAGTTGCTCCCCGATGTGAAGGAGGACTCCGTCGAACTGACTGCGGTCATGCGCAACGTTCAGAGCCAGTTCCAGGAGATCGTCAAGCTCTCGCCGGCCCTCTCCGAGCAAATCAAGATTGCCGCCCTCAATACCGAAGACCCCGGGCACTTTGCCGACCTGGTTGCCGCCAACCTGAACCTCGACCTGGCTGAACGGCAGAAGTTGCTCGAGACCCTCTCGGTCAAAGAGCGGCTCACCCGCCTCTTGCCCATGCTCAACCGCGAGCACCAGGTCCTGACCCTTAGCTCGAAAATCCAAACCGAAGTCGCCACCTCCATCTCCAAAACTCAGCGCGATTTCTTTCTCCGCGAACAGATGCGCGCCATCCAGCGCGAACTGGGGGAAGCGGACCCCAACGCCGCCGAAAGCCGCATGTTGCGCGAGAAAATCGAGCAAACCTCCATGCCGGCCGAGGCCAAGCAAGTGGCCGCCCAGGAACTCGAGCGCCTCCAGCAGATGGTCCCGGCCGCAGCCGAATACGCGGTGACCCGCCATTACCTGGACTGGCTCCTGGCCCTGCCCTGGACCGCCGAGACTGAGGACAAACTCGACCTGGCCGAGGCCGAGCGAATCCTCAACCAACAACACTTCGGCCTGAGCAAGGTCAAAGATCGGCTCCTGGAGTTCCTGGCCGTCATCAAGCGCCGAAAGCAGATCAAGGGCCCCGTCCTTTGCTTGGTAGGCCCGCCCGGCGTCGGCAAGACCTCGCTGGGCCGCAGCATGGCCGACGCCCTGGGGCGCAAGTTCGCCCGCATTTCCCTGGGCGGCATGCGCGACGAGGCGGAGATTCGCGGCCACCGCCGCACTTATGTCGGCTCCATGCCCGGGCGCATCATCCAAACCCTGCGCCGCGTTGAAAGCCGCAACCCGGTCATCCTCCTCGACGAGTTGGACAAGGTCGGCGCCGATTTCCGCGGCGACCCGGCCGCCGCCCTGCTCGAGGTGCTTGACCCCGCCCAAAACAACACCTTCACCGATCATTACCTGGACCTGCCCTTCGACCTGTCGCGCGTGCTCTTCATCACCACCGCCAACTGGCTGGAGCCGATTCACCCCGCCTTGCGCGACCGCCTCGAGGTCATCGAACTGCCCAGCTACACCGAGTCCGAAAAGCTCCAGATAGCCAAACGATACCTCGTGCCCCGCCAGTTGGAGGAGCACGGCCTCTCCCGCCAGGAGGTCAAGTTCCCCGACGCCACATTGCGCCGCGTTATCCACGATTACACCCGCGAGGCCGGCGTCCGCCAATTGGAACGCGAGATAGCAGCCCTCACCCGCAAGGCCACCCGCCGCCTCGTCTCAAATGGCCAGGAGTCCGGGACATTCGTGCTCAAGCCTGAAATCCTCGTCGATTACCTCGGCGCCGCCCGGTTCGTGAGCGAAAGCGCGGAAACCATCAAAGAATACGGCATCGCCACCGGCCTGGGCTGGACGCCCGTTGGGGGCGAGATCCTCTTCATCGAGGCGACCCGGATGCCGGGCAAAGGCCATCTGCTGCTCACCGGTTCGCTTGGAGAGGTGATGAAGGAAAGCGCGCAAACCGCCCTGAGCTACTTGCGCAGCCAGGCCGAGACGCTCGGCATCAATCTCTCGGATTGGGGCAATTTCGATATTCACATCCACGTCCCGGCCGGCGCCACCCCCAAGGACGGGCCGAGCGCCGGCGTAACCGTCGTGGCCGCCCTGGCCTCTCTCCTCTCCCGCCGCCGCGTCCGTTCCGATGTCGCCATGACCGGCGAAATCAGCCTGCGCGGCCGCGTCATGCGCGTCGGCGGCATCAAGGAAAAAGTCCTGGCGGCCGCCCGCTTCGGCATCAAGTGCATCGTCCTTCCGGATCAAAACCGGCCCGACTGGAGCGAAGTGCCCGAAGAGGTGCGCCGGAAGCTCAAGGTCCATTTCATCAAGCACATCTCCGAGCTCCTGCCCCTGGTGCTCCACACAAGATGATTGGACTCCTCTCGCTCCTTCGACCTTCGGCCTTCGGCCTTCGAACCTCCCTGCTCCTGCCGGCCCTGCTCCTTCCGCTCCTGGCCTGCGCTCAACGTCCGGTTGACCCGCGCACGCCCCCGCTCAGCCCCGAGGAGTCCCTCAAAGCCGGACGCCAGTTGGTCGACGAGCTGCTCGCCCAAAAACCCGAGGCCAACTCAACCAACACCGGCATGGTAAGAATCCGGGATGCCAACGACCAGGAGCGCCACATCCCGGTGAAGTTCGAGATTTATTCCACCCCCACCAACTGGGTCAGTATCTACCAGACCTTCCCGGCCGATGGCGCCCCCGCTGAGGAATTGACCGTCATTCACTCCGGCGCGCAGCCCAGCGATTATTTCCGCGCCCGGCGGCCAGCCTCCAGCTCTGCCGCCGCCCGCCCGGTCCGGTTAACCGCCGATCAAATCATGGCTCCATTTGCCGGCTCCGATTTTTGGGTGGCAGACCTGGGGCTTGAATTCCTTCATTGGCCGACGCAGCGCGTGCTGCGCAGGGAACAGCGCCGCAGCCAGTCCTGCGCGGTTTTGGAGAGTGTCAACCCCCACCCTGCCGCCGGCGGTTATTCCCGCGTCGACTCCTGGGTCGACACCGACAACGGGGGCATCCTCCACGCCGATGCCTACGATGCCCGCCGCCAACTCATCAAGGAGTTCGATCCCACCGCCCTCAAAAAGGTCAACGGCCAGCGCCAGCTCGAGGAAATGGAAATGCGCAATCGCAAAACCGGCTCGCACACCTGGATCAAGTTCAATCTCGCGGAGCAACGGTGATTTCTCCGGCGCCGGTTGTTCCGCAATGGAAATGCCGCCTTGAAAACGGTCGCGCCTTCGGGCAGCGTGACCGCATGAAGACGATGCATCTCACTGCGGTGCTCGAGCGAACAAGACGGGGAGGACGTGTTGGCGCAGACGCCTAAGCTCCGTTTCATTGTGGCGGAGAAGATCCGACCCCCAGGTCGCGTTGGTGTTTTCGCGGCAATCCTTGGCCAACGCCTTGCCGATCGTTTCGTAGGAGCCGAGCTGCGCCCGGAGGCCCTCGGGCCGCGTTAATGCGCCGATGATGAAAACCCTGTTTTTCAGCGCAGGGGGAATGCAAGCCTGCGCATAGGAAAGCCGCGTTTCATCGGCGTCGAAGTCGATTAGCAGGACCATAAGTCGCTGCTGGTACTGTTCCATTCCTTTGGCGTACTCTGATTTGAAATGGCTCAATACCTCAAGCCAACCACCGACCTCTGGGAGCACCTGGATGTTCCGAGCCAGGAGGTCCGGGTGCAGGAGGAAGCCGTTGGCTAATTGGCGGTTGGCATCGTCTTCGGGAAGACCATATACATGCGGCCGATACTTATTCACGCTCATGGTTCCAAGTCGCCCTGCACCAACGCACTGACAAGATCCCCCTTCAAGATCTGGTTCAGAGGCCGGATGGTCGTGGGCTCAAGATGGCTCTTCCGAACGAGAAGGAACGTGTTCTCCTCGGAAAAGCGGCGGACGGCCTCGGGGTTGTGGGAGGTCGCGATAAACTGGCCTCCCGACTCGAATTCTCTGCGGAGCGCCATCACAAAGTGTCCGACCTCAGACAATGCCAGGTAATTATCCGGTTCGTCCCAGAAGCACACCACTGGGCCGTATGCCTCGTTCGCGCCAAGAGTCACAGCGCAAATCATGAAACATTTCTCGCCGTCCGACAGATCCTCGAACGGCACGCTCAGGGTCCCATTCTGATTGGAGAACTGGACCGTGAGACTCCTGAAGTCTTTGCCAACAATCGGATTCTTGATGTCCTTCAAATCCGGCATAAGCTCTCTGAGGTATCCGTCGATTCTTGTATAAACCGCCGGCGAGTAGGCCAGCAGACCTGAAAACCACGCGCCGAAGTCCGTAACCTGCGTGTTGGGTTGCAATTGCTCCTCTTCGGACTCGCCCGAAATCAAGCCGGGCACCGGTCGAAGAACGAGCATTCGAGCGAGCCATTGCTTGAAAATGAACAACGGATCGCTGGGCGAAGATTCCTGAACGATTGGAAGAGCAACTAGATGCCAGTCAATGAGGAATTTCGCCTCCTGATCCTGGCCAGCCCTGGCCAGATGCACCTGAGCCTTGTCTCGCGCGTACACCGGTCTGCCGTCGACGGCAAGCCTCTCCTGAAGCACACGAAGTTCCTTAAAGCCCTCCGGGAGCTCGAATGCGATAATGTACTCGTAAACCTTGGCTTCCAACGCCACCTCGATTTCGAATCGGATGGGAACATCCGAGTGGCCGCGTGCGAAATCCTTTGGGGTGACCAGGGCGTCTATTCGATTCGTTCCTCGAGCAATCTTTTGCAGAATTTCCAGCGCAAGACCCACGGTCGTCTTTCCCGCGCCGTTTTTTCCCACCAGCAGGACCGACGAGTGGCCGGCGAGAGGCAGCTCGAAATTCTCCAGGCACCTGAAATTGTGAATGTACAGACGACGTATCACCGGCAGACAATACTGCGGCTTATTTCAGACGTGGTCAACCAAAGAAGTCAGGGAAACTCCCTCCATTCCTTCAAAATCTCCGCCTCGGACAAGTTCGGCGCAATGAGCAGGCGCGCGCGGGCGCGGGCGGTTTCGCCCGCTTTGAGGTCGCGGCCGAATAGTGACAGGTAGAGCGAGTCGTGCGGGTCGCTCTGTTGCGGGGTGCAAATCGCAAAGCAATCGCTCGCCGGCGCCATCACCACCGCCGTTAGGCCCGTGGCCGGGGCGCGGCGAATGGCCAGCGGGCGCGTCAGCCTCGGCATCACGATCCAGTCCACCGGGTTAGGCTCGAATCTCCATCGCCCGTCCCGAATGATCGCCGTCGCTGCGCCGTCACGCGGGAAGGCCAGCCAGGCCCCGTAGCTCTTGTCCGCCGCGATGAACTGCCGCGCCCCCTCCGAACCGCCTGCCCATACCAGCGAGTTGGTGAAATCCGCCGTAAAATAAGAAGCAAGGAAAGACTCGAACCTCACCAGGTTCGTTTTCGCCAGGACAGTTGTTTCCAGGTCAAGGATGTTCGGCGCCGCCCAGTGGTAACGCGCCCGCAACTCGAAAGGGCGGTCGGCCACCGCCGGCCAGCGCGCCTCCACGGCGCCGTCAGACCCCAGCCTGGCTTCGCCCGGCCAATCCCAAGCCGCCGTGCCGTAACGTTTGCCCGCGCTGAACACCCGGTAATGGCTCAACAAACCCATGCTGCTGTCCAGCCGCATCCCCGTGGGTATATAAATGACCGAAGAAAGCCCTCTGGACCGGCCCTCCGCGCGCAACCTGCCTCGCAGCACACCGGTGTCAAAGCTAAACTCATTCGCGCCGGCCGCTGAAAAGACCGGCACTGGCTGGCTGTTTGTTTTCTTATGAGCCTGGGCAAACGCGCGCCCCTGCGCGGCGCAGCCCAGAATCATGGCAATGACCGGGAGGACTTTCATCCAGTTATTCGGCGCCTCTGCCATGATGACCGAGTTGGGCAAGACGATCTCGGGATGATTATTTCCTGTCGAGGCAAAGCCCCTGAGGCAGCAGGCCCTTTGCCTGCAAATCAAGAATCACTTGGACTTTCGTCAGTTCACGGCCGATTTCGGTCATGACCTCGTTTTTCACATTCGCCCTGAGATTCTTGTAATCGGCTTCAATTCGTGCGAGCCGATCGATTAGGGAATCGAGTTTCGCTTCGATTCGTTCTTGCTGGCGAGCCACGTCCGCCGTGCGCGTTTCAAGGGCGCCGAGACGCCCAACGGTTGCCAGCAACTCTTTCGCAATATCTACTGCCGCACTCATCTGGCGATACGTTTCAGCTTCTTCTCCATCCTGCTCAACGAATCACCCATTTTGCTCCAATTGGACTCAATCCGCTTCAGGGGCGCTTCGACAAAGTCGGGATAGCCATCCTGAAATGCCGTTTGAACGGGGTCGGTGTCCGGTTCATCAAAGATTATTTCAACCTGGCCTGGGATCCCTAGCTCAGCACCTGGCACTGCAAACACGACCTTTCCCGAGGCGCCCGCGCCGGGGACTTTCACTTCGGAGCATTTGGACTTGAGCCTCTGCCCCGCGGGTTCTCGTCCTGCGCGTTCCCGTTGAGTTGAAGGTTCGAATTTCCCACGTAATGTAATGAGTGCCATAGCTTCTTCGTGACAAGCATCTCCCTCAATCGCAGCGATGTCAATGCGAATGATTTTCACCCCCCACCCCCTCCAACGGTCAACCGCAGCTTCAACCTTAGATCCGCCCTGCGCGCTCGCCCTCCTTGATTCTCTCGGTTATATTGGGGGCGGCATTCATGCGAATCGGCACGCTCACATTGGCATCCAACCTGTTTCTCTCGCCTTTGGCGGGCTACACCAACCTGCCGTTCCGCCTGGTTGCGCGCGAACTGGGCGGAGTGGGCCTTGCCACCACGGACCTCGTCAACGCGCGCTCGCTCCTGGAAAACAAATCCAAGGCCCTCAAGCTCATCGAGACCCGTCCCGCCGACCAGCCGCTGGCCGTCCAGTTATTCGGCAGCGTTGCCGAGGAGATGCGGGACGCGGCTGCGCGGCTCGAGGCCTCCGGCGTTGCTTCGGTTGACGTGAACATGGGTTGCCCGGCCCGCAAGGTCTGCCGCGTCGGCGGCGGCTCAGCCATGATGACCGAACTGGACAAGACGGCCAGGCTCCTCCGGGGCATGGTCGAGGCGGTCAGGATTCCCGTCACGGCCAAGATGCGCCTGGGCTGGGACGAGGAGAACATCACAGCGCCAGACCTGGCCCGGGCCTTGGAAGGGGCCGGGGTAGCGGCGGTGTTCGTGCATGGACGGACGCGCCAACAAGGGTTCGGCGGCACCGTCAATCTCAAAGGCATCCGGGCCGTGGTCGAGGCGGTCAAGTCCATCCCCGTCATCGGCAATGGCGACGTCACCACGCCGGAGGCGGCCAAAGTGATGCTCGAACAGACGGGCTGTGCCGGGGTCAGCATCGGCCGGGGCGCATTCTACAATCCATGGATTTTCAAGCACACGCTGCATTACCTCCAGACCGGGCAACTCCCGCCTGAACCGCGTTTCGAGGAGCGGTTGCGGGTGCTGCGGCGGCACCTTGACCTCATGCTCGAGGTCTTCGGCGAGGAGCATGGCTGCCGCATGTTCCGCAAGGTCGCCCCCTGGCACGCCCGGCGTTTCGGCCCGGCCAATGAATTCAACAAAAACGTCGTCCGCATTGCCAGCCGGGCCCAGTTCGATGAGGTGCTCGCAGACTACCTGCGCTGGCGCCGGCAGTTCCTCGACGACCAGGGTGAACTCAAACCCAGGTTCCGCCCGCCGCCCATGGTTGCCTCCTTTATGCAGCCCCCGGACGCCCCCCCGAGCCGCGCGATCGCGATCCCGGTCCCCAAGGGCCCGGTGGAGGTGTGGTGAGGCGCGAGGCAGTCCGAAGGTCGGATTTCAGGGCTGCGGATTTTGCCCATCCCCTTACCGGCCTGACTTTAAGGCAGCCCTGCCTCGCGGCTTGCCATTTGCTCGCGCGTGCGTTCAACTAGGGCAGAGACATCGGCACACACAACGACCGTAAAACCTATGCCAACGAAGGAAACCATGACTCCGCGCCAACGGCTCCTTAGAGCGTTGGACCATGAAATCCCGGATCGTGTCCCCATTGACCTTGGCGGCAACCAAACCGGCATCCACAAGAACGCTTACCGGTCGCTCATCCGGCGCCTGGGAGTCGCTGATGAAATCCGGATCATGGATGCAGTCCAGCAACTTGCCCGCCCTTGCGAACAGGTTCTTGAGCGGTTCCACGTCGATACCCGCTATGTGGCAGCGGGAGCGGCGGACAGTTGGAAAGGCGGCATCGTCAGCGCCTCGAGGGAGGGGCGCCGGTGGGAGGACTTGACCGACGAGTTCGGCATCCGCTGGTCTATGCCCGAGGATGCGCCGAATTACATGGACATCACGATGCACCCTCTAGCCCATGCCACGCTGGCGGACCTCAAGGATTATCCTTGGCCCAAAGGGGACGACCCCAGCCGGTTTGCAGGGCTGCGCGAGCGCGCCATCGCCCTCCGCAGAGACACTCCTTATGCCGTGGTCAGCGGCATCTCAGGCGTGGTGTACGAGATCTGTTGGTATCTGCGCGGCCTGGAGCAATGGTTCTGCGACCTGATGACCAACCTGCCGTTTTGCGAGGCCCTGCTCGACCAGACCCTCAAGTTCTGGCTCGACTGGTTCAAGCTTTTTCTCAAGGAAGCCGGCGATGTCGTGGATGTCATCATGATCGGGGACGACCTCGCGGGCCAGAATGGACCGCTGTTCAATCCCGAGCTTTACCGGCGCCTGGTCAAGCCGCGCCAAAAGCAGTTGGTCCAATTCATCCGCTCCGGCACGCAGGCCAGGATTTGGTATCACACCTGCGGCGCCTGCCAGGACTTCATCCCGGACCTCCTCGATAACGGCGTCCATATCCTCAACCCGGTGCAGGTGGGCGCGCGCGGCATGGACGCGGCGGAACTCAAGTGGCGGTATGGGCGGCAGATCGTCTTCTGGGGCGGTGGCATTGACGCCCAGCACGTCCTGCCCAGCGCCACGCCGGCCCAGGTCGCGGAGGAGGTCCGCCGCAATCTCCGCGCCTTCATGCCCGGAGGCGGCTACATCTTCAACAACGTCCACAACATCCAGGGCGATGTCCCCCCGGAGAACATCGTGGCGCTGTTTGACACGGCTTACCAATATGGGTTTTACAAGTAAGCGGCATGAAAGCATGGCTCCTCGACGACCTGACGGGCATTCAAAACCTCCGCCTGGCCGACGTCCCGGACCCGGTCCCCAAACCGGGCGAGGCCGTTTTGGAGGTCCACTACGCCGCATTGAACCCTGCGGACCGCTACTTGGCCGAGCGCCAATACCCGGCCCGGCCTTCGCTGCCTCATATCCTGGGGCGCGACGGCATCGGAACGGTCATCCGCCTGGGTGATGCGGCAGGCCGGCCCCGGCCCGGAGACCGCTGCATCATCCTGCGCAGCGACGTCGGCGGCGACCGTCCGGGAACGTTTGCCCAACGGGTCGCAGTCCCCGCGGAAAGCCTCGTCGAAGTCCCGCCCGGCTGGAGCGAGCCGGAAGCCGCCGGCGCCGCGCTGGTCTGCCTCACGGCTTACCAGGCGCTCACGATGTGGGGGCCGCTGCCGGACTCCCCGGTGGTGCTGGTGACCGGCGCCTCGGGCGGGGTGGGAGTGGCGGCGGTTCAACTCGCCTCGGCCATGGGGCACAGAGTGGTGGCCCTCTCACGCGACGCCGGGAAAGGCAAACGCCTGCGGGAACTCGGCGCGGCGCTCACGTTCAATCCGGCAGACCCCCAGTGGCGCCAGGCCCTCAAGGCGGCCCTGGCTCCGCGCCGGGTCGATTTGGCCATCGATAATATCGGCGGCGGGCTTCTGCCCGAGGTCATCGACACGTTGGGCAATCTGGGCAAGGCAAGCCTGGTGGGCCGCTTGGCGGGTCCCGTCCCCAACTTCAATACCGCCACCCTGTTCTTCCGCCGCATTCGCCTGGGCGGCGTGGCCGTTGGCGCTTATAGCAGCCCCGAGGCGCTTGCCGCCTGGCGCGAGGTTGTGCGCCTGCTCTCCCATGCCGCCGCCCGTCCCCAGGTGGACAGTGTCTGGCCTTTCGACCAACTTCCCAAGGCCTTCGAGCGCCTGGCCGAAGGCCCGATGGGCAAAGTCGTCCTGCAATTAAAGGGTTTATGATAGTGGGTGGGGTCACCTTTTAAGGGTCGCCACGGGGGTCCAGCTTGTGAGGTTGGTCGAGGTTTCCACAACCACCACCTGCCCCGCGGCCCCGCTGAGCTTGAATCCGAAGCGATTGGAACTGAAGCCAAAGCTGGGGTCATTCACCAGGATCACGGGAGGAGGGCTCGCCACACCCGTAAGCTGAACGTCGCTTTCCACAAACCAGCTCGAACCGTTATATTCGCCGCCGGTGACATAGCCGCGCGCGCGAATGGTGCCGGTCGCGGAGGGCAGCGAGACGCTGGTCAACTGCCCGGACCACCACACAGTACCGGATTGAGGATCGGATCGCTCTGAGGGCATTTCCGGGTCAAAGAACGCCAAATGCCAGTTATTACAAGAATCAGGACCAGTTATTGTAAGAAACTCGGCTCTCGATCAGTCCTTTAACCTGCGGCGGGGTCGTTGCTTTGCCGAAACTGACCGAACGACGAGTTTGCCACGGCCGATGCTTGGCAGAGGCGTCTTAGCTCCAGCAGCCGCAACGGTAAGGAGTGTGTCGATCTCCGGACGCTTCAATACGCCCAGCGTATCGAGGCGAATGAAGCGGGTTTGCTTGCCAGAACCCAAGAGCACTTTCTTGGGATCGGGAAGACGTGCGCCATGGATGAAACACAGGCCTACTCCATTTGCCGCTGCGGCTATCGAGACAAAACAGTCGGATGCACGTTCTGTCGGGCCGTAGCCGATCACGAAGAAGTTGTAATTGTCGTAGGCGAACTCGTTGGCGGCAGGAAACCTCTTGCGCAGGGCCTTTCTCACAGCTCGAATCAAAGCCTGGTGCCGAGGTTCGAACTTGTCGATAAAGCCTTTGAGCTGTGTTTCTGGATCGGCGCTACTCATTATCATCACAATTCCTCCCAACTGCTCCGGGGTCAACCCTGCATGGCGGCTCGTTGCGGATCAACCACCGGTTACTGTAATAAAGAACTTCTTTGCCAAACAAACCCGGACCGGTCCGCTTCTGGGCCGTCGGTAAGCCACAGTGCCAATTCGCCGACCACGGGCGCTTGCACGACCCTTGGAAAATACTCGGTCTCATGGTTCATGCTCCAGTCCAATCCTTATTCCTCTTCGGAAAGGCGGGCATGGCACCGAATCTCGGATGCGCGCAATTTGAGCTTGGAATTTGCCCGCTAACGGTTAGCCTTCGCTGATGAAAAAACAGCCTCTTACAACTGTCCTCTGCCTCCGTTTACTCGCGCGTTGGAACACTTTCATCATCTCCGCCCTTGCTTCTGTCGCCGCCTGGCAGCTTTCCGTCGCGGCCCAACCACAGCCCCAGAGACTCAACAATCTCACGGCGCTGTTAATGGGGGCCGCCCCGACCAACGCCAGCGAAACCTTTTCTTTCACGCGCCCGCGTGATGGCTGGATTTTCATTTCTGCCGCCACCAGTGGGGGCGGCGAAACACGGCTGGCGCTGGACGGCAACGAACAGAACACGATCCTGCTGAGCCGTGGCAGCGGGCCGGACCTCGAAGCGATGCGGCACGTCACGGGGGGAAACCACGTCCTGCGCGCGGCCAGTGGCAGCACGGCCACGATCAGAAGAATCACTGTCAAAGCCATCCCGGAACTGATCTATTGCGGGCTGGGTTTTAATCCGCAGATAAAATCGTTCGGCACGTATGACATGGCTTTCCTGCAGCGGGACGTTTTGCCCAACATCACGACGATGATCATCCCCTCTGGCCTCAAGCTGGACGATTCGGTCATCAACGGCTGGCACCGGCAAGGGAAACGGTTCCTGGCCGAGACCGGCCTGAACGCCGCCGCCAAAACCGCCGACGAACATGCCGCTTACTGGACCAGCTTCCTGCGCAACGCCCCGTTCCTCGACGGCATTATTATTGACGAGTTCATTGTCAATCAGCCGATTTCAGAGTGGCTCCCGGTCGTGTCGCCGGAGCGGCAGGCCCGCTTTGACAAGGAAAAGGCGGATTACGAACTCTATTCCCAGGCCTTCAAAAGAATCCACGCCGACAGCCAGTTTGACCGCAAAAGCATCTATGTCTATGTGGGCGGCAGCGGCAAAAAACTCAACCAGGAGATCATCGGCACCAATGTCATTCGCACGCTGATCGATTGCGGGTACTTCGTTGTGCCGGAGCGCTACGTTCATGAAAGGTCGAGCGAGGAAGGCTCGCGGCGGGCCTTGCGGGAATTCGTGGAGGGCCTGGCCGATTGGGAAGCCAAGGAGCCGGGCGTCAAGAAACAAATGGTGATCACCTTCGCGCTCTTTTCCATGCCCTTCCTGAGCAACAACAAACAGCCCAACGTCGATTATCACGTCTGGATGGACCAGCAGGTGAACGCGGTGGCCAACGACCCTGCCCTGCATCACATCGCCGGGCTCAACTGGTGGACCTCCCTCCTGGCGGATGAAGAAACGGTGCGCTTCGTCGGCAAGCTCTACCGCCACTACGCCATCGAAGGAAGAACCAACATGCTCACGACTGATCCCCTCTTTCTCACGCATATCCAAAACGCCGATTTCGAGCAGGGTACACAGGGCTGGACGCTGCATCCGGCCGAAGAAGGCGCTATCGCCACGAAGAGCTTTCCGCGTTACGGCCGCATCGAAGGCCGCTACATGGGTCTGATTCATCCCGCTGACCCGGAGCACATAGGCGATACATTTCTCACGATGAAACGAAGCGACAAAGGCCCGAACACCTTTTCGCAAACCATCAAGGATTTGCAGCCCGGCCGGCTCTATTCCTTTGAAATGTATGTCTGTGACTACAACGACCTCCGCGCGCCCAAGCCGAAGAAACCGGAAGAGACCAAGGCCATCGCCAGCGTGGTGATTGACGGAGCGGACATGGACCGCGCCCGTTCATTCGCGGAAACATACGCCTCCAACCCCGAGCCGGAAACGCCCATTTGCATTACCTATTATTGGAAGATCTTCAGGGCCAAAGCCAGGAGCGCGACGCTCACCGTCAGCGATTGGCCGGAATCGGGGCAGCCCGCCGCGCCTTTCGGCCAGGAACAAGCCTTTAACTTCATCGAAATCCAGCCCTATCATGAATAAGCGATGCGGAACCTGCTGCGGTGCAGGAGACCGTTGGCGCCAAAATACTCCGAGTTGCTGGCCAGGTCATCCCACTCAAAAGCACTGGTCAAACGCTTCGTGCTCGGGACCGGCGCTGGCCTTTTTGTTCCCAAAGCTCGACCAATTTGGTGCATGCGGTTACCGCCAGTTCCATGTCCTGCACGGCCACCCATTCGAGCAGGCCATGGGCGTTGTGTTCCCCACAGAACAAGTTGGGAGTGGGAAGACCCCGCTCCGTCAGGCGCGAACCATCGGTGCCACCACGCACCAGATGGTCATAGGGTTGCAGGCCCACTGCGGCAAAAGCTTCACGGGCCAATTCCACCGGACGCATATCCTTACGCAGCCAGTAGGCCATGTTGCGGTATTGCTTGCGGATCCGGCACCGGACTCGTGCGTGCGGCTCTGTGGCCTGTAACCCCTGACAGAGGCCTTGCAGAATTCGACGTTTCTCGGCCAGTCCCGCCAATTCGAAATCACGCAGGATGAATTTGACCAAAGCCTGCTCGACGCGGCCATCGACCCGGGTCGGGTGGATGAACCCTTCGCGGCCTCCGGTCGTTTCGGGTGCGCAATGCTCACGTGGCAAAGCCGCCAGGAGCTTGCCGGCGAGATAGGCGGCGTTGACCATGCCTTTGGCTCTTGCCTCCATCGGATGGGTGGAGACGCCCTCAATAGTGACCTCGGCCGCATCACCCGAGAAGGTTTCCCAGGAAACCTCTCCCGCCGGGCCGCCATCCAGGGTGTACGCGGCTTGCGCTCCAAGCATTTCCAGATCCAGCTTGTCAACACCCCGGCCGATCTCTTCGTCCGGAGTGAAACAGAGGCGGACCAGCCCGTGTTTCAATTTTGAGTTTTGGAGTAATGCCTCGGCCAACGTCATGACCACAGCCACTCCGGCTTTGTCATCGGAGCCCAGCAAAGTGGTGCCGCTGGCGGTGACCACGTCCTTGCCTTTGGCGGCTGACAACTCGGGCGAGGTCGCCGGGTCTAGAACCAGGCGGGGATTATCCGGGAATTTGACGATGCCGCCGTCGTAACTGCGATGGACGATTGGTTTGACGCCCTTGCCTGGGCAATCGGGAGCCGTGTCCACATGCGCGAAGAAGGCGATGGCCGGCAGGTTCGGTTTGCGGGTCGTACCAGGTATGCTGGCCATGACGTAGCCGTGCTTGGTC
>Ga0181524_10003342_pt1 | contig 15652 bp, 22 predicted proteins | sample PEATcosm2014_Bin_34_FD_119761 | JGI IMG/M metagenome (GOLD analysis project Ga0181524, IMG submission 119761) | Peatland microbial communities from MTU Mesocosm Facility, Houghton, MI, USA - PEATcosm2014_Bin05_60_metaG | ecosystem: Environmental > Terrestrial > Soil > Wetlands > Peat | place...
CCACTTAGAACTTATGACTGCTGCCGCGTGGCGCAAACCGCGCGCTTTCCGTATAATCAAAAAGTTGTAGTTCCCATGATTGTGGCGCTATGGTGCAACGGTTAGCACGCGGCCCTTTCAAGGTGACTCGTGCGTGCGACCACGTGCTAAGTCGTTGGATTTTCAGGGGCGATTTTCTACTACGTGCAACCACGTGATGCCAGATTCGACGTGTTTGATGACAATTTGTCCTCAAACTATTGCGGCACCTTCGTACCATTTTCACGGTGAACCGTCCGTGGTATCCTGCGAGCAATGAAACGCCTGACCAAACGCGAGCGTGAATCCTTTGCACTGTGGCGCTTGCATACTTTGGTGTCTACTCGCTCTGCCGGGTACGTGCCGATTCTCACGGAAGACCCGCGAGTATCTGAGTTCAAACGATTCCCACTTCTCCCCGAAAATATCGCGTCAGGAAGCCGCCACAGCGACGAACTCAAGCGTCCTTGACCAGTATCCAAGGAAAGATAATTCCTTTCTAGTTAGCGTTTTCTTTTATATGCTCACCTCAGATTACTGAGGAGGTTTTCTCTATGTCCCCAGAGAAAACGTATGACGACTTTGTTGTTAGTTTGACCCTTGCTTCAAATTCACGTGTCGAACTCAGAAAAGTCATAGTCAATGCTTTTCTTGATGAGAAGAAAGGATACTGGAAGGAAAAGATTCAGGTCGTTACCCGCTACAAGTACTTTGTTGAAACACTCAAGGAAGGCAATCGCATTTATCTGTTGCGGCCAACCTTTTTGAACAAGGGAATTGATTTCCAAGTCTGGATTGAGAAATTCGATGGTGAAAAAGATAAGCGGCCAAGTCACGGAACAATAATTGATGACATTAAGTTGAAGTTGAAGGAATTCCCCGCCCAGACGAAGACTCTGATGGCTGTCATCGAACGTGTCTGGAATTGCGAAGACCCTGATAAAGTGCTTTCTGATTCGCCTTTGAAATTCAAGAAGGGTCTGAGTCCCGAATTGATACTGAAGGCTTTGAAGTGGCTGTTCATAGAGCAAGATATAACCTATTGGAATTACGACGGACGCATGATGCTGTGGCGTGGCATCCAAGAGGAATGTAAGTGATGGCCTTTGACCTGCTGGCCTTAGAAAGCGCAGAGAAAGGCTTTGCTAGAAGTTTTTGATAGAATGGCAACAAGGTGAGCAGGATGGCAAAGGTTGTCTGGAAATCTGAGGATGGCCACTCCCGTTTGTGCGCTGGCGATTCGCTGGAATGGCTTAACTCTCTACCTGAAGACAGTGTTGATTGCATTTGGACTGACCCTCCGTATTTGCTTTCCAACGACGGCATCACCTGCATTGCTGGAAAGATGGTGAAGGTCAACAAGGGTGAGTGGGACAGAAGCCGTGGTATTGAACTTGACCATGAATTTAACCGAACTTGGCTGAAAGCCTGCCGCCGTGTTCTGAAGCCTTCTGGAGCAATTTGGGTGTCAGGCACGCTTCACGTGTATCTCAGCGTTGGCATGGCAATGATGGAAGAGGGCTTCCGAATCCTCAATGACATTGTTTGGGAAAAGCCTGCCCCACCGCCGAATTTGGGCTGCCGTTGCTTTACTCATTCAACCGAAATACTGCTATGGGCCACCAAAGCGAAGAAAGGTGGCAAAGACCGATACACGTTCAACTATGCCACCATGAGGCAGGAGAACGGTGGAAAGCAGATGAAGAACGTGTGGCGAATGATGCCGCCAACTGCCGAAGAGAAGAAACTTGGAAAGCATCCCACTCAAAAGCCGATTGCCTTGGTTGCGCGTTGCCTTCGGGCCAGCACGAATGCTGGTGACTTGGTTCTAGACCCGTTCGCTGGCTCTGGCACAACTGGTGTTGCCGCATTGCAGTTAGGCCGCAACTTCCTTGGCTGCGAACGTGAGGAGAAATACGTTCGCCTAGCAATGAAGAGACTTTCTAAACCAAGTGAATTGCCGAGAGAAGAAATTGAAGAGAAGACTTCTGACCAACCGAATCTCTTCAGTGGTCTTTCAAAGGCTGCCCATGCCGATTGATACCCAAAAACTTGTTGACTACATCAACCGAAAATACTGGTGGCATGTCACACCCGTTGACCCTCTTGCCTATCAAAAGCGTGGTAAGTTTTTCTCATCTACTTATGCTAGGGCTGAGTTTTATGGTCGTCCCAACGATGACCCTGAAAAAGTTTCCATCAAAAAACCGCTGGTGGGAGACGCGAACACAGTAGAAATACGCCTTCTTGGAAAAGTGGAAGGTTTTGACGGCATGGGTGTGAAACGCCGTCTCGCGCTAGATGCCAGAATGAAAAAAATTGCGCTGCGAAAGGGCTACGATTCCATCGTTGTTTTAGCCCAAACTGGATTGAAGAGGCTTCGCACTGAAGGCAAAATACCCCGCAGCATCGAACTCAACGTAGTAGATTTGCGTTGCTTGAAAAGTCCCCTCAAGCCCAATGGAACGCACTGAAGCACTTGTCAAACTCAAGAAGTTGGTTGGGACAGACCTGCTGGCCTTAGCAGAGAAGTTAGAAATCCCTGTCCATATTAAGGTCAACGTTGACGGCAAACTTGTTCCCCGCATCAGCAAGGGGTGGGCGGGTCACACCATGGAAAGATATTTAGGGCTGCCGCTCAATTCTGCCCAGTCTCCAAACTTCGGCTCATGGGAACTCAAGGTTGTGCCTGTTCGCAACCGTCCCAGAGTTGGCCTTTGCGTGAAAGAAACAATGGCCATAACGATGATTGACCCTGTAGAAGTGAAAGCAAAGACATTTGAACAGAGTCACCTCTACAGCAAGATGCGCAAAATGATTGTGGTAGCCAGAACCTTTGTGGACAAGGTTGAATCGTCTGCAACCGTCTACTCAGTGGGCACCTTTGAACTTGAAGACCCGAAGGTCTATGCACAGGTGAGAGCAGATTATGACTTAGTGCGTAAGACCCTTCTCACCGATGGTTTCCAAGCGCTCACAGGAAAGATGGGAGTGCTGGTTCAACCGCGAACAAAGGGTGCAGGGCACGGAAGTACTTCAAGGGCTTTCTACGCGAGAACCCAATTCGTCGCCCACATTCTAGGTTTGAAGGCTTGTGACCTTTAGTTCTCTTCAAGTGCTGGCCCTGCACTGCTAACGATAGATAGTCGCTTAATCTTTGCCCGCGCCGATGTCGGTGAGTCACCGACGCGGGACTTGGACGGGTCGCTAACACAGTCGTTGGTGAGACGGCTTTTCCACGCGATGCCCGCCGACTGTGGAAACTTAAACGGCGACCTTCACAACGTTGGACGCCTGAAGACCTTTGGTGCCTTTGGTGACTTCAAATTCCACGCGGTCGGCTTCGTTCAGAGACTTATAGCCTTCCTCTTGAATCGCGGAGAAGTGAACGAACACGTCCGTGCTGTCACTGTCTCTACAAATAAATCCGTAGCCTTTGCCCGCGTTGAACCACTTTACAGTTCCTTGTTCCTTCATGTTGCTGTTCTCACTTTCTTATTTTGAATGAAGCGCAGGGGAGTCCGAAGACTCCCCCACGGAAGTTTTGTTGGTGTGGATTATCCGATAACGTTCAACGATGCAACTGGGGGCTGCACGCTGTCGAACAGAATCGGACGCGCATCGGCGCGGAAGTACGATTGAAAACCAATCAATCCCGCTTCGATTGCGTTCGGGTTTTGTGTGAAGCGCTTGATGCCCGACGCGTTCTTCACGTGACGCACGAGCAGGTAGTCAGGATGCGCGAAGATGATTGCGGCATTCACCTGAATCGCGGGCGAGTTTCCTACCGCTGGCATGTGCTCACAAATCACGATGTCGCGATTGAAAAGTTTGTCGAGACCGTAGGGTGTGCCCACTGGACGCAACACATTTTCCAAAGCCTGCCCGACGTAGAGTGCCATCGTGCTCGACATGAAGAACTTCGCGCCGCGCCGATACTGCATCGGCAACGTGAAGAACAACTTCACCAAGTCATTGATGAAGTTCGCCGTGAGTGCGTACTGCGCCGTAATGTTCGTCGCGCTGGCAAGTTGTGCGCACGCTGTCAGCAAGCCGTACGGAACGCCTGCGATGTCGCCCGACGCTTCCACGCCCGAGCCGTTGATTGCCTCAGCGCCAAATCCGAGTGCGTGCCTGCGATTGAACGCTGTTTCGAGTAAAGGCAACAGCGCAAACGCCGAGTCTTGGTCTAACTCAGTGCTGCAATAAACGACGCCTGAACGGTAGGTAGGAGCCGTGCCCCATTGACACGAAGCCGCCCGCACATAACCGTCGCCGCTCTGCACTGCTTCACCAAGACGCTGTGATGCAACTGCCACAAGTGGCGAGCCGCTCACGTCATCAATCGCGGGCGAGCACATCGCCGCGCCCGATTCCGTTTCAATGACGTTGCAGTTTCCTTCCGCCAAAAGTTCATCGACGGCGGGCAATGATGCCCGCAGGTGCTTGTCATATTCGGGTGGAACGAAATATCCCGCCGCGTTGGAGTACGTCAAGCCGACAACGTTCCCATACTCACTCGTTGCCGTGAAACTTGTCCGCTCTTCCGAACCGCCGACGAACCTGTACCACGCCGCACGAAGTTCTGCACTGCCCTTCGTTGAGAACGGGTCAGGATGTCCCAGTTCACGCGCCAATGCCGATGTACGAGCACGGGCGAGTTCCGTGGGTGTTATACCGCTGCGCAATGCTGAGAACTCAGCCAACAGCGCACGATGCCTCATTTCGTCTTGTGCCGTTGGTTTGTCCTTGCTCGCGATTGCTTCCATCTCTCCGAGCACAGTGATAATTCGCTGCGTCGTGAGATTCACTTCTTCGATTCGATTACTCATTGTGTTACCTTCTTCGTTTGGGATTTTCTGCGAAAGGGTGCCCGCGCAGACGGGTTTACAGCACTAACTTCTGTTGCCGACGCATCCGTTCACGCCGCTGCTTAAATTCAGCGTCAGACACGCGAAAGGTTTTGTTCATCTGGTACGTCTGAAGCGCGCTGCGCACTTCAGCGGGTTGCCCATCGGGGAATAGCAGCAAGGCGCGAGCCTGCACGGTTGTTTGCTGATAGGCGGGGTAGCAGACCACGCTGCAATCCTGCAAGTCCACGTCGTTGAGCAAGCGCAAGGCATACCTGTTACCGCTTCGGTCGGTCGCATCCTGCCACGTGTCACTCACGCAGCGAAATGCAAAGGAGCAGGCGTCAATGTCGCCGCGCCGAACTGACGCGTGCGTTGACCTGTGTTCGGGGTTGTTCGGGTCGAGCAAGCACCGAAAGTGCAAGCCGCGATTGTCACACCGAAGTTGTAGAGTGCGGTTCTTCACTCTTCCGAGTAGGAAGTCGGGATTGTGGTTTCTCAGGCACCGCACGTCCTGACCTTCGTTGAGTGCCCGAGTGAAAGCCGTAGGCGTGCAACGCTCACGGAATCCACCCAAGTCCTCACTTTCGCCGTCCCACGTCGCGCTGTATCCTTCCAGCGCGAAGTCGTCGTCGTCTTCATCTTCGCCGAGCGCACGAAGTTCCGTGCCACGGCTGTACAGCCGTTCCAACTGCAATGACATATTGTTTACCTCTTAATTAGGTGATTTGTTGCTTTAGGTCACGAGCAACGCGTGTCCGTCTACAAAGTTATGTCGCCGCGTTGCCGTTGTCATCGGCACCAAGCGGTACAGCAATTCCCCCGAGCGCTTTGATTTGTTGCACGAGTTCGTCTTGCTCTTGGTCAAGTCGCCAGTACAGGCGCAACACATTTTCATCTGCGTTGCCCATCGAATGCGCGAGCGCCGTCATATCGGCGCGCACGCGTTTATGCTGCGCGAGAAGATTCGCGAGTTTGTTCGCATCAATACTCGGCTTGCCAGCGGACGCCGCGTCCACAAAGTCGCCAATCGAATCCGACTTTCCCGCGCCGAGTTCTGTCCAGAATTCCTTTGCTGTTTGCATTTCGCCCACGGTCTCACTTCCTTTCTTGCCGCGTTAGCGGGTCTCTACGCCTGCCCGAGCATCAAACCGAACGGGTGTCTGCTTCGATTGCTCGTTCAGGTTCTTCCGACGCGCCACTTCTTCAAGAATCTTCGCACGACCACAGCCGAGTGCAGGCGGAAGACCTTGCTCTGAAATCGTGGTCAAGTCATCACCGCAGTTCGCCAAATCTTGAAAGAATGCTTCCAAGTACTGTTGGCAATTATCCCGCAGTTCTGCCGCCTTGCTCTTCTTCACTTCGCTTGCCTTCGTTCCAAAAAGTCCCATCGTCTTTTCCTCTTTCGTCTTTCACGTGTTCACGGTCGTACCTTGTGACTCACGAAAACCTTCCGTTGCTCTTTCTCCGCTGTGTTTCACGCGTCTGCGTGTGATTGAACGCAACGACTCCATCTCTCCGCAGACAACCGCAACTCTTGCTCGTGCCCGAGCGAAGAGTAGTGCCGCACACCGACCGCACCGCGCCGCACGAACAGCGACACGTCCATAAAACTTCTTTCCGTTTCTTGCTGACGTGCGAGAACTTGAGAACAAGCCAGCGCCCACAGGTCTCGCCAGTCATGTTGATTCTTGTCCGCCGCATCACGCACCGCCGAACGACCGATGCGGATATTTCGATTGCACGTAGTCCACGCCTTCACGCCAACAGGGTGTACCTTCGTCGGGTGGGTGACAGTGCTCGCAAAGTGCGAGCAGGTTCTTCAAGTCGAACATCGCGCCGCCTTGTCTTGGCGAAATAATGTGGTGCGCGAGCGTCGCGGGATTGTGGCATTGCTCCATCTTCCCCGTCAGCGGGTCTCGCACGATGCGCTGACAAATCGGATTCATCGTGCGGCAGACCTTTGACAGCCGACGCCACACCGTACCCGAGTGCCCTTCGGTGTATCGCTTGCTGACGGCATCATCCTTGCGAAACATCTCGCGAGCCTTTTTCTCTGCATCGTGGTTCGGCGAATGCGCTACAGGGCACGCTTTCATCGCGTCATCACCGCAGGATTGCCGCGCACGTAGCCTGTCTCTCCGCTGCCTTCGTCCATGTCGAGAAACCGTGTCGGCACGGCTTTGCCGTCCGAGAATCTTGGCTTCGCCTTCAAGTGAACCACGAAGGATTCATCGTTGGTCGGATAAGGCGTCGCGTTGGCGCAGCACTTAGGCACAGGCGCAACACCGAAGCCGTTGATACCTGCGACCCACGCGTCTTCGCCGTGGCAGAACGGGCAACGATATTGAATCGCGGGGTAAGAATCTTTCCCCGATGTGAAGCGAACACTCCACCCCAAGCCGAGAAAGCGCACAACAGGTTTCAAGAAAATAAATTCGAGCATGTCATCTCCTTTACAGCATGAATATCTTCGGCGTGTTTAGGTACTTGCGGTTGAGTGGGTCGAGAAGTTGTTGCCAGCCCGTCACCGTCGCCTGTATCGCGTCGATTTTATTTCGGTTCTCACCGCCCGCTTTGCTTGGCTTGATGCCGCCGTGCTTCTCGTCGGCTTCAAGTGAAACGTTACTCAATTGCCATCTGAGAACAGGATTATTTAAGTGTGCAACCGTGCCCTTCAAGATTCCCAGTTTCAATTCCTGCGATGGAGCCGTGAGAATACTGGGCAACTGTGGAACGGCAACAAACCGCGCAACGTTCTGCGCGAGCAATCGTGAGCACATCACTTCCGACTTCCAGCGGTCGAAACCAACCACAGGGACGCGGTAGGTTCCGCAAATCTCTTTGATGTCACGCTCCACGGTGTCCAAGTCCACCATGTCTTCGCCCGCAATCTTAATCCACCCTTCGCGAATCCAGAGGCTCAACGGCACGCGCCAACTCAACTCTTTGTCCTTCAGACCGTTCTCGTTCATCCAAACCCACGGCACAATCGCGGTCTTCTTTGAATAATCACCCGTCACCGTGTAGCCGTGCGCAAAGTGTGGCGTCACCAAAGAGAACGCGCACGTGTCATCACTCAAGCCGATGTCGATTCCGCCGAAGAAAAGCGTGCGCTCCTGCGCTGCTTTAGCAAGGAACGTCTTCCGAAGTTCCATCGCGCCGCCCGCTGGCATCGGACAGCCGACGCATGCGTCTATCTTGTCCTGCGGAAGTGAATGCCCAACCACAACGCTGTTCCAAATGTTCGCGTGGAATCTCAAGAATGAAAACCGCGAGTTCGGGTCGTTCTCAAATTCGCGAGCCTGTGACTTCAAGCCTTCCACGTCAACCGAAATGCCAAGATTCGGGTTAGCCTTAATCCACAGCGTAGGGTCTGCGGGGTCGTCATTTTCATCCAATGCTGCGATGTACACAAAGCGTTCATCGGAAAACTTGAAATCTTCCGTGGTTCCCTTCAGCATGCGCTCGTACATTTCGTGCTGCGAGTACGCATAACTGTCGCGGTCTTGTCCTGCGGTCGTTGCGGAAATCACCAAAGGTTGCGGTCTGCTCAAGGTTCCTGATTGAAGCCTTTTCACAACCGCGTCTGACGGGTGCTCGTGGATTTCATCGCACAGTGCAACCTGCACGCGCAAACCGTCCATCGTGTGACTGTCACTTCCAAGTGCCTCAAAGAGCGCTTCCGCATCTTCAATTTCCAATTTCCGCGCCATCACCTTGACGGCAGACTTCAACTCTGGACTCCCGCGCACGATTGCTTTGGCATCTTTCCAGATAATCGCGGCTTGGTCTCGCTTCGTTGCCGCCGAATATATTTCAGGACGGCTGCACAAATCCGCGCACAGGCAGAACGCGCCGATTGCCGCAAGAAAGTTTGACTTGCCGTTCTTCCGACCTGTCGCCAACCAGAACCAACGAAACCGACGAAGACCGCTCGCCCACTTGAAGGCGAAAAGCGAAACAACACAGAAAAGTTGCCACGGTTGAATCCGCCAGTCGTTCACATAGTTGTCAAACCACGCCTTGATGACTGCGGCTTCGTCAGGGTCAAAGAAGAATCCACGCGTGTGTCCGACTTCCAAGTCTGTGATGAATCGCTGTGCCGCCAGTTTGACGTTCTTCCCCGCAACGATTTCACCTTGCAGAACTTTCTGCGCATAACTTCTCGCGATGCTCGCCGCGTGCTCTGGTGCCCAATCGAAGATTCCAGACGCCGACTTACAGACGGTCTCGTTCGGAATGAGTCTGCTTTGAAAAGATTCGCGAACGCTCCGAACACCGACGATGAACGCTTCCAAACTGGGTGCTTGCTTCTCAGGAGCAGGGCACGTTTCAACGCGCTCCACGAACGGCGGTCGGGTCGCCCATATTGCCTCAAGCCGTGCAACTTCCTTCCCCGCTGCCTTCTTCTTCGCGCCCGCGCACTTGTACTGTTCGGCGCGTGCTTGAATCAGGGACAGGAGCAGGCTTGCATCGCTCTGCGCCAGCGTGCGCGCCGCCAGCAATTCCGCCGTCAACTTGTCCCATGCGTTGCGGGTCGCCCGTGGAAGACCTTTCGGTCTTGGCGGAATGCCGAGCGCAAACGGCAGGCTTTTTGCTTCTTTCTTTGCCACTTGAAAACTCCCTGTAAGCACATCGAAAGATAGGCGTTTACCGCCCGAATGCATGGGAACCAAAACTGAAACCTGTACCAACTCGTTCAAACCTGTACCAAAACTCACCACGCGAGCCACCCTAGCGCGCTCGGTCGAATCAAGGGACGCAGGTATGCCGAGATGCCCCCATGGGGGTAGGGTGGTCTCATAACCTATTTATTATGTGTAGGTTGATGCTATTTCACCATCGCGCCGCGTTCAGTGAATTGACCGCAAACATACCGTAATCACCGCTAATTGCAGGTACTTACAGGCAGTTGTCCGCACGCCCTAACACGCACCCTGTTGCGACAGATTCGCGCCGCATTCGCTGCGCCTGCGCCCGCCGCTGTGCGAGCGTTGCAGTATCCTGCGAGCCGTCATCCTGCACGCTGTCTCTCTACCTGTCTGCCTTCACTTGTCTTCTTTGTGGACGCCTGATGGCGGGTCGGACTTGGTTCCCCCGTTGTTAACGCTCCGTGAATTCCTGCGAACTGCTCAACCCATCGTCGGAATACATCGGCAGGTTGTGCCGTTGCTTGAAACTCGCCGCAAAGGTGCCAAGCGAAGCCATGTTCGTCGCCGTGAATCCACCCGCGCCGCCCGCATCAAAACTCACGCGCTCTTCCACTTCAAGCGCCGCAACAATCGAATCGAAACAGGCATACTCGTTTCCATCTGCGCAGCCAAGCAAACAGTTCGCGAGAATGTAGTCTTCGTAGACCGTCACACAAATCTCGCCGCCCGCTGCCTTGATGCGCTCAATCGCCGCCCGCTTTTGTTGTTCTGTTGCTGTCATCACCTTTCACCTACTCCGTTTGGGATTCTTGCGGAAGACTAATTTCGATTTCGTCGCCAATACAATCAGGTCGAGCCGTTCCAACTTGTCGAGCGCCGCTCTTACGACAGGGTATGCCTGACGCGTTAAGCACGTCAGCGAACTGACGCTGAGTTCCGATTGCGCGAGAATCAGCAATTGGAAAATCTTCCACGCTGTGTCTTCCACTTTCTGTTCTGCCTTCGTCGGCGGTTCAGGCGTCTCAGGCTCGTATGTCTTGATGCGTTCGCCCAAGAGAATCAGTTCGACATAACTGCACGCCGTCGCTTCTTCGTCCTGTTCGTAGAATCCAAAGCCGCCACAAGTCTCCCAGTTCACTTCTCCGTTTGGTGCTGTGGTTCCCCGCATGGTGCTGCCTTCTTCCTTAGCGACGCGCCTGCGACCCGTAGGCTCTCCCACACCGTCAGCGGTCTCCCAAGTCTCAACTCTTCCCGCTGTACGGCTTCATCCATCGCCGCGATTTGTTCGGGAGTCAAGTCGTCTTCGTCCGTGCGTCGCTTCATGGTTCCCCCTGCGCCTTTAGCCCTGCCCTGATAAGCCTTTGGGTGGGTGGGGAGAGGACGCTTGCGGCATCTACACTCACATCGAAACCCAACATCGACACCCCTTCGACCCTAGACGTAACCTGTACGTTACGCTGACCGTAACCTGTGTGTTACGCTGGAAACATCCTGACCGTAACCCGTGCGTTACGCTGAAGCGTAACCTGTACGTTACGCCGCACTATGGAAAACAGCCGCCGTCATGCGACCGACAGCCGCAACTTCTTGAAGTCGGCAACAAACTTCCACGCGTTCGACTGCCAGCCGCGAGCCGTCTTCGGTTCCTTCTCCATCGCCGCGACATGCGCCTGATAAGCGCGAAGTATTTCGTCATCAAGTGCGCCTGTGTTCCGCAATCCTTTCACGGTTCCCGCATACCATTTGACGTGACCTTTCGATGCACGGTGCAGGTCAATCGCGAGACGGTCTTTCTTCTCGTTGTCCCACGGCATCGGCAACGCTTTGTGACAGTGTGCGTCGCCGTGTTGCTCCACCCATTCGTCGTGCGTGATTGGGTGCAGGTCTTTGCTTCGCTGCATCTCGACTTTGTGAGCGTGACCACTCTTCATCGGGTCTCTGCGTTCAACAATTTCGACCCAACCGCTTTCAATGAGTTCAGTCACAGCACGTGATGCTGACTCACGCTTCACGCCGAAGTAATCCGCCAAGTTCTGAATTGACGAATAGTAGGTTCCATAGATGCGACGCTCTTTGTCCCAAGTGACGCCGCGAAGTTTCATGTAGATTGCGAGCGCAAGACCGCTGTGCTTGAGATGCCGCTCTGCATCGCAGCGCAAACCGCGATTCACAAAGCACCGCCTTCGCCGAGAATCTCTTCGACTGCGTGTCGCTCAACAGCGCGCCTGCTACACACGCTCGTGATGTACTTATGAACGTCAAGTTCAGTGAACGACTCGTGCTTCGCGACTTTGCGCAGTGTCCACTTCTTTGTCTTCTCGAATGCGACACGAACTTCCTGTTCGGAGTAGTTCGACATCCAAATGTAGAGTGAGAGTCGGTCGCACTTGAAGCCGAACATCTTTTCAAAGTCGGCAATCATCGCCAACATCATCGGGCGGTCGTCTTTGGTCAGTACTCGCATGGTGCAGTCTCCTTCCTGCTTCCTTCTGTCCCGATTCACTGCACGGCTTCGGGATAACAGCCGCAAACCTTTTCTTACTTCGCCCTTGACATCATCACCTTGCCGCTTGCGTGACGAATCTCCACACGCGTGTCCGTTTCGTGAAGACTGAAGACTCCAACGCTACCGCCGCCCGCACGGAGCAAAGCCTCTTCGGGTGAGTAGGACTCTGGCAAGTTGACTTCCAGTAACTCCCGCTCAAATATCGAGCGCAGCCCTTGCTTGGTCATGCCTTCAACGCGGGCGCAGTCTTGCAGCGTTCTCTCCATGCGTTCCTGTGCTTGGTAGTGCTTCAACTTCATAGCGTCACACTCCTTCGTCTACAAAGAAGACGGCGAACTGAAAAACGCAACTTTTGGGGGGTAGTCGAGCCTGTGACTGGCTTATAACTATGGCGCTGTGGTAGGCAAATCTGCATTTGTTTTATTTTCATCAGGTTACAGCCTGACGCCTTTCCGCTTATTTTCGATGCTCTTAACGATGCGCTCAACCTGTTCTTGCGTGATTGGCTCCGCTGGCATCGCCTGACCATCTTTCTCCCACACACCGCCAACGCGAGCGTGTGAGATATATTCCGCCGTACTCTTCGCGTCCAGACCTCGCCGAAAGTACAACTCAATCACTTCAAGCCACTCACCCATGTGCCGCAACGCTTCAAACGCCCGACCAAAGTACCGCTGCGCTTGCGCAGGCGGGCGCTGTTGGTTATCGGTAACTTCCACGACGATTTTCCCTTCGCGCTCGTACATGTCCCAGTCTTCTTTCTTGACTGTTGGGAAAATGGTCAGCAGCCACTCAACAACCTTGCGCTTATCCTGCGCCCACAGCGCTGCGCGATGCTTGCGTGGTGTGTGAGTCCTGACCTGCATCGCCGTAGCCATCACGCGGTCAATGCCAACGTCCTTCATCGCGTCTTCAACGGCTTTTGCATTCGGCTTAGAAAAAGGGTGCTTGTCAAACTCAAGCGCGTGCTCCTGCTTTTCGAGCAGGGCATCTTCGGAGTCTTCCAACTTCTTCAGCGCGTCGTCACCCTTCGCTACCGCTGCAATTTTCTTCTGAAGTTTTTTTGTCTGCGTGTTTATCGCCCATTGCGCGGTGACGACGCCCAAACTGACCGCCAGCCGTTCAAGTGCAAGCCTGTCCGCAAACGGAATGATGTAGGGGTGGTCGGTGTATGGACGCCGCTGCGCGTGGCTTTCTTCGAGTTTCTTCAACTCCCATGCAATCTGTTTGGGTGTGAGCCTCATGCCGCGCTCGCACGCAGACTGTTCAACCATGCGTCGCAATCTTCGCGGAGAATCACGAAGCGCTTTCCGATGGTCAACGCTTTCAACTTTTTGTCGCGGATTGCCTGACGAATCATGCACACCGTAGCGCCAGAATACGACGCCGCGTCAGCGACACGCAGACCACGCGCCGCGATTGGTGCATTCTGTGGGGGGAGTTCTACAACTTGAACCGCTTTTGCTTTTCTGTAATTAGACATGCGAAGGCAACTCCGAATGAATCAGAGTCGCCTTCCCTCAGCCTTGCGCCGAGAGTGTGGAAGGATTAGTGAGGGTCTCTTTTAGAGTCGTGGCAGTTTTGCGCTTCAAACTAATCGCAATCTGGTATCCGTCGCACGAACTCAACCCGTCAGCGATTCGCGCCGCTGACTGCGTGTGCAGGCTATTTGGGATGACGTGATGCTGCCCATTCTCACGAACGCACTCAACAACTGCACTGTTGCCGAGCCTTCAATCTCCTAGTCCGATGTGGTTGGACCTCACCGAACAATTACAGTTTACCACATTTTGAGGGAAAAGTCAACTACTACGTTTCGTGGTGCAATGTCAAGCAAAATCTGTGTCGCCCCAGTACTGTTTTTCATAGTACTGAAGTGCCCTTGTCATCAAAAGGGTTGTGCTCTAGGCTGGATTCAGAAAGGAGACTCAGACATGAAGATTGAAGTCGAACTCGTGAGAGAGACTCGCAATCGCCAGTTCTACACCGTGCGTGCAAACGACCGCCTTATCTGCACGCACGTGTGGGAGAAGCCGCACGCCGACATGATTGCAGACGCCGTGAAGGAATATGCGGAGAAACACGGAGAGCAAGCAGTTCTCTCGGTGCTGGACCAAGCGTAATCCCGCAACATTTTTTCCGTAGAAGGAGAACACGATGGGCAAGCACGGAGCAGGCAGCATCATCAACCGAAAAGGAACGGACCTTCTGTACATTCGCTACTACCACGACGGCAAACAAATACAGGAAGCCACGGGCACGGCATCGCGAGAAGAAGCACAGCGATTGCTCAACATCCGACTTGGCAATGATGCGCAAGGCGCGCCGTCGCCCGCCGACTCCAACAAACTGACCTATAAAAATATCCGCGAAGCGTACATTGCCGACGATTCGAGCCGCGAAGAGTACGACGGATTGAAGCACATCGACGCGTTCTTCGGCGGGCGTTTGGTCTGCAAGATTGACAGCGACACAATTCGAGCCTTCATCGCCGCTCGTCGCCGCGAAGGAATCTCGGACCCAACGATACGCCGCAACCTGACGCCACTCCGCGCAATGTTTCGACTTGCCGCGAAGGAAAAAAAGTTTGGTCTCCGTGACGTGCCATATTTTCCGATGCCGAAAGACTCTACTCCTACGGGCAAGTACATCGAACCTGAGACCTTTGACAAGATTCTCTCCGCACTCCCGACCGCTGCGAGTACGAAACAGTGGAACAAGACGCACGGCGCACGCCGTGGTGAGCGAACCTTCCACGACCTGCGACCATTTTTCACCTTCATGTACTGCACGGGTTGCCGACTTGGTGCAGCGCAGAAGATTCGATGGGAGCACGTCTCGAAAGATTGCCGCGTGTTGACGCTGCCTGCCGACATCACGAAGAACAAAGAGGAACTGACACTCGTTCTTGACGGCGCGTTGCTTGAACCAATCGCCGCCGACCTGCGAAAGCGTTTCCGTCGTGACGGCGAGCCGATATTCGACAGCACGAACTATCGCCCGGAATGGGCAAGAGCGTGCGCGAAGGCGGGTCTGCGTGGTTGGAACGAAGAGAAGCGCACGCGTGAAGACAAGCCGGGCGGACGGATTCACGACTGCCGTTGTTCTGGTGCAATCAACCTAATAGACGCTGGCGTCGATGAAGGATTGGTGCTTCAAATCGGCGGGTGGAAGACAAGAAAGATGCTGGACCGCTACAACCGACCGAACGTCAACCGCGTTGGTGCTGCGCTCACAAAGGCGGGCAAGTACGTTGCCGACAGAATCGCCGCTGCGAAGTAATCGCCGGGCATGTTGGAAGTCGCCGACTCGAAGCACTGGGTCGGCGATTTTCTTTTATGCTACACTTGAACGAGTGGCCCGGTAGTGTATTCGGTCAACACGTCGGCCTTTCAAGCCGGAGACAACGGGTTCGAACCCCGTCCGGGCTACCAACTTTCTTTGATGACAATCTTGATGACAATTTCGCATTTTACCCAATGAAAACGCCACAAATGAAAGCCCTTTCAAGGCCGAAATACGGGTTCGATTCCCGTTAGCGCTACCAAGCTTTTGAGCGTTCCAGACTAATTGAATCTCGTTTCGTTGTGAAGCTCCCCCAACGGCTCCGTTCGATGTGCCGG
>Ga0181524_10003347_pt1 | contig 15636 bp, 10 predicted proteins | sample PEATcosm2014_Bin_34_FD_119761 | JGI IMG/M metagenome (GOLD analysis project Ga0181524, IMG submission 119761) | Peatland microbial communities from MTU Mesocosm Facility, Houghton, MI, USA - PEATcosm2014_Bin05_60_metaG | ecosystem: Environmental > Terrestrial > Soil > Wetlands > Peat | place...
ACCGAAGAATCGTCCACCGGGTCGCGCAACTTGCGCTCGCGATCGTTCTGATCCTCACGGCCAAGCTGATCGATTGGCGGGACCGGTGGGCGTTCGCATGAGGCGCCTATCGGCGCAGCCTCTTAGAGAGCGCATCCCTTACAGGTTCACTATGACTATGCACACCAAGGCGTCGCGCCGGCTCGGAGCTCGACCCGGACGAGATGCAGTTGATCAAACCGCCACCGACTCCCGGTATTGCGAGTACGTCAGCTCCGTGAAACGGCACCTCTACAACCAGGCCTGGATCGAACGGTTGGCGACCGAATTATCGAGTCCCGACGGATTCCTCGCTGCGACTGGCATCGATCCGCAGCCTAAGGAATAGCCACCGGCAAGTAGCTTTACTCGGTCTCAAGTCGGCGACACCTGGGTTGCCAATGCCGGCTTGCTCGGCTTGCTTGTTTACGGTGGCCCATTGCCGGCTATGTAGAAGGTTACGTCGATCACCTTCGTCCTCGGCCAGAGTCGCTCCGTTTCCTGACCCGTCAGAAAGTCCAAGGTCTTGACCCGGTTCGTTTCGATTATCTGGTGGTTGTTGTCGTAGAACCGTCCAAGCTTTTCGATCGCGCCCGACCCAAAGGTACCCGCTCGTATCTTCCCAGCTCCTTTTCGAAAGTACCTGTCGAACGCGGGCACGCACCCAAAGACACCAAACATGGTCTTCGTGACCACCGTGTTTGAAACTTGGACTCCAGGAGTCGCTTGACAGAACGCTGACTTGATGTCGTTCGCCACCTGCTCAATGAGATCCCATGCCCCATCGGAGTAACGGTGTGCGTCTACGTCCCATATCTCCTCTGAGGACCCGCTGATCACCCCTATAACAGGCCGGAATTGCACGACGCTGCGACGAAGAAGGGGGGATCGCCTAGCAAACATGCCCCAACTCGCCAGGTAAGTGGCCAGGTGCAGACAGGCGAGTGTCAGCTCGGGCTCGTTGGTCATCTCGTGCGTTCGTCCGGCTTCCCGACACCCGTTAAAGAAATTGAAGCAGTAATCCCACGACGAGTCGCGGCGCTCCGGCCCCCTACCCTTCAGGTACTTCCTCAGGTTGGCTCCGATGTCAACCGCCGTATTGGCCCTCACATTGGTGAGGTTATGTGGTCGGTTCTCGCCCTGCTGCGACGCCACAGGGAGGATTCCCCGCACGCCATACCGAACGTTCCATCAGAGTAGACGTATCGCGTCCGGTCCTCGGCCCCGGAGACGAGCAAATCAGGCGGTTATCTGAAGCTCGGCGCTCGCGGTACCAGCTCTCCCCGTTCAAGCCCTGCCACAGGCTGGGCCACGACTCGGCGCTGTGCAGGCAGAAGTTCGAGGCGCTCAGTGGGCGGATTCCTCCGACAGCTGCCGATGAGGACATCCGTCGACCGTCGATATGACGATCGGTCGGTGATCTGGCGTCAATGGCTCCGGCAAGCATCCCGACAACACGTGCACCTCCTGCTGTCGAGAGCGACGCAACTTCACATGCCAAGTTCGTAGTCGAAGCCACGATCGAGATCCGGTTCATCTGGCCACAGCGACTCCGGTGATAGGACCGGGGTCCGTGCGACACTACGGTCGTCATCTCGTTGCCGGTCGACGGCATGGATATTCTCCCATCGCGTGGCCAGCACCTCCCGTTCGGTTTCGACTCCGCACGTTTCGACGGAGGTAAGGAATCCAGCTGCACCAACGGTGGCAACGGTCTTGTCCCAGTGGGAGCGTTGTTCGGGGTCGGTCGGTTCGGGACCGATGCTCGCCGTGCCGGTGATGTTCCAGCGGGTCCGGTATGCCTCGATGACTCCGGCCGCTGCCTGCCACCGTTCGACCTCGGTGATGCGTTCCGGGAGAGGGCCAAGCAGTGCCGTGACGTGTTCGGGTCGGCTGTAGCTGGCGGCCTGGCCGAGGCGGTACTCGTTGCGACGGACGGCGCGGTCGAGTTGGGACCAGGTGGTGATCTCGTCCTGATGATGGACAATCCATTCGTTGCGGCGGCGCTGTGCCGCGGCGAGCGTCGACAGATCAGCAAGTGCCTCGTGAGGGTCCCCGTCGGCGGGCCAGATGTCCGGTTCGTATGTCCGGTCGTAGGCGGCGGCGAGCTGGTCGGTGACGTCGGCCGGAGCATGATCGGTGAGCCATCGGCTGAGGGTGGCGTGCTGGCGGTAGGTGGCGTCGAGGTCATCAGGTGACAAGGACGCCCAACTCGGGAGCCGGTCCTGGGCCATGGTCTGCTCCCGAGTCTGAGAGAGCGCTTCGACGAGGGACTGAAGTGCGTCTCGCTGTCTCGTGTCCTCTGCGTGGTGGCCGATCTCCCACCTAGGGTTCTCGGGGGCTGTGACATACAGGTTGTTGGACAGTCGGCCCCGGGACAACTGGGTGTAGCCGGCTTCCTGGAAGAGGCTGTCCCCGCCGAGGCCGAAAGTGTGGTCGACAGTGATCCCCTGGGAGCGAAACACCGTAAGGGCATAGCCCAGGCTGGTCGAGGACTCGGCGTAGCTGCGGGGGAGCACGGCGCGCCGTCCGTCGGCGAGCTCAACGACTAGCGCAGCGGCCCGAGCCCTCAACTCGTCGGCCACAGCAACGTCCCCCTGGGTTCGGAGAACGTCACCCTGAACGTCACCCTGGGTTCGGAGAACGTCACCCTGAACGTCACCCTGGGTTCGGAGAACGTCACCCTCCCTGGTCACAAGGTTGCCGGCCGGATCGACCACACCGACAACAGTTCCGAACGTGCCGTTTCGGACCTGGACCATGGAGGGCCGCCCGGGTCGGATCGCCTTGCCGGCTTCTACAACCCGCTGGTTCTTCTCGAAGACGACCCGGTCGCCAATGCTGAACGCCTTGCCATCCAGCCTGATCTCCTCGCCGAGCTCACCAGCGGCCTGGCGCCGTGCCCGGACCATGTCGTTCAGGGCAACCACGTCCACCCGGCGGACCGCCAGGATGGCTGTCGTGCGGTCCCGGTGGACCCCCCACCAGTCCTCTATGAGCCGGTGGCGTGCCTCGTCGATGGTGCCGGTGATCGTGACCCTGCCGTGTTCGACATACGCATGGACGGCCGGGACAACGTTGCCGTCGCGCAGCGCGACCAGGGCGTCTCGTTCCCACTGCTGATGGTCACTGACCTGACGGCGGTTGGTGGTGAGGGTGACGACGTGGGAACCCAACTCGTTCGACATTGACCGCAATGCCCCGCCGGCGTCGATGGAAGACAGCTGACGGTTGTCACCGACGAGGACCAGCTTGGCTCCGGCCACGTCGACATAGGAGCGGAGCCGGTCGAGGGAGCGACTACCAACCATGGACGCCTCGTCGACCACGATCACGTGCCGGGTGGTGAGCCCGCCGGCTCTTCGGAGATCGGCGAGGAGCTGGGTAAGGGACGAACTCGGGATACCGGTACCGGCTTCGAGCTCCGCGGCGGTCCTGGCCGCCACGGCGGTGCCGATGACCTTGAAACCTGCCTCTTCCCAGCCGGCCCTGGCGGCATGGAGCATGGTCGACTTGCCCGTTCCGGCTTGGCCGATCACCAGGTCGTAGCCGTTGCCCGAAGTGAGCAGCGACCGGACACCATTGGCCTGTTCGCCGTCGAGATGGGCGTAGGACCCGAGGACTTGGTCGACCGTGCCGGGAGCGACCCGACCGGTACCTTCCTCTATGCGGGCTACCGCCGAGCGGGTGATGCGCTGTTCGGCGGCCAAGAGCTCGGTGGTGGTGTAACACCGGTCGCCGCTCGTGGCCGGGATGAGCTGCCCGCTTTTCGTCCGGACGTGCTCAGTGCCTGCATCAGGATCGGCGAGGACCCGGACGACGCTGTCCCGATCGAGAAGTTTGGAAGTGAGAGCCAGAGCCTCCTCGGGGGTGACGTCGAACGCCCTGGCCACAGCACAGATGGCTTCTCGGCGGGTGAAGGTCGATCCGAGCAGGGTGACGGGCAACGCCCGGGTGTCAGGAGCCAGGTGCTCGTCGATCTCCCAGTCGTCGAGAGACACACCGTTCTCGCCCGCGAGGACCCGAAGGATCGCCTCGGTGGCCTTGGGTCCGGGTGGGATAGAGGGGTCGTTGCCGAGGGCGGCGGTGAGGTCGTCGACACTCGCCTGCCGGGTGCCACCCTGGCCGTCGGGAAGTTCGATCTCGGCGAGCTGCTCCGACCAGCCTTCGCGCAGCAGATCGGCCGGCGTAGTCCCGGCAGGCTTGCGTTGGCGGGTGGCGAGCGCCGCCTTCGCTGCCGCTGCGGCCGACGTGCACCCACGTTCCTCCATTGCTGCTTCGATGTCGATCCTCCGCTTGGAGAACACCCGGAGGATCGTCTTCGGGATGTCTCGCAGCTCGCTCAGGCCGTTGCGCCGCACGTGCCAGGCGAGGCCGAGGGGTGCCAGCTCGGCGCGCAGCGCGGACCGGTACAGGGTCCCGGCGGTCATCTTCCAGGTGTAGAGGTGACGGCCGTCGGGGGCGGACCACTGGCCGTCCACCCCGCAGACCAGGTTGGGAACGACGACGTGCGTGTGGAGCTGAGGGTCGCCGGCTCGGCTGGTGCGGTGCCGGAACGCCGCGCCGATGAAGCCGTTGGCTTCGACGAGTTGGTGGCCGCCGGCTCCTCGCCTCGCGTAGCACGCCTCGGTGGACAGGTGGTCGAGCACGGCGCCGACCGCGTGGTCGTGGGCGACGGAGATCGCGTCACGAACGTCACCCGGTCCGAACGCCCAAAGAAGGGAGATGCCTTTGGGGGCGGAGAACGTCAGGTCGTAGCCAGGGCGTCGTTCATTGGAAAGCCTGGCTCCCAAGTCGTCCCCCGAAGGGGACTTGCCGGCGAGCAGGTTCCTGAGGGCCTCCGGGCCGACCTCGCCGACGAGCCCGAGCCGTTCGGACGTCGCTCCGATCCATTGGCCGGGCGCTTCGCCCCGGCCGAGGTAGTAGTCGTCGACGTTGTTCGCGACCTTGTCGAGGTAGTACTCCGCGCCGCCGGTGGTGCCGAGCCGTCCTATCGACAGCATCGAAACGCCGGCCGGCGGGCGTTCGGAAACAAGCCCATGATCGAATCATCCGGATGAACGTCACCCTGAACGTCACCCTCGCCAATACAGGTTCATCTACCAGGGAGAACATGACCCGGCAGCGGCTGGGTTCCCGCCCGAAGGGCGGCGCACTCGGCGGAGTGCACAGGTGTGGACTGAACGTCACCCTCTGCCGGGGCCGACGGGTGGACATGGAGAAGGCCCCTCCCGGGTAGGAGGGGCCTTCGTGTGAGGGCTGTCCGGGTGAGTGGAACCGCGTCGCTCACCGTGGATTGTTACGCCAGCACGGTGGCCCCGGGACAGTGACTCCCGGGACTACCGCGCCAGCCGGTCAGACGGGTGTCGCCTCATCGGCGAGCTCCTCAGCGGCGCTGTGGCGCTCGACCTTCTGGATCTCGGCGGTGGCGAACCGGAGACTGGCTCCGATGTCGTCGGCCACGATCTCCACCTTGGCCCTGCGCTCACCTTCGTCGGTCTCCCAACTCCGCTGCTCGAGGCGACCGCTGACCACGACTCGTGCTCCCTTGGTGAGGCTGAGGGCCGCGTTCTCGGCCAGCTCCCGCCAGCAGACGACGTCGAAGAACGAGGTGGACTCCTCCCACTGCGTCGTGTCTCGGTTCTGCCACCGGCGATTGACCGCCAGGGTCAGTGCGGTAGTGGCCTGGCCATCCCTCGTGTACTTAATTTCCGGATCGCGGGTCAGGTTGCCGGCAACGGTGATGGTGGTGGTTGTCATGGTGTATCTCTCCTTGTGATTGATGGCGGGTGGGGCGCTTGTCGCCCCGCCTGGTCCGTCATCAATCGCTGAAAGCCGATTGTCCACACCGGAGCCGGCGGTCAAGGGAGCGAGCGCAGCGAGAGTGAGAAGCGAAGGCCGGATGGTGAGGCGAGGGACGAGCCGACCCGCAGGGTCACCTTCCGTGCCGGCGCCTCGCAAGGTCGACCTTGACGGCCAAGGCGACGGTGTGAAACCAACCGATGGAGGGGGTCCAGAAGCCCTGCCGTGGTACTGCTCCCCCACGCCGAGTGCCAAACAGCGGCGGTGTGACCACTGGAAGCTCGCGAGGACAGGGCCGGGCTGTCAGGTACTCGCTACGTGAACGGTCGTTCGGTTGCACATGGTGATCTCGTGGTAGGTGCAAGCCATCATCGGCAAGCGCTCCACGGTGACAGCTGCCGGGCGAACCGGTGGGCCAGGTCATGCCGGAACCACCTCCTTGTGCGGCTGGTCGGCCTCGAGAATGGTCCGGGCACATCCGAGCACCTTGTCGGCAGTTGCGGTGATAGCGGCAACATCCCCACCGCTCCATCCGGCGAGGTAGCCGGTGGAGTAGCTCGAGGTGTCGAGCCCCCAGGCGGCAGAGACGATGAAGGCGACGGACTCGGCCTCGACCTCGACCGTGCCGCGGTGCTCGTAGAGGCGGTGTTCGTGCAGTAGGACGTGGGCGAGCTCGTGGGCGAGCGTCTTGCACGCTCCGGCGGGATCGGCCGTGCTCTTCACGGCCACCGAACGCTCCGCGTAGTACGTGCGGCCCCATGCGGTACCGAGCGCCTCGTCGCAGGCAGGGGCGCACTGGACAGTGAACCCCGCTTCTTCGACCCGGCGCACCAGCGTGTCCCACATGCCATCCGGTGCGACACCCACCGGGTGCTGGACGTGCAGAGCGTCGTCGGGGAGATCGTCGCCCTCGGTGTCATAGACATCGAAGACGTAGCCAACCCGGAACCCGGCAACCCGGGACTGGGTGAGCGTCTCGCCGGTGTCGGCATCTTCGACTCTGTCCCGCCGTACGCAAGGACAGAGGATGGCAATGCCCTTCGCACCCTTCTTCACGCTTCGGCCGAGTGACTTCCACGTATGGAAGCCGGCCACCCGGGTGGCATCCGGCCGCTGCAACATGATGAGGATGGTGTTATTGGCGCTGTAGCGAGTGAACTTGGCCGCGACGGCCAGGTAGGCAAGCCACTGTTCGGAGGTCGTGAGTGCCTCGACACCGGCGACAAGTTGATCGTGCGCCATCTCCGGCGTGAGCTTGGGTGAACGAAGAGTAGTTGCAGTAGCCATGTCGGCCTCCTTCGGTTGAGCGGCGGTTGCCGCTGGGTACCGAACAGGAGGTCACCGGGGACCCCGCCGGGGTCATGGTCGAGCGCAGCGAGAGTGAGAAGCGAAGGCCGGATGGTGAGGCGAGGCACGAGTCGACCCGGAGGGTCACCTTCGGTGCCGGCGCCTCGCAACGTGCCATTGACGCCGGGAGGGGTGGCGACATGATGAGAAGACCCAGCAGACCCCCGAATGCGCCAGTGCGTCGGACGGACGACTCGATGCCGTCCGTCCGACGGGGCTGTTCAGATCCGCGGGTGGCGGTGACGCAGTCAGGTTCAATCCGACGAGTGGCGGCGCTACCTCAACTGCCAGAGCCGTGAGCTACTCCTAAAGAATGGGGCTCTAGAAACTCGAATGACGGTGGCACCGGACCAAGAAGCTCCTCGATGGAGCTCAACTGGTACGCGACTTGAAGAGCCAGCATCGTTCCGAGGTCCGGCTGACTCCCACGCTCAAGGTTCCGGACCGTCGATGGCGACAGCCCCGAGGCGTGGGCCAGATCGCGAAAACTCCAGCTACGGCGTTCCCGGAGCTCACGTAACCTGCCAGAAAGGCGCGCGGCCTGCCGCGCGGACCATGGCCCGCTAGGCATTTATCCTCCCCCACCTACCTGCGCCATTATCAAGCACAACACCAGTATGTAAAACTACAATCGAGGCATTCAAGGGGCGCGCGGTCCACCGCGCGGCAGAGGGACGTCAAGGCATGGTCATCGGAACGAAAGCTTCGACAGCAAGGGGCTATCAAGCTCGTAGCACTTGTACCGACCTGGCCAAGGAGGCGAAACGACGTCCACGAACTGACCCGATGGTCGCCACGCTTCGTTCACTCGATACCGGCCGAGTTGCACCGCCCAGACCTGACCTCGCCACGCTGGTCAACTGGGGCGGTGGCGGCGGTCTCCCAATTCACCGCTGGTTCCGGTACCGGGAGGGCTTCTCGCCGGCGCTCATCCGGGAGCTGCACCTTGGCAATCGGATTCTTGACCCGTTTTGCGGCTCCGGCTCCATCATGGTTGGGTCTGCACAGCAGTCGAGGTCAGCTGTTGGGATCGACGTGAATCCCCTTGCTGCTTTCGTGGCCTCCGTCAAGCTGACGCCCCTCAGAGACCACGAGGTCAAAGCTGCCGCGAAGTTCCTCAACAGCTTCGAGCGTGACATAGACCACATCGACGCGTGGCCCGTTCCTGGGCTACGAATCATCGACAAAGTCTTTGAGCCGGACGTCCTTGAAGCGGTGCTGCAGTTGCGAGCACTAATTGAGAGACATTCGGATAGTTCGCAGCGTCTTCGGGATTTCTTATTCCTTGCCTGGCTTTCAATTCTCCAAGATGTTGGCAGCTATTTCAAAGAAGGAAACGGCATCAAGTACCGGAACCGAAAGCGGCTGAAGACCGGCTACATCGCACGGCCGGATGGCGAGTGGCAGCAGCAGCGGTTCGGATCTGATCAACGTGCGTTCGTGCGCGGGAGCTACAAGACCAAGCTCACTGAGATGCTCATGGACGTGCACGCGTGGAGTCGTGGCCGTTGGGGCTCCCAGCGCGTAATCGAAGGCAATTCCCTTGAGGAAGCGCAGCGTCTCGGTACCGGGCGCTTTGACTCCGTGATCTTCTCACCGCCCTACGCCAACCGGTTCGACTATTTCGAGTCGCAGAAGGTCGAATTGTGGTTTGGAGGATTTGTCGATACATATAACGACATGATCGCTTTCCGCAAACGATCAGTCCGATCGCACCTAGGTGCCGCTCTCAATGGAGACGTCGCGCCGCTGCCTGAGATCGATGATCTGATCGACCTTATCGATCCCGATTCGTACGCTATCCGGATGCGAGTACCCGCCCTGATTCGTGGCTACTTCAGTGATATGGCCGCAATTCTCAACTGCTGCCGCGAAGTTCTCAAGAAGAAAGGCACCTGCTTCGTGGTCGTCGGAAACTCTGCATACGGAGGCGTTATCATCCCGACAGATGCCCTGATCGCTCATCTTGGTTTACGTGCCGGGTTCGAGAGCGCTGCGGTGGTACCGGTGCGACACCTGACAGTTGCTCCACAACAGCGCAACGAGCTCCACGGTCGCGAGGAGTTCATGCGTGAGAGTGTCGTGGTCATGTCATGACGCGTCGGCGACCCGAACAGATCGACGCGATCAAGTTCCACGAAGTGGCGCAGTTTCCAGACTTCGCCGACATCGACCACGGCCAGCTCTTCGGTTTGAGCCTGTCCAATAGCACTACAACATTCACTCATGGTCTACATCGATTCGCTGCAAAGTACATCCCGCAAGTACCCGCATGGGCGCTCGACAACTTCGGTACCCGCTCCAGTGTCGTTCTCGACCCGTTCATGGGTTCCGGCACGACCCTCGTCGAGGGAATCATCCGCGGGGGCATAAACATTGGCGTTGACATCGATCCGCTCGCCCGATTCATCGCACAGGCCAAGGTCACCACGGCCGATCACGATCGAGTTCGCGACCTCGCCTCAGAGCTGTCTCAACGGTGGGTGGCGCCAGCTCTCGGGCTTCTTTCTCCGATGCCAGACATCAAGGATTTCGGCCACTGGTTCAGTCGAGCTCAGTGGGGGTGGGTGCAATCGCTCCGAGACACGATCCTCGCTCTCGACTGCAACGATCAAGAGCGGCGGTTTCTTCTTACAGTCTTCAGTTCGACGTTGCGTTGGGTGTCCAACGCGGACGATCAATCTCAGAAGACGTATGTGTCGGGGACTCTTCCTAAGAATCCCCCGGCGGTCGACGACGTCTTCTGGCGCTTCTTGAATCGAGCAATCGACGGCCTAGGTGACTTGAACCGGAAGCGGCACAGCGAGGCCACCGTGCTCATCCCTGACTCAGCTGACGCAACAAACCTCGGTCTGCCTCCCGAGAGTGTCGACCTAGCTGTGACATCACCCCCGTATCTCGATTCGGTTGACTACCCCTACAACATGATGCTTGAGTATTTCTGGATCGGCCCGCTTATCGGAGTGCCAGACCGGAAGAGCTTCAATGCACTTCGCCAGCGCCCGATCGGCGCGAAGAACCCCACGGAACGGATTGTACTCCCTCCTACACTTGACCGCCTCATCAAGCTCGATGTGATGCCCCCCACACGACGGATCGCAGCGGCGACGTACTTCTCGCTGATGGATCGACATTTCCATGAGATCGCGCGAACTCTCAAGCCTGGGGCGAGGTACGTCTTCGTCGTTGGTAATAGCCAGAGCCTCGTCGACGTTCTTCCTCTCCACGATGCGTTTGTTCAACTTGCTGCGTCTGCTGGGCTTAAACTTGAGCGCGCCTTCGGTTACCGCATCCGACGTCATTACATGAAATTCCCTCGTAACGGCAGGGGAGGCATCATCCTGATTGACTGGGTGCTGGTGTTTCGCAAGCAGCGCTCCTCCAAAAAAGTCGATTCCCTCCCGCTGCGGTGGGTGACGCTCCCACCGGATGCCGTGGCTCATTAGCGATGCCTGCATGGAGGGTCGATAGTTATAGCTATCCCAACCCATTGACACCGAGCCCGCACCATCAAGCAAAGGCTAAGCACTCGTGGGAATGGTTCGAATCGTTCGTGGCGGAACCCGACTATGGGGCCCTGAAGACATACTGGGAGGGTCACCCCTCCGATCCACGTAATGCACATACCGTAGAAAGCCGGAAGTCAGCGTTCGAACAGTTCGGACTCTTGTACGTCTTACACGGATCAGACGACGTAGTAATCAGCCCTGGGGGACATCAGCTCATAGCGGCCGCTGGCGCGGGCGACGAACGCGAGTTTGCGTGGGTTGGCCTCAATCTAATTCTCCGCTATCCATTGCGAGGAAAAGCAGGCCGGACTCCGAGATCTCCTGACTATGAGGGCTCCGATCTATTGTTGTACTGGTTCCTCCACGCCGCAATGACCGACCTTGATGGTCTGTGGCAACAGGAACTGCTGCGTGTCGTTGCCCACGCATTCACGAGAACCGATGCTCGACTAGCCGTTGATCGTGTTCGTCGAGTGCGCGATGGAACGGCTGACATAAATGAATGGCCGGATCCATCAGGCGGCAAAACCGGCGGTGTGTACAACGCACTGAACCAGCTCATGGTCGCGGGAAGTCTCAATCACATGCTCTTTACCTCTTCGCCACTGGATAGTCAGCACTTTCCGGGCAGGAAGGAAAACTGGTGGCAGGTGCGAGATGAGTATCGAGACATCATTGAGCTGGCGGTGGCAGGTCAGGATCACCCGTTGCCTACTGGGTGTGCACGCCAAGCGGCCCTGGTGGATCGGATGCCCGCTGCCCCCGATTACTCACAAGAGCGGGAATATTTCGACTACGTGGGGGCGCCCGTAATCCCACTCGCGGAGGCACAGGCGCAGGTCGAAGCCGCAGCGGCACCGGCCGTCGAGTACGGTGGCGAGGTTGTATTCCTTCTCTCGGAGGGACAACACTTCATCCGGATCGATGACCAACACATCGTCGGACCCGTCCACTCTCTGTGCGTACTCGCCGAGGAGCGACGAGTCATCGTAAGCGATAATCTTGATCGAACGTACATGGTCGAACACAAAGAACTGGCGGGGAACCAAGTCACTGTCCGGCTCCGCCAGGCGCGGCCGATCATTGACCGCGATTATGTCGCCGGACTCTTTAGCGGAGGTGCTGGTGTCTGAAGCTTCTGCGCATGACCTGATCGAGAATCGCGCCATGTGGCCTGACGACTTTCACGACTGCATACCGCGAATCAGAGAGGTCGCTAACCTGGACCTCGACGTGCCAGCGGACCTACGGGACGGCATAACAAAGGCCGCCCCAAGTTTGTTGGTGGATCCTGCACTCCTCGACCAATGCGCTGCAGCACTGATCGCTGGCAACATCGTACTGCAAGGACCTCCGGGGACTGGGAAGAGCACGCTCGCTCGCGCTCTTGCCGAAGCCTTCAACGTCGACCTCCTGTCCGTTACGGCTCACGATGACTGGTCAACTTTCGATGTCATCGGTCGCCAGGAGCTCCGTGTCGACGAGCACAACAACGAGGAGATCGTCCCAATCAACGGCCACTTCACGGAGGCCGTCATCAGATGTGCAGGATCTATCCCGAGCCATGTCGATGACCCCAGCAAGCGGCAAGCTACGTGGTTGCTCATTGACGAACTCAACCGCGCTCATCCCGACAAAGCGTTTGGCGAACTCTTTTCTGTGTTGGGAGCAGACGAGCCGATCGATATCAGGCTCGGTTATCAAAAGAAGGGCAACGACGTGCTCGTTGTTCCGCGCCGTTTTCGAATCATCGCCACCGTAAACTCTATCGACAAGCAGTTCGTAAACGCACTCTCGCAAGGGTTACGCCGGCGGTTCACATTCCTAACCTACGACATCCCGCCTCGTCGCGGTGCTGACGAACAATGGGGGAGCAATTCATCAATCACGACAAGAGAATTCACGGTGGTTGGGGCGAGTGGAACTGAACGTGCAGCGCGGCGGACAGGGCGTGACCGAACCGATCTAAAGGCCTACATCGACGCCCCGCAGGTCAAGGCACTACTTGAGCAGCTTTTTGAGGTTGTCGACCGTGTCCGCTACGCAACAAGTGGCTCGGATGACCCCTTCATTCCTATCGGAACCGCTCCTCTCATCGATACAGTCGAACTATTTCTGATCCGGTCAAGCCAAGAGGATCTCGACCTGTCGAAGGCCGGGCTCGTGCTCGACTGGGCAACTTCCGTAAAGCTCGCCCCGTTGTTCGACGCTGGAAGTGTCAATAGGGACAAGCTTGCCCACCTCGCCCAGTCACTCACCACACCATTTGACGTGTTGACTCGCCGAGCAATACTCGAGATCGAGTCCGATGGCCTTTTCTACGTGCAGTAGCACGACACCGTGGGCACCCCACCCGTAGGGATCCAGGCCCTCCTATTCCGGGAGACACTTGGGCTTCTCGCTTCGTACAGCTGGCAGTCCACGGTGGTCCTTGAACCAACCGAATTTGGGCGTTCAGAGGTCGATCTGTCGCTCCCGGAGTTCGTTCGAGAATTCCGGCTACGGCACGCGATTGCCACAGCGGGGCAACTGCAGCCCATCGTTGCCGAGATCGAGTCTGCCCCGTCACACATATCGGGAATCGAGAGGGCCGAAAGCCGGGGTGTGATTCGCGGACGACTCGACACGCCTCGGTATATCGCCCGCCGAACAACGCTGCGTTCTCTGCCCAGGCGGTACCCAATCGTCCGCACCACGTCGTCGTGCGAGACGCCTGAAAATGTGCTCACCAGGGTTGCTCTAGGAAACGTTCGCGCAGCCATGCGCGACAATCCGTTCCCCCTCCGCAGCGCCGAGGGACACGCCGCCAGTACGCAGCTTCGGTGGGCCTCAGACCGGCTTCGACACCGGCCGTGGGACGAGGTTCCACCCCACGGACTCCCCGAACGCCTCTACAACGAGGCCGAAGCCCGCATCCGCCGTCGTCAGACGGGTAATGACCCTGCATACCGTCGTCTATTGGATTGGCATGACCAGTGGACGTTGGACCTTGCACGTCTGGGGGGCGACGCTCAAGACGCCGTCATCGCCGGCCTCCTCGCGTTTCCGGGCGGCGATGCATTCTGGGACAAAGTCTTCGAGGTCTGGTGCTTGCTGTTCGTCGCGTCCACCTTGGACAGCCTCGGTTGGCATCGCACCGAAGGCCCCGCTGCCCTCCACCAGAGGACTGGCGTCATATACAGCTACACATCGCCAGATGGGCACGACCTCAAGGTGCGCTTCCAGCGGAAGGACCCGCTTCCAGAAGGTCGATGGAGGTATCGAGATGGAGGTTCACTTCGCGGCGTTCCAGACGTGACGATTGGTGCCGACAGAACCAACCCCTTCCCGCTGCTCATCGACGCCAAGAACCGCTACATCTCATCTGACGGAATCGCACGCTCCGAAGAAACATACAAAATGCTTGGTTACGCGGAAAACTTCTTGCCAGTCACAGCGGGATCGGCGTTCAAGGGCGTCTTGATCTTCCCTTCCAACAGGAGTGCAAGTCGCGTCATCAACGGGCCAGACGACGGAAGACTTGACCTGATCACGGTTGATCTTGCCCACGACCGCACCGACGCCATCAGCGCACTGAGTGAAGCCGTCCAGGACTGGGCACGAGTGCTCTGATCGCCCCTGAAGGACCGACCCGGCTTCGCAAAAGTAACTGTGGTTTCGTGGCCTCATGTGGCGGTCGAACGTCAATTGAATGCGCCACCGACCTGCAGAAACCGTAATGCCAACGGTGTTAGACGGCCTGGCGGGTGGGGATGACGGCATCGTCGTCGTCTTGGAGGACGACGACTTCGGCGGCTGCTTGTCTCGGTGTGTTCAGCGCGTTGTATAGATCGACCGTGACGGGGGCGAGGTCGACGACAGGATCGCCGTCGATTGCGAGAAGAGCGTTGAGCTCCTGCCAGACCCTCTGTCGGATAGGTTTGTCGGCCGCTGCCCGGAGAAGGATGCGCCAGAGGTTTTGGTCGTAGCGGTTGGCGAGATGTCCTTGCCGGGCGGCCCAGCTGGCGAGTTGCGGCTCACCGATGGACAGGGCGTGTTCTCCGAGGGTGGCCGCAGCGTCGCTGATGTCGGCGACGATGACGTAGGAGATGCCGGTAGCCGATGTCCACGGTTCGGGGTTGTGACCGAAGGGGGTGCCCCGCACGAGCGACAGTGCTGTTCGGAGCCCTGCGGGCTCCCCGCTGGTTGTGAGAGACCGGAACATGGTCCAGTCGGTACGGACGCTCTCCGCGAAAGTGAGTCTCTGGGTGGTGCGGTCGTAGGTGAAGAGGTCGGGGTCGCCGGTGACCGCTTCGAGCGAACGGCGGGTGAGAAGGACGAGGTTGCGGACGTAACTGTCGCTCAGGGCCTTGTCGGGGGAGATGTCGGTGAGCCATTCGCCTCGAGTGGTGATCCCGCCGTGCGCGGCGAGGTACACGAGGAGCTCAACAACCCGCCGCGCTTTCGTCCCGGCGGTCACAGAGACGGCGTCCAGCAGGTCCCGGGGTCCGCTGTCTCCGACGGCGATGGTGGGTTCTCCGAGGAAGCCCAAGACGATCGGGCCGTCGGATGGGGCGTCGAGCGGTGTGGCGGCCACGTCGAACCGCCTGTAGGGATCGTCGTCGGGCTGACTGTCGGCGGGGGCTTCGGCGAGGTCGAGGAGGCCTCCGACATCGGTGAGCGTCTTGTCGGTGACGTGCGTCGGTTCGACCGCGTCGAGGTGGTAGTCGGCAAGGGTCGGGTTGGCCGGGTCGATGATCAACCCGACACCGGCCGGTGCAACGGGGCCGGCGGTGACGAACCGGAGAGCCGTGCTACCGACAACCAGGTCGGCGAGCGGTCCTGAGACCGCGGCCGCGTCGACCAGGACGACCGTCTTCTCCTCTGGGCGGAGCTGCGCGAGAGCGGTGTCGAGGTCGTCGGTGACGATGCCGTTGTCGAGCCGGTCGATGACGCCGCGTCCGACGTCGACGGCGACAAC
>Ga0181524_10003348_pt1 | contig 15627 bp, 15 predicted proteins | sample PEATcosm2014_Bin_34_FD_119761 | JGI IMG/M metagenome (GOLD analysis project Ga0181524, IMG submission 119761) | Peatland microbial communities from MTU Mesocosm Facility, Houghton, MI, USA - PEATcosm2014_Bin05_60_metaG | ecosystem: Environmental > Terrestrial > Soil > Wetlands > Peat | place...
GCCGAGATCGGCGTTATATTGGAAGACCGGCCCGGAGGCACGGAGTGGACGGTGTCGTGACCACCCGCATTCTCGGCATCGATCCCGGCCTGAACATCACCGGCTACGGCGTGCTGGAGATCGGCGGCGGGCCGCCGCGGCTGTGCGAGGCGGGGGTCGTGCGGGGCCGCAGCCGCGGGTCGATCGCCGGGCGGCTGCTGGAGGTTTATCAAGGAGTGGCCGACGTGATCGCCGCTTTCCAGCCCGCGGCCGTGGCCCTGGAACAGCTTTACTCGCATTACCGGCACCCGCGGACCGCGATCCTCATGGGGCACGCGCGGGGCGTGATCTGCCTGGCCGCCGCCCAGGCCGGCGTCCCGGTGATGCACTACTCGGCCACGCAGGTCAAGCGTATCCTGACGGGCGCGGGCCGGGCCGACAAGGCCCAGGTCCAGCGGGCCATCCAGCGGGAACTCGCGCTCGCCGCGCTCCCCGAGCCCCCCGACGTGGCCGATGCCCTGGCGGTGGCCCTGTGCCATTACTACCTGAAGGACAAGCCGCGGAGACGCAAATGATCACCAAAATCACCGGCCGCCTGGTCGAGCTGGGCGACGACCGCCTGACCTTGGGCATCGCCGCAATGGAGTACGAGGTGCTCGTGCCCGAGTTCACCCGCCGCCACTTGCAGCACCTGCTGGGCAGCGAGGTGAGCCTGTTCACCATCGAGTATCTCGAAGGCAACCCGATGCAGGGCCGCATGACGCCGCGGCTGATCGGCTTCTTGAGCGAGGTGGAGCGGGAGTTCTTCGAGCTGTTCTGCTCGGTCGACGGCGTGGGGGCGCGGAAGGCCCTGCGGGCGATGACCCGGCCGGTCAAGGACGTGGCCACGGCCATCGAGGAGCAGGACACCAAGCTGCTTTCCTCGCTGCCGGGGATCGGGCCGGCGATGTCCGAGCGGATCATTGCCAAGCTGCGGCGGAAGGTGCCCAAGTTCGCCCTGATGGTGGCCCAGCGGGAGGCGGTCGGCTCCGAAGTCCCCGCGGACGTGGTCTCCGAGACGTTCGAGGTCCTGCGGAAGCTGGGGCACTCGGAGAGCGACGCCCGCCGGCTCCTGGACACCGCCCTGGCGGCCAAGAAGAAGTACGCCGACGTCCAGGACCTGCTCCAGGCGATCTACCAGCAGAGCCACTAGCCATGCCCCGCGAACCGATCCTGCAGCCGCAGACCCAGTACGTGGACGAGGACCGCGACCTGCGGCCGCAGCGGATGCGGGACATGGTCGGCCAGCGCGAGGTCTACGCCCGCCTGGAAATCGCGGTGGATGCGGCCTCCAAGCGGGGCGAGCCGCTGGGACACATCCTCTTCGACGGCCCTCCCGGACTGGGCAAGACCACCTTCGCCACCTGCATCCCCCACGACCTGGGCGTGGCCTTCCAACTGGCCAGCGGCGCCGCCCTCGCCGCCCCCAAGGACCTCATCCCTTACCTGACCAATGCCGAGGAGCGGTCGGTGCTCTTTATCGACGAGATCCACCGCCTGCCCAAGGCGGTCGAGGAGTTCCTCTATCCGGCGATGGAGGATTTCCGCGTCGACGTGACGCTGGGCGAAGGGGTCAACGCCCGCACGATCAACATGCACCTCAAGCCCTTCACGCTCATCGGGGCCACGACCCGCACGGGCCTCCTCTCGGCGCCCTTGCGGGACCGCTTCCAGATGCGGGAGCACTTGGAGTTCTACACGGTGGACGAACTGGCCGAGATCGTCCGCCGCAACGCGGGGAAGCTGCGGGTCCAGATCGTCCCCGAGGCGGCCGCGGAGATCGCCGTCCGCAGCCGTGGCACCCCCCGCCTGGCGAATAACCGCCTCCGCTGGGTCCGCGATTACGCCCAGAGCCGGGCCGACGGCCGGATCACGCTCGGCGTCGCCCGCGATGCCCTGAAAATGCAAGCCATCGATGTCCTGGGACTGGACCAGCAGGACCGGAAGTACCTGGAGACGATTGCCCGGGTGTTCGGCGGGGGGCCGGTGGGGGTCGAGGCCGTGGCCCACACGATGAATCTGGCCCCCGATACGCTGATTGACGAGGTGGAACCGTTCCTCCTGCGGAGCGAGCTGGTGGTGCGGACGCCCCGGGGCCGGCGGTTGACCCCGGCCGCCTTCGAGCACTTGGGGCTCAGCCCCGTGCCCGAAGGAGGCGAGCCGCCCCAGCGGCAGCTATTCTGAACGCCCCTTGCGGCGTTGGGCGCGGTTCCGGCCGAAGCGGCAGCCGGACGAGCTTTCTGAACATAGTACCTCTTCGGGGGGATTGTCGGGCTTGCGTGATCTGCTAAAATTACTGATTGGAGGAGCTTGTCAGGGCAAGGCAATCTACGCCCGGCGAAGGAGCGTCTTATGGTGGAAACTCAGTCCGGCTGCGAGTTGGACGTCGAGCGCGGTCCCGATTGGCTGCTGGTCCGCGTGCGGGGTCTGGATGCGGCCAACCCGGCGTCGCTGGCGGAGGAAGTGTGGGACTTGGCCCAGAATCACTTCATCTACCGGATCGTTTTGGAGTTGGACCAGGTCGCCCTGCTGGACAGCCACTTGGTCGGCCAGTTGCTGCGGCTCTATAAGCAACTGCAGGAGCGCGATGGTCTGTTGCGGCTGTGCGGGCTGTCGCCGCACAACCGGCGCGTATTGCAGGGCTGCGCGTTGCAAGACCGCTTCCCGACGTACGAGACCAGGCAGGAGGCCGTCTTGGGCGGCTGCGACCCCCGGCTGCCGCGGTGACGCGGCCCATACTGCCGGCGGCCGATCCTGATAAAAGCCCGAAGCGCGAGCGAGGGGCAGACTCGGGTGCCTCGCTTGCGCTTCGGGCTTCTGTTGAAGGTGGCACTTCCACCCGCGAGCAGTATAATCAGGACCAGCAGACTTCCAATTCGTTGGCGATCTCGTGGATCCCCGCCACGTGCCGCAGCGACTCTTGGGCCATCTGCTTCTGGTAATAAGTGCCCACGGTTCCTCGCAAAGTCACGCGGCCCTGGCTCGTCTCGAAACGGAGTGTCCGGGGGGGGAGGTAAGGATTCCGTTCCAGCGCGCTCAGGACGCGATCCTCCAAAGGGGGCATGTCGATCATTGTCGTTGCAAGAGGCAAGATGTTGGGGGGGATTTCTGGCCGGTGGTCGTCCGGCACCATGGACGGCGCGGGCTGCCGCCGACTTATATACCTTGAAAATCGGAAACTGGGGTAGCTATGATAAGGCATTGGCCGTAGAAACCATGGGAAGTCTGCGTAATTATTTCATGTTGCAACGACTTTTCCGACCGTAAGATGGGCTAAACAGACATGAGCAAGACCGTCACCATCCAGGGGCAGCAGAAATGGGAATGCTGCTACGAGACCCGCAAAACCGAAACCACCTTGTTGGTCGAGATCAACCGGCTCGGCCAAGACGGCTGGGAGTTGGTGTCGGTGTTGTATTACAAGGACCTCAAAGGGGGCATGACCTGGATGGCGTTCTTCAAGCGGCCGGCCACGGGCCAAGCCCCTCCCGCCCCCGGCCCGGACCAGGCCGCGGTAGTCCAGCCGTCTCGGCGGCCCGAGGGGCCTGCGGCCGATGGCGGGGGCTTCGACCTGACCGACGAGGAGTTCAAGCTGGCGGAGTAGAGGGATTGGGGATTGGGGATTGGGGATTAGTTTGACGGTCTGCAATACGGGAGCCACGGATGGAACACGGATGAAACGCGGCTAAGAGGGCAGGTTCGCGCCCCATGTGGCCCGTGCGCCGCGCGGCCGCCGCCGCGAGCTTCGACCTGGGCCACGACGATTTCAAACTGGCGGAGTAGCCGGCCGGCGCCTTTGGGATAATCAGATGGACACCTGCCCATGTTGCTATCCCGAAACGAACGATGACCCGGCGTTTATGGCGTGCGTGGACCGGATTCTCAGGGGGATTGTGACGCGAAGCCGCCCGGAAGACGTCTTCGTAATTCGCATCGACAACTGGTTCGACCACAAATGGCTGACGTTTTCGGGAAAGGGAATCGTCTTCTTTGATTTCGGTGGCCTTGCCTCCCGGGACGACGTGGCCCTTGACGAGTTCCACATGGAGCAGGCCACCTTCCCGCCCTTCAATTTCAAGCGAGTGCGGTCGCAAGTCTACTTCTGTCGGACGGCGAAGGGGTACTACGAAGAGCAACCGCCCGCACACCTGATTCACCGTGCCGAGAAAGGCCACGGCGCACGGAATCTGACTCGCCGGGTCGCCGAGTTTGCAAGGTCGGCAGTGTTTCTATGGTTCACCTCCGAAACTGCCGAAAACGGTCGCGGGAGCGTTATGGTGTACGCGGTGTGCGAAGGGAACGTCCTGGCGTGGTTCGCATCATTTCAGCGCGGCCAAGAGTGGCAGCTCTTACGGGTCAAGGGAGCGAGCAGGGATGAGGTGACAGGATTGTTACAGCCGTGCCAGGACCAACACTGACTGGTACTCCCCAATCCCCAATCCCTAATCCCCAATCCCTAATCCCTAATCCCCAATCCCTAATCCATCCCCAATCCCCTCTCCTGCCCGGCATATCTCCTGCCATGCCTGCTCGACGTGGCGGCGCTCGGTGGTGGTCTGGCCGATGGAGAAGCGGAGCGTCAGCTTGCCGTCCAGCCGGGTGTGGCTGATCAGGAGCCGGCCGGAGGCGTTCACCGCGTCGAGGATCTGCTGGTTGGCCGCGTCGCCGGCCCGGTGGCGGAAACACACCAGCGCCAACGTCACCGGCGCGGCCAGCTCGAACCGCGGATCGTCCTGGACCCAGCCGGCCAGCTCGCGGGCCAGCGCGACGTGCCGGCGGACCCGCTCGCGGAGGCCCTCGACCCCGAAGGACCGCAGCACGAACCACAGCTTCAAGGCCCGGAACCGCCGGCCCAGCGGGATCTGCCAATCGCGGTAGTCGATCACCGCGCCCGACTCGCTCGCGCGGTTGCGGAGGTACTCCGGGAGGATCGAGAGCGTGCGGATCAGTTGCCCCCGGTCGGCCACGTAGAAGCAGTCGCAATCGAAGTTGGTGAACATCCACTTGTGCGGATTGAAGCAGTAGCTGTCGGCCAGATCCAGGCCGTCGTGGAGGAAGCGGAACTCGGGGCACACCGCGGCGGTGCCGGCCAGGGCCGCATCGACGTGCAGCCAAAGCCCCTCGCGGCGGGCGATCAGGCCGATCTCGGGCACCGGGTCGATGGCCGTCGCCGAGGTCGTACCCACGGTCGCACAGACGAATGCGGGGCAGCGGCCGGCCGCGCGGTCGGCGGCGATGGCCTCGGCCAGGCGGTCGGGGCGCATGGCGTAGCGGGCATCCACCTCGATGCGGCGGAGGTTGCGGCTGCCCAGCCCGGCGATCTTGACCCCCTTTTCGATGGACGAGTGGGTTTCGGGCGAGGCGTAGGCCACCAGCCGGCCGTCCGTGCCGTCGAGGTTGGCCCGTCCGCCGCTGGCCCGCTCGCGGGCCGCCAGGATCGCACACAGCGTGGCCGACGAGGCGCTGTCTTGGATCACCCCGCCGCCGGTCGAGGTCGAGCGGAAGGCCGGCGGCAGCCCCAACAGGTCCACGAGCCAATCCAGCACGTGCGTTTCCAGCTCGGTCGAGGCGGGGCTGGTGCTCCAGAGCATGCCCTGCACCCCCAGGCCCGCCGAGAGCAGCTCGCCCAGGATCGACGGCCCCGAGTGGTTCGCCGGGAAATAACCGAAGAAGTTGGGCGACTGCCAGTGGGTGATGCCGGGCAGGAGGATCTCGTCAACGTCGCGGAGCATGGCCTCGAAGGGCTCGCCGTGGGCCGGGGGAGCGGCCGGCAGCCGGGCGCGGATCTCGCCCGGCTGGACCCGCGACATCACGGGATACTGTTCCACGTCCCGCAGGTAGTCGGCAATCCAGTCGATCAGGCGGTGGCCCGAGCGGCGGAATTCGTCGGGAGTCATGCCCGTGAGTGTACGCCGCTGCCGGCCGATTGCCAACGGGGCGCCGGGCTGGGCAGCGCCGCGCTATCAGTACTCTCAGCGGTCCCAATCATCGGTGCGGAAGGGGGAGGCGGGCAGGCCGGCCTGGTTCACCAGATTGCAGTCGGGGTTGTTGGCCCAGGCGTAGCGAACCGCCGCCGGCGAGCGGACCTCGGGGCTGGAGACGACGACCGTCTTGCCGGCGATCCGGGCCTCGGCCCAGACGAACTTCTTGTCCGCGCCGGCGATGGCGAAGCCCTTGAGCTTGCCGCCGCCGACCACCGCTTCGCGGCGGTGCCCGACAGCCAGGCCGCCGCCGACGTAGTCGAACTCCACGACGATCTTGTCTCCCTCGACCCGCGCGGCTTTCAGCAGCGGGCCGCAGGCCACGCAGTCCTTGCCGTAGGTCTTGGCCAGCGCCCACTGGGCCAGCCGATTGCCCACCGCCTGCTTGTTGCGGGGGTGGATATTATCCGCCTCGCCGACGTCGATGGTGACGGCCATGCCCGTGTTCGGGATTTCCGCAAGGGCTTTCAAGAACTGCTCGCGGGTGAGCGGCCAGCCGCCCACGGGCTCGGAGGGCTCCTTCTGCGGGCCCCTGAAGTTGGGCAGTTGCACGGAGATGAAGGGGAAGTCGCCTTCCTTCCAGTCCGCCCGCCAGTTGCCGATCATCGCCTTGAGCTGGATGCCGTAGATTTTCGAGCCGGCGTTGGATTCGCCCTGGTACCAGATCGCGCCGCGGATGGCGTAGGGCACCAGGGGGGCGATCATGCCGTTGTACAATGTGCCGGGGCTGCCTGCCCGGAACTGCGGGTCCTGCGGCGGCTGCGGCTTGCCGACCTTGAAGGGCTTCTGCTCGGCCTTCGCCTTGGCCGCGGCATGCTCCCACTCGGCCAGCCGCTTCGGGTAATCGGCCTGGGCTTTGCCGGAGACGTAATTGGCCGTGTCGCGCTGGAGGCCCTCGGCCAGGGGTTTCAGCTCGGGCACGGCCTCGTGGACGGCGAGGCTGGTCCAGGTCTGGATCGGCGTGCCGCCCCAGGAGGAATGGACGAGGCCGATCGGCACGCCCAGTTGTTGCTGCAGCTCGCGGCCGAAGAAATAGGCGGCGGCGGAGAAGCCCCCCACGGTTTTCGGGCTGCACACCTGCCACTGGCCCTTGCAGTTGGCCTGCGGCTGCTTGGCGGGGACCCGGGCGACGGTGAACATGCGGAGCTTGGGGTAATCGGCCGCGGCGATCTCGGCATCCTTATTCATCACGCCGCCGACGTTCATTTCCATGTTCGACTGGCCCGAGCAGAGCCACACTTCGCCCACCAGCACGTCGGTCAGGCGGACCGAGTCCACTTTGCTCCGGACCACCACAAGCTCATACGGCCCGCCGGCCGGCAGCTTGTCAAGCGTGACCGACCACTTGCCGGCGGCGTCGGCGGTGGCGGTCTTTGACTGCTCGCCCAGGGTCACTTCGACGGTTGCCCCCGGGTCGGCCCAGCCCCAGACCGGCACGGGCATTTCACGTTGGATGACCATGTGGTCGCCGAACACGGCCGACAGCTTCACCTCCGCCGCCGCGACCGCAACCAGGCAACCCAAAACGAACACCGCCCCCACAACCTTGGACATCGCTCGTGTACGCATTGTTGTGACTCCTTTTGAACGGTGGAACACAAGGCCGCAACGTGCCGCGATTCTACGGCACGCCACGGCGGGGTGCAACAGGCCGTAATGTAGGCGGCACCGGGCACCATGCACAGCATGGTCGGTGCGCCGGATTCCGCACACGGCGTGTGCGGACTACATAGCCAGGTGGTTGACATTCGCCGGCCGCCGGTTAAGCTCATGGGGGCAAGGGGCCAGTCTCGATCGGCGCGCTCTTGAAGGGAGGATGGTCATGCAATCCGCACACGTGTCCCGGCGGCGGTGGGTCGGCATTCTGTTGGCGCTCTGGGCGACACTGGGGTCGCTTCCCTGGGCGGCGAGGGCGCAAGCGGCCGCCCGCCCGGGTGCCTCGGCCCAGCGCGCGGCATTTGCGTCGCCTTCCCCCGCCGGGTGGACCAACGTCACCGGCAACCTGGGCGGTGCGACTTGGGGCTACGCCGGCGTCACGCTCCTGGCAAGCGTGCCCGAAAGCCCCGCCGTGATCGCCGGCGTGAGCGAGCGCGGCCTGTGGATCAACATGGGCGGCGCGACCTCCTGGAGGAAACTGGGCGCCCTCGACAGGGAGCCCATCACCAATCGCCCCCACCGCATCCTCTTCGATCCCGGAGACCGGGAGACCTTCTGGGTGAGCGGCTGTTACGGTCCGGGCATCTTCAAGACGATCGACAGCGGCAGGTCGTTCGACAGGCTGGGCCGGCTGGAGCACGTGGACGGCATCGCGGTGGACTTCAGCGATTCGCGGCGGCAGACGATGCTGGTGGGGTTGCACGAGCAGGTCCGCAGCCTGCACCTGTCGCGCGACGGCGGCCGGACGTGGCGGAAGATCGGCGACCGGCTCCCGGCCAACAGCAATTTCACGTCCGATCCCGTCATCCTGGACACCAGGACGTTCCTCATCAACACGGCCGGCTGGAAGCAAGGCGCCACGTGGGGAATCTACCGCTCGGAGGACGGCGGGGACACCTGGACGCAGGTCTCGAAGGCCGGCGCCACCGGCACGCCGCTGGTGGCCTCCAATGGAGCGATCTACTGGCAGGCGCTGTGGAGCGCGGGACTGACCCGCAGCACGGACCGGGGGACGACCTGGACTGCTCCCGGCGGGCCCGTGAAGACCAATCCCATCGAGCTGCCCGACCGTCGCCTGGCGGGCCTGGCCGGCGTGCAGATACTGCTGAGCTCGGACGGCGCCGCGACGTGGACGAGATTCGGGCCGCCGATTCCCTTCGATCCCAGCGGCATCGTCTTCAGCGCCCGGGGCAAGTGCTTCTACGCCTGGCGCATGTCGAACGAGAAGGACCCCAAGGCCGTCGCCCGCCTGGACGTCCAGTAGGATACGCACCCATGACGCCTGATGAGCAAACGCAGGAAACGGAAGAAACGCCGGCAGTGCCGGTCCGCGCCCAGCCGCGCTGGCAACCGCTGGGGCCGATCGGGCGGCGAATCCTGGGCGCGCTGGCCGAGAAGGCCAAGACCACGCCCGACGGCTACCCCATGTCGGTCAACGCCATCGTCAACGCCTGCAACCAGAAGAGCAATCGCTTCCCGCTGATGCAGCTTGCGGCCGATGCCGTCGAGGAGGCGCTGGAGGGGCTCCGCGGCCTCGGCGCGGTGGGGCTGATCGAAGGCTACGGTCGCGTCGCCAAGTATCGCCATTACTTGTACGAGTGGCTGGGCGTCGACAAGGTCGAGCTGGCCGTGATGACCGAGCTCTTGCTCCGCGGCGCCCAGACCGAGGGCGAATTGCGCGGCCGGGCGTCCCGCATGGAGCCGCTGGCCGACCTGCCCGCGCTCCGCGCCGTCCTCCAGTCGCTGGAGTCGAAAGGGCTGGTGGTCGCGCTGACGCCCGCGGGGCGCGGGCGGGTCGTCAGCCATGCCCTGTACCCGCCGCGGGAGATGGAGGGCCTGTGTGCCCAGTACCGCCAGTCGTCCTTGGGCGGCGAGCCGGCCGGGGCGGCGCCGAGGCCGGAGGCCCCCGCGACCCGGCAGCCGGCTTCAATCAAGGATGAAGGGTCGCCCGCGCCCGGGAAACCCTCTCCCGCGGCTTCGACCATGCCGGCTGGCCAGTGGGATCTCCCCACCGCGATCCGCCGCGACATCGAAGCGCTCCGCGCCGCGCTTGCCCAGTTGCAAAGCGACGTCCACGACCTGGCCGCCCGCCAGCAGGAGATCGACCAAGAGGTCCGCGGCCTGAAGGACTCGCTGGGAGGATGAGCTATCCGGCCGCGTGGATTACGGTGGCGGCCAGTCCGGCCAGGGCCCCGCCGAGCACGAGCCAGGCCGAGCCGACGCGGAAGCGGACCAGGAGGATCAGACTGCCGAGGGCCAACACCGCGGTGGTCCAATCGCAGATGGCCTCGCGTCCGAGGCGGAAGCTGACCACGGCCATCAGGGCCAAGGCCGCCAGGTTGACGCCGTCAAGAAAGGCCCCGGCCGTGGCCGACCGCCGCAGCCACGGGAACACTGCGCCGCCCACCGCAATGAACAGGAACGAAGGCAGGAAGATGCCCACCGTGGCCAGCAGCGCCCCCGGCAACCCGCCCTTGAGATACCCGATGAACGTGGCGGTGGTGAACAGCGGGCCGGGCGTTACCTGCCCGACCGCCGTGGCGTCGAGGAGCTGCTGGGGCGTGAGCCAGTGCCAGTGGTGCACCAAGTCGCCTTCCAAGAACGCCACCAGCACGTAGCCGGTCCCGTAGAGCACCGCGCCGATCTTGACGAAGTAGAGAAACAGGGGGCCCAGTCCGAACGGCTGGACAGTCTGACCGGGACTTGCGGTCCACAGGATCGGGCCGAGGTGGATCAGGGCCAGCACGCCGCCGACCGCGAGCATCAGGACCGCCAGCGGGCGGCAGGAGCGGCCGCTGCGGGGCGCTTCCGGCGGCCGTTGGCCGCCGGCTATTTCCCCCGCCTCCCGCCTTCCGCCTTCCGCCAATAGCCCCATTGCCAAGCCGCCCCACAGCACGACCGAGAGCGGATCGAGGGCCAGCAGGCCGGCCAGCGTCGCTAACGCCGCCACGAGCACCGCCTGCCAGGTGGTGATCACGCGGCGGCCGAGGCCCCACAGGGCCTGGAGGATGACGGCGATCACCACCGGCTTGACGCCGTAGAGCGGCCCGGCCACCTGCGGCAGTGCCTGGAAGCGGGCGTAGGCCCAGGCCAGCGCGGTGACGATGGCCATGGCGGGGAAAATGAAGCACGCGCCGCCCAGGACGAGGCCCTTCCACCCCGCCCGGCGGTAGCCGGCGTAGATGGCCATTTCGGTGGAGTTCGGGCCGGGGATGAGGTTGACCGCCCCGAGCATGTCGAGGAATTCCGCGTGGCTGAGCCAGCGGCGGCGGCGGACGAACTCGTCCTCCATCATGGCGACGTGGGCGGCCGGTCCGCCAAACGCCGTCGTACCCAGCCGCAGGAAGGCCCAGGCCACCTCCCAGGTGGACGATTTCGACCCGTTGGCCTGCGGCGGGGTTGGGGGTTCCATGGGCGGGAGTATAGCACGGGGAGGCTTGGCGGTCGAACGATCTGCCCGTTGCCCAGTCCGGCGGCGTTGGCTATAATCCCGGATTCTCAACTCGTTTCTGTTGCGGAAAAGTAGGGTGGGTCGACGGGCACCGTCGGGTACCGGGCGCAGCCTGGTCGGCACGGTCGGCGAGCCCCACCATTTTTCGGGCGAGTTCCTGTGGTGGGGCTCGCTCCGCTCGACCCACCCTACACCCGGCAGGCGGCCGGATGCGGTAACAAGGTGCCCCCCGCGCAAGAGGGGGCGAGGTCCATTGTCCAAGGAGAACGTACTGTGGCCATTCGTGTTGGTATCAACGGATTCGGGCGGATCGGGCGGTTGGTCTTCCGGCGGCTCATGGAGAAGTCGGGGGCCTTCGACGTGGTGGGCATCAACGACATCACGGACACCAAGACCCTGGCGTACCTGCTGAAGTACGACAGCGTCCACCGCCGGTTCCAGGGCGAGGTCTCCGCCGAGCCGGAGAGCATTGTGGTCAACGGCAAGAAGATCAAGGCCATGGCGATCAAGGACCCGGCCACGCTCCCCTGGGGCACGCTGGGCGCGGACATAGTGGTCGAGAGCACCGGCATCTTCACGTCCCGCGGCGGCCCGGACAAGGCCGGCTACGCCACCCACCTGGCCGCCGGCGCGAAGAAGGTGGTCCTCAGCGCCCCGGCCAAGGACGAGCCCGATCTGACCTGCGTGCTGGGCGTGAACGACGACCGGCTCACCCCGGCGATGAAGTGCATCTCCAACGCAAGCTGCACCACCAACTGCCTGGCGCCCGTGGCCAAGGTGCTCCAGGAGAAGTTCGGCATCGTCAAGGGCCTGATGACGACCATCCACGCCTACACGAACGACCAGCGGGTGCTGGACCTGCCGCACAAGGACCTGTATCGCTGCCGGGCGGCCGCGCTGAACATCATCCCCACCAGCACCGGAGCCGCCAAGGCGGTCGGGCTGGTGATCCCGGCCCTGAAGGGCAAGATGACCGGCATCTCGATGCGCGTGCCGGTGCCGACCGGCAGCGTCGTGGACCTGGTGGTCGAGCTGGCCAAGCCGGCCACCAAGGAGGCGGTCAACGCCGCCATGAAGGAGGCCGCCGCCGGCCCCATGCGCGGCTTCCTCAAGTACACCGAGGACGCCATCGTCTCCAGCGACGTGATCGGCGACCCGGCCAGCTCGATCTTCGCCGCCGACCAGACCATGCTCATCGGCGACACCCTGCTGAAGGTCGTCAGTTGGTACGACAACGAGTGGGGTTATAGCTGCCGGACCGTCGATCTGATCGAGCGGATGAGCAAGATGTAGTCCGTCGCTTTCCGGGCTGGGCGTGGGGGATATAATGGATTAGGCGGGGTGCCCGCAGATTTCCGCCTCCATGCAGCTTCCCCAAATTACCGACTGGCTCCGCGAGACCGAGCAATCCCGGCTGGCCCAGCTCTGGCAACACGCCGACCTGGCCCGCCAGAGAGGCGTAGGCCAAGCCGTCCACCTGCGGGGGCTGGTCGAGTTGTCCAACCACTGTGTTCGGCTGTGCGCCTACTGCGGGCTGCGGGCCGAAAACCACAGGCTGCCGCGGTACCGGATGTCCCGCGACGAGGTGCTCGCTTGTGCCCGCCAAGCCGTGGCGCTGGGCTACGGGACGGTCGTCCTGCAATCGGGGGAAGACCCGGGCATCACGGCCGACTGGATGGCCGACCTGGTGCGGGAGATCAAGCGCCGGACCCCGCTGGCGGTGACCCTGAGCCTCGGCGAGCGCGACGAAGACGAATTGGCCTTGTGGCGGCAGGCCGGGGCGGATCGCTACCTCTTGCGATTCGAGACCTCCAACCGGGGCCTCTACGAGCGGATCCACCCGCCGCCGCCCGCCAACGGGCACCCGGGGCGGGTCTCGGACCGCATCGCCCTGTTGGGCACCCTGCGGCGGCTGGGCTACGAAGTGGGCAGCGGGGTGATGATCGGCATCCCGGGGCAGACCTACGGCGACCTGGCCCGGGATATCGACCTGTTCCGCACGCTGGACCTGGACATGATCGGGGTGGGGCCGTACCTGGCCCATCCACACACGCCGCTGGGGCACACGGGACGCGGGACAGGGGTCGGGGGACAGGGGGAACGGGGAATCGGCCTTAGGTCTTTGGTCTTAGGTCTTGGTTGTCAGACCGAAGGCCAAGAACCCAAGACCCAAGACCCAAGACCCAAGACCCAAGATCAGGTTCCCGCCACCGAGCTGATGACTTACAAGGTGATCGCGCTGGCGCGGCTGGCGTGTCCGCGGGCGAACATCCCCAGCACGACGGCCCTGGCGACGTTGAACCTCCGCCGGGGGCGGGAGTTGGGACTGTTGCGGGGCGCCAACGTGATCATGCCCAACCTCACCCCGCCGCAGTACCGCATCCACTACGAGATTTACCCGAACAAGGCGTGCCTCCGCGAGACGGCCGAGCAGTGCCGCGCTTGCTGCCGGGCCCGCATCGAAAGCCTTGGCCGCTCCGTGGGACGCGGCCGCGGCGACGCACCGCGATACACCTATGCTCTCGATCATTGACCGCACGCGGCTCAGCGCCAGCGGCTGCGACTTCATCGACCAGCCGCACCTCGAAGGACTGCTGGCGGAGAAGCCCCCGCCGGGCCGGCTCCGGGACGTGATCGCCAAGAGCATGGCCAAGGAGCCGCTGGAGGTCGAGGAGGCGGCCGTGCTCCTGGCCTCCGACGGCCCGGCCGACTGCGAACAGATCTTCGACGCCGCCCGGCAACTGAAGCGCGACGTGTACGGCAACCGCATCGTGCTGTTCGCGCCCTTGTACGTCGGCAGCCATTGCACGAACGACTGCATCTACTGTGCGTTCCGCCGCTCGAACTCGCGGGTGGTCCGCCGCACGCTCAGCCCGGAGGACCTCCGCGCGGAGGTGGCGGCCCTGTTGGCCCGCGGTCACAAGCGGCTGATCCTGGTCTTCGGCGAGCACCCGCGCTACGACGCCGCGTTCATGGCCGATTGCGTCCGCCAGGTCTACGCCGTCCGGGAGGCAAAGCCCTGTGTGCCGCGACCATGCGGCGCATGGTGCCCGGAAACAAGCAGTGCGACTCCGGCGGCCCCCGGCGGCATCCGCCGGGTCAACATCAACGCCGCCCCGCTGGACCATGCCGGCTATGCGGTGGTCAAGGCGGCCGGCATCGGCACCTACCAGATCTTCCAGGAGACCTACCACCACGCCACCTATGCCCGCGTCCACCCCACCGGCACCCGCAAGGGCGATTTCCTCTGGCGGCTGGACGGCGTGGCGCGGGCCATCGAGGCGGGCTGCGACGACGTGGGCATCGGGGCCCTGTTCGGGCTGGGCGACTGGCGGTTCGAAGTCCTCGGCCTGGTGGCCCACGCCTTGCACCTCCAGAAGCACTACCGCGTCGGGCCGCACACGATCAGCTTCCCCAGGCTGCAGCCGGCCAGCGGAGTGCGGCTGGAGGAAACCAGCCTGGTGGGCGACCACGAGTTCAAGCGGCTCGTGGCCATCCTGCGGCTTTCGGTGCCCTACACGGGATTGATCTGCACCGCCCGGGAAAGCCCCGCCCTCAGGCGCGAGGTGCTGGGACTGGGCGTCTCGCAGATCGACGCCGGCAGCCGCATCGAGTTGGGCGGCTACAGCGAGACCGGCCAGGCCCAAGTGATGGAGCGGGAACAGTTCCGCCTGGGCGACATCCGCCCGCTGGACGAAGTGATGCGCGAGTTGCTGGCCGACGGCTTCTTGCCCAGTTTTTGCACCGCCTGCTACCGGCTGGGCCGCACCGGCGAGCACTTCATGGAGTATGCCATCCCCGGCTTCATCCAGAACTTCTGCACGCCCAACGCGCTTTCCACCTTGATGGAATACCTGATGGACTACGGCACGGCGGAGACCTGCGCCGCCGGCATGAGAATCATCGAGCAGGAATTGGCCAAGCTGCCCGAGGGGCAGCGAAAACAGGACCTCGTCGAGCGGCTGCGGCGGATCCGCGAGACCGGGGCGAGGGACCTACACTTCTAAGTGAGAGGAGCAAAGACCAATCCCTCTCCCGCCGGAGGAGGGACTGAAAACGGTGCCCGGCATGACGGGTAGGGCCAATGGACAATCAATGCTGCGGCGGTTAGATTGCCGTAATGCCAGTTCGCGGGTCGCCGGCGTAGGCCGCCGGGATTCCGTTGATTGTTTCCCCCCACGGTGGAGGGCCATTCAGTGTACATAAGACGCGTTGTCCTTGAGAACGTGCGGGGGTTTGACCGCTTGGATTTCCGCTTTGATCGCCCCGACGGCGAGTATCGCGGGTGGACGGTGATTACGGGGGATAACGCTTCTGGTAAGACAACCCTGCTCAAGGCGATCGCGATCGCGCTCGTCGGGCCGGACTCGGCCCGATCACTTCAGCCGTCTTTCCAAGGGTGGGTTCGGAGCGGTTACGCGGAGGCGGTAATTGCGGTGGAAATCGTGCCTGGTGAGGTAGACCACTTCTCCCAGGGTCGTAGATACGAACGGCCGTTTATGTCGGAACTGTCCTTGAAAA
>Ga0181524_10003350_pt1 | contig 15620 bp, 15 predicted proteins | sample PEATcosm2014_Bin_34_FD_119761 | JGI IMG/M metagenome (GOLD analysis project Ga0181524, IMG submission 119761) | Peatland microbial communities from MTU Mesocosm Facility, Houghton, MI, USA - PEATcosm2014_Bin05_60_metaG | ecosystem: Environmental > Terrestrial > Soil > Wetlands > Peat | place...
CTTTTTGTCCGTGATGAGTATCTTGTTTCCTCCTATCTGATTGACCCCGCCGTAGAATCTGAGGTCCATCTAGACGCCTTAAGCATGAATATCGAATTAAGTCTTCCATGACGACGAGTTTCCGTGGGCCACAGGTCGCTCTATCGGTTTCAGTAGATGGAGGCGGGCGATCTGTTCGGCAGTTGTCCTCGCTTCCCGTCAGTCGCTGCCAACTCTCGGCGCCAAGAACTGGTCAATCCTTGCCCCTTGCTCGTTCAACTTGAACTCGAGCTTTACGGGCTTACCGGTCGAGTACTCGCAGACCACTGTGTCTGCAGCGCTTCCTATGGCCTTCGAAATGTCGAGAAGGTACTTCAAGCTGTATTTCCCTGTAGCATCTTGCTTCACGTCAAGCTCGAGAATCTCGGCGCTGTCCCTGCTGAGCTGAACCACTGCCCCGCCGACGTCGCTCTTTCCGGAGAAAGAGACCCCGTCCTTGGAGGAGCTTATCATCACTTGGTCTGCGAATACGGAGATGTCAGTCAGAACCCTTTCGAAGGAGGCCTTGTTCATCACCAGTCTCACATCGAAGTCCAGCTTTGGCAGCGGTGAGGCGCCCGATGTGCTTTCAATCAGATGTATCTCGAACTCCCGCCTGTAGCCGTCCATCAGCCGCAGAAGCAGCGCGTCCCCCTCGGTCGAGGTCATCTCGATGCTGTCTTTCACCTCCGTTCTTCCGATCAGCTTCACGAAGTCCTCGACCCTGACGCTGAACTTGAACTGCTTGTCGCACTCGTACCTCTCGAAGGCGTTCTTGGGCCAGTGCAGGTCGATGAGCGCTACGTGCGAGGGGTCCATTGCCCTGAAGGTTAGAGCCTCGCTGCTGGCTTCGAAGGTCGCCTCTTCCACGAGCGTCTTGATTGTTGATGATACAGCCTTCCATTCTGCCGAACTTGAGGTCTTTGCGAGGAACAAAGATGTAATCGATCTCGTATGCTATGGTTGATAATTAAGCCTGTTTCTCAGCGCGGGGTTGCGCGCGCGCGGGGGTGCGAGACCCACCGGGTCCGTAGAGAACCCGAACGAATCCGTATCTTAGCCGAGCAAGCGAATTTTCCTAGCTAGGTACGGGGAGAAGCCGAGGGGCAGGAAGACGGAGTACTGACTCTGCGGCCGCTCAAGAAACCCCGAGCCCGTTGACCCGGACGCCCGTCCCTTTTCTTACGGAGCCGAGGTGGCAGGCGGGGAAGCCGTGAGACTTGAAGACTCGGGCGCACGTGCCCGCCTCCGACTCGGGGAGACAGACACAAAGGCCCACTCCCATGTTGAAAGTCCTGTACATCTCCCGCTCGGAGATGCCTCCTTCACGCCTGACCAGAGTGAAGATCTCCGGCGGCCGAGGCAACGTGACGTCGAACCCGAGCCTCTTTCCTCCGACGAGTCTGGCGAGCTTCGAGAACGAGCCTCCGGTAATGTGTGCGAGGCCGTGAATCTCGCACCGCCTGATGGCCTCGAGTGAGGGTTTAACGTAGATGGAGGTCGGCGTCAGCAGCGCCTCTCCGAGCGTCGAGCCGAGCTCGTCCACGCGCTCCCCCAGGGAGCGGCGGTGCAGCGCCTTTCTGGCCAGGGTGTAGCCGTTGGAATGAAGCCCCGAGCTCGCCACGCCGATCACCGTGTCCCCTTCCTCGACTGCAGAGCCGTCAATCACCTCGTCCCGCTTGACGATCCCTGCCCCCATCGAGGCAAGGTCGAAGCCCCGCCCCGCCTTCCCCTTGATCACGTCCCCAAGGATGGCCGTCTCGCCTCCCACAATGGCGACAGAGGCGCGCCTGGCGCCTTCGACGAGGCCCTTCCCGAGCTCCGCGACGAGCCCTTCGCTCTCCCTTTCCAACGCGATGTAGTCGAGCAGTGCCACAGGTTCAGACCCTAGGCAGATCAGGTCGTTGACCGTCATGGCGACGCAGTCGATGCCGATGGTATCGAACCTCCCCACCTCCTGAGTCACGAGGACCTTCGTGCCGACGCCGTCGGTATGCATTGCCAAGGCGTTGCCGTGTCCGATGTCGATAAGGCCGGCGTAGTGCCCTATGGGCATCAGCGGGGCGCCGACCTTCCCCGCCCTGTAGGAGAACGTGGCTTCAAGCAGCGCCCCCATGGAGCGCTGGATTCGGCCGACCTTGCGCAGGTCGACCCCTGCCTTCGCGTACGATTCTCGAGGCAGGACCCTCGCCCCTAGAGCTTCTTCCCCGACAGGCCTTCGAACACAGCCACGTACCTCCTGCTCGTTTCTTCCACGAGCCATTCGGGGAGCTTGGGCGGGGGCGGTGCTGGGACTCCAGCCTTCCTCGCCTGGTCGAGCTTCGCCTTGTAGCCTTCGGCGGAGAGCCAGTCCCTGATGGGCTGCTTGTCGTAACTCTCCTGAGCCTTCCCGGGCTCGTACTTGGACATGGGCCACATCCTGAACTCGTCCGGGCCTATGGAGTCGCCCAGGAGGATGCCGCTTCCGTTCCTGCCGAACTCCAGCTTGATGTCGGCGAGGATGAACCCGGTGCTCGCCGCCCTCGACCGAATGAGCTCGTAGATCTGAATCGAGGACCTCCTGATGTGGGAGAGCTCTGTGGGGGTGGCCCACCCCTGGCTGACTATCTCCTCCTCTGTTATGGGCTCGTCCTTCAGGTCGGACTTCGTCGTCGGATCGAAGTAGGGCTCTGGTAGCTTTGCCGCCAGGACCGTCTTGACGGGCAGCGACACCTCCCCCTTCTTCGCCCTGTCCATCAGGCTCCCATAGAGGTAGCCTCTGACCACGCACTCCACCATTATCATGTCCATCTTCTTCACCACCATCGAGTCTTCACCCTCCAGCCTGACCATGTGGTTGGGCATGCCGAGGGTCTCGAAGAGGTGCGCGCCCAGCTTGCAGAGGACTTCTCCCTTGCGGGGGATGGTCGTCGGAAGCACTACGTCATAGGCCGAGACCCTGTCTGTGAAATGGAAGAGCAGATGCCCTTCGTCAAGCTCGTAGATGTCCTTCACCTTGCCAGAGCGGACGAACCTGCCGGGCTTGTTCATCTCCATGCCTCCCTCATCTTCGCCAGGCCGGCGGCTACAGCCTGGTCGTCGAGCGCGAGGATCTCTGCTGCGAGGATGCCCGCGTTCCGGGCGTTGTCGATCCCGACACAGCTGACCGGCACTCCCGCTGGCATCTGGACAATCGAGAGAAGAGAATCTAGGCCGCCCAGCTTGGCGCTGACCGGGACGCCGATCACGGGCCTCAGGGTCATCGACGCCACGACCCCGGGGAGGTGGGCTGACAGGCCCGCGATGGCTATGAAGACCTTGGCCGGGGACCCGGCCAGGTATTGCTTCAATCCATCCGGGTCTCTGTGGGCGGAGATGAACCTGACATCGAAGGAGACGCCAAGCTCCTGCAGGACCTTTGCCGCCTCGTCGGCGACCGCCTGGTCGCTCTTGCTCCCGGCCACGATGGCGACCCTAGGGGATTCAGCCACTGGAAACCCCTCCAAAGCGCAGGACCCTCCTCTCGGTCACGATGATGTCCAACGGGACGTCAGAGGACGTCGCTGGGAGCTGGTCGCGGCGCTGGGATTCGAACCCTAGGCCAGCGGACGCCGCCCTCCCCCTGGACCTCAGTTCCCTGTCGAAGTACCCCTTCCCGTAGCCCACGCGTCGGCCCGCGTCGTCCCACGCGACCACAGGAACGACGACCAGTTGAGACTCGCTCAGCGGGACCGCCTTCGACGTGAGAGGCGGCTCGGGGATGCCGAGGTATCCGGGAGACAGCTGGTCAAGAGACCGAATCTCGCAGAAGCGGAGGCTCAGAGAGCTAGGGTCGGTCCTCGGCACGAGGAGCCTCTTCCCTGATGACAGCGCAGACCGCAGTATCTTCCCCGTCTGGACCTCGTCGCGCTTCGCCACGTAGCTCGCGACGACTCCGGCTTCCAGGAACTCGGGGAGCGCCATGAGGGCATTCTGTATCCGCGCGCTCAGTGATTCGACCTGCTCCGCCGAGAGGGAGCGCCTCGCCCTCAGGGCGTCACGCCTGACATCCGCTTTGCTCATCACGATACCACCTGCGAGACCAAGAGGTGGTTCTGCCGCTCAGTGGCGATCAGCGTGTTCTGCATGAGCATAACGACCGTCATGGGCCCCACTCCTCCAGGCACGGGGGTTATGTACGAAGCCTTCTCCGACACGCCTTGGTAGTCGACGTCTCCCAAGAGCTTCCCGTCCACACGGTTCATCGCTACGTCCACTACGACAGCCCCTTCTTTGACCATGTCAGCGGTCACCACGAAGTGGGGCCGCCGGCCAACGGCCGTCACCAGTATGTCCGCGTGCTGCGTAAAGGAGGAGAGTTCGGTGGACTTCGAGTGGCAGACAGTCACAGTGGCGTCCTCGGCGAGGAGGAGGTGGTGCAGGGGCTTCCCGACAAGCGTGCTGCGGTTTATGATGACGGCCCTCGAGGACCTTATGGGGATGCTGTAGTGGTGCAGCAGTTCCATAATGCCTCTGGGCGTGCATGGTACCAGGTCAGCCCTTCCATAGACAAGCCTCCCGGCGTTCGTGGCCGTGAGGCCGTCCACGTCCTTCTCAGGGTCGATTCTCTCGAGCATCGTAAGCTCGTCGAACTGGGGAGGGAGGGGGAGCTGAAGGAGGATTCCGTTAACGGACCTGTCAGCGTTGAGCCCTGCTATTAGAAAGGCGAGCTCATCCTCCGTGGCCCGCTCGGGGAGGACATAGCTCCGCGACCTGATCCCGACCCGTCCGGCGGCCTTGTGCTTGCTTGCGACGTAGACTCTCGAAGCCTGGTCGTCCCCCACTAGGATGGTGGCGAGCATCGGCTCGGTGCCTGAGGCCTTCATCTTCTCGGCGGCGACTTTCAGGCGCTCCTCGAGGCTCGCGGCGAGCGCCCTGCCATCCATGGGTATCGCAGTCATCCGACGATCGTCACCTTCCTTCCCTCTACGCGCAGGCGTCCCTCGGCGAACAGCTTCACTGCGAGGGGGTACACCTTGTGCTCCTGCCTCAGGATCCTGGCCGACAGCGACTCCTCGTCGTCGTCCTCCTTGACCGGCACCGACTTCTGGACGATTATCGGCCCAGCGTCGACCTCTGGAGCCACGAAATGGACCGTGCACCCGGCGACCTTGACTCCGTGCGAGATTGCCTGCTGCTGGGCTCTTAGGCCGGGAAAAGCAGGAAGGAGCGAGGGATGTATGTTCATCATCCTTCCCTGGTAGGCCTCGACGAACTTCTTCGAGAGTATCCTCATGAAGCCCGCCAGCAGGACGAGCCCGCTCTCGGGCCCGACTCCGTGGCTCCGCAGGACCTCGGCCAGCTTCGCGTCGTACTCCTCTCTTGGGATTCCCTTGCTGTCTAGAGCCAGCGCCTCGACCCCGTGCCGCCTGGCCACGCTCAGGGCATTGGCGGTCGGGTCGTTGCTGATCACGACGGCCACCCGGGCGCGCCTGATGGCGCCGCGGTCGATGGCCCTGAGGATCGCATTGAGGTTCGAACCCCTACCCGAGACGAGGACCCCGATGAGGAGCAAGCTCAGGCCTTCACCTCCTCCTGCGACAGCAGCGGCGGGCGGACCCCGATCTTGGAATAGTCGCCCGTTATGCAGGAGAGGCAGAGGCTGTCGGCGGGGATGCCTATCGCCTCACTCAGGCCCTCGATGTCGTTGTAGTGGAACTCGTCCACCCCTATCGCCCTGGCGACCCTTTCGGCCGTTCTTTCGGGGACCTCCTCCCCCTTCGCGACCCGGTGGGCCAGTAGCTCGTCCCTGCTCGGGAAGTCTATGCCCATGAAGCAGGGGTGCCTGATCGCGGGGAACGTCACGGCCATCTTCACGCTCTTGGCCCCCGCCTTCCTCAGGGACTTCGCGATTATCATGGAGCTTGTACCTCTGACAAGGCTGTCGTCGACCACGACCACGTCCTTTCCGTTGATCGCGTCGCGTATCGGGACTATCCTCTTCACCACGTCCTCCCTCCCTCCCTGCCCCGGCTCGATGAAGCTGCGGATGCTCCCTTTCCTTCTGTACCTGTCCTTCATCAGGCCTTCGTCCATCGGGATGCCGCTCTCCAGCGCGAAGCCCAGTGCGGCCGGCCTTGCCGAATCGGGGACCGGGATGACCACGTCGGCTTCCACTCGGAAGCGCTTAGCAAGAATCCGGCCGACCCTCTTCCTCGCCTCGTAAACGCTGATTCCGTTGAGGCGTGAGGACGGGTGGGCGAAGTAGGTGTACTCGAACGAGCAGTACGCGGTCGGCACCCTGGGAGAGAACCTGTGGGACTCGAGCGTCCCGTCAGGCGGGCCGAACCTGACGACCTCGCCCGGTTCGATGTCTCTCACGAAGTCGGCCTCGACGGCCTCGAGGGCGCAGGACTCGGACGCGGCTATGAATGTCTTGGAGGCTTCGTGCCACCCGAGGGACAGAGGCCTGTAGCCTCTGGGGTCTCGGGCGGCGAAGACCTCTCCTCCCTTCCCCAGGATGACGAAGCAGTAGGCCCCGAAGGCCTCGGAAGAAAGGCGCTCGAAGGCCTCGAACATGCTTCCCGTCTCCTTCAGGTGGTGGAGTAGCCTGTACCCTGCAGCGCGGGTGTCCGACTCGCACGAAGTGCCGAACTCTTCGTTCACGGGCGCGGCGAGCTGCTCCGCGTTCACGATCGTGCCGTTGTGGGCGATTGAGAACTCCTCTCCTATCTGGACGGGTTGAGCGTTGCCGAGGACGGACCTGCCTTTGGTCGAGTATCTGACGTGGCCTATCCCCGACCGGCCGCGGTAAGGGAAGAGCTCCTTAGCGGCTAGGTGCCAGTTGGTGACCAGCCCCATCCTCTGGAAGATGGGCTTCCGCTCGACGGCGATCCCCCACGACTCTTGGCCTCTGTGCTGGAGGGACTCGAGCCCGCGCAGGACCTTGGGCACCACGTCCGAACCCTCAGCAGAGTACGCCCCGACGATCCCACACTTCTCCTTCACGCCTCTCATCCCATCAGCCTCGCGAGGGGTTTCTCCCAGAGGTCCCTGATGGCATCGACCTCAAGACTGGCCACGACTTTCCCTCCGGCAGAGATCCTGAGTGCGTCCCCTCTGGTCTCGCCGACCAGTGAGTAGGATACCCCCTCTTTCCTCAGGAGGGCCTCTGTCTTCGATTCTTCTCTTGCCGAGACGACGAATCGTCCGTGCGATTCCGAGAAGAGTGCCTCGGCTGGCGAAAGCGGCCCGCCGGGGATCCTTCCCGCGTTCACCGTCGCCCCGACGCCGTCTTGGATGCACATCTCAGCCACCGCGATGGCGAGACCGCCCTTCGAGCAGTCGTGAACCGCGCTCGCCGCGCCCGATCGGATCAGCGACAGAATCGCCCTGTAGGTCCTGGAGTCCTCGCGGGCTTCGGGGGCAGGGACTGCGCCCCCCCGCACCTTCAGGACGGTCTCGCAGTACTCGGAGCCGCCCAGCTCCGCCTTTGTGGTCCCAACGACAAAGACGGGCTCGCCCACCCGGTGGAATGCCGAGGACGGGCGCCTGTCGAAACCCCGGAGGAGGCCCACCACCATTGCGATGGGCGAGGGCTTGATCGCGCGCTTCGTCGACGCGTCCTCGTTGTAGAAGCTGACCTTTCCTCCCACTACGGGCAAGGGCAGGTCCCTGCAGTACTGCGCCATGCCTTCCAGCGCCTCGGTGAACGCCCAATACACTTCCGGGTCCGACGGGTCGCCGAACTGAAGGTGGTCGACCATCGCAATCGGCTCAGCCCCTACAGAGACGACGTTTCTGCACGCCTCGGCGACGCACCCCGCGGCTCCGCGGCGGGGATCGAGGAAGCTGTGCTTGCTGTTGCCGTCGGCCTTCACGGCGAGCATCGACCCGTTCGGCAGCCTCAGAAGAGAGGCGTCGGCGCTCCCAGGTTTCAGCACCGTCCGAAGGCCTACCTCGTGGTCGTACTGCTCGTAGACCCACCTCCTGCTTGCAATGTTCGGCGACGAAAGTAGGGCGGCTACAGAGCTGGCCACCGGAGGCTCTCTCTGGCGACGGGTTCTCGGGCGGGGGCGCCGTGGCCTCCTGGTGGGCCACTCGACCACGGGGGCCTCCGCCACGGCCTTCGCTGGCAGGTCCGCCACGACGCGCCCGTTCCACCTGAGCTTCATCGCGCCGTCCGAGGTCACCTTCCCTATCGCAGAGTGGGGGACTTCGTACCTGTCAAGGATCTCCAAGACTGGGGCTGCGTCGCTCGGACCAAGCACCAAGAGCATTCGCTCCTGCGATTCAGACGTCATGATTTCGGCGGGAGTCATCCCCTGCTCCCGCACCGCGACCCTGGTCAGCTCGACGTCGACCCCAGTCCCCCCCTTCGAGGCGACCTCCGAGAGGGCGGTGGAAAGGCCTCCTCCTCCGAGGTCCTTCATGCCGTGAATCAATCCGGTCTGGGATGCTTCGAGCAGAGCGTCGAGCAGAAGCTTCTTCATGAAGGGATTTGGGACCTGCACCGACCTCCTGCTCGTCTCTGGGCCCTTCGCCAGCTTCTTCGAGGCGAAGGCGGCCCCCCCTACGCCGTCCCTGCCCGTGCTCCCTCCGATCAGCAGCAGGACGTCCCCTGGGTGTTTGGCCTCCCCCAAGATGATGGACCCCTTCTTCGCCACCCCCACACAGGCGACGTCCACGAGGCAGTTCTTCTCGAAGCTGTCGTCGAACTCGATGTCCCCGGCCACAGTAGGAACGCCCACACAGTTGCCGTAGTCGGCGATTCCCCTGACGACGTTCCTGAGAAGCCACCTCGAATGCCCGCTCTTCTCGGGGTCACCGAACCTCAGCACGTCCAGCAGAGCTATTGGTCTGGAGCCGACCGAGATTATGTCCCTGAGGACTCCCCCGATTCCCGTGGAGGCTCCTCCATACGGATCGATGGCCGAAGGATGGTTGTGGCTCTCGATGTGGAGGGTCGCGACGTATCCCCTCCCCACGTCTACGACCCCAGCATCGAACCCGGGGCCCAGGACAACCCGCTCTCCGCTCGTCGGGAGCTGCTTCAGCAGAGCCCTCGACGACTTGTAGGAGCTGTGTTCGGCCCACTCGGCGTCGATGATCGCCCACTCTGTTTCGTTCGGCTCCCGGCCGAGGAGCTCGCGGACGGTCTCCACCTCATCGGTGCTCAGACCCAGCCGCAGCCCGGTTGCCAGCAACTCAGATGCTCTCCAGCATCGACTTGAAGATGAGCGAACCATCGTCGGAGCCGAAGGGACTTAGGATGGATTCAGTCGCCCTTTCGGGATGAGGCATCAGGCCTACGACGTTGCCCTTCCTGTTGGACACCCCTGCGATGCCGTCCACAGTCCCCGTGGGGTTTGCTGAAGGCGTCGGCCTGCCTCTCTCGTCGCAGTACCGGAAGACCGCCCGCCCTTCGTCGGACAATTCCCGCAGCTCTCTCTTCGAGGCGTAGAACCTCCCCTCGTTGTGCGCTATCGGGATCCGGAGGACCTGCCCCTTCCTCATCCCACGCGTGAAGCTCGTGGAGTTGTTCTCGACCCTGATCGTGACCCACTTGCACACGAACCTCAGAGAAGCGTTCCTCAGCAGCGAGCCGGGCAGGAGGCCCGCTTCTATGAGGATCTGAAAGCCGTTGCAGATCCCGAGTATAGGCGTTCCACGCTCCGCTGACTCCGCTACCCGCGTGAGGGCAGGACTCCTCGCTGCGATGGCGCCCGCCCTGAGGTAGTCCCCGAACGAGAAGCCTCCTGGGAGGACGATAGCGTCGTATTCTCTTATCGAAGGTTCCTCGTGCCAGACGAGGTCGGCCTTCACGTTGCGGAACGTCCTCAGTGCGCTGACGGCGTCCAGGTCGCAGTTGCTGCCTGGGAACCTCACCACTGCGACCTTCGCTTGAATCTCCGTCACACCTCCACGGTGATTGAATGGGCGGCTGGGTTGTAGATCCTCAGCTCGTCGCACATCTTGGAGACGAGCCTCTTCGCGGAGGTCGCGTCAGGGGCCTCCACGGAGACCTTCAGGAACTTCCCGCTGCGTATCCCCTTGACCTGCTTGAACCCCGACTTCAACACGAGGTCTCTATAGATAGTGTCCCCTTCGGGGTCGCCCGCACCCTCCCTGTTGGAGATGACGACCTTAACGGCAAAGACCGTCGGTCGTCGCATGGTAGTAGCAATTCGCGTGACATATATAAGATGGAATTGTCGAGTTCGTGCAAAGAACGGGCGCATGTGAGAAGTGTCGTTATCTACCTGCCCGGGGGCACGGGCCCCGATGTTAGAAGGCGTTGTGAAGGTCGAGACCGCTGTGCTCAGCGTTTCGGACAAGACTGGCCTGGTCGGCTTCGCGGGCGGGCTGTCAAGCTTCGGCGTCGAAATGCTGGCCACCGGCGGGACCTACGCGGCCCTCAAGGAGGCGGGTCTTTCGGTCAAGAGCCTGCAGGACGACATGAAGCTCCCCACCGCGCTCTCCGGCAGAGTAAAGACCCTACACGCGCCCCTCCAGGCAGCCATCCTGGCCAAGCGAACGAGGGAGCACCTCGCGGAACTGCGCGCCATGGGGGTCAAGCCCGTGGACATGGTGGTCTGCAACTTCTACCCCTTCCAGGAGGCCCTGCGGCAGGGGGCGGCCGACGAGGTGCTCGTCGAGAGCATCGACATCGGCGGCCCGACGATGGTCAGGGCCGCCTCCAAGAACTTCGAAAGCGTGGCAGTCGTGTCGTCGCCGCTGCTGTACGACCCTGTCATGGAGGAGATGAAGAAGAACGGCGGCCGGACCACGAGGGACTTCAGGAGGCGCCTCGCGGTGGAGGCGTTCTCCCAGACTTCCTCGTACGACGCGGCAATCTTCAACGGGCTCAGGCGCGACGCGGCAGGGGAGTTCCCCCGGAAGCTGCTGATATCCGCCTCGAAGGTTCAGGACGCGAAATACGGAGAGAATCCCGACCGCAAGGCTGTGATCTACTCCATCGACGGGTGGAGGACCATGTCCGGTTGGAAGCAGCTCGCCGGAGACGTTCTGTCCTTCAACAACTTCCTCGACGTGGGCAGCGCGTACGACATAGTCGAGGGCTACGACGGCACGGCGGCGGTGGCCACGGTCAAGCACGGCCAGATCAGCGGCTTCGCCTTCGCCCCTAAGGTCGCGGAAGCCTATACGCTCGCGCACTCCTGCGACCCAGAGGCGGACTTCGGGGGAACAGTCGTGACGAACAGCGAGGTCGGCCTGCAGGCCGCGAGGCTGATAGGCAGGAACGAAGGCACGAAAGACGGTTCAGTATACACAGAGATGGTGATAGCCCCAGGATTCAGCCAGGAGGCTCTCGCCATTCTGGAGAGGAAGCAGAAGAAGAAGATCAGGATCATTCAGACTTCGCATAGGCCGGACTACCCATACGACCTGAAGGTTATCGAAGGGGCGATCCTCCTGCAGGAGGCGCCCGACTATCGCGTTAAGTTAGAAGCAGCCAAGGTCACGGTCCCGACGAGGGCGAAGCCTGACGAGCGTCAGCTGAGGAAGCTGCTCGCGGCGTGGGAGGTCGTCAGGAAGGTGCAGTCGAACGGCATAGTGATAGCCGAAGGGAGCTTCGAGGGCGAGAGGCTGACCCGGTTCTGGACCCTGGGGGTGGCAAGCTTCAGGAAGAGGAACGGCGCCGTGAAGATAGCTCTGGACAACGCGGCGGGGAGGTCAAAGGGAGCGGTCTGCGCATCAGACGGGTTCTTCCCCTTCCGCGACAGCGTCGACCTCCTCGGTCAAGCCGGGGTCTCCGCCGTGATTCAGCCCGGAGGCTCCACGAACGACGAGGCGTCAATCGAAGCTGCCGACCAGTACGGCATGGCCATGGTTCTGACTCACACCAGGGCCTTCAAGCACTAGCGAGGGCCTGCGCGACGGAGGCTCCTGAGATGGTCCCTGCTCTTCCGCAGGTCCGAGGAGCTCGCGATGTCTTTCCTCCACCTGACCGGTCCGGCAAGAGATTCTGCCCCCCGCAGAGAGGCTCGACGGGCTCCTTCCAGGGTCGAGCCGAGCCCGACGACTGCCACTGACCGCGAGCGACCCACCAGGCACTCGCCCCCCTCGATTCGCAGGTCCATGGGAAAGACTCTGACCCTCCCCCCGCTCCTCTCGCTCAGGCCGTAGGCCCCGGACAGGTCTATCGCCTGGTCCGCGGCGGGCGCTGGGGCCGCGGTCCCGTACGAGGCGGGGACGGCGCAGGTCACGACCGAAGCCGTGCGCCCGAACCTGATGCTCTTGAGCGCGCCGTCCAGCATGCGGTAGCACAGGTCAACGAAGTCGTCGGCAATCGTTGTCAGCAGGTTGATGAGCTCGGTGTTCCCTCCCCTGCTGTTTCTCTCCAGGACCTTGAAGCCTCCGCCGGTGTGCATGATTGCGTCGTAGAGGACGACGCCGCGCAGGCCCGAGTTCGAGCCCCTTCCCTTCCACAGCCTGAAAGCCTTCTCCTCGGCCTGCACCAGTCGGCTCCAGTCCGATTCCCTGACGAATGGAAGGTGCGCATCGGGCCCCCTGTAGCTTCCCATTCCGCCGGTCAGAGGGCCTCGGTTGCCGTCGAGGCTCCTCTTGTAGTCCCTGCTCATGGGAGCGGGGACGAAGTGCCTTCCGTCGCTGAAGGCATGGAAGCTAGACTCCTCGCCCTCGACCTTCTCCTCCACGACGACACTCCCTTTCGCGAGGACGTTCAGGAAGAACTGCGCGGCCTCCTTGTCAGTGCTGAAATCGCTCCCCCAGACTCCCACCCCTGCGCCCCTCGCCGGCGCGTCCGGTTTGATCACCACCGGACCGAGCTCACCGACCGCCTTCCTGAAGTCGGCCACTGCGGCCTGCGTCCCAGAGTAATCCTTCTGATCGAAGACCCTGTACCTGGGGTTCGCGCCTCTGAATATCCTGTCGAACAGGCGCCGCTGCGCCGCCTTGGACCCCTCTAGGGCGTATTCCTTCGAGACGCAGATCATCGGAATCCCCGTCTCGCGCTCGAGGGCATCCCGGCCGCCCGCCACCACGAAGTCCTCCGTGTCCGTCAGCCCGAAAGCGACCCTGTCCTTGAACTTCCCGGCGGCCCTTACGACATCCGTGACTGCAAGGCCGGGGACGACCATGTGAACCTTGGCCCTCTGGACGTTGAAGGGGTTGCGTTGCTTCTCGACGACGAAAAACTCAGGCCTGTACTTCTCACTTCTGGAGATGACGTCGACGATGGCGGCCGCACTGAGACACTTCGAGACGACGAGGACGCCCACCCTGTCCATTGAGGCCGGCCGCTTGCCGGCTCACGAGTATTAATCTGTGCGTCCTGAAGTCTAGGACGCTTTCAGGAACTGGAAGTCACGACTGGTTTGGGCACACAGCTCGATGGTCCTCCGCTGGGCCAGTCTAAGGACATGGAAAAGAAACGAATGGTATGCCATCAGAAGGGCTTATCATCTTTGGCGGACGCGTGGCACCGATGGTGCGGTAGAGATGGAATGGTCGAGATAAAACTCGAAGGATCGTCGCTCGAGTGCAGGAACTGGCTGAAGGACTGTCTGAAGGTCTTCCAGCCCGTGAAGCGGATGAGGGTAGAGGTGGCCTGCAGCTATAGAGAACTTCCGAAGAGTGTGCTTGCGAGGACGAGGGGGCGCGTAACGGTGAACAGGGACGTGGACCCGGAATCCCTCCTCCTCAGAGGGGTGTCGAACGCGAGGTCGAGGAGGCAGCTCCACAGGTCCTTCTCTGTCGAGGTGAACGCCACCGTGAAGAAGATCCGGAACGAGAAGCTGAGAGAGCAGGTGGTCAAGAACCTGCTCGTCCACGAGCTGATGCACATCGAGAGGAAGGACCTGCTCGAGCTCAGCAAGAGCTACCACAGGAGGCTGAGGAAGAGGGTGCACGCCGGCCTCGACAAGGAAGCGTTCGAGAGGTACAACGAGCTCAGGGACCTGGAGGGTCTTCCCAGGATTGCGAGCAGGCGCGACCTCGACATTGCCGTCTCGAAGGTCTTCGAGAGGGACGGCTGAACTCCCTGGCTGCCAGCTCCTGCCCGACCTTCAACCCATAAAGTCAAGCAGGGTAGGGGAAGAGTCAGACTTCTCTCCTTTCTTCGGCACGGGGAGGTCCGGGACGTCCTCTTCCTCTTCTCCGCTCTTCGACTCCACGACCTTCTTCATCATCTTCTCCTTGTAGACGGTGCTGCGGTAGTAGAACTCGTCGACAGTCCCTTCGGAGATGAGTATCACGACGCTGCCCGGCATCGTCCTGCCGGTCCTGCCCTTCCTCTGTATCGACCTTATGGCCGACGGCACGGCCTCGTAGAAGACGACCAGGTCGACGTCGGGGACGTGAAGCCCCTCCTCTCCTATGCTGCTGCTCACGAGGACGTCGAACTCCTCGCCCCTCGCGAACCTTTCAAGAGTCTCCGTCTGGAGCTTCTGGTTCATCCCCCTGTCCTTCTCGCTCTTCGCCGACTGCCCCACGAACCTCTGCGCCCTGACCCTCCCATCCCCACACTGAGAGAGCACCGAGAGTATGGTGTCTATGGTGTCCCTGTACTGGGTGAAGACTATGATCTTCGACTGGGGCTTCCTGTCGAGCTGCTCCCTGATGAGGGAGAGGAGGACCTCCATCTTCGGGTGGTCGTACCGCGGCCCCCCTCCTCGTCCCTTTCCCTTCGCTCCGACACTCCTGAGAAGAGCCGAGGCCTTCTCCTCGATGGCGACCCACCTCTCGTCCTTCAACAGGGCCTTCGCTGATCTTCCCTGCTCGCTTCCGTAGCGGAGCTTCTCAAGGTACTTGGAGAGCGTCGTCAGACCCTGGGTCTCCGCCAGCTCCATGGCGTGAAGTATCATCACGGCCTGGGACTGGACCAGCATCGCGCCGAAGAGGTAGCCGGAGCCGCGGCCCGCACCATGCAGCCTCGCCGCTATCTCGCGCCTCGATGCGAGCAGGGTCTTCTTCGTCACGTACTTCTCCCCCCTGAAGAGGCCGAACCTCCTCAGCTTCGACACCTTCTCGTAGTAGAGGGACCTGAGCCCGTCGACGAGCCGCTTGTAGTCGTCGGGGAGCTTCACCTTCACCGTCCTGATCTTCGTCTCCTGCACGTACTCCGCCACGTCCTCGTCCTGCTCCGTCCTCGCCTCTATCTTCACGGCGCGGAGGTTCGCCATCACCTCCTCCACCTTCTCTTCGGTGCTTCCAGGGGACGCGGTGAGACCCAGGATGAGCGGCTTCGAGGCCTGCTTCATGTAGGTCCGCGCTATCTCCACGTACGAGTAGTCCCCCACGCACCTGTGCGCCTCGTCGAAGACGAGGAGGGCGAAGTCCCCGAGCGACGCCCTTCCGGCCTTCAGGTCGTTGCGGACCGTCTCGGGCGTCGCGAAGATGAAGTCGTGTCTGGTGGCGGCGGGAGACTTCTTCTCTTCTTCCCCGGCGTCATCGACTCCCTTCCACACCTTCCGCCTCTCCTGAGGGTCGTCGTCTCCAGTAAGAAGACGGAATGACGATTCGGAGAGGGAGGCGAAGAAGCTCCTGAAGCTCTCCCTGTGCTGAACTGTCAGAGGTTTCGTGGGCGCCATCACGAGAACCCTCCACATTCCCGGGCCCTGGGGGACACCCCCTTCCAGTCTGTCCGCTTCCGCTCCCTC
>Ga0181524_10003351_pt1 | contig 15620 bp, 2 predicted proteins | sample PEATcosm2014_Bin_34_FD_119761 | JGI IMG/M metagenome (GOLD analysis project Ga0181524, IMG submission 119761) | Peatland microbial communities from MTU Mesocosm Facility, Houghton, MI, USA - PEATcosm2014_Bin05_60_metaG | ecosystem: Environmental > Terrestrial > Soil > Wetlands > Peat | place...
ACATCGCCCGCCTCAACCCAAACGGCACGCTCGACACTTCCTTCGTTGCCCCCGTTATCACCGGCAACACCATCAACGCCATCGCCTCCAGCAATGGCAGAGTCTATATTGGCGGGGACTTTACTGCCGTCGGCGGGACCGTGTTGAACAACTTGGCCTGCCTCAACTCCAACGGCTCTCTCAACCTCGCGTTCGCCAACTCCCTGGGCGTCGGCCTCGACGGCATTGTCCACGCCTTGAGCATCGATGCCTCCGGCAATCTGCTGGCGGGGGGCGATTTCCTCACCGTGGCCGGCCTCTCGCGTCCCCGCATCGCCCGCTTCACCCCCACCGGCCTCCTCGACGCCACCTTCGACCCCGGCACGGGCACCGACAGCACAATCTTCACCATCCTCCCCGAGGCCAATGGTTTTATCTACGTCGGCGGCTCCTTCACCACCTTTAACGGCACCCATCGCCTCGGCTTTACTCGCTTGTTCCCCGACGGCACCGTCGATACGACTTTTCTCGATACGGCTTACAACCAGTTTGCCGGCCTCCACCGCGAGCGGTTCACCGACCCGCCCGGGGTCGTCTCCGCCGCCGCCATTCAGAGCGATGGCAACATCCTCATCGGCGGCACTTTCCAGCAAGTCGGCGGCGGCCAGTCCGACCCTGCCATCCGCATCGACCCCGCTGACTCCTTCGGCCCTTACAACCAGGACGTCGACCCCCAACCCAAGACTCGGGCCGGCCTCCGTAACCGCCTCAACTTCTGCCGTCTCCTGGGCGGCGCCACCCCCGGACCTGGCAACATCTCCCTCACCTCCCCCGCTTACAGCGTCCTCGAAAGCTCTGCCTCCGCTACCATCTCCCTCACCCGCAACAATGGCACCTTGGGCTATCTCTCCGCCAACCTCAGCGTCGCTTCAGGCGTCGCCAAAAGCGGCGTCGATTATGCTTACAGCGGCTCCGTCCCCACTTATCTCACTGCCTGGCGTCTCTACGACTATTTGCCCGCTGCCCCAGCCGGGGCCCTTACCCGCTGCTTCAGCGATGGTATCTTCGGCCCCAGTTCCAGCCCCACCGACATCTACGGCTCCACTTTCTTCGATTATACCGCCAACCGTGTCGTCATCAGCGTCATCAGGAACAACACCCCGGGCGACCGCGACGCCTCCATCTCCCTCGCCAACCCCTCTTGCGCCGACCAATTCTACCTCGGCGGCCAGACCATCCCCATCAGTGGCGCCCTCGGCCTCTCCACCGCCCCTTTCACCATTGTGGATGATAAGCATAACCCGGGTATCTTCGGCTTCTCCTCTCCAACTTACAGCGTCAACGAAAACGCAACCAACGGCGTCGCCCTCATCTCTGTCATCCGCACCAACGGCTCCTATGGCAACATTTCCTTGCACTACGCTACCACCACCGCCGGCAACGCCGTCGTCGGCCTGGATTATGAGCCTACGAACGGGGTCCTCTTGTTTGCCGCCGGCGTCACCAACCTCATCTTCGCTGTCCCCATCATTAATAATACCAATATCCACCCCCAGGACCGCATCGTCTCCCTGAACCTCTCCTACCTCAGTTCCGGCACCCTGGGCCTCACCAACGCCAGCCTTTACATCATCGATGACAACTACCCTATCGGCTACGTTAACTTTACCCAGAGCAGCTACTCCACCAACGAAAGCGCCCCCGCCGTCGTCCTGACCCTCAACCGCACCGGCGGCACGCGCGGCGCCATCTCCGTCCTCTGCTCCACCGCCTCCGGCTCCGCCCAGCCCGGCGTCAACTATACCAGCGTTTCCACCAACTTCACCTGGAACAGCGGCGACTCCTCCCCGCGCTATGTCGTGGTCCCCTTGATCAACAATGGCCTCGTCGGCCCCAACACCTCCTTCCAGGTCAAGCTCTCCAATCCTATCGCTTATGGCACCAATGCCCCAACCATGCTCGCCGGCTCCCGCGTCACTGCCAACGTCACCATCCTCGATGACAATCATTACGGCAACCTCGAATTCAGCGCCCCAACTTACGTCGTCAACGAAAACGGCGGCTACGCCACCATCACCGTCGTCCGCACCGGCGGCGCCGCCCAAACCCTCACTGTCAATTTCACCACCACCGACGGCACCGCCGTCTCCACCGGCCCCGAGGCCTTTCGCAATTACGCCCCCACTAACGGCACCCTCACCTTCGCCCCGGGCCAAGTCGCCTCCAGCTTCACTGTGCCCCTCTATGACGATGGTGTAGTCGACCCCGCCAACTTCTTCTTCACCGTCAGCATCTCCAACCCAACCCCGACCAACGCCACCCTTGGCTTCCCCAGCACCGCCCTCGTCAGTATCATCGATGCTGAGGCCGTCAACGTCCCCGCCGGGTCGCCTGACCCCAACTTCCCAGCTTCTCCCGGCTTTAATGGCAATGTCTTGTCCCTCGTCCTCCAGACCAATGGCCAAATCCTCGCCGCCGGCTCCTTCACCGCCGTCAATGGCGCCGCCAGGGGCGATCTCGCCCGTCTCAATTCCGACTCCAGCCTCGACTCCACTTTCCTCAACAACATGTCTGGCGCTAACGCCGCCATTAACCAACTCCTCATCCAAACCGATGGCAGCATCGTCGTCGGCGGCGCTTTCACCACCTTCAACGGCGTCGACCGCTACCATGTCGCCCGCCTCCTCACCGATGGCTCCATCGATAGCTCCTTCAGTCCTGGCTCCGGCGCCGACGGCAATGTGTTCGCCCTCGCTGAGACCTTCCTCCCGGGCGGCACCAATCGCTCCATCCTCGTCGGCGGCAATTTCACTCACATGAACGGCGTTTCCCTCGATGGCCTCGCCCGTCTCAATGATGACGGCACTCTCGACCCTGCCTTCACCCCGCTCGCCAACCCGGGCAGCACCATCTACGCCTTGACCGTCTATCCTACTAACGTCCCCCACGCCGGCCAAATCCTCGTCGGCGGCGATTTCACCACCATCAACGGCGTCGGCCGCAACGGCATCGCCCGCCTCAACTCCAATGGCTCCGTGGACCTCACCTTCGACCCCGGCCTCGGCGCCACTAACGCCGTCCGCGCCATCGCCATTCAATTGGACGGAAACATCCTCGTCGGCGGCTCATTCACCAATTTCAATAACGCTCCCCTGAACCACATCGCCCGCCTCAACCCCGACGGCTCCCTCGACTCCACCTTCACTGCCAATGTCGGCCCGGGCGCCGATGACACTGTTGATGCTATCCTCCTCCAGCCCGACACTCGCATCGTCCTGGTTGGCGCTTTCACCCATGCCAACGGTGTCAGCCGCGGCCACATCACCCGCCTCCTCCCCGATGGCTCGGTCGACCCTTCCATTAACTTCGGCTACGGCGCCGACGCCTTCATCAACACCATCGCCGTCCAGCCCAACAACGCCATGCTCGTTGTCGGCGGCGGTTTCTCCTCCTTCGACCAGCAGCCCCGCTCCCACGTCGCCCGCATCTTCGGCGGCGCCATCACCGGCTCCGGTGCCTTGACCTTTACCAGCCCCACATTCCAGGCCGACGAGAACTCCACCAACGCCCTCATCTCCGTCCGCCGCACCGGCGGCACCGCCGGCGCTGTCTCCATCGCTTTCTCCACCGCCAACGGCACCGCCACCAACGGCATCAACTATTCCAACATATCCTCCACCCTCTCGTTCCCCAACGGCGAAGTCTTCCAGTCCGTTCTTGTCCCAGTCATCGACGACGGTCTGATTACCCCGAACCTCACCGTCAACCTCTCCTTGAGCCACCCCCAGGGCGGGGCTGCCCTCGGCGACCAATACGTGGCCACCCTCATCATCATCAACGACGACAGCTCCGTCAGTTTCTTGTCCACCAACTACTCGGTCCTGCAGAACATCCCCACTGGCCTGGCCGAAATCACCCTCGGCCGCAACGGCAGCACGCGCTTCCCGGCCTCCGTCGATTTCTTCACCATCACCAACGGCACCGCTATCCTCGGCCTCGACTACCTGGCCGTCTCCAATACCTTCACCTTCCCCGTCGGCCAGTCCAACATCGTTGCCACCGTCCCCATTCGCAACGACCCGGCCATGCTCAACAACTCTCTCGTCGACCTCCTCCTGACCAATGCCTCAGGCACTTTCCTGTTCAATCCCTCCGCTGCGTTCCTCACCATCCTGACCACAAACACCAGCCCGGGCCAATTCCTGTTCTCCCACACTAATTACACTGTCCTCGAAGCCAATGGCGCCGTCGTGCCCATCACTGTCGTCCGCACCAACGGTCATACCGGCTTGGTCACCGTCGGCTTCGGCACCTTCTCGCTCACCAATGCCAACAGCGCCGTCCCCGGCGTCAATTACGCCCCCACCAACGGCACGCTCACCTTCGCCGATGGCGAACTGAGCAAAACCATCTACATCCCCATCTTCCTTAACCCAATGGTCGAGGGTAACCTCTCGTTCTCCCTCATCCTCTCTAACGCGTCCCCAGGCACCAGCATCCTCCCGCCCGCCTCCGCTTCCGTCACCATCCTCGATGCTGTCCAGGGCGTCGGCTTCCCCGTCGGCATCTATGTCACTAACGAAATCGCCCCAGCCGTCGTCCTCACCATCAACCGCCTTCTGACTAATGGCATTACCACCGTCCAGTACGCCACCGCCGATGACACCGCCGTCGCCGGCATCAACTACGCCTTTTCCAAAGGCACGCTGACCTTCGTCGATGGCGAATCTGTCAAGACCCTCAGCATCCCCCTGATCGATGACCCGCTTATCACCGGCAGCCTCTATTTCCGCGTCAACCTCTCCAATCCGTCAGCTCCCGCTGCCCTCTATCCCTTCGCCTCAGCCCTGGTCAACCTCCTGGACGATAACACGGGCGTCTCTTTCACCAACTCCTCCTTCGGCGTCCTCAAGAGCGGCACCAACGTCATCATCACTGTCACTCGCACCAACGCCGATACCGGCCTGGCCACCGTCAACTTCGCCACCCGTGACATCACTGCCCTGGCCAATGTCGATTACTATCCTACTAACGGCATCCTCACTTTCAGCAACGGCATCGTCTTCCAATCGTTTTCAGTGCCTATTATCAACAACCGCACACTCGAGGGCGACACCAAGTTCTCCGTCTATCTCTCTACCAACGCCACCAGCCTCGGCAACGCCCAATTGCTCCCCCCTTACATCGCCACCATCACCATCACCGATGACATCGCCGGCCTGAGCTTCTCCAGCCCAACCTACCAGGTCAATGCCAACGGCGGCCAGGCCATCATCAGTGTCAGCCGCACCGGCTTCACCAACTGCTCCCTCACCGTCAACTTCGCCACCGCTTCCGGCACCAATAGCGGTTCCGCCGTCGCCGGCGTCAACTACATGCCCACCAATGGCACCCTCCTCTTTACCAACGGCGTAACCAACCTCAGCTTCGCCGTGCCGGTCATCGACGATGATCGCGCGGACGGCGCTCACACGGTCCAAATCAGCCTCTCCGACCCCACGGTCGTCAACGGCATCCTCGGCTTCGCCGTCCTGACCACCCCCAATGCCGCCACCCTCACCGTTCTCCAGGCTCAAGCCGCTGACATCCTTGCCGCAGGCGCTGCCCTCACCTTCACCCGTTCCTTCACCAACCCCGCGAACATCAGCCTCGCCACCGCCTCCGGAACGGGGTCCCCGTACCCATCCGTCATCGCCGTCAGTAACATCTTCAGCCAGGTCGAGAATGCCGCCCTCCGTCTCCCCAATGTCTCTATCTCCGCTGCCGACAATCTCGGCGCCTTGCTCGCCGGCCCTTCGGGCGCTGCTACCCTCTTGATCGCCAACGCCGGCGGCGCCAGTCCTCTTTCAGGAGCTTCACTGGCCTTTGACGATATGGCCGCCAACTTGCTGCCCTCCAGTGGACCCCTTACCAACGGCGCTTATGCCCCGGCCGCCTACGCCCCGGTGCCTCCATTCCCCGGCGCTCCTGCCCAGCCTTACGGCACAAACTTCGCGCCCTTCATCGATTCCAGCCCCAACGGCAACTGGTCGCTTTACGCCCTCAATAGCACCGCCCCTTACGCCGGCTCTCTCTCCAACGGTTGGGCCCTCGATTTGACCTGCCTCGAAACCAATGCCGCCCGTGTCATCCAGCCCGGCGAAACCGTCACCATGCTCTTTGCCTTCCGCAACGCCGGCTCTAATGTCGCCAACCTCATCGCCACGTTGCTCCCCACCAACGGCGTCACCAATGTCTCCGCGCCCCAAGCTTACGGCCCCATGCTCTCCAATGGCCCCTCCGCCTCCCGTCTCTTTACCTTCACAGCGGCCGGCACAAACGGACAGGTCGTCGCCCCCACCTTCCAACTCCAGGATGGCGACAACCCGCTCAACGGCCCCGTGGTCTTCAATTTCGTCCTCGGCAACAGCACGACCACCTACTCCAACACCGCCCCCATCTATATCCCCAACCCCGGCTCATCAATTCCAGGGTATGGCGCCGCCTCCCCTTATCCCTCCACCATCAATGTCAGCGGCTTCGGCAACCTCGTCTCCAAGACCAGCGTCACCTTAACCAACCTCGCCCATACCTGGCCCAACGACATCAATATCCTCCTCGTCGCCCCAAGCGGCGAGAATTCCTATCTCATGTCCAAGACCGGGGGCAGCGACACCATTACCAACGTCACTCTGACCTTTGACGATACCCTGACCAACCTGCTCCCCAAGGACGCCCAAATCGTCTCCGGCGCCTACCACACCACCGCCTATCCCCTGGCCCCGCCCCCGTTCCCGTTGCCCGCTCCGGCCTCTACCCCCACGGCCCCCTACAACACCAACCTGTCCGTCTTCAACGGCATCAATCCAAACAACACCTGGTCCCTCTACGTCTTCGATGATACTCCCCTTAATTCCGGCATAATTTCCAACGGCTGGTTGCTCCACCTCACTACCGCCACGCCAGTCCAGCCAGTCGCCGATGTCGGCCTGACTATGTCCGCCTTGTCCGACAGCGTCATCCTGACCAGTAACCTCACCTTTACTCTCAACGTAATGAATTACGGGCCCTCCATCGCCAGCAACGTCGTCGTCAGCGATGTCCTGCCTGCCGGCTCTGTCTATTCCACCAACACCGTCTCCGAGGGCCAGTTCTCCACCAACGGCGCCGGTGTCCTGACCTGGAACGTCGGCACACTCCTCAAAGGCGCTCAAGCCTCCATGGCTCTCACTGTCCAACCCGGCATCGTCGGCACGGCTAACAACTCCGCCACTGTTTCCACCGCCACAACCGACCTTAACCCGGCCGATGCCTCCGCCGCCGCCAGCGCTCTCGTCCTCGCCCCCACTGCCGACCTCGTCTTGGGCCTCGTCAGCACCCCTAACCTTGTCACCCTCGGCGGCACCTATACCCTCACCGCCACCGTCAACAACCTCGGCCCTGCCAGCGCGCCAGGCATGGCTGTCGTTTTCTACCTCGACCCCACCGTCAGTTTCGTCTCCGCTTCGCCCCAAGGTTGGTCGTTCGACAATTTCAACAACATCGTCACCTTCACCAACCTCCCCATCCTCGGCAGCAATCAGGTCCTCTCAGTCTCAGCGGTCGTCCAGCCTACCGTCCTGTCCGACAATCTCACCTACGCCACCTGCTACGCTGCCCCGAGCGTCATCGATCTCTTTAAGAGCAACGCCGACGGCGCCGTCAGGACTGTCGTCGTCGCCCCGCTCCTGGTAACTGTCCTTACGCCCTTCCCCAACAGCTTCCTCCTTGCCTGGCCGGCAGGTCAGGGCCTTTATAACGTCCAGATCGCCACCAATTTGACCCCGCCCATTACCTGGACCACCGTCACCAATCCCGCGCCCACCCTCGTCAATGGTCAATACATCTTCACCAACACGATCGGCCCCGGAAATGCCTTCTTCCGCCTCAACCTCGCCACGCCCTGACCGGCTCATCCCCCGCGGCCAACAACATCCTGATCTTAATCTTAATCTTAATCCTAATCCGCACCCCGTGACCCACTCATCCCCATCGGCCAACAACCCTCGACCACTTATTCGGTTTCACATCCTATGAAGCCATTTACAGTCTCGTCCCAAACTATCCCCCGTCCGCAGCGGCCGCTTGCCCCATTCGGATTTCGGCCTTCGGATTTTCTTCGGATTTCGGCCTTCGGATTTCGGATTTTGCCTTGCACCCTCCTGCTGGCCTTCGCCCTTCAGAGCCTTGCCGTCGTCGTCCCCGGCCACGTGCTCCCCGCCGTTGCCCTCCTCCAACCCCTCGACCGTCTTCCCGCTTCCCAGCGGTTGACCTTGGACATCGGGCTGCCTTTGCGCAACCAGGCCCAACTCGCTGCATTCCTGCGCGACCTTTACGACCCTGCCAGCCCCAATTACCGCGCCTACCTCACCCCGCAGCAATTCACCGACCGTTTCGGCCCAAGCCAGCAGGACTATCAAGCCCTGATTGATTTCGCCAAAGCCAACAATCTCAAAGTCACCGGCACCTCTCCCAATCGAGTCATCCTCGATGTGGACGGCGCCGTTGCCGACGTCGAGAAGGCATTCCATCTGACCCTCCACGTCTATCAGCACCCGACCGAGCCTCGCACATTTTTTGCCCCGGATACCGAACCCTCCCTCGACCTCGCCATCCCCATTTTGCACGTCAACGGACTGAACAACTACTCCCTGCCCAAGCCGATGTTCGTCCGACGACAACACAATCCAACTCCAGCCATCGCGCCGGAGGTCGGCTCAGGCCCTAACGGCGCCTACATGGGCGGTGACTTCCGGGCTGCCTACATCCCGGGCACCACCCTCACCGGCGCTTTCCAGAATCTCGGTCTCCTCGAGTTCGATGGCTACTTCCCCAGCGATATCGTTTCCTATGAATCCTTGGCCGGCTTGCCAAGCGTCCCCTTGCAGAATGTGTTGCTCGATGGCTTCAATGGCGTCCCGGGTCCCGGTAATGGCGAGGTCTGCCTCGACATCGAGATGTGCGTCGCTATGGCGCCGGGACTCTCGCAAATCATCGTGTACGAAGCCCCGGACGGCTACCCCAATGCCACGGACGACATACTCAATCGAATGGCCAATGACAATTCGGCCAGCCAGCTTAGTTCTTCCTGGGACCTTGCCGACAGCCCGATTACAGATCAAATCTACAGGCAGTTTGCGGCCCAAGGCCAATCCTTCTTCCAGGCCTCCGGAGACAACTGCTCCTTCTACCCGGGCAGCCAGCTTCAATATACTGACGACCCCTACGTCACGCTCGTCGGCGGCACCACTTTGAGCACAACTGGTCCTGGCGGCGGCTATACCTCTGAAACCGTCTGGAACTCTGGCGGAGGCACGGGCAGTGGCGGCGGCATCAGCACCAATTACGCCATACCCCTCTGGCAGCAGGGCGTCAATATGTCCACCAACGGCGGCTCCACTACCATGCGCAACGTCCCCGACGTCGCCTTTACCGCCGATAACATCTTCGTCATCTCCGACAATGGCGCGGGCGGCGCCGTCGGTGGCACCAGCGCCGCCGCGCCCCTCTGGGCAGCCTTCACTTCGCTCATTAACGAGCAGGCCCTCGAAAACGGCGAAGCCCCGGTCGGCTTCATCAACCCTGCCATCTACGCCGTCGCAAAAAGCCAATCCTATGCCGCCGCCTTCCATGACATCACAACCGGCAACAACACCAACTCCGTTAACACCAACCTCTTTTATGCCGTTCCCGGCTACGACCTCTGCACCGGCTGGGGCACTCCCAACGGCACCAACATTGTCGATCTCCTCGCCCCGCCTATCGGCCAAGTGCCCCTCCTGAGTTACGTCACCAATTACGTCTCCGGTGGCAACGGCAACGGCACCATCGACCCCGATGAGTGCAACAACCTCAATATCGTTCTCACCAACTTCGGTGGCGTCACCGCAACCGGCGTCCGCGTCACCCTCTCTTCTCCAACTCCGGGCGTCATCATCGTCCAGCCTGTCTCCCTCTACGGCACCGACGGCACCATCCTCACCAACTCCGCCGCCACCAACCTCGTCCCTTTCCAGGTAAGCACTGCCCCCACTTTCCCCTGTGGCTCTCCCGTCGTGTTCCGCATCGCTGTGACCTCCGACCAGTCCGTCAGGCAGATCTCCCCGCGCTTTCAGGTCTCCACCGGCGTCCCCGGCATCCCTTTGCGCTATGATAATTCCTCCGACTTTGTCATTCCCGACCTCGGCCAGGTCGACTCCCCGATCATCGTCTCCAACTTCCCTTCCGCCCTCATCAAGGCCACGGTCAGCCTCTTTGCCACCGATAATGACGATTCCGGCCTGGTCCTCGAACTCATCGCCCCGGACGGCACCAGGACCACCCTCTCCGCCAATAACGGCGGCTCCGGCCAGAATTATGGCGGCGCCTGCGCCCCCGATGACGCCCGAACTACATTCGACGACGCCGCCCCTGCCCCCATCTCCTCTGCGTCTGCCCCATTTATCGGCACTTTCAGCCCCTCCAAGCCCCTCTCCGTCTTCATCGGCAAATCCGGAACAAATGTCAACGGCGTCTGGAGACTCCGCGCCATCGACCAGTACCCTCAGAACACCGGCGCCCTCCACTGCTGGTCTCTGTTCCTGACCCCGGCAGATTGCCTCCCTGGCGGCGGCGAATGCCCGGGCGCAGATATGGCCATCGGCATGACCGCCAACCCCGACCCCGTCATCATTGGCAACCTCCTCACCTATTCCATCTCCGTGACCAATAACGGCCCCAGTTCCACCAAGAGCACCGAGGTCACCCTCTCCATCCCCTCAGGTCTCCAGTTCGTCACCGCCTCCCCCCAGGTCCCCTGGACCTTCTCAGCCGGCATGGTCACATTCGTGCTCGGCCCCATGCCCGCCCTCTCCACCGCCACCGCCACCGTCACGTGTGAGGCAATCACGCCCGGCGATTTCGTTTCCACCGCCACCGTCACCTCCGACCAGTCTGACTTCAACCTCGTTAACAATACTGCCACTGTCCTCAACCACGTGCTTCCGCTCACTTCCGACATGGCCGTGAGCATCTCTGCCTTTCCCTCTGCTCCGTTGGTCGGCGGCACCCTCACCTATACCGTCACCGCCGTGAACAACGGGCCCAGTCCCGCCTCCGGCGTTGTGCTCACCAACCTCTTGCCCGACACCACTGCTTTACTTTCCGCTGTTGTCTCCCAAGGCTATGCCGCCATCAGCGGCAACCTCGTGGTCTGCTATTTCGGCTCCCTGGCCAACTCTGCCTCCGCCACCGTTACCATCAAGGCCGCCACCCTCGCCCAAGGCATCGTTACCGACTTTGCCTCCGTCCTCGCCGACCAATTCGACCCCAACCTCGCCAACAACACCGCCATTCTCAAGACCGCCGTCGGCCCTGCAGCCGACCTCTTCGTTACCGTCGTCCCGTCTCAGAATCCGGTCGTCCTCTTCAGCAACCTGACCTACTTCATCACCGTTTCCAATGCCGGCCCCAGCACCGCTACTGGCGTCGTGCTCAGCCACACCATGGACCCGTCCCTCTCGTTCTTCTCCATGAACAGCTCCCAAGGCCCAATCTCCCGCTCTGGAAACACCATCACCGCAAGTATCGGCACCCTCGCCGCCAATGCCAGCGCCCTCGTCACCGTCCAGGTGATTCCCACTATCCAAGGCCCCGCGCAAACCATCTCTTCCGCCGTGGGCGCCCAACCCAACCCTGACCCGTCCAACAGCTCGGTGACAACCTCCGTCCAGGTCGCCCCGCCTTTCATCAGTATTGTCCCTGCAGGCGCTACCTTGATTAGCGGGAACTTTACCCCTCCGGACGGCGCTATCGACAACGGCGAAACGGTCACCGTTAGCCTCCGCCTCCGAAACGCCGGCAACGTGAGCAACACGAACCTCTTCGCCACCCTCCTGGCCACCAACGGCGTCATGCCCGTTCCCCCCAATGGCCCCCAGGACTATGGTATCCTGCCCCCGGGCAGTTCTTTCGCTGCTCAGCAGTTCTCCTTTACTGCCAGCGGCGCCCCAGGCTCCACTATCAGCGCCGTGCTCCAGCTCCAGGACGGACCCACCCTGCTGACCAACACCGTCTCTTACAACTTTACTCTTCCAACCCTCCTTACCTTCTCCAATACCAACCTCATCGTCATCCGCAGTGATGCCAGCGCAGCCCCTTACCCTTCCACCATCAATGTCTCCGGTCTCACCGGCATCCTCAGCAAGGTCACCGCCACGCTCTCCGGGTTCACCCATACCTATCCCAGAGACGTCGATGTGCTCCTCGCAGGCCCAACTGGCGCCGATACCCTCCTCATGTCCCATGCCGCCAACCAGCCCGCAACCAACCTCGACCTTGCCTTCGACGACGACGCGCCCTCAACCATGCCCCGCTTTGGCTCGCTCTCCTCAATAGCTTACAAGCCCACGGCCTATACCCCTGGCCCCGTCCTCTCCAACCCAGCTCCCGCCGGCCCTTACACCGCTGTCCTCTCCAGCCTCAACGGCATCAACCCCAACGGAGTCTGGTCCCTCTTCATTCAAGATGACGCCACCGGCGATTTCGGCGCCATCTCCAACGGTTGGAGCCTCACCCTCACCGCTGTCACGCCCGTCAACCCCCTCGCGGACCTTGCCTTGTTGGCCTTTGCCCCTCCCTCACCGGCCCTTGTCTCCGACAATTTGACCTTTTCCTTCATCGTGACCAACGGCGGCCCCAGCTCCGCCTCCGACGTCGTCTTTACCAACGCCCTGCCGCCCAATGTGATCTATGTCTCCTCCTCTTCCTCCCAGGGCAATATCGGCCTGAGCGGCAATGCCGTCATCGGCAACCTCGGCTCCATCAATGCAGGCTCCACCGCCGCAGTCGCCGTCGTTTTTGCTCCCACGCCCGCCGCCAAAGGCGCCCTGGTCGATACCGCGACCGTCGGCGCCACCGAGATTGACCTTAACCCAGCCAATAACACCGTCTCCTCCACCATTAACCTGGCGCTGCCCGTGGCTGACCTCGTCGTCTCCCAGACATTCGCCCCGAACCCCGTCGTGGTCGGCTACCCACTGACCAACATCATCGCCATCACCAACCTCGGCACCAACGTGGCCATCAATGTCGTCCTCACCGACCGGTTGCCCACCAACACCGCCTTCGTCTCCGCCACCTCCACTGCCGGTTCCCCCACTGTCAACAACGGCCTGCTGACCTGCACCTTGGGCAACCTCGGCCCCAACGCCGGCGCTTCTCTTTCCCTCATCCTTACCCCGTTGGTTGTCTCATCTGTCACATCTGTCCCCGTTGCCTCCACCGCCTCCAGCGATCCCGACCTTTCCACCATCAGCGTGACCAACTCTGTGACTGTAAACAACCCCGCCCCCCTCCTCTTGCCCGCCGGCGCCATTTTGCTCTCCGGAAACGGCCCCCTCAACGGAAGCGTTAACCCCGGCGAAACCGTCACCGTCTCTCTCTACCTGACCAACGCCGGGACCGCTGACACCACCACCAACCTTACCGCCACATTACTCAATTCCGGCGGCGTCATCCCCGCCGCCAACCCCCAAGAGGTCTATGGCGTCCTCATCCACGGCGGCCCCGCTGCTGCCCAACCTTTCACCTTTACGGCCACCAATTCCGGACCCGGTTCCTCCCAGGGCAGCTCTATCACCGCTACCCTCCTGCTCCAGGATGTGCAAACCCTTGGCAATAATCTCCAGGCCACCAATTACTACACCAACTCCTTCCTTTTCGTTCTGCCCGTGCGATCGACCTTCGCAAGCCAACAATCCATTGCACTCCCAACTTACGGCCAGGGCGCGCCTTACCCGTCCACTCTCACTGTTTCCGGTGCGACTGGCGTTGTTAGCGAGGTCACTGTCAACCTCTTCGGCCTCTCCCATACCTTCCCGACCGACATCAATGCCCTCCTGGTCAGCCCTGCCGGCAGCAACGTCCTGCTTATGGCCCATGCCGGCGCCAATCACTCGATCACCAACGTGACCCTCTTCTTCGATGACACCGGCCTGCCCTTGCCCCAGTCCTCCCAGATCACCAATGGCACCTACCGGCCTACTGCCTACAACCCCCGCACCCTGCCCCATCCCGCGCCCCCGGCCCCTTATGCCTCCATTCTCGCCAATCTCAATGGTTGGAGCCCCAACGGCACCTGGTCCCTGTACACCCTTGATGACGAGGGCGACTCCGGCCTGCTCACCGGCTGGGGCCTCACCCTCACGACTGTCAATCCCCTCAACCCGGTTTGCGCCGATGTCGGCGTCGTTGCCTCCGCCCCTGCCTTCGTCTCCCCGGGCACCAATCTGACCTGTTCCGTGACCATCTTCAACCGCGGCCCTTCCGCTGCGACCGCCACCACGCTGACCGATGTCCTGCCTGGTGGCGTCAGCTTTGGGTCTGCCCTCTCCTCCCAGGGTGCCTACTCCCTGGCCGATGGTGTCGTCACTTTCAACCTCGGCACCCTCAATGTCGGCGCGTCCGCTACCGCGTCTCTCTCCCTCATGCCCATGCAGTACGGTCTCCCCCTGACCAACACCTTCACTGTCGCCAGCCAGCAAACCGATCTCAACCCGGCCAATAACTCCGCCCAAACCGTTACTGGCACCTTTGGCCTGGCCATCGGCCCCGCCCCCAATGGCCAATACCAATTGACCATTGGAGGCGCCCCCGGTCAAACTTACGTCATCCAGTCTTCCTCCGACCTCTCATCCTGGACGCCCGTCTCGACTAACACTGCCGGGACAGCAGGCCCTATCGTCTTCCCCATCAACCCCCAAAGCGCCAGCCACGCCTTCTATCGCGTCGTCCTCCCCGCTCCTTGACGTTCTCTTCCCAACCTGCAATTCAGACAGTGGGGAAAGGGTGCGTAAAACCGCGTAAATGGGGCTGATTTTCCTCCGGAGGCATCGTCAGACCGGATTTTTCGCATTGGGCCGATTTTTTCGCTTGCAATCTGTATTGGGTAGTATATAACAGATTCAGATTGAGCACCGAACTGTCCAGCCTCCGCCGGCAACTCTGGCGTGCCTACGCCGCCCTGGCGCCTGCCCTGCGCCGCCTCCAGCGCTCCAACCCGATGGTTCAAGGCTCCTTCTACCTGCTCCGGCGCAAGTGCGGCAAACCCAACTGCCGTTGTGCCGCCGGCCAACTTCACGCCACCTACGTCCTGACCCGCAGCGAGCATGGCAAGGACCGGCTCTACACGGTCCCAAAAGATCAGCGCGCCCAGGTGCGACAATGGGCCGCCGAGTATCGCCGTTACCAGCGCGCCCGCGCCGTGCTGGTCAAACGGCACTTGCACCTGTTGGCCCTGACGGATCAAATGGCCCAGCAGCGCCTGCTGGTCTGGCCGGACAAGGAGGGCAACCCCAATGCTTGATCTCAATATCGTCGAACATCACCCCCGGCGGGTGCTCGAGGCTTTCCGTCGTGGAGACTTTGATCAGATCGAAATCGTCGGCCAAGCCGACGAGAAGGAGTTCTTCGAGTTGTGCTTCAAAGAGAAGATTTTGGAGGCCCTGGCCAAAGAGTTGCCCACGCTCCGAAAGAGAGAAGAAGTGCCGTTGTGGTTCTTGCTGGCGGCCAATCTCAGTTTGAAGTTGCACCCGGAGAACTCTTACCTGGCCTTTGAGCGAAGCCGGGGCCGGCCTCGCGCGGTG
>Ga0181524_10003357_pt1 | contig 15608 bp, 9 predicted proteins | sample PEATcosm2014_Bin_34_FD_119761 | JGI IMG/M metagenome (GOLD analysis project Ga0181524, IMG submission 119761) | Peatland microbial communities from MTU Mesocosm Facility, Houghton, MI, USA - PEATcosm2014_Bin05_60_metaG | ecosystem: Environmental > Terrestrial > Soil > Wetlands > Peat | place...
AGCCCCCTGGGGAGAACTCCATCACGTTCACGATGGAGGGTGCGGCGACGGCGGTGGCGCAGTACACGGCGAACCCGGGCTACACGCTGAGCGTGCAGTCCGCGCCGAAGGGGCAGCTCATCACTTCGAGCACGTCCGACGGCGGAATAACGCCCTACACAGTGTCCGGGGTGCCGTACAGTACGAGCGTGAACCTTCAGGCGCCGGAGACGGGCCCGGCCGGGTACATTTTCTCGCAGTGGTTGGTGAACGGCGCGGCGCAGCCTGCCGGGCAGAAGGGGATCACGTTCACGATGGAGGCGGCCACGACGGCCGAGGCGGTATATATCAAGGACACACCGTGAACCGGGCCAATCCCGCCGGTCCGATTGTTGACGGCGTGCGGGCGATACCGTCGCCGACGCCCGGCCCGACCTCGACCGAAGGGCACGGGGCGGCAGGCCACGCGAGAGTACGCCCTCGGAGAGAGGTCTCTATAAATAGGTTGACGGCAGGTCAAAAAGAGAGAGGCGTGCGGTGAAAGCAGGCGCGGATGAGGTTTGGCTGCCATCGGATGGGCCGCCCACCGCGGCGAATGGCCTTCCGCAGGTCTGCAGGGTAGGGAGGTCCGGCGGCAATAACCGCGCAGAAAGCGGTCTTTGAGCTGGGCGTACAAACCGTCGGCCGGATTCAGCTCCGCGGCGTAAGCGGGGCGCCGGTGAACGCTGAGCCGACCCGGACACGCGCCGAGCGCCTCACGGGTGCGGCCGACCAGTGCCCGCCCAACCCCGTCCAGAAACAGCATGATCGGTCGAGGACACGAGCCAAGCAGGTGTCGAACGAATCAGACGACCTCGTCGCTGTTGACCCTCCCCTTGCCCATGCGCAACCACAGATGACGATTCGGTGCGATGGCCCCCATGGCCGAGAGTTTCGGCCAAGTCAAGCGGGGCCTCAGCGCCGGCGTCCGGCCGCGTGGCGCCCAAGTCCTCGGCATGACGCGGGCGGGACTCACGTGTGTTATTCACGGGCCAGTACACTAGCAGACCGCCGAAGAATCGTTTGACAGCGGCAATTCGACTGTATAGCTTCATGCTCTAAAGCCGACTGTCCTTTGGGGACCGGCAAATGGAAAAGCCTGGTTAATTCAGTGGACCAGTTCAGGAGGACAAGCGATGAAGGAACCCTTGCAGTTGGCGGCGCTGGTTTCGGCTGCGCTGGTGATGGCTGTGTCAGCACGCGCCGAGGGACAAAACGCCACGTTCCTGCCGGAGACGGATCCGGCCGTGACGGAAGGGCCGCTGGTCAAATACCTCGACGCCGCGGCCAACCAGCATCCGCGGCTGCTGATCAACGCCGAACGGCTCCCGCAACTCAGGGCCTTTTACGACAGCCCGCAGGGCGACGGCTACCGGGCGTTGATGGAAGGATACCTCGCCGAATGCACGGTCCCGGCGGATCGCAAGACGAGCCCCGCCTGGGGACAGGAATACGGGCTGCTCAAGCTGCCGACGGCGGCTCTGCACTATCTGCTGACGAAGGACCAGGCCTCATTCGAGAAGTCAGTAGCGTACCTGAAATGGCTGGCCGGAACGGCCGATTGGACTGAGGGCGGCGAGCCGGCAGTGGCCGACACGCCGGAAGCCTACGCCCAGGTTATGGAAAAGTTGAAGCATCTTGGACCGCACGGCGAGCGGAACAGCGACACGACCGCTTCATTCACAATGGTCGGGGCGGCGCTCACCTGGGACTGGCTGTATAACGATCTCGACCCGGTGTTCCGGGAGGAGTTCCGCCAGGCGCTCTGGCAGCATGCCCGCGCGATGTACTATGGCGGCCACAAGGGCGGCAATCCCGGGGGCGGCTACTGGCGCGGCGTGCCGGCCTATAATCACCGCTGGTTCCGCGACTGGGGCCTGACGCTGGCGGCGCTGGGCGCGGGCGAGGGCAAACCGGAGCAACAGTGGTTCCTGAGCGAGGTGGAGAAGGAACTCCAGTTTATGGCGGCCTGGATGCCGGCGGACGGCAGCCAGCACGAAGGACCTTATTACGGCGCCAGCGCGGGGCCCCTGGGCATGGCCTTCGAGGTCTCGGACGATTTGACCGGAACGCATTACGTCGACGCGCCGTTCTATCGGGCTGTGGGGACCTACGCGCTGGAGATCTCGGTGCCGGGCATGGCCGATTCCCTGTACTTCGGCGACTGCTTCACCAGGGTGGCCAGTTTCAATCCGTTCTTCCTGAAAGCAGCGGCGATGTATAAACAGGCCGACGTGCTGGACGGCATCCGGCATGCCCTCCAGGTCAACGCCAAAGGATGGAGCGCGAAGGGTTCTGCATGGCAGCCGCTGCTCTTTGACGCTCCGGAGGTGAAGGGCGGCGATTACGCCAACCTGCCGACGACGGCGTTCATGCCGGACCTCGGGATCGCCATCGCCCGTGACTCGTGGCAGGACAAGGCCGTGGCGGCGATGTTCAAGTGCGGCCCGATGGGCGGCTACAGGGCCTGCGCCTGGCGAATGAGCAGCAAGGATGCCAACGGCAGCCTGCCCTACCAGAACGTGGCGCACGACCAGCCCGACGCCAATTCCTTCATCGTCCTGGGCGATGGCGAGTACCTGGCCGAGACGGATCGCTATCCGCTGGAGCCGGGCAAGCTGTCCTCGGGCCACAACACGATCCTGATCAACGGCATAGGCCAGGCCGCCGACGGGCAACCCGAGGGCCAGGAGTGGCAGCAACCGGGCAACAGCGACATGACCGAGATGGCCAAGATCACCGCCTACAAGGACGCCGGCGACGTGGTGGTGGCCGAAGGCGAGGCGGCGGGGTCATACCTAGCCTACGACGACGCTGCGGCCAAGAAGAGTCGCCCGGCCATCGAGCGTTTCCGCCGGACTTTCATCTGGGTTAAGGGCAGCTACATTCTGGCCTTCGACGACATCCGCTCGCCCACGCCGGTCGAGATCACCTGGCTCATGCAGGGCGCCAAGCTCGAACCGGTGAACGAGGCCGAGGGGCGGTACAGGCTGGCCAAGGGCGAGGCCCAGTGCGAGTTCCAGCTTGTGGCGGACGCGCCGCTCAAGTCGAAGATCGGCGTCTCGACCGCCAACGACCACAACAAGCTGCTCAACTGGCAACAGCTCCAGGCCAGCGCCGAAGGAACCGCCGCGCGGTTCGCCTGCGTGGTTGACCCGTGGCACAAGGATGTGAAGGTCACGCTGACGCCTGATCGGCCGGACAAGGCGACCATCACGGTGAGCGGGCCGGGCATCGCCGACACGTGGCAATGGCAGGCGGCCAAGGGCAAGTTCGAGGCGGCAACCTGGCACGGGTCGCGCCCGGGCGGGTTCGACCTGACGGTGGATGCCCAAACGGCTGTGCCGCCCGCGCCGTAATGCCGGCGGCGATATCAACGATAGAGAGGCCGGCAACCAGCCTTCCGCGATACGGCGGGCCGCCTCGCCTTGATTCTCTTTGACGTGCAATTACTGAAGGTGAGACAGGTTCAGTTCAACCCGGGTCACGCCCAGCGTTCGCAGCCTGCTTGCCCATCCTTGAGCGGATTGCTGGCGCGCCTGCGGAAGCGGCGCGTTGGCTGAAGTTTTCCCGATTCTCTCCCGTTTAGCCTCCCCCATCCTGTGGTGAGGCAGTATTTCCATGACGGGGGCCGTCGCAAGCGATTTCCACAACTGAGAAAGTTCGCGGAAGTGCTCCTCGTTGTCGTTGACGCCCGGCATGATCGGACAGCGCAGCGTCAGGTTTGCGCCGGCCCGGTCCAAGCGCCCCAGATTGTCCAGGATGAGACCCGGATCCGCGCCTGTGTTGGCTTGGTGGCGCCGGGCGTCCGTATCCTTCAAGTCATAAAGGAAGAGGTCCACGTAAGGGAGCACTCGGGCAAAATCGGACCAGGGCGCAAAACCGGAGGTATCCACACAAGTGTGTAGCCGCTCGACCCTGGCAACCGAAAGGACCTCCAGGACAAAGGAGGCCTGCATCATCGGTTCCCCTCCTGACAAAGTGATGCCGCCGCCGGACCTTTTGTAGAACGGCCTGTCGCGAAGCGCCATTTCGATCAGCTCTGCCGCAGTCATCTCCTGCCCGACTAGGCGCAACGCTTGAGAGGGACATCGCGCGGCGCAAGTTCCACAAACTCGACACAGCCGGCGGTTATACCTGTGGCCAGCGGCGGAGATGGAATGCGCGCCCTCGGGACACACTTTCGCGCAGGCGCCGCAACGGATGCAGAACTGGAGGTCGTAGAGTATCTCCGGCTCCGGGGCGATTCCTTCAGGATTGTGGCACCAGAAGCATCCCAGGGGACAGCCCTTGAGGAAGAACGCCGTCCTGATGCCCGGGCCGTCATGGATGGCAAAGCGCTTGACGTCGAAGATCAACCCCTTGGGGGAATTCCTTGTTTCACCCGCGCCCGCGTCAAGCATACTCGGCTCGCTGTATGATTTCCTGTTGAGCGTCGGGCGGCAGCTCTACCAAGTGGGCGCTGAAACCGGTCACGCGGATCAGGAGGTCCCGGTGTTTTTCCGGATGCTCGACCGCGTCCAGGAGCGTTTCCTTCTGAACAGGAATGAACTGGATATGGAATCCTCCCAGCTCGAAGTAGGTCTCGATCAAGGCCCGGAGCCTCTCCACGCCGTCTTCTCCTGTGAAGTGCGGCGGGTTGATGCGAAACGTGGTGCCGCCGGAGCAGGTATGCTTGTGCGCCAACTGCGCCATCGAACGGAGCACCTCCGTTGGCGCTCGCCCCTTGCCTTGCGAAGGGGTCTGGCCGGCGCTCAACACCTCGCCTGCGGGCCTGCCGTCCGGCGTGGCGGGCGTGTTTTTCCCCATCTCGATGTTGTACAGCCAGGAGTAGAACGAGGGGCGGAGCCGGATTCCATGCGCGGCGCCGGCCTGCCCGACCTCCTCGCGCCAGGCCTCCGCGACCCGGCGAACCATCTCCAGCACCTGCGCGTCGTCGCTCCCATAGGACGGGACCCGCTGACGCAGGTATTGGCGGAAGGCTTCTTCCCCATCGAAGTTGCATGCCAGGATCTTCCGGAACCCCTCCAGCGAAACCTGCCTCTCCCTGTAAACGACTTGGCGGATCGCCAGAAGCGCATCTATGGTGGTGGCGACGCCGACCATGTACTGGTCTGAGTACCAGGCATGGCGATGCCAGTAACTTCGCACCTCGGCCAGGTGGCCGTTGAAGAGGCAGCGGGCCGGAAGCGGATAACCCGGGCGAGCCGGCCTCGGCGGTGTTGTGGGGTCGCCGCCTTGAGAGGTCATACTCGCGCTCGAAGGCGGACATGCGACGCCGGCCAGGCGGGCGCCGACCCGGTCAAGCGCGAATCGCAGTTGCAGCCGGAATGCCTCGAAGAAATCCTCGAAGTCAGTCATTTCGCCCGGCGCAGGCGTGGCTGCGCCAACTTGCTCATCGGTCTCCAGGGACCGCCCCTGATTCATTGCCAACAGGATCAGCAAAGGCACATTATGGTTCTCGCGCAGAGGAGGAAGATCGTCCCCCGGAATGAAACAGTTCAGGCACGCGCAGTGGGCGTAATCCCGCGCGCGCCGTTCGGCCATCCCATGGCCTGTCAGCGCGGCGATGACTACTTCATCGTTGTAGGCGAAAACGGGCAGGCTGTCCCGCATGGCCCTGACAGCCTCCGTCCAGAAGCCGCGGTCAATGCCCTCCCAGTAACGGACGGAAAGGGTGGGCTCCCGAAACTTGACCAGGCGGCGGGCGGCGAGCAGCGCGGCCGAGAGGTCGTTCACCCCGCTTTCGCCGTTCGCCGTAATCCCGCCCACGGTGATGTAATAGTGGGAGTTCCTGTTCGGGGTGCGTTTCTTGCACGATAACCCGGTGGTTTCCCGACCGGCCATCTGGGAGAGCATAATCATCATCACGGCGAGCAACTCCACCGCCTCGTCGCGAGTCAGTTTGCCGCCGGCCACGTCGCTCTCGTAGAACCGGCGAAGGTACTGGTCCATTCGACCCGGCGTGACGTCCCTGCCGCCGATGAGGCAGGAGAGCACCATGTGAAAGAGGATGAAAAGCTGCAGCGCTTCCTGGAGGCTCCCGGGGGGACGCTGGGCAATGGCCGCGCAGCAGTCCGCCGCACGCAAAAGCCGGGCCCGGGCCTCCGGGTCTTCCTGCCGGCCCGCAACCCGCCTCGCTTCCTCCGCGTAGCGACGGGCAAGCCGCGAAACTCCGGACAGCGAGACAGAGATTCCTTCCAGCATGTCGTCCAACGCCCGCGCGTCCGGGGCCCGCTCCCCTGTTCCACGCCGGTGAGACTCAACTTCCGCCATCAATCCTTGCAGTCCCTTCTCCAGCAGCCGGTTCCAATCCGGTATGTAGATGGAGTCCGAATCCAGCCATCCGGGCGCCCCCGCCTCATAGAAGAGCTCCGAGTGCTCCTGGATGAACTTTTCATCCTCACTGCTGGGCACTTGTTCCAGGACCCGCCCCAGCAGCACGTCGTCAGGGCTTACGACCACGGAGACGCGGTCGCAGAGTTCTTGAATGATCTTTCCCTGTCGAATGCCGGGAAGCGCGCCCGCGAACTTGGACCTTGTTTCCTGCAATATTCTGGCGCGCTCGAGGAACACCGCCTCTTCCGGTGCGGAGAGGTAAATCTCCTGTATCGCCGCGAGTTCGTACATGGTTCAGCCGCCTGGCGAAGAGTCCTTAGTCGGAATTTCCCGGAGGGCCGCCTTAAACATAGCCGGCGGCCAAGCCAGTCACAGAGCAGTCAGCCAGCCAATGTCGTATTCTCAGCATCAGAATTCTGCTTGTCAAGTGAAGTGTCGGCGGCGGCCTGCTTCCGGGCGGGTTTCCAAGCCTTGGGCGCGACCTGTCCGGCCCGATGCGGCCGCACCCGCCGATTTGGAACTCTGTTCAAGGCTGGTGGGCCGGCGAACCATGGTTGACCGGGCAGCCGTTTGTTGTCAAAATGGAATATTCGGCGCCTGACCGTCGCGCGGAGGGCGGCCCGATAGCAAATTCCGGTTGAAAGCCGACTGTCCCTGAAGGACGGTCAAATGGGAAATCGCGGGCAGAACATATTCGCGCGCAACAGCCAGCAACAGCCGCTGCTGCGGAAAGGCTGGGCGGTGCGCGCGGCAATGGCCTGCTTCGCCGCGCTCACCGCGGTTTCAGGGATTGGCGCAGAATCAAGGGAAACGGCTGAACAGGAGAAGAAGATGACCATCGGCGCTTACTATTTCGACGGGTGGGCCGGCCATAACCAATCGGCCGAGGATGCCGGGGAACCGTGGGCCCGAAACGCTCCTACGCAACTGACTCGGAGGATGGTCGAGGAGTTCCCGCTGCGGGAGCCCGTCTGGGGCTGGCGGGATGATTCGCCGGCGATTATGGAGCGGCAGATCAATCTCGCGGCGGACCACGGCCTGGCCTTCTTTGCGTTCTGCTGGTACTGGCACGATAACGGGGGACCGATCAACGAGAAGGCGATCGAGGAAGACCCCAAGCACACCGGGCTGGAACTGTTCCTGAAGTCGAGAAATAGCCGCCGCATGAAGTTCTGCCTGCTGGTGGCCAATCACGATGGATTCGAGATCAAAGGGACGGAGCATTGGAAGCAGGCCGCCGACTTCTGGATGCGCTATCTGAAGCACCCGCAGTGCGTCACGGTCGGCGGAAAGCCGCTGGTGATCATTTTCAATCCCGGCGGCGGAGATAAGGATGGCTTCGCGTACCTGCAGGAAGCGGCGCGAAAAGCGGGGCTGCCGGGCGTGGCGATCGCCGGTTGCGGGGGCGGGACACCTGAGACGGGTTACACGCACAGGACGCATTACAACGTGATACCGGGGTACGCGGCCGGATCGGAGGAGCACAAGTACGCAGAACTGACGGCCGCGAACCGAGAGGCGTGGGGCGGCAGCCGCGAGCAACCGTACATGCCGGAGATCATAGCCGGGTGGGACAAGCGGCCGTGGGAGAGTCTGGCGGGCCTGCACCAGCGGGACGCATGGTACTACCCGGATCGCACGCCGGAGCAGTTCGCGATGCACCTGCGGGATGCGATGGCGTGGATGGACAAACACCCGGAGCAGACCACCGTCGAGCGCATCGCTCTCATCTATGCGTGGAACGAATTCGGCGAAGGCGGGTACATTGCCCCGACGAAGGGCGACCCCGACGGCAAGTACTTGAAGGCGCTTCGGTCGGTGGTGATGCCCGCCAGTCAACCGGGTCGCTCAGGCGCTCCAGCGGACGCCGACAAGCCACACCGTTGAGCTTTGCCCGTCCGATCATCGGCGGATGTCGCTGACGGGAGTACATTTCAGGAGCGGGAATGCTTTTTCATACCTGGGTTTTCGGCGTATTCTTCCTCGTGTTCTACCCGGTTTACCTGGCGGTCAAAGGCACCCGTCTGAGGGACTACTGGCTGCTCCTGTCGTCGTACGTGTTCTACGGCTGGTGGAACCCGCTGTACTTGCTGCTCATCAGCTACTCGACCGTGGTGGACTACTTCGTTGTCCTGCGGATGGCGAAAAGCCGGCATAGGAAACTATGGCTGGCGCTGGCGGTGTCCAACAACCTGTGTCTGCTGGCCACGTTCAAGTACGCCGGGTTCGTGACGGAGAACCTGAACGCCCTGCTGGCGGCGATGGGGGGCCAGTACGTCATCCCCGTGCCCAATTGGCTGCTGCCGGTGGGGATATCGTTCTACACTTTCCAGTCAATGAGTTATACCATTGATTGCTATCGCCGACGCATCCAGGCGGAGCCGCGGTTCGTGCGGTTTGCCACGTTCGTGTCCCTGTTCCCGCAACTGGTGGCGGGGCCGATCCAGCGGGCATCGAACCTCTTGCCGCAGTTGCAGCAGGAGCAGAAGATCACGCTGGCGGACGTGACGGACGGGCTGTCGCTCTTTCTGGTGGGTTTATTCAAGAAGGTAGCGCTGGCCGACTACCTGGCGCTTTACGTGGACAAGGTATATGGGGCGCCAGGGCACTATCAGGGGCCGGCGCTGCTGCTGGCGACGGCGGCGTTCGGGTGGCAGATATACTTCGACTTCAGCGGGTATACGGACATGGCCCGGGGGATTGCGCGGACGATGGGGTACAAGCTGATGCTGAACTTCAACCATCCGTACCTGGCGGAAGGGCTCGGGGATTTCTGGTCGCGGTGGCACATCAGCCTGTCGAGCTGGTTCAAGGACTACGTGTACATCCCGATGGGGGGCAACCGGGAAGGACAACTGAAGACCTACAGGAACATGTGCCTGACCATGCTCATCTCGGGGGTGTGGCACGGGGCGACGTGGATGTTCGTCATCTGGGGGGCGCTCCACGCGCTGGGGAGGGTGTTCACGCGGGAACTGGAGAAGACGGCCTTCTGGATGGAGAGCGTGCCGAAGTTCGTCAAGCAGATGCTGGTGTACGCCTTCGTCACGTTCGCGTGGATTTTCTTCCGCGCGCGTTCAATGGGGGACGCGAGGGTGATTATCTCGAGGATCTTCAGCCCACAGTGGGTGGACCCGGCGTTCCCGCTGCTGGCGGCGATGCTGGTCCTGATGGTATGGCTGTACCAGCACCTGTATGAGTCAAGAGCACGGTGGGCGCTGCAACTTGCGCCGGTGAAGGTGGGGCTGGCGACGTGCATGATCCTGTACCTGGCGATGATGGTAGGGTCGAGCGACCGCCCGTTCATCTATTTTCAGTTTTGAGAGGGTGTGGCGGAATGACGTCCAGCGTTCAGGCCCCGGAGAAGACGCCGGTACTCAGCCGCGAGGAGGCGCTCTACGGCTCGGTGGAGATGCCCCTGTCAGTGCGGCAATGGATCTGGGCGGCGGCGGTCGTGCTGCTGGTGCTGACGGGGCTGCCGGTCGCCGGGAAAAGGAGGGAAACGTTCCGGCCGGACCCGGACTATCGCGTTCCTTACGAGATGAGCAGCGACTACTGGCTGTTCGAGCGATACAGCCGGCTGGCGGCGTCAGAATCGAAGACGCTGGTGGTCGGGGATTCGGTCGTGTGGGGGGAATACGTTCCCGCCGATGAGACGCTGTCGCATTACCTCGCGGCGCTGGCCGGCGAGAAGAAGTTTGCCAACCTGGGACTGGACGGGATGTATCCGGTGGCGCAGGCGGGGCTTCTGGAGCAATATGGGGAAGGAATATCGAACTCCCGCGTCATCCTGCACTTCAATCCCCTCTGGATGGCGTCGCGGGAGCACGACCTGCGCGAGGGGAAAGAGTTCCGTTTCAACCATCCTCAGCTTCTTCCGCAATTCTCGCGGGAGATTCCCGCGTACAAGGCATCCTTTGCCGACAGGCTGGAGATCGTGGCGGAACGCCTGCTGCCGTTCCGGCCCTGGGTGCGCCACTGGCGGTGGGAGTGCCTGGGGGGCGCGGACCTGGCCAGGTGGACGCTGGCGCACCCGTACGCCAGTCCGATCTCAGCGGTCGTGAAATCCGCCGAGGGAGACGCCCCGGTGAGACGCGCGAACCTGTCGTGGAAAGAGCGCGGGGCGACGGTGCAGGACTTCCCCTGGGTGGAGCTGGGGGAGTCGCCGCAATGGCGTGCGTTCCGCGATTCGGTGGAGATGCTCCGCCGGCAAGGCGACACGGTGCTGGTGGTGGTGGGCCCGTTCAACGAATACATGCTCACCCCCCGGAGCCGCGAGGGTTATCGCCGCGTGGTGAGCGAGGTGGGGAAGTGGCTGCAGGAGACCGGCGTGCTCTATTTCGTACCCCCTTCGCTGCCCAGCGAGTATTATGCGGACGCCAGCCATCCGCTGAGCGAGGGGTATGCGATGCTGGGGCGCGAGATACTGGCGAGCGAGGCGTTCGCAAGGCTCCTCCAGCCAACGACCGAAAAGTCAACACAAGGGACGAACAGATGAGAACCATAAAAGCATGCGTCATGATGGGACTGGTGGCGGCCGGCGCGCTGACCTGGGGATGCACGCGCCGCGACGCGGCCCCGCAGCGAATCTCGAAAGGACCGTCGGCGATGGCGGTGGCCCCAGCCCCGTCCGATCGGAGCCCATTGATCGTGTTCTCCAGTGACCGGTCAGGCCAGTGGAGACTATGGACGATTCAGCCGGACGGAGCGGGACTAAAGCAGTTGACCCAAGGTGGGCCGGAGGACGCCGATGTGGACCCGGCGTTCAGCCCGGACGGTGCGAGCATCCTGTTCACGTCAACGCGGGGCGGGAGCGCGGGGATCTGGCGGATGACGATAGCGACCGGGAAGATGGAGCGGATCTGCGACGGCGACCAGGCGGGGTGGGCGCCCGACGGGAAGAGCATTGTCTTCCGGCGGACCGAGAGGATATTCAGGCGCGACTTCGCCGGGGGCGCGGAGAAGGCGCTGTCGCCCGCGAGCTGGCCGCACTGCTCGGGGCCGGCGTGGAGTCCCAAAGGCGGCGAGATCGCATTCGCGTGCCGGTGGGAGGCGGGGAACGGGGTGTACATCATGGCGGCGGAGGGCGGCGAGCCGAGGAAGGTCTTCAGCCAGCAGGGGGCGTGCCAGCCGCATTGGTCGCCGGACGGGACGAAGATCGTCTATGAGACGGAGACGAACCTGTGCACCATCAACCCGGACGGGACGCACAACCGCACCGTGACCTATTACGGGGGAGTGCAGCGGCTTGCGCGGTGGAGTCCCGATGGCAGCCGGCTGGTGTTCTGCCAGGCGGCATCGCCGAGCGGTCCGTGGGAGTTGTACACGGTGCCTGCGCAAGGGGGTGAGCCGGCGCGGCTGACCGAAGGAGGGTCCGATATGTACCCGGACTGGAAGTAGAGCGCGGGGGAAGAGAAGCGGATAGAGGAGTTTCCCATTGGCAAGCGACGGTTGCAAGAGGATCATTCTGGTGTTGGCCGTAGTGGCGGGCGCGGTGGCCATTCCGGCGGGGTGCCGCCGTCAGCCGGCGGCGGCGCCGAAGGCTGCCGAGATCGCAGGGCCTTTCACGCGACTGTTTGACACCGGCGCCGCACTCTCAGGCACTCTCACTGCCGCCGGTCTCTCGACAAGGGAGGGCTGGGCATCGGTGGCGGAGGAAGTCACGGCCCACTCGTTCGCCGGCGATGCGGTGGTTGTCAACGACAAGCTGGCGCTGGTCCTAGCCCCGATGGGAGTCGGCGGGAGCCTCTATTCAAGGGGCGGGCAAGCCCTGAAATTACGTGCCACGTTGGCGCCTGTCGGCGACGACGGGGAAATGACGCTCGCGGGTCTCACGATTTCCGAGAACAGCTCCGCGGCGGTCGCCTTGGAGTGCGCATTCAAGTCCAAGGCGGGCAGGACGGCTGCGGTTACGTACCGTCTGACCACGGGCGCGAACCTGGTGGAGGTGCGTCCGGAAAAAGGCGCGGAGAGGCTGCGCATCGAACAGGAGATCAAGCACGTCGTCGTCCCGGACTACTTTGCCGATGACGTCGTGGTGAGCGCCGGGAGTTCGGGCCGGTTGCGGGTGGGGCTGCCTGCGGAGAACTGCCTGGTCAACCTCGTGGGCGAGGGCGAGGCGATCACGGCGTGCGTCTGGCAATACGGGCAGGCCGACGCGGATGCGATCATAGAAGGAGCCGGAGAGAAGGCATCACTCCAAGGTGTCGAGATTGAGTGCGTCCCGGGGAAGAGCCTTTGGATCGCCCTTCTGGAGGGGCCCGGCATCTGGCACAGTCAGGGGATTACGGCGCGGGAGACCGGAGAGGTGAAGCTGGCGTGGAGACGGCCTTTCGCGGCGCAGTGGCGATGCGACGTGGTCGGATCGGGGGGTCTTGCACATTCGAGCAGTTTTGCGGATGCCCCCGGCGCAAGCGCGGATGCGGCGCAGTGCTGGTTCGATCAGGAGCAGGCGTTCGTGCGACTGCTCCGGCCGTCGCCGACCGAGGCGCACACGACAGCCTCAGCGGGCGAGACGACATTGCTGGTCTATCCCATAGATCGCAGTACGGCGACGCCGCTGACGGCATTCTGCGTCAACGATGTCATGCGAAGCGCATTGGGAACGGGTCCGTGCCAGTACGTTTTAGCGGCGGAGGGAATGGGGACGGAATATCCGGCGACGCCTGACCTGGTAAGCCGGTGGATGGAGGAGCAGTTCCGAAAAGGGAAGGTGCAGAAGGAATCGGCGGCGCTGCGGGATCGGCTCAACCAGATGACGCGTCACATGGAGGAGGTCCAGGGCCGGATCAGGGATTACGGAAAACTGGCGGATAGGATACAATTGACTTGCGAGGACCCGGGACTGAATGCAGAGTTTCGTCCGCTGGCACAAGAGCTGCTGAAGCTCCTGGAGGAAATGCGGCGTGCGGTCGGAGCGGATGAGAACGTCTGCCGGTCGGCGGAGCAGGCGGCTCAGGAGATCCTCGCGCTGGCTGAGAAGGAGGGCAGCGCGGACGCATGGCAGCAGGAGATGGCAAAGGTGCGTGCGCTGGGCGGCATTCAGGACAGTTCTTTGGCGCGGTGCCGAATGGTCTTGCGGCAGGTCATCCAGTCGTGTCGAGGGGCGCAGGGGGCGGAGATGGACTTTGCGGACAGGGTTAAAAAGCTGGCTCAGTCCGGGCTTCGCAAGGAAGCCCCCACACATGAGGAGAGAGACGATGGCTCGAAATAGCTGGACCGGCCGGGTGGTGCTGACGGCTTCTGTTTTGCTGGCCGGGGCGGCGGGGCTGGTCTTGGCACAGGAGAAGGCGCAGGCGGTGGCGGCGGATGCAGGCGTGCGGCTGTTCGACACCGGCGCAGCTTCCGCCGATCCCCTTTCGTCGGCGGCGCTGTCGCAAAGGAGCGGCTGGACGCAATTGCCCGAGGACCAGGTCAGCCACGAGTTCACCGGCGACGTCGTCTTCCAGAACAACCGAGTGGCGGTGGTGCTGAGACGAGGCGCGCACGGGGCGGAGTTGTATTCGGCGGGAGTCGAGGGCTGGAAGCAACGTGCGGTCCTGATCCCCGTGGGCCAGGCGGCGGCCGCTCCCGGCAAGACGCAGTTCTCCTCGGCTAGGATTGTGGAAAACAACTCGGGAAACGTGACGGTTGAGGCGGCGTTCCAGGCGGAGGGGAAGCCGCTGGCCGTCGGGTATGGGCTCAAGATGGGCCAGCTTTTCGTCAAGACGGAACCGAAAGAAGGCGCTCGCGCCCTGCGGGTGGAGGCGCCCTGCCGCTTCGCGGTGCTGCCGGACTTCTTTGCGGACGACATTGTGCTGGATGCGACGGACCTGCCGGTCTCGCGTGCGGAGCTGCCCAGCGAGAACTTTCTCTTGGAGATGCTGGAGGGGAACGACGCGCTGCTGATGAGCGTATGGACGGAGGGGGACGAGGACGTAGCCGTCACGCTGAGCGGGAAGGAGGCGGGCAAGAGGATTGACGAGGCGGATATCCAATACGGCGCCAAGGGGAACGTGTGGGTGGCGGTGATGACGGCGCCGCAGATCTGGCACGTTCGCGACATCGGCAACGAGGACGCAGGGAAGGTGATTCCGCTGGAGTGGAAGCAGCCTTTTTCGGCAGTCTGGCGCGTGGACTGGCACAGGACGGATCGGCTGGCGGACAGTTGGGAGATGATCATGGAGCGCCCGGACGGGACGTTCTCCAAGCGCGGGTTGGGCGGCGACATGGACACGGTTCCGGCCGACCGTTCCAGGTGGGCGACGGCCATGGGCGATTTCCTCTACCCATGCTGGATCGACAAGAACGGCCAGGGGAACTTGCAGCCGCTGGCCTTCAGGCGCCGCGCACGGTTCGACGGACCGACGTTGATCTATCCCATGTTCCGGTTGGACAGCACGCCGCTGGACGCTTATACGGTGGTGGACGTGGTGCGGGCGACGCTGGGGGTGGGGCCGTGCGAGTACATCCTCGACGTGGAAGGGCAACAGTCACACTACAACGGAATTGCGACCTGCGCCTGCCGCGACACGCTCACGCCGATTTATGAGCAGCATCAGCAGAAGGAGCGCAAGGCCGAGGTCGAGCAGGCGCTCACCGATGTCATGGTCTTCATCCGGCACATCCGCAGCCGGATCGAGACGTACGTGGCCTTCGGCCATGATCTGTCAAAGTACCTGGCCGATTACCGGCAAGCGCATCCCGAGCTGGCCGAGCAGATCGGGCAACTGGAGCAGCTTACCGCGGTCATTGACCGCAGGTACAACGCGGCTAGGGACGGGATCAAGACCCCTGACCAGGCGCAGGAAATCGTGGACGCCTTCCGGAAGGGGCATCTGACGGACGAAACTCTGGGCGCGGTGGAAGCGTGCAAGGAGTTCACCACCGCGATAGTGGGCATCGGGAGCCCCCAGGACAACCTGGTGGGTGCGTGCCGGCAGGCGGTGAAGGCGATCCGGCAGCAGGCAGGAATCGCGATGGCGATGGACGAACGGATGGCGGAGGTGACCAAAGAAGTCCGCAAACGAACCCATGAAGTGCTGCGCAGCCCGGCCGCTCACGAATGTGCGGCGCATTGAGACCATGAAAGCCATCGAGATGGGACACTGTAGAGGAGAGGTAAGGGCCGCCGCGCTCATGGCGGCAGCGGCGGCGATGCTTTTGGCCTGCCTGGTCAATTGCGGCGGCCGGAAGAAGGACAACTCGCCCGCCACGCCCATCCGGTTCATCCGGACCGCGAGCGGGATTGAGATGGCTCTTATCCCCGCCAG
>Ga0181524_10003358_pt1 | contig 15608 bp, 8 predicted proteins | sample PEATcosm2014_Bin_34_FD_119761 | JGI IMG/M metagenome (GOLD analysis project Ga0181524, IMG submission 119761) | Peatland microbial communities from MTU Mesocosm Facility, Houghton, MI, USA - PEATcosm2014_Bin05_60_metaG | ecosystem: Environmental > Terrestrial > Soil > Wetlands > Peat | place...
GTCGAAAACAGCGAGTACCAGGCGGTGGGCTTTCGCGTGCCGGTAGCGCGCATGCACACGAAGCAATCATTGGCTCGCGATCCGCACATTGCCCGCGCGGCAAACGACCTGCTCAATGCGGAATTCGACACCGCGTCCGCGCTGGAGCGCCTGTTGGCACGCCCGCGGCAAACGCTGGCCGAGGCGCTGCTGGATCAAACGGTGCTGGCCGGCATCGGCAACGTCTTCAAATCGGAGATCTGCTTTGTGGACGGACTCCATCCATTCCGCGCAATTGACACGCTCACGCGCGAGGAGGCGGCGAAGACGATTGCCAGCGCGCAAAAGCTGCTGAAGGCGAATGTGCTCGAGGACTCCCGCGACACGATCGTGACCTATCGCGGGCAGCAGCGGCGCACGACCCATGCGTCCGATCCCGGAGCAAGCCTGTGGGTGTATGGGCGAGCCGGCATGCCGTGCCGGCGCTGCGGAGAATTGATTCGCAGGCGCTTGCAGGGCGCGGATGCCCGCGTCACGTTCTGGTGTCCGCGCTGCCAGACCATGCCGGATGGCTCCGATGTCGAGGGGGAGACCTAGGGCCTCGGTTACAGCAATTGCGTTTTGAAAGGGCACGGCGATCGCCGCGCAGAAAAAGGCTCTTTCGCCCTGGGCCCTACTGCTGCGGCCGGCGCGGACGGCCCAGGAAACGCGCGCCCTTCCGGCGAGAGCATCAGCGCCCGGTTGGCCGCGATGGTCTGTGCATCGAACCCCATGGACGAGAGCTGTTGGCTCACCTGGTTGATCTGGTTCTGCCACAAATCATCGAAGGCCTTGCCCTGGTGCAGCCAAAAGCGCGCGGCAAACAGCGTGACGCCCGTGGTGAAAGCGGCCGCCCAGCCGCCCAGAATGCCTGTGACCAGGCCGATTCGAGCGCCCGCTCCAATCGTGATCCACGCCGGCCGCCGATTGCGCATGTAGAGCGCAACCGCCCAGGCCGCGGCGATGGGCATCAATAGCGGCCCCACCAGTCCGATGCGGGTAAGAAAAGCACAAAGCATCCCTGCCGGCACAGCCAGCGCGATGGCCGACAGCAAGGCCGGTTTCCACTCGACTGTGCCTGCATCCCGAACCGCCTCGCCCCAGCGTTCGGGCTGGCCCGCTGCAGCGGAGCTGTCCGCCGTGTAAACAAGTTGCGGCAGACCGCAAACCGGGCAGTAACAATCCCGGGCCTGCACAGTCTGGTGGCAACGGCTGCAGGTCAACTCCATACTTAAGAGCCTATCGCATTCGGTGTCAGAGTTGGATCGAGAGAGCCGGCGGCGGTTCAGCAAACCTGCTTGGCCGGACCCAGCTTCTCGACGACGATGGCTTCAGCCTCGGCGAGAACCTGTTCCAGCGTCATGCGGGTGGAATCCAGAATGACAGCGTCGGGCGCGGGCTTGAGGGGCGAATCAGCCCGATTGCGGTCGCGCTCATCCCGTGCCCGCAGGTCGCGGACGATCTCTTCAGGCGGCGGCGCGGGCGAGGAAGCCTGCTGGCCAATCTGCTCGTAGCGGCGTTGCCCGCGGACTTCAGGAGCCGCATCGAGAAATATCTTGACCTCGGCGTGGGGAAAAACGACGGTGCCGATGTCGCGGCCTTCCATGACGACTCCGCCCTGCACGCCCACCTGCTGTTGCAGACGGACCATCCATGCGCGCACTGCCGGGAAGACGCTCACGCGCGATGCAGCGTCAGTCACAGCAGGGTTGCGGATGAAACCGCTCACGTCCTCGCCGTCGAGCAGAACGCGGTTCTCTTCTTCGCCGGGCTCAAGGCGGATGGAAGTCTCGCGGGCGAGTTGGTCGAGCGCCTTGCCGTCATCCAAAGGGATCTCTTTGCGGAGAGCCTTCAGGGCGAAGGCCCGATACATGGCGCCGGTCTCAAGATTCAGCAGGCCAAAGCGCCGCGCCAGATGGCGGGCGATGGTGCTTTTTCCCGCTCCCGCGGGCCCGTCGATGGCGACGATCCTCTTCCGGCCCGCGCCGGGAGCCGCGATGCCGTTTTCTTCCGCGCTCATGCGCGTTTCTTCGACCGCTGCCTGTAGGATGCGGTAAAGCCGTACCGCGCCCGGTTGCCCGCTTTCGCCGAGGCCGCCAAGGCCGGCTTGCGGCTACCGCGAGCGGCGCGTACATCTTTGCGCGCATCCTTCCGCGCCGCAGTGGCGCGCCTTGCCCCGGTCTTCGCGGCGGATTTGCCGGCGGCGGTGCGGCCGTTACGCATACTCTTGGCCGCGGAAGGCGCTGCCGCGCGCAAGGCCGAGGCGCCATTCGCCGAGCGGCCTTTCCCGGCGTTACCGTTGGCATGGAACCGGCTCCCGTTGGAGGAACCTTTGTCCGCCTGCCTCGCATTATGCTTGCCGTGACCGTTCTTCGCCGCTCCTCGCGCCCAGCGCGCCGCATGACCATGGCGTGAGCCGCCATTGGCGCGCTCTCTGCCGGTTCCCGTTGCCGCACCGCGCACTTCCCGGCTGGCGCGGCCTTTCGCCGGCTTGCGGTCGCGGGAGCGGACAATCTGGCGGCTGAAATGCGGCTTCGCCTCGGGCCTCTTTTCCGCGGATAATGACGGAGCCTCGGCCGCGATCCGGGGCGCCGGGATCTCCGCCGGTCTCCGGAGTTCAGCCAGAGTGAAAGATGTTGCGGGAACAGACGTTGACGTCTTCGCTTCGCGCACCTCCTCCTCGTGCTCGAAGGAATGCAGGAAGCGCGATGAAGCCGGCATGGACGAGCTGGCATAGATCGTGGGAGGCGCCGTAAAGTCCGGCAGCGTTCCGGCGACGTAGTATTGCGGGGCGTGTCCCAGAGAAATCGTGTGCACCTGCCGGGTAGCTACCAGGCCGCGGAGCACCTCGCGCACCTTGCTGCGCGCAGTCAGCGGCGCCAGGAACAGCTCCACCTCTTCCATGCCGGCGGCGATCACGGCTTGCAGGTAAATGGAGGCGAGCACGGAAATGGCCGTAACCTGAGATGTGGACGCGCCCTCGGCGATGGCCTTCTGGAAGCGCAGCTTCAGCAGTTGCCATTGCGCCGTCTTGCCGGGAGCGGAGACGACGGGAATGATGCGCAGTTGCTGCCAGAGTTCGGTGATAGCGCGCAGGACAGCGGATTCGCTTACCTCGCGGCCCAACGCATGCTTCAACTGCGGGATGGTGGCGTCGCCCGCCTCAAGCAGCTTGTAGGTTTGAATCGCCAGCGGAGAAACCTGGCGCGATCCGGTCAATTGCGGGCTGCGGCGCCAGTCGCGGTCACCGCGAAGGGCGTAGACATAGGGCAAAACCCAACCTGCTACAACAAAGTCCGGCTGCTCTCCCGGCTGTCCGAGCAGATTCAGGCGAACTGCCACGCCATCCGATTCGAGGCGAATCAGCAGATCCTCCGCCAGGGCGACAATCTTGGCGCCGGGGGATGAGTTCCGCTCACCGGCTACAGCTTCAACGAAGGAAGGGGCAATGTAGGAAGAGAATTGGCGCCGCGGCAAGAAGAGGCACAAACCCGTCTCCTCCAACCAGGTACGGGCATCGTCGAGCGTGAGTGCCCCAAGTCCGTTCTGGCGCATCCTTTCGGCGCGCGATGCTTCCAGTTGTTCCGCTGTCAAAGAAAAAACCTCGCTTCCAGGTCGCCAGTTACGCACCCGCAACCCGCGCTCCTGAGAGCGCGGCGGCCACCTTCCAGGGATCCCAGTTCAAAGGTCCTAAATCCGGTGGAAGGCCCGCTGGATCTCCTTCCAAGAATACAGCAAAGCGATTGGACGTCCATGCGGGCAGCTGGTTGGGTGGCTGGTCTTCGCAAGCTCTAACAATAACCATTGTATACGGTTTGGATCAAGAATGGTATTCACCTTGATCGCCGCATGGCAGGCGATGGAGGCGGCAATGCGCGTGCGCAGCTTTGTAAGTTCTTCATTTTGAACGGATTCGTCCGAGTCTGAGGCGGATTGCTCGATCACCTCGCCCAGGGTGCGCTCCAGCTCCGCGCCTTCCAGCCCTACGGGTGCGGCCTTTACCGCAAGCGTATGAGGACCAAAGGGTTCCACCTCGAATCCGTTGTTTTCCAGCTCCCTTGAGATGCGGGCAAAGACCACCATCTCTTCAGGCTTCAGCTCTACCAGCATAGGCATCAACAGGCGCTGTCGCTGCACCTGCTCCACCTGGCGGTCGCGCAGGATCTTTTCAAAAAGCACCCGTTCGTGTGCAACATGCTGATCGATGATCCACAAGCCATCGTCCCCGGCGGCCAGAATGAAGGACTCCCGCAACTGCCCAAGCGGTTTCAATGAGCCCAGTCGGTTCAGGCTGGTGGCGGCTTGTTCGGCTTCCACCAGAGCCGTCGCCGCCGCCGTGTTATTTTCGTAATCTACTGAACTATAACGATTTGATCCGCATTGCTCGGCGCGGGGAACGGCCGCCGGCGTGAAGAGCGCCTTGGCGGCTTCGCCCCACGCGTCAAGATCGAAACGGCGGGGGTCGAAGTATTGGGCCTCGTGGCTCTGGCCTTCCGCGATGTTGCGGCCATCGAAGGGCAGCTTACCGGGAACCGGCGACGGCGCCCTCGAGGTCAACTGGAAAGGCTCTGCATCGGTCCGGACGGCGGCGAATGCTTCCGGATCGGAGTCGGGGAGTGGGACACCGCCTGGCAGCAGCGAAGCCGGCCTGCCATCTGGCGGACCTGGGAGCGGTGAGGCGGCGGGCGGGATGAGCGACGGGCTGGCTGAAGGCTGCGAGTCAAGCGCCTGGAGAAAACCCGCAGCCGGCCGCGCCTTGATGAGCGCCGTCCGCAGGCTATCGCGGACAAAGTCGTGAATCGGGCTTTGCTGGCGAAAGCGCACCTCGGTCTTGGCCGGATGCACGTTCACGTCCACCTCCTCGGGCGGCATCTCCAGGAACAAAAGCACTACGGGAAAGCTTGTAGGCGGAATCACGTTGCGATAAGCCTCCGTGATGGCGTGCAGCAGCAGCCGGTCGCGGATGAGCCGTTTATTCACGAAGATGTAGATGGAATTGCGATTCAGCTTTTGCAGCTCGGGCTTGGAGTAGAAGCCGCTGAGCCGCAAAGAGCCGGGCTTGCGCGGAGGCTGATCCGGATCTCTCCTCCAGGGCGGAGGCTCCGGCAGGCCTGCGTGCTCCAACTGCGTCTCGGCGGCCACAGGCAGCAGTTGGCCCAGTGTCTCCTTACCGAAGACCTGATAAATGCGTTCCGCGGTGCTAGTGACAGGCGGAGCAGACAGGATCGTGTGGCTGGCCGAAACCAGTTCGAACTGCATATCGGGATGGGCCAGGGCGTAATGGGTAACCAGCGCCGTCACGTGGGCCAGTTCGGTGGATTCGGCGCGCAGGAATTTGCGCCGTGCGGGAACGTTGAAGAACAGGTCTCTGACGGCGAGCGTTGCGCCGCGGGGCAGCGCAGCGTCTTCCACGCGAAGAATCTTGCCGCCCGCAATCTCCATGCGGGTACCCGCGGCTTCTTCGCCCGCCGCCGTCTCCAGCGTGACGCGCGCCACCGACGCGATGGACGGCAGCGCCTCGCCGCGGAAGCCCAGCGTGGCGATCGAGAGCAGATCGGCCACCGTGCGCAGTTTCGAGGTCGCATGACGCTCGAAGGCCAGCAGCGCATCGTCGCGGTTCATGCCCTGACCGTCGTCGGAGACGCGGATCAGCTTGCGCCCGCCGCCTTCCACCTCGACGCGAATACGCGCAGCTCCGGCGTCGAGCGCGTTTTCAAGCAGCTCCTTGACGACGGACGCAGGGCGGTCGACCACCTCGCCGGCGGCGATCTGGTTGGCAACCTGATCGGGAAGGATGCGGATCTGGCCCATCAGAACTCAGGGTAACGCAAGCGGATGGGCCAGACCCGAAGAGAAGCTCCGCGCCGGCGGCGCGGGCTTATTTGCTTGTTGCCGGTTTTCCGTGCGCCGCGGCTGGCCTGGCTTTCGCGTGCGATGGCGGTGTAGCCACCGACGCCAGTGAAGGTGTGGACGGCGGAGGCGGCGCTTCCAGCATAGTGGCTTTGCGAATCACTGCATCCGGCGCGGTAGTGGTAAAGCCGGGATTGTTGGTTAACTGCGCCGCATACCACTGCGGAGGCAGATACCACTTGGAATCGCCGGACGAAGTCAAATAGTCGTAGATCAGGGGCATATTCGACGGCAACCCGGTGTGATCGCGCTCCGAGAGGGCGACATACGCCTTGAGTTCGCTCGAAATCTGATCGCGATTCGACGGATCTTCCGCCTCCATCAGGGCGACCGCATACTCCAGGTGAGCCGACGGGATGGCGCCGCGGTCCGCATCCAGACGCAGGGCCGCGGTCAGATGGTTGAGTGCATCCTGCCGTTCCTCGGGCGTGCGCGCCGTGAGCCGTTCCAGCTTGGCCAGATAGAACTGGGCGTATGGATCGTCGGGCCGCTCCTCGACAGCGCCCTGGAGGTTCCTCTTGGCCACGGCGAACAGATCGTAGTCCATGGACAGAATCCCGTTGTCGCGCTTAACGGAGGAGATCATGGGGCCGAAATCGGGACTGCTGGGATTGAAGCCCTTGCCCTTGGTCCGCAACTCAATCTCCGCCTTCAGGTTTCCGTTGAAGAGCGAGTCCAAATGGGCTTGCCGCTCCTTGATACGCGGCGCGCTGCCCATAAAACCGAGTCCCATGCGCGAGTCCGCCGTGACAACCTGATTCAGCGAAGTGAAGAGGTGATTGACATCGCGGGGGTCGTAGCCCTGTTCGATCATTAAATTGATCGCCATATCGTCGGAGTCGTCTTCTTCCCTGGTGGCCCATTCAACCGGCTCGATTTGCGGATGGATAAAGTAGTGGCCTACTTCCATTCCGGTTGCCAGGCCGGCGCTGCCACCTATCAACGACCCGAGCCTGAGCGGAATCATGGCGCCGCCCAATCCGGCTCCCATAACCAACGAGCCCACGTCGGTGATCATCTTCTCCTTCTCGGCCTTCTCCTTGGCCAGTTCGACTTCCACGTTCTTATCGCGAATACGGAGGTAGGCCTGGCGGAGCTCGACGTGGGCAATTTCATGCGCCTCGACATAGGCCAACTCCGCTTCGTTGCCGAGCATGGAAAGCAATCCCGTGGAGAGGTAGATGGTTCCCGTGGAGAGGGTGAGCGCCTTGGGGATGGGATCGTACAGAACCCGGAAGGTATATACGTTGGTTGAGCTTTTGGGGACCAGCCGCTGCCCAATGTGATTGATGTAGCTTTGAACCACCGGATTGCTGTATAGACGCTGGCGGTCAAACGAGTCGCCGGTAAGACTATCCTGGGACAACCCCATGTTTTCAGTCAGGTTGATGCCATAGGCCAACTGCATGTCGTTACGCCGCAGCGCATCCCATTCCTGCTGAATGGCGTCCTGGACCTCGGGCATCTGCTCGATCCGGGCGATCTTGTCCTTATCGACGTTGCTCAGGTCGACCGGCCCTTCCTGCCCCTTCTTCTGCTTCCCGTTAAGGATGCTGCCAAGCTGGGACACTTGAGCTGAGGATTGTGGCGCTGAGACTGCGCAGAGGAGCAGTGCACAAAGGGTGATTGCGAGAGGTCTAGGCATAAGACTCTCCTTTATTGGATGTCGTGTCGATCACACCGCTGACCGTTGCTGGCTGGGGAGGGGAAGGCCCGGTATTGACCGAGTATAGGCCGAAATTTCGCGTAGAGTCAACGGTGGCTCCCGGCGCCGAACACCGCGATCCGTGTGGGGATGCGCCCGTGAGCCAGGGAACGGAGACGCGCCGTCAAAGCGCCGGAAAATCCGCGAAATGCATTTATAGAGTCCTATATTAAGGGACACTAGTTCGAATTGTGACCCATGGCACATGCGTATCTCCGCCGCCGCGTCACAATAATGAGTGAGGTTCGGCGAGCCCTTTGCTGCGCCGGCCCGGAGAAGCGATTCATGAGCGACCTTGCCACCCTGGCTGAAGCTGTTGCAGTCGACCCACTTGTCGGCCACCCCGCCGATTACCACGTCTTCCACAAGTTCATCACGCGCTGCAAGGACCTTCCGGCGATCACCACTGCGGTGGTTTGGCCGCTTAGCGACGTGGCCCTGCGCGGCGCCGTCGAAGCCGCCGCCGCCCACCTCATCGAGCCCACGCTCATCGGTCCTGAAGCGGCCATGAAGGCACTGGCCGCAAAGATCGGCGTCGACATCGGCCCCTTTCCGATCGTCGAGGCCGAGACCGAGTCTAAAGCCGCCGAGGCAGCCGTAGCGATTTGCCGCTCCGGCAACGCTCAAGCTCTCATGAAAGGCAGCCTGCACACCGACGACCTGTTGAAGCCCGCCATGGCCCGCGACACCGGCCTGCGCACCGCGCGGCGCATCTCCCACGTCTTCATCATGGATACGCCGGCCTACGCCCGCACCCTGCTCATCACCGACGCGGCCATTAATATCACGCCCGAGCTTGAAGATAAGGTACACATCGTGCAGAACGCCATCGACCTGGCGCACGCTCTGGGCATTCCCGAACCCAAGGTTGCGCTGCTGTCGGCCATCGAGACCGTGAATCCCAAGATCAAGTCCACACTCGACGCCGCCGCCTTGTGCAAGATGGCCGAACGGGGCCAGATCACGGGAGGCATTCTCGATGGCCCGCTGGCCTTCGACACGGCTGTCAGCCAGAAGGCCGCGTCCATCAAGAAGCTGGTTTCACCCGTCACCGGGCAGGCCGACATTCTGGTAGTCCCCGATCTCGAGAGCGGTAACATGCTCGCCAAACAGCTCGAGTATCTGGGCGGCGCGCAACTGGCCGGCATTGTGCTCGGCGCGCGCGTGCCCACCATCCTCACCAGCCGCGCCGACTCTGCCGAGACGCGCCTTACAAGCTGTGCGGTTGCAGTGCTGCTGCACTACGCCGAGCATCCCGCGGTCAAGGTTTAGTGTGGTGTCTCTAAAGTTTGTCGCATAATCGTGCATCCTATAGCGGGTCTCCTGCAGGTGTAGACCAACGCACAATCGCCAAGTGGCTTTTTCATCAAGAAAAAGCCACCTTGAATTTTGTCCGAAATGGCTCATAGTTGCAGGAGAACCGCCGTAAATGCAGGCCCTTCGACTCCGGTCGCCGCGGCGGCCTCCGCTCAGGATGGCTGTGAGCTGCTTTCCTCCGTTTAGTCCATTGAAGTGAGAGTTCTCCGATAGATGACCCGCCCCGAAAGGGATACACATCAGAAGCGCAGCAGGTAGCTCACCTTGACATAAATGGTCTTGCCGTCGTTCATCAGCGACGTATACGCCGGCGGAAGGATCGGGTCCAGCGGGTTGCAATCGCCGTTCTCCTCGCGCGTGCACAGCGATCGGTCGACGTTGGCGAAGTTCCCGATGTAGCCCACGTACAGCGCGGTGCCCGGATGAGGCATGTAGGTGAACAGGGCATCGGCAAAAAGCGTCTTCGAGTTCGTAAGATCCGTCGACTCCTCGTGCGGCAGCGTGGAGATGTATTGGCCGATCAGGTTGAACGAAGCGGCCTTGGTGAGCTGGTAGTTCCAGCGCGATATGAACTCGTGATTGTCGTAGACATCCTGGCCGCCTTGAAGCTGGGTGAAGTGCGTATAGACGTAGCTGTTCTGGAGGTCGAGGCCGGCGGCAGGCTTCAGTTCCAGGTTCAGGCTCGGCGACGACATGTTGACGGGCGCGGGACCATCGTTCGCCGGAGGCGAGTAATTCACCACCGTGCCCTGGTTGTAGCCGCCGCTCACGGCCAGGTAGGGCTTGGGCGCCGAACTGAAGCCGATCCCCGCCGTATGGCTGTGCCACTCCACGTTCTCGAGCAGCGCGGAGTAGTCGATCGGCCGCAGGCGGTCCTGCCCGAGATTGACGTACGCCCAGACGCCGGTGCTGCCGTGAAAGCTGATGTTGTAGGACGGGCTGAAGTAATAGTCGAGCGGCAGGCCGGTGTGGTCCCAGATGCGCTCCATGTATATGTTGGGCCCGTGCGAGAGGATGGGCCCGCTCGCCGGCCGGAACGTGTATCCCAGGTCGCCGTTGGGCTGTCGCACGTCGGGCCGCTGGAAGAAGCCCGTATCCGTAACAAAACCTGCCGAAGTATCGCCGTACGCCGTCCACCAATTCCAGTGCAGGTCGCTGTAGCTTACCTGCTGCGTCCATGCCTGGCCGCTGCAGCTCAGGGCGGTATTTTCGCACCCCTGCTCGCCGGCGGTGGACTCGCTCGTGTTGCGCGTCTGCGACGTGATTCCCTGTCCGGTGACCGTCCAACGGTTGCGCAGGCGCAAGCGGTAATCGAAGCCGCCGGCGCGATTGAACGAGTCCTGATATTCACGGTCGGCGTAGATGAGCCCGGCATTGGAGAGCGAGCCCAGGTCGCGGTTGAGCCGGCCCACCCAGAATTGCGCGCGCGTGCCGAACTCGGGGTCGCCAGGGGGGACCAACTGGCCGGGGCTGCGGTCGTCCACGCCCAGCAGCCCCATGGCCCAGCGCCCCAGCTTGCCCGTGAGCCGCGCGCCGTACTGCGGCTTGACGATGTTGTCCGTGTAGTAGAGGTTGATGGGGGTCATGAAGTAGCTGCTGTTCTCGATGAAAAAGGGCCGCACTTCGGCGAAATAAGGTGGAAAACGCTGGTTGGGGACCGCGGGGTTGTCGATCCCTACCTGGCTGAAGTCCGGATTGACGGTCGTATCCAGCACCAGGCTGTTGTGCAGGATGAACTTCGAATCGAGCCCCGCGTAGCCCTGCAGGTGCTTGTTCTCAAAGAACGGATCGATGGGATTGACGGTGTTCAACTGGCGCATGCTCCGCGCAATCGAATATGGCTCAAGTTGCACGTTCTGCTCCCGCTCCACGCCGCTGAAGCCCTCGATCTCCATATCCTGCGTCAGCCAGCCGGCGATGTTGTGATTGCTGCGCGGCCAGAAGTCGGTCTCATTGGTGTGCGACACGTTGCGCTGGAGGATGATGCCCCAGGTACGCGTCTCGCCGGGCGCGGTCTTGGCAAAGTAGAGGCTGGCGAAGGGAATCCGCATCAGCACCACGTAGCCGGAGCGCGTGCGCCTCCCCCACGTGTCCCAAACCGTATCGAACGAGTAGTCGTACCCGCTCTGCTCGCTGTACATGGCGTCGGCCTGGATGCCCAGCGGATTGCTGGCGAAGACGAACGCGCGGCGCTCGTCGTGAAAAGTATCCAGCATCACCTGCACGCTGTCGTCGTCGGAGAGCGAGTCGCGCGCCAGCATGTGCGCGCGGATCAGCCCCGGGCGCCGGTCGTTGCAGATGAAGGCGATGAAGAAGTACTCGTGCGTGTAGCCGAGGAAGGCGGTGGTCGGCTCATTCGGCGGCTTGCCGTCTTCGGGATAACGCTGGACAAAGGTGTTGACGCGCAGCATCTGCTTCGCGCCGCCGGCCAGCGCCGTTCCTAGAAAATCCGCGAGCTTCGGCGCTGCGTCCAGCCGCGGAATGAAGACGTGGCCAGCGTGGAGCGAGACGCCGCCCTCCGGCGCCGCGGGATCGGCGATGGAAGCAGCCGGTAGGGGCGCATCCGGGAGACGCGGCACAGGTGCGGCCCACAGTGCATGACCCAGGCACAATACAGCCAGGACCAAAGGCAAACCCAGCCCTCTGGAAACACGAAAATCCATAGATTCAGCGAAGATTCCCGATCGTCAGTTGTTGCATTCGCCGGCAACCAGCGATTCGCGGCTCGCCGGCAAACCAAACTCTTTTTCCAGTTTAATTGGTTCGGCGGCGCGCTGCAGGTGACGGGAAACACCAGTGAATCACGGGGGGCCCAGGCTCAGCCGGGGTGACCCCGCTCAAGCCGCTTTGAGCGGCTCAAACAACATGCAGGCGGTTGACCCTACGGATCGCCAAGCCCGGTGAATTCCTTGGCCTGACCGCGGTTGTCTCGTGTAGCCCTTATGAGATGACAACGGAAACGCAGTGCCCTTGCAAAGTTGCATCCTTGCGCTGCGAAGACTTTCATGAATTTTTGATGCGCCATCCCGCCGCATACGCAGGCGTAGCATATAACCTGAGCCAGGATTACCACCGCGCCTGCGCGCGGCTGCGCACGGCGGGTCTGGCGGGCTCGGCGCCGGTCAAGCCGGCGAGGCTCGTTTTGGAATGAAGCGCCAGCGGCCAGAAATCCGCGCGCGGTGCAAGCCTCCACATGCCGTTCACGCACGGAGAGATCGGCGAATTTATCGGTGCGTGGAGAGAAAGACCTCCCGTACTCTCAAGGATTTGAAACAGCCCCGGCTGGCCGGTCAACGCGGCCCGACTTTGACGATTCCAGACTGCATAGCGCTCGAATGCTACGCGCAAATGGGAGTCAGCACGAGCGAGCGGGTGTTTCACAAGCCATAACCATTTGATCGAAACCGCGACGAATCGTTTGACCTGGAAATGGATGCGCATACCATGAACGTGAGCCCTTCCGCAGGAAAGCCCGCTGAAACATCCATGCTGGTGAATGTTCCCAGCCTGATCACGGCCTATTACACCGAGACTCCCGACCCATCGGTCCCCGAGCAACGGGTATCGTTCGGCACTTCGGGACATCGCGGATCGTCCTTCGACAAGTCCTTTAACGAACGGCATATTCTCGCAATCAGCCAGGCGATTTGCCTCTACCGGAAGCAGCAAAAAATCGACGGCCCGCTTTTCATGGGCATGGACACGCACGCTCTGTCCGTGCCGGCGCTGGCCAGCGCGCTGGAAGTGCTGGCGGCGAATGGCGTGGACGTAATGCTCGCCGAAGGCGATGAATACACTCCGACCCCGGCGATCTCCCACGCCATTCTCACGTATAACAGCGGGCGCAAAATGGGATTGGCCGACGGGATTGTGATCACGCCCTCGCACAATCCGCCCCGCGATGGAGGTTTCAAATACAACCCTCCGAACGGCGGGCCGGCAGAGGCTGACGTGACGAACTGGATTGGAGACAAGGCAAACGAGTTTCTTGAGATGGACTTGCAGGGAGTGAAGAGGGGCCCGCTTGAGAAAGCTCTGCGCGCCGCAACGACCCACCGGCACGATTACCTTGACGCGTACATCGGCGATCTTGGCAATGTGATCGACATGGAGGCGATTCGGAATGGCCAAATCAGCCTTGGCGTGGACCCTCTCGGCGGCGCGGGGGTTCACTATTGGCCGCGGATTGCGGAGCGCTACAAACTGAACCTCACGGTCGTCAATCAAACCGTCGATCCCACCTTCCGGTTTATGACGGTGGATTGGGACGGCCAGATTCGCATGGACCCGTCCTCGCCCTACGCGATGCAAAGCCTGATCGGACTGAAGGATAAATTCGATATTGCTTTCGCGTGCGACACCGACCACGATCGGCATGGCATCGTGGCCAAAAGCACCGGTCTGCTACCACCCAACCATTACTTGTCGGTTGCCATCTATTATCTTTTTCAAAACCGGCCGAACTGGCGCGGAAGCGCCGCGGTGGGCAAGACATTGGTGAGCAGCCAGATGATCGACCGCGTCGCAGCTAAACTTGGGCGGAAACTTTACGAGACGCCGGTGGGATTCAAGTGGTTTGTGGATGGCTTGCTCGATGGCTCGCTCGGCTTCGGCGGCGAAGAGAGCGCCGGCGCGTCGTTTGCACGGCGAGACGGCAGAGTATGGACAACGGACAAAGACGGGATCATTCCCGCGCTGCTGTCCGCAGAGATTACCGCGAAGATGAAGCGTGACCCTGGCGAAATTTACCGGGAGCTTACACGCGAATTCGGCGATCCGGCTTATGATCGCGTCGAGGCGAGCGCCACTCGCGAGCAAAAGGAGATTCTGGAGAAGCTCTCGCCGGAGCAAGTCCGCTCCAAAACTCTGGCTGGAGAGCCAATCCAGCAAATCCTCACCCGCGCGCCAGGGAACGGCGCTCCGATCGGCGGGTTGAAGGTGCTGGCGAAGAGCGGATGGTTCGCGGCGCGCCCGTCGGGGACCGAGGACATTTACAAGATCTACGCGGAGAGCTTTCAGGGGCCGGATCATCTCCGGCGGATCCTCGACGAAGCGCAGAAAATTGTCAGCGATGCTCTCACGACGTCAAATCCGGCGGAGGGATCATGAACGGCCAAGCCCGTATCGCGAATTCGATATATAACGCGCTGCCGACTGATATCGAAGGCGTTGATTCCCTTGCCGAACTCGCCCTGGATATGCGCTGGTCGTGGAATCACTCGACTGACGAGGTTTGGCGGCAGCTCGATCCAGCGCTATGGGCAGTCACCGCCAACCCGTGGGTGGTTCTGCAGACGGTATCGCGGGATCGGATCGAGCAAGTATTCGCCGATCCCGTATTTCGCCAGAAATTGGACAGTTTAGTAGAAAGCCACCGGCAAGTGGCGCAGGCACCCGCGTGGTTTCAGCAGAGCCACGCGGAGGCCCCGCTGACGTGCGTTGCTTACTTCAGCATGGAGTTCATGTTAAGCGAGGCCCTGCCCATTTATTCGGGTGGGTTGGGGAATGTAGCCGGCGATCAGCTCAAGGCCGCGAGCGATCTGGGCGTGCCGGTCGTCGGCGTGGGGTTGCTCTACCAGCAAGGCTATTTCCGCCAGGTCATCGACAGAAACGGAGAACAACAGGCCCTCTATCCATACAACGATCCGGGGCAATTGCCGATCACGCCACTACGCCAGCCGAACGGGGAGTGGTTGCGGTTAGAGATTGCGCTGCCCGGATACTCGGTCTGGTTGCGCGCCTGGCAGGTGCAGGTTGGCAGAATCAAGCTCTACCTGCTGGACAGCAACGATCCGGCGAACTACCCAGCCCATCGAGGGATTACCAGCGAGCTCTATGGGGGCGGGCCGGAACTCCGCCTGAAGCAGGAAATCCTCCTCGGGATCGGCGGCTGGCGGCTGCTGCGCGCGCTGGGGATTCAACCGGAAGTCTGCCACCTGAACGAAGGCCACGCAGCAATGGCCATACTGGAACGGGCGCGATTCTTCATGGAAGAGACAGGACAGCCCTTCAAAGCGGCACTCGCCGCTACGCGGGCGGGGAATCTCTTCACGACCCACACGGCGGTCGCCGCGGGCTTCGACCGATTTCCTCCGACACTCTTCGAGCAGTATGCCGGCAGATATGCGGAACAGAAACTCAACATCCCGTTTCATGATTTGTTGGCGCTGGGACGCCAAAATGCCAACGACTCTTCGGAAAGCTTCAACATGGCGTACCTAGCAATCCAGGGAAGCGGAGGCGTAAATGGCGTGAGCCGCCTGCACGGGCAGGTGAGCCGGCACATCTTCCTGCCTTTGTTCCCGCGCTGGCCGGAAGCTGAAATCCCTGTGGGCCATGTGACCAACGGCGTGCATATGCCGAGTTGGGACTCGGCCGAGGCCGACGAGCTCTGGACAGAAAGCTGCGGAAAGAACCGTTGGCTGGAGACGGCGGAAACCCTGGAGTGCGATATGCGCCGGCTCTCCGACGCCCGGCTCTGGCAGTTTCGCAACGCGGCCAGGGCGGCTCTTGTGGATTACGTTCGTCAGCGCTTGTTCCTGCTGCTGGAGGCCTCCGGTGTTTCCCCCGAGGCGGTTGAGGCTGCGAAACATCTCTTCGATCCCAACGTGCTGACGCTGGGTTTTGCGCGCCGCTTTGCAACCTACAAGAGGCCGAA
>Ga0181524_10003363_pt1 | contig 15591 bp, 14 predicted proteins | sample PEATcosm2014_Bin_34_FD_119761 | JGI IMG/M metagenome (GOLD analysis project Ga0181524, IMG submission 119761) | Peatland microbial communities from MTU Mesocosm Facility, Houghton, MI, USA - PEATcosm2014_Bin05_60_metaG | ecosystem: Environmental > Terrestrial > Soil > Wetlands > Peat | place...
AAGTGGCCGAACGTCTTGTTGGTCCACCTCCCGGTGCATGCCAGCTGGCTCAACCAGATCGAGATCGTCTTCTCGATCCTCCAGCGCAAGGTGCTCTCGCCCAACGATCTCACCAACCTTTTGGAGCTGGCGGATCGGATCGTCGCCTTCGAGCGTCACTTCAACGCCGAGCCCCGCCCCTTCGACTGGCGCTTCACGCGCGCCGATCTCGAGGTGTTCTTGAAGCGGCTCGCCGCCCACGAGGACCTGCCAAGCGCCGTCGCGTAGAGTCCCAAGTGTGCCGATCCCCGAATCGACCAAGGCGAACCTGCGCTCCCGGCTGGAAGATCGCCGCCGCGAGCGCTGGCCCTCGCTCACAAGGCTCGAGACGAGCTTTCGCGGGAACTTCGCCTACGTGAAAGGCGTCGACCAAGACGGAGACGAGCTAGCGCTGCTGCGCCTGCGCTACAACGGCTCGGCGAGCAGCTGGGGCTTTGCGATCTATCTCGCCAGCAAGGACGGATACGAGGATTCCGTCCTTCCTTCGGGGATGTTCTCGGGAGCACCCGAGGAGGCACTCGACTGTGCGTGCGGCCTCTACCTCGGCGAGCCAGGAGCCTGGCTCGAAGCACGGGCCGACGATTCACCCATGAACTTCTGACCGGGACCACTTAGCCGCGGCTGACGCCAACCGACAGCAGAGCGCAGGCGCCCCCGGCACGGTAGATTTCCGCAGGTGAGCGGTACCCGCGGACCCAACCGACGGCCGCCCGCCCGGCGCCTCGACCCGGCGGTCTACCGGCGCCGGCGCTTGGCCGTGGCCCTGACGGCCGTTCTCATCGTCGCGGTGGTCGTCGGGATCGCCTCGCTCTTCGCCGCGGGTCCCTCCGCCAAGACGGGGACTTCGAGTACGACGACGACGAGGGGCCCGCTGACACCCCCGTCCGGGATCGGGCGCCAGAGCGTCACCTGGACGGACACCGGGCTTGTGTTCAACCCGGTGCAGGGAGGCGCTGCAGGGCCCCGGACGCTCGTCACCGAGATCTGGTACCCCTCCATCGGTGGTTCCGAGACGACGCCCACCGATGGCGAGAAGCCCGACTACGGCGGCGGCCCGTTTCCCGTCATCGTCTTCGCCCACGGGTTCGACACCTTGCCTGCCACCTACACCCCGCTCCTGGCTTCGTGGGTGAAGGCCGGCTTTGTGGTGGTGGCGCCACTGTTCCCCGACGAGAACGCAAACAGGATCAACTCCCTTGGCCAGCTCACCGCCACTCAGATCCAGGAGGTCGAGGCCGACGTCGTGAACGAGCCTTACGACATCGCCTATGTCGTCGGCAAGGTCGAGTCGGGGGCCGACGGGGCCGCCTCCAGCGGCGCCTCCTGGCTCAAGGGCCTCGCCGAACCAGGCAAGATCGCCCTTGCGGGTCACTCGGACGGCGCTCAGGCCGTCGCGGCCCTCGTCTACGGGGACAAGTACGCGTCGAGCTATGGGGCCATGGCCACTCGCCCCTTCGGCGTCGTGATCCTGTCGGGATCGGAGCTGTCCGGCACCTACGCTCCACCGGCCAGCCCGCCACCGATGCTCTTCGTCCAGAGTGCCGTCGACCGCTGCAACCTGCCCCAGGACGCCGGCACGCTGTTTCACGATGCCGGTGGCGGTTCGTTCTTGAAGCTCATCGGAGCGCACCATTTCTCGCCTTACATCGGCAAGGGCGTGGCTGCGGCAGTCGTCCAGAAGGTCACGACCGCCTTCTTGAAGGCAGCGGCTCAGGGCGCGCCGAGCTCGTCCGCTTTGGCGGCGTGGGGTGACGTGCCGGGTATCGCGACGCTGTATGGACCCTCGAGAACCCCGGTCCTGGGCGCCCTTCCCGAGCCCAGCCAGACCCAGCGCTCCGAGGCGTGCGCAGTTCCCAGTTCGTAGGCAGGAGCCGGGCAGTCGCCGCGTACGGCCGGGGCGCTTCGGGAAGGTCGAAATCGACTATCTCTATGCACAGCGCGCGCCGGTGGGCCAACATGTCGCCATGGACCTGCTCGTCGTTGTCGGAACCGACCAGCCGCCAGAGCGTCTCGCCTCCCGGGCGCGCCACATCCTGACGATCCCTCTCGCCGAAGTCACCCCGAGCTTGGTCGCCGAGATTCGCGCGCGAATTCCGCGGCAAGTCGCGGTCGTCGGCCCGGGCGCCGCCGCGGTGGCCGCGAAGCTGCGCAGCGCGGGGCTGCCGACGGAGTTGCACACCGACGAGGACGTGTCGGAGCGCAAGGACCTGGCCGGCGTCGAGATTGTGCCGTTGACCGACCGCGGGCCGAGAATGGAGGTTGTCGACTCGCTCCTCGACCTCGTCGGCAACACCCCGATGGTGCGCCTCGACCGGATGGGCCGGGACCTTCCCTGCCCGCTTGTCGCCAAGCTCGAGGTTCTCAACCCCGGTGGGAGCGTCAAGGACCGGCCCGCCCTGACGATGGTCGAGGCGGCCGAGCGGGCGGGGCTGCTCAAGCCGGGATCGACCATCGTCGAGGGCACCTCGGGCAATACCGGCGTCGGGCTTGCGATCGTCGCCGCCCGGCGTCGCTATCGCTGCGTGTTCGTCATGCCCGACAAGATGGCCCCCGAGAAGGTCGCGCTGCTGCGCGCCTATGGCGCCGAAGTCGTCCTGTGCCCGACCGCGGTCGCGCCGGATCACCCCGATTCGTACTATTCGGTGACCTCACGGCTTGCCGAGGAGATCCCCGGCGCATTTCACCCCGACCAGTACCACAACCTCGAGAACCCGGCCGCCCACGAACGGACCACCGGACCGGAGATCTGGCGGCAGACAGCCGGGCGCGTCAGCCACTTCGTCGCCGGCATCGGCACCGGCGGGACCATCTGCGGCATCGGCCGCTACTTGAAGTCGCAGAAGCCCGATGTCCAGATCGTGGGTGCCGACCCCGAGGGCTCGGTCTACTCCGGGGGCTCGGGAAGGCCGTACCTCGTCGAGGGCATCGGAGAGGACTTCTGGCCGTCGACCTACGACCCGGAGGTGGTCGACCGCGTCGTGATGGTGAGTGACACCGACTCGTTCCTCACGGCCCGCCACCTGGCCGTCGACGAGGGGATCCTCGCAGGAGGCTCGTCGGGCACCGCCGTCTGGGCGGCGCTTCAGCTCGCGCCCGGGTTGCGCCGCGACGACGTCGTCGTTGTCCTCATCCCCGATTCGGGCCGGGGGTACCTGTCCAAGCTGTACAACGACGAGTGGATGGCAGATCACGGTTTCTTGAGGACGAGGGGGCGCACTGTGGCCGATCTCCTCGAACGCAAGGGCGCCCGCCTTCCCGGGCTGATCCACGTGCACCCGAGTGAGACCGCCCGGCAGGCAGTCGCCGTCATGGCCGAGTTCGACGTCTCGCAGGTCGCTGTCATCCAGGCCGAGCCCCCACTCGCGGCGGCCGAGGTCGTCGGCGCCGTCCATGAGCGAGATCTCATGCAACGAGCGGTGCGCGACCCGGAGATCCTCGACCGGTCGGTGGCAGAGGTCATGGGGCCGCCGCTCCCGTCGGTGGGTAGCGGCGAGACCGTTGAACTCGCCCTTCGGCGCCTGGAGGAGTCGCCGGCGGTGATCGTGCTCGACAACGGGCATCCGGTTGGCGTCATCACCCGATCGGACGCGCTCGCGTTCTTGGCCCAAGCCGACTCGCCGAGGGAGACCCGATGAACCCTTCCAATCACCAGGCGGGAGCAGGCCCCGGGTTCTCGACGCGAGCGATCCACGCCGGCCAGGACCCCGATCCGCTCACCGGAGCGGTCGTGACTCCGATCCACCTCGCTTCCACCTTTGCCCAGCAGGCCGTGGGCAAGCACCGGGGCTTCGACTACTCGCGCACGCGCAACCCCACGCGCGTCTCGCTCGAGGCCACGATCGCCTCGCTCGAGGGGGCGAGCCACGGCTACGCGTTCTCGAGCGGCATGGCCGCCGAGGACGCCGTGTTCCGTTTGCTCAGGCCGGGTGACCACCTGCTCATCCCCGACGACGCCTACGGCGGCACCTATCGGCTCGTCTCGAGCCTCTATGCCGCGTCCGGTGTCGCCTTCTCGGCGGTCGAGCTGCAGAGCCCCGACGCGCTGCGGGCCGCGTGGCGCGACGAGACCCGCCTGGTGTGGGTGGAGACGCCGAGCAATCCGAAGCTCAACATCGTCGACATCGAGGCCGTCGCCGACGCCGCGCACGCTCACGGGGCCCGTTGCGTCGTCGACAACACCTTCGCCACGCCCTACCTCCAGAACCCGCTCGGGCTCGGCGCCGACGCCGTCGTTCACTCCTCGACGAAGTACCTGGGCGGGCACTCCGACGTCGTTGGCGGGTTGGTCGCCACCAGCGACGAGGAGCTCGCGACCCACCTCGGGTTCGTCCAGAACTCGGCCGGGGCGGTCCCGAGCCCGTTCGACTGCTACCTGGTGCAGCGCGGGCTGAAAACCCTCGCGGTCCGCCTCGAGCGCCAGTGCGTGAACGCGCGCCTGGTGGCCGAGCACCTGCTCACCCACCAGGCGGTGCTCGAGGTCCACTACCCAGGGCTCGCCCAGCATCCGGGCCACGAGCTCGCAGCACGCCAGATGCTCGACTTCGGCGCGATGGTGTCGTTCACCTTGCGAGGCGGCGAGGCTGCCGCCCTGGAGGTCGCCGCGGGCACCCGGCTGTTCACCCTCGCAGAGTCCCTCGGGGCTGTCGAATCGCTGATCGAACTGCCTGCCAGGATGACCCACGCCTCGGTCGCCGGATCCGAGCTCGAGGTCGATCCCTCGCTCGTCCGGTTGTCGGTCGGCCTCGAGACCGTGGACGACCTCATCGAGGACCTCGACCGTGCGCTTGCGCTAGCCCGATGAGCCCGCGTCAGCTCCCGCGACTACGGGGCAGGATCGGCAGGCATCGGTCCTCCAGCCTGCCCAGCGCGTAGCTGGGGTACATCCCCCAGAACAGCCCGCGGCACTTCTCGGACCAGGCGAGCGCAGCGGACGAGGACAGCCGGCGGTGGACCTGCAGGACCCCGCCCTCGAAGACCCGGTACTCGGCCCAACTGCCCGGGAAGTCCTTCACGCACGCGACCTCCCCGTAGGGGACCTCACCGGTCTGGGCGAACCTCCGCACACGGTTGCGGTGGGTGTGCCCGGCGAGATACCCGATGATGGCCGGACGCCTCGCGATCACCTCGACAAGGCGCTCGGAGTCGTTCGGGTTGATCCCGAAGTAGTCCGGCGCCGGGCTCGCCGAACCCGGTCTCCAGGCGTGATGATGGCCGAGCACCAGCACCGGCCTGTCCGCACGCGCGCCGAGCTCGTCGAGCCACTCCAGCTGCTCGCCACGGACCTGGCCGGTGTCCCGGCCCTCGATGACCGTGTCGAGCAGGGCGAGAATGACGCCGGGCAGCGCCAGCTCTTGGCAGGGCTCGGACGCATAGTGGCGGCCCGTGTAGGCATCGTGGTTGCCACGCACGTGCAGGAGCCGGTCGCCGAACGAGCCCAGGTAGCACTGCAGGAAGGCGTCGTACTCGGCCAGCAGGCCTGACGAGGTGAGGTCGCCCTTGACGACGACCGCCGCCGGGTCGATCGCGGCGATCTCGATGACCGCGGCGCGGCTCATCAGCTCGGGGTACGGCATGGCCCCCTCCGGCGACGAGTTCACCACGACCGGACCGAGCTGTTCGAGAAATGCCTTCAGCCTGACCCTCGCGTCCGCCACCTCCCGCGAGTCCATTCCGGCTGTCGCGATCTCGCCGATCGTGTCGGAGATGTCGGCGAGGTTGCCGCACTCGGTCTCGCCGAAGTGAACGTCGTTGACCGTGGCGAACCTGCAGAGGAGCTCGCCGGGTGGCCGATCGAGCGTGCGCGTCTCGATGCCGTGGCGGAGCACGGGCGTGCCGGGCCGCAGACCGCTGATGACTTCGTAGCCCGGCCCCGGCCATCCGCCAGGCACCCCGCCCGTCTCGAGGGTGCCGGGAGAGTGGAGATGGAACACGACCTCGTCCTCGGCCACGGTCGTGAGGTCCCAGACCTCTTGAACGGCGCTCATGGCCACGCCTGTTCCGTCCATGGCCGATCTCGGCGCAGGGATACCGGCCCGCGCCACCATCGCCCCGAGAAACGCCACTCGTGCTCCGACCCGCTCCCCGCCAGCTTGCGGCTGCCGCCCGGATCTGTGCTGGGGGCCCTGGGCCAGCAGATCGCCACGGCTGCGGCAATCGCGTCGGCCGCCTCCGTAGGAGCGCTGAGCGGTCGAGCCGGGATGTCCGAGCGTGTCCGACGGGTGTTGTTCAAAGCGGCAAGTTCCCGTGTTTGCGCCTCGGGAGCTCCTCCCGCTTGGAGGCGAGCAGCTGAAGGGCTCGGACCAGGACGCGGCGAGTGTCGGCGGGGTCGATCACGGCGTCGACGTAGCCGCGCTCAGCCGCGACGTAAGGGTTCGCGTAACGCTCGATGTAGTCGTCAACGAGCTCAGCCCGCCGGGCGGCAGGGTCCGGCGAGTCCACGAGCTCCCGCCGGTAGACGATCTCGACCGCGCCCTGTGGGCCCATGACCGCGAGCTCGGCCGATGGCCACGCGTAGGCGAAGTCGGCACCGATGGATTTCGAGTCCATGACGACGTAAGCGCCCCCGTAAGCCTTGCGGGTGATCACCTGCACCCTCGGCACCGTCGCCTCGCAGTACGCATAGAGGAGCTTGGCACCGTGGCGGATGATGCCGCCGTACTCCTGGTCCGTTCCGGGCATGAATCCAGGAACGTCGACGAAAGTCACCAGCGGGATGTTGAACGCGTCACAGGTCCGCACGAACCGGGCGCCCTTCTCCGAGGAGGCAATGTCGAGAACGCCCGCGAGCACGTTCGGCTCGCTGCCCACGATCCCGACGGCGCGTCCCCCGATCCGGGCGAAACCGCATGTCAGGTTCATCGCCCAACGCGGGAAGTACTCAAGGTACTCACCCCTGTCGACGACGCCTGTGATCACCCGTTTCATGTCATAGGGCTGGTTCGGGCTGTCGGGGACCACGTCGCGAAGCCCGATGACCTGCGCGTCCAGGTCCTCGGGCTCCTCGAAGTCCGGCGGCGTCTCGAGGTTGTTCGAAGGAAGGAACGAGAGCAGGTAGCGGACCTCGTCGAGGCACGCCTTCTCGTCGGGAGCGACGAAGGTGGCTACACCCGAGCGCGTCGCGTGGCTCACGGCTCCGCCGAGCTGCTCGAGGGTCACGTCCTCACCGGTGACGGTCTTCACGACATCAGGCCCGGTGATGAACATGTGACTCGTCTCGTGCACCATGAAGATGAAGTCCGTCATCGCCGGGGAGTAGACGGCCCCGCCGGCACACGGACCGAGGATGACACTGATCTGGGGCACCACGCCGGACGCGCGGACGTTCCGGTAGAAGATCCCGCCATAGCTGTGCAGCGAGGCCACGCCCTCCTGGATGCGTGCCCCGCCCGAGTCGGCGAGGCCGATGATCGGCACTCCGACCGAAAGCGCAAGGTCCATGACCTTGTGGATCTTCCCGGCGTGCGCTTCGCCGAGCGCTCCCCCGAAGACGGTGAAATCCTGGCTGAACACGCTGACGCGCCGCCCGTCGATGGTCCCGAAGCCGGTGACAACCCCGTCGGTATACGGGCGGGAGCGCTCGAGGCCCATGCCATGCGACCGATGCCGCACGAGCAGGTCCAGCTCCTGGAACGACCCCTCGTCGAGCAGGTAGTCGATCCGCTCGCGGGCCGTCATCTTGCCCTTGGCCTTGTGCTCCTTGACCGAACGCTGTGATCCTGCATTGACCGCCTCGGCACGCCTGGCCTCGAGCGCGGCAAGACGGGCGGCCATCGAGTGGTCGGCCACGGGTTGCTCCGGCATGGCGCGAAGGTTACTGGCCGGGCGGGTGGCCTGAATCGCACAGCCCCGGCCGCCGCCAAGCACCGGATCGGTCGCGCGCCCTACGCTGCCGACGTGAGCGATGACGACCTGGTGCGCCGGCTGCGCTTGGGCGACGAGTCCGCTTTCGCAGAGGCGGTCAACACCTACCACTCGTCAATGGTCCGCCTTGCGCAGACATTCGTCCCGAGCCGGGCGGTCGCCGAAGAGGTCGCCCAGGACACCTGGCTCGCCGTGCTGAAGGGCATCGATCACTTCGAGGGGCGGTCGTCGCTCAAGACCTGGATCTTCCGTATCCTGGCGAACAGGGCACGCTCAACGGGCGCACGCGAGCAGCGCACGACGCCTGTGGACCTGACCGACGAGGCGACCGTGGACGGCCGGCGCTTCGATGCGGCGGGCGCCTGGTCCGACCCGCCGGCTCACTGGTCCGACGAGGTCGTCGACCGGCTCTCGAGCGGACCCCTGGTCGCCCAGGTGCGGGCCGGCATCTCCGAGCTGCCCGAGGGCCAGCGTGCGGTCGTAACACTTCGCGACCTGGATGGACTGTCCAGCAAGGAAGCGTGTGACGTGCTCGGGATCAGCGAAGCCAACCAACGGGTACTGCTGCACCGCGGCCGTAGTCGGATACGAGCCCTTCTCGAACTCGAATTGGCGAAGCGATGAGGCTGCCCACGCTCCGCAGGGACATCGAGTGCCAACAGGCGGTCGAGCTGGTGACCGGCTATCTCGAGGGCACGCTGTCGCGGCGCGAGGCTCGGCGGTTCGAGGCTCACCTTCGAGCTTGCGACGGCTGCGAGGAGTACCTGCGGCAAGTCAAGGCGACGATCGCAGTCCTTGGGAGCGTGCAGCCGGACGATCTCGCGCCAGAGACCCTGCAAGGCCTGCTGGAGCTCTACCGCCAATTCAGAGGCGAGTGACCTCACGAAGCCAGCCTGCTTCTCGAGCTACTCCTGAACCAGCTCGATGAGCGTGCCAAACGCGCTGCGAGGGTGCACGAATGCCACGGTCGTCCCTCGCGATCCGGCTCTGGGCGTCGCGTCGATCATCTCAGCACCGGCGGCCAGCATCGCCTCGAGGGCCGCGGCGCAATCGGGCACGCGGTAGCCGACGTGGTGGATGCCCTCACCTTTGCGCTCGAGGAACCGCGCGACCGGAGACCTGTCGCTGGTCGGGGTGAGAAGCTGGATGAACGACTCGGCGACTGTGAGCAGCGCCTCCTCGACTCCGTCGCGCTCGATTCGTTCGCGATGCGCGACTCGGGCGCCGAGCGCCGACTCGTACCAGGCGATAGCAGCCTCGAGATCGTGCACTGCAATGGCGACATGGTCGATCTCGGTCATCGTCGGGGCCGCTGATCGACGGCCGCTCACCGGCCCGTCCTCCTGAAGACGGTGATCTTGTCCTCGCCGATCTCTTCGCGCAAGGAGGGATCGTCTATCCCCAGCCCGTTCTCCGGCGCCAGGCAGCGGACGCCTACCTTGCCCTCGTGCTGGTTCGAGTGGACCTGCACGACCGCCTCGCCGACTTCGCTCAACGGATAGACCACGGACAAGGTCGGCTGGACGCGCCCGCGCGCAATCAGCTTGTTGGCTTCCCACGCCTCCTTGTAATTGGCGAAATGGCTCGACTTGATCGTCTTGAGCTTGGTCCACAGGTGGCGGTTGTCGTACTCGATCATGTAACCGGACGACGCGGCACAAGTGACGATCGTGCCTCCGCCTTTGGCGACGAAGACCGATGCACCCATCGTCTGGCGGCCGGGATGTTCGAAGACTATGTCGGGATCATCTCCGACCAACGACCGGATGTCCTTGCCGAAGCGCCGCCACTCCGCCTCGTCCTGGGTGTGCTCATCGCTCCAGAAACGGTACGCAGCGACGCTCCGGTCGATCACCGCCTCGCACCCCAGTGCCTCGAGCAGCTTCACCTTGGCGGGTGAGGAGACGAGGCCGACGGGGATCCCCCCGCCGTTCAGCACGTGCTGCACGGCATAGCCGCCGAGGCCCCCGGCCGCGCCCCATACGAGGACCACGTCGCCTTGCTTCATCCGCGCTCCGTTTCGGCTGACAAGCATCCGGTACGACGTGGAGCTGCACAGCGTGTTGGCGGCCGCCTCTTCCCATGAGAGATGTGCGGGTTTTCTCATCAGCTGATTCGCGCGGACTACGGTCAGGTCCGCAAGACCGCCGAAGTTGGTCTCGTATCCCCAGATCCGCTGATTCGAGGCGAGCATGGCGTCGTCGTGGCACTGAGGATCCTCCGAGTCGACGTAGTTGCAATGGACGACGACCTTGTCGCCGGGATGCCAGTTGAGAACTGCGGGACCGACACCGACGACGACGCCGGCGGCGTCGGAGCCGACCACGTGGTATGGCAGGTCGTGGCGCTTGCCCCAGCTGCTTTCGCGGCCGAGCCGCTCGAGGAAGCCGAAGGTCGCCAGCGGCTCGAAGATCGAGCTCCACACCGTGTTGAAGTTGATCGCACTGGCCATGACCGCGACATAGCACTCGTCAGGCGCGAGCTCAGGCGTCGCGACCTCCTCCACGTGCAAGGACCGCCTCGGGTCCTTCTCGGTGCTCGGGAGACCGGTGAACATCTCGGTCTCGTCCCTGCGCACGAAGGCCGCTCGGTAGGACTCCGGGATCGGGATCGAGGCCAGCTCCGTCCCGCTCGCGCCGGCGAGGACCGCTTCACCGAACCGCTCCATGAGCGGGACTCTAACGGGAGGCCCGCTCGACTCGCGAGGCCGTGGCGCCGGTAGTCTCGAAGGACTCGAGCGGAGAAGGTGATCCTCGCTCCCAGTGTTGCGGAGGTTCCGATGTCCGGTTCGCTGATCGTCTCGGGCGCGCGTACGCCGATCGGCAAACTCCTCGGCGCCCTTGCCGGCTTGTCGGCAATGGACCTGGGCGCCCTGGCGATCGCGGCGGCGCTCGCCAGGGCGGGCGTCGCCCCCGAGGACGTCGACTACGTGGTGATGGGCCAGGTGCTCGGGGCCGGCCAGGGCCAGATCACCGCCCGCCAGGCCGCGGTGAGAGCCGGCATACCGATGGTGACGCCCGCGACGACGGTCAACAAGGTCTGCCTGTCGGGGCTGAACGCCATTCACCTGGCCGACCTCATGATCCGGGCCGGCGAGGCCGCGATCGTGGTCGCCGGTGGCATGGAATCGATGACCCAGGCGCCCTACCTGCTGCCCGGCGCCAGGGCGGGATACCGGCTGGGCGATCGCAGGGTCGTCGACTCGATGATGAACGACGGCCTGATGTGCCCGTTCGACCAGGTCGCGATGGGTGTGAGCACGGAGAGCTTCAGCCGGGTGATGGGCATCTCCCGCGAACGCCAGGACGCTCTCGCAGTCTTGTCCCACGAACGGGCCGCCGCAGCGATCAAGGACGGGCGGCTTGCCGAGGAGATCGTCCCGGTCTCGGTGCCCCAGCGCAAAGGCGATCCGGTCGTGGTCGACACAGATGAGGGAGTGCGGCCCGAGACCACCCTCGAGTCACTTGCCGCGCTGGCCCCGGTGTTCGACAGCGAAGGCACGATCACCGCCGGCAACTCGAGCCAGATCTCCGACGGCGGCGCCGCGGTGGTGGTCATGTCGCCGGAACGCGCCGATGAGCTCGGTGTCACGCCGCTCGGCGAGATCATGGGATACGCGCAGGTCGCCGGGCCGGACACCTCGCTTGTGACCCAGTCGTCCCATGCCATCCGGGACGCGCTGAGTCGTGCCGGGCCCGGGGTCAAGGACGTCGATCTCTTCGAGATCAACGAGGCCTTTGCGGCTGTGAGTGCCGCCTCGACGGACGACCTGGGCGTCCCCGGTGACATTGTCAACGTGAACGGTGGCGCCATCGCACTCGGCCACCCGATCGGCATGTCTGGGGCGAGGCTGGTGATCACCATGCTCTACGAGCTGCGCCGCCGTGGCGGCGGCCTCGGTGCCGTCGGGCTCTGCGGCGGTGGCGGCCAGGGGGATGCCGCGGTGCTCAGGGTGGACTCGTAGCGGCGCCACCCGGGAGCTCAGCCGCTGAGCTCCCGACGGCCCTCGATCGCGCGCCCGAGGGTGAGCTCGTCGGCGTACTCGAGGTCCCCGCCCACAGGTAGCCCGCTCGCGATTCGCGTGACCTTCACCCCGAGTGGCACCACCAGCCGCGCAAGGTACATCGCCGTCGCCTCTCCCTCGAGGTTGGGGTTGGTGCAAAGGATCACCTCGACGACGCCCTCGGCGTCGAGCCTCACCAGCAGCGGCCGCACGCGCAGCTGCTCGGGGCCGACTCCGTCGATAGGGCTCAACGCACCTCCGAGAACGTGGTAGGTGCCGTGGAACTCCCGAGTCCGCTCAACCGCGACGATGTCTCGCGGGTCCTCGACGACGCAGATGATGCTGCGGTCGCGACGCGGGTCGGAGCAGATGGTGCAGAGCTCGGTCTCCGCGACGTTGAAACATCGCTCACAGAGTCGGATGCGGTCCTTAACCTCCACGATGGCCTGTGCGAGGCGGAGGGCACTCTCCCTGTCGGTCTCGAGCAGGTAGAACGCGATGCGCTGGGCCGAGCGCGGTCCGACACCGGGAAGGCGCCCGAGCTCGTCGACCAGCTCCTGGATCGGCAGGGCGAACACTGGCCGGTCAGCCCTGGGGCTCGTCGTCGACTTCGTGGTCGACTCGGTCTGCGGCGTGCTCGTCGTCGTCTTGGCTGTCGCCGTGCGCACCGAGCCCCGCGAGCGCACCGAGATCCAGGTCCATGCCCAGGTTTCCCATCAGGCCCTCGAGGTCGACGCCCGCCAGGAGACCCCCGAGATCGAGGTCGCCCACGAGACCACCGAGATCGATCCCGCCGGCAACGGCAGGATCAGCCGGCGTACGCAGCGAAGCCCTGAGCTCGATGACCCGGCCGAGGGCGTCGTGGAGTGCCGCGAGCACGGCGTCCTCGAGAAGTGTCGGGTCCGCAGGGTCGATGATCGAAGGGTCGATGTGCACGGACTCGGCCTCGAGTGACCCGCTCAGCCGCACGACGACGGCGCCGCCGGCCGCGTGGCCCTCGACGACGGCCGCGTCGATCGCTTCCGCTTGCGCCTCGAGATCAGCCCGAGCCTCCTGGAGCCGGGAGAACAGGTCGCCGAGCCCTCCAGTCGGGGACGAGTCGCCTTCCGCCATCTCAAACCTCCTCTGCGCCGGGAAACGCCTCCATGACGCGGTCCTGCGCCCAAGAAAGCGTTGTGCCGGCGACGCTTTCGGCACTTGGATCGAGATCGTCCGGGTCGAGCATCTCGCCATCGGCGTCATCCGGGTCCCGGCCGACTGAGGCCACGTGGGCAGGTACGGCTCGGTGTGGACCACCCAGGGAGGAGGCCGAGCCGGTGTCAGTATCCCCGGGTCCAGTCCCTGGGGCCTCACCTCGTATCCCGACCGCCGGCATGCGCCTTGGCAACGTTGGGCCGTAGGCATCGCCCTCGGATTCCGAGACTCCTCGACCGCCGCGAGCAGTCGAGGCTGCCGGAAATGAGGCCCCGAGGCCGGTCTCGGCGACAAGCCGTAGGTGGACGGGGCGCCCGAAGTACCGGCTGAGCGCTTCTGCGACCTCCTCGCAGTCCAAGCCTGCCCGCTCGACGTGGGCGGAATTCGGCAGGGCCAGAATCGCCGTCGCGCCCTCGGTCGCGAGGAACCGGCCCACGGCGAACACCGCGCGGACCCGGGGACGAAGTTGGCTCAGCACGTGGTCGCCCCACGCCGCGACGATCTCGTCCCGTGTGGGCGGAGGTACGTCGCTCTCCGGCGGTGGCTCCTCCACGGGTCCGGTGCTCACCGGCAGGACCGGGGCATCCTCAAGGACGGCACTAACCGACGGCGGGGCCACGGATGCTCGAGAGGCCGCGGGTGGCTCAGAGGAGCCCGGTTGGTTCGCGCCAGCCGAAGCGACGCCGGCTCCGAAGGCACCGAGCGCTGGTTGCGATCCCAAGTCGTCTTGGCTTACGGGGGCCTGGTCGCGCGGCTCAGCGGTTGGATCGGCGGGGGGCGGCGGCTGGAGAGTCGGCGACAGGCGTGGGGGCGGCGGGGGCGGCGGCGGAGCGGCGGCGGGCGCCGTGAGGTTCTGGATTCGGCGTTCGAGGCGTTCGATCCTTTCGAGCAAGGCACTCGGGTCGTCATCGGCCTCCGGGTGGGTGAGCCGAACGATGGCGACCTCGAGCGTGATCCGGGCGTCAAGGGCGTCTCGCATCGCCACCAGCGCTGTTCCCAGCACCTCCATGGCACGAACGCAACGAGCGGGTCCGAGCAGCACAACCTGCCTGCCGTGCGGCGATGCCGGGGCGGACGCCTGAGACGCTTGAGACGCCTGAGACGCCGGCGGCTCATGCCCTTCGCCCTCTTTGGCCAGGCCGGGCGCCACGGCCGCAAGGAACTGGCCGCGCAGCTCCTCGAGGAGCTCAGCGGCTATTCGTGGGGCATCGCGGCCCGCAACGAGTGCGCTCTCGACGACCTGTAAGGCACGCGCCGTATCACGCTCGACCAGCGAGACGAGCAGCTCGTGCAGCAACAAGCTGTCATCCTCCACGACTCCCGATGCAACCACCTGGTCGAGAGCAGAAAGGGCGTCGCGCGCCGAGCCCCGCCCGCGGCGAACGGCTGACTCCACGGCCGAATCCGGCAGCTCGAGCCGAGCATCTCTCGCTATGTCCGCGAGCAACGACGCCAGCACCTCGGCATCTAGCAGATGGAACTCGTAGTGCTGCGTCCGGCTGCGGATTGTCGGAAGGACCTTCTGAGGATCGGTTGTGGCAAGCACGAACACGACATGGTCCGGGGGTTCTTCCAACGTCTTCAACAGCGCGTTCGACGCCGCCTGCGAGAGCATGTGAACCTCGTCGACGATGTAGACCTTCCAGCGCCCGGGCGTGGCGAGGGACGCCCGCGCGACAAGGTCTCGCATGGCATCGACCCCGTTGTTGGACGCCGCGTCGAGCTCGTGGACGTCGAACGAGGCGCTCCTGGTGATGTCCACGCAGGAGTCGCACACGCCACAGGGCTCGCCGTCGACCGGGCTCCCGCAGTTCAGAGCCTTCGCGAGGATCCTGGCAGTCGATGTCTTGCCCGTCCCGCGCGGCCCGGAAAAGAGGTACGCGTGCGCAACGAGATTGTCCCGCGCGGCATGCCGGAGGGCGTTGACAACGTGGTCCTGACCACGAACCTCGGCAAATCGCTGCGGACGATAGCGCCGGTAGAGCGACTGGAAATCGACCACGTTCCGAGCCTACGACTTGCCGGAGGGCGCTTGGCTCCCGACCCGAACTCATGGCATTCGGCTCGGGTCGAGAGCCCGAGGCTCTGGCGCTGTCGTGCGCAGCAGCCAGGTCGCCTGCGGCACACAGACGAATCCGCTGAGAGCTGCTGCCTTCCGGCCCTGACCCGATTCACGGTCGCCCGTTGCGCAGAACCCGGCTACTGCGCGCGACAGCGCCAGTAGGTGCAACGATAGCGGCCTGAAGCCTCTCGGAGGAGTGCGAGAGCGGCCGAATCGGCACGATTGGAAATCGTGTGACCTGCAAGGGTCCGTGGGTTCAAATCCCACCTCCTCCGCCGTCTTTACTGGCAACATTTGTCCTGACCAAGCCCTGTTTCTGATGTCCGATCGCTGCGTGAGCGGATAGTTCTCTTTCAAACAACAAGGGCACCATCGGTTTCTCTTTGCCGCGAGGTTACGGTTGGTACATGGTTTTGGGACCTAGCAGCGGCCA
>Ga0181524_10003364_pt1 | contig 15579 bp, 13 predicted proteins | sample PEATcosm2014_Bin_34_FD_119761 | JGI IMG/M metagenome (GOLD analysis project Ga0181524, IMG submission 119761) | Peatland microbial communities from MTU Mesocosm Facility, Houghton, MI, USA - PEATcosm2014_Bin05_60_metaG | ecosystem: Environmental > Terrestrial > Soil > Wetlands > Peat | place...
AAATAATCGCCCATGGTGCGCTTGGCCGGGCGGTTCGGCACTTTGTTCAGGCGATGATCGAGCCGCCATAGATCGTACGGAATGCGTTCGCCGAGATGGCCGAGCACGATCTGTAATTTGGGAAAGTCGTCGAACAGACCAGAACCCATCAGGCGGAGCGCATGAATCGCCGTCTCGTCGGCAAAGCCCCACGGCGATCCGACCAGCCACGGATGGCCTTCGTAAGCCTGCCGTCGGCTTGCCAACTGATCGCGCGGATGCAGGTAGAACGGCACGCCGAGCCGTTCCACCTCGGCCCAGAACGGCCGGTATTGCGGCAGATCGTAATAGACCGCGGTGTCGGCCGCTCCGGCTTGCGAAAAGCCATTGACCAATGCGCCCTTGAATTTCAGCTCGCGCACGCAGCGACGAAGCTCCTCGGCGGCGGCCTGCGGATCCTGCATCGGCAACGCGCCCAAGCCAGCGAAGCGGTCCGGGCGCTTGGCGACGGCTTCCGCCAAGGCGTCGTTTGCCTTGCAGGCGATCTCGATTGCCTTGGCAAGGTCGGGGATGCCCTGGACAGCGTTAGAGTTGAGCGAAATGACTTCGATTTCGATATCGGTCTTGTCCATCTCGGCAAGCCGCACGTCATGGATGTCGAGAAGCTTCGCCGAGAGCCCCGCCCAGTAAGGGCCGGGATAACGCCCTTCACTGCCGGTCGTCTCGGCGATGCGGAAATGTTCCTCGACTGCGATCTTGCCCTGCATCGCTGCGCCACCCTCGCTAGAACAGATCGCCCTGCCCCGGACCGCCACCGCGCTTGGTCCGTGGCTTGGCACCTGACATATCCGTCGATGGCGCGCCATCGGCGCGGGCGCCGACGCGGCCGTCGGAGAACTCGATCTCGATCGGCATGCCTGCGGCTATGGCCGTAGCGCTATGCAACGGCTGGCCAGCGGCGTCGCGGATGAGGGCAAAGCCGCGCGCAAGCACGCCGCGGTAGGAAAAAGCCGCGAGCAATTGGCCATCGCGCTCGCAGCGGGCGAGCCGCGTCGCGATCAGCGTGCGCACGGCGCGCTCGGCGCGTTGCGCGAACACGCCGACACGCTCGCGCTGGCTCGCGATCCGCGTCCGATAGGTCTCGATATTCGCCGCCACGCTGGCGCGCAGCCGGTGCGCGATGCCGGTATAGCGCTCGCGCCGGCGCTCGACATTGGTGCGCAACAATTGCCGGCTCAAGCGACCACCGATCCGCGAAAACTCGACACGATGGATTTGCGCATTGGCGCGCAGCGCGCGAGCGAGCGCGGCGGCGGCGTGATCGAGCCGCTGCCGCGGCAGCGCCAAGACTTCATCGGCGTCAGGCAGCGCGCGGGCTGCCGAGCGCAGCTCGGTGCGGCGCGCTTCCTGATTGCGCCGCCAACAAGCGAGCGCGCGCCGCGCCAGCGAATCGATAGCGACCAGAAGGTCGGCGCGCACCGGCACCGCCATTTCCGCAGCCGCCGTCGGCGTCGGCGCGCGGCGGTCGGCGGCAAAATCGATCAAGGTCACGTCGGTCTCGTGGCCGACCGCGGCGATCAGCGGGATCATGCTGGCGGCAGCCGCACGCACCACGATCTCCTCGTTGAAAGACCACAAATCTTCCAGCGAGCCGCCGCCGCGGGCGACGATCAAAAGGTCGGGCCGACGCAGCGCGCCCTGCTCCGGGAACGCATTGAAGCCTTCGATGGCGGCGGCAACCTCGGCGGCCGAGCCTTCGCCCTGCACCTTCACCGGCCAAAGCAGCACGTGGCGCGGAAAGCGGTCGGCGAGCCTATGCAAAATATCGCGGATGACGGCACCGGTCGGCGAGGTGATGACGCCGATCACCGTCGGCAGATATGGCAACAGCTGCTTGCGCGCCTCGTCGAACAAACCCTCAGCGATGAATTTCTTGCGGCGCTCCTCGAGCAGCGCCATCAACGCGCCCAGCCCAGCCGGCTCCAGCGTCTCGACCACGATCTGGTACTGCGAGCGGCCGGGGTAAGTGGTCAGCCGGCCGGTGATCACCACTTCAAGGCCGGCTTCGAGCTTGAGCTTGATGCGCGGCGCGGTGCTGCGCCAGATCACGCCGGCAATCGAAGCGCGGTCGTCCTTGAGATCGAAATAGACGTGGCCGTTGCCGTGGTAGCTCACCTTGCCGAGTTCGCCGCGCACGCGCACGTAACCGTAGGCGTCCTCGATGGTGCGCTTGAGCGCCGTCGACAGCTCGGAGACGGTCAGTTCCGGCAGATTGAGCCGCGGTTCATTCAAAGCCATTGTCCCTTGAATAGTCCCGTCGATTTATCGGCCAATCATTGCCGGTCGACATTGGTCAGCGTCGGACATTCGCGTTTATCCAGCGGTTGATCGAATGGCGCGTAATTAGTTTTGTCGACGACCAACGGCTTGAGAATAAGCTCGCGCGGAACGTCCTGTTTGCGCACGCTGCGTACCGCCATTTCGACGGCGAGGCAGCCCTGAGCGAAGGTATCGTAATCGCCGCTGCCAATGATGTCGCCGGATTTGATGAAATCCATCACCTCCCGGCTGGCATTGATGCCGACGACCAAAGCCTTCTGCTTCGCTGTCTTCAGCGCGTCGACCGCGCCAATCGCCATCGGATCGTTGGCGGCGAGAATGCCGTCGACATGCGCGAGTTTGCTCAAGAACCCGGCGACGACCTGTTTGGCCTGCGCGCGCTGATAATTGGCGGGCCTGCCGTCAAGGAGTTTTACGTCGGGAAACTCCTTGATGATGTCGCGAAACCCTTGGCCGCGGCCTTCGGCGGAGAAGCTCTTGTCCGGTCCGTCGAGGATCACGACATTGCCGCTCCCGTTCATCGCCTTGAGCAGGTAACGGCCGGTCTCGCGCGCCAGCGAGACGTCGTTGGTGCCGACATAGCCGACGACGCTGGCATTGACGAGCGGCTCGTTGGCGTTGACAAGCGGAATTTGTGCGGCATTGATCTTGTTCACCGCACTCTCGGCTTGCGTGAAATTGACCGGCACGAAGACGATGGCGTCCGGCTTATCCTTGATGGCGTCGTCGACCAGCTTATTCTGCTCGGCCACGCTGTCCGGCGTCGACGGCACGTAATTGACCAATTGCACGCCGAGGTTTTTCGCCGCGACCGCGGCGCCGGCGCGCAACGCGGCAAAGATCGGGCCCTGGTTCTTGGTGAAAACCGCGATGGTCTCGCCGTGCGCGTGCGATTGCCCGCCAGCGCAAAGCGCCAGCAGCAATGCCACACCGGCAGCCGGACGGTTCATCGCGCTCTCCAGATGTCCCGGCCGGGGCGAAATGTGGATGGCCGGGTGCGGTCCATGGGCTTTTGCCTTCGACCCAATTAGTGTTGTGCGTCGCGGGCACGGGTCAAGGCCCGATAGCCTGCCGTTGCGCCAATTCCTAGCAAAGATATGCGTTCCGACCCATGAATATCCTGCTGTTGGGCTCCGGCGGGCGCGAGCATGCGCTGGCCTGGAAAATGGCGGCAAGCCCGCTCGCCGACCGGCTCTATTGCGCGCCGGGCAATGCCGGCATCGCGCGGGAGGCCGAATGCGTCGGCCTCGACCTCGCCGATCATGGGGCGGTGATCGCGTTTTGCCGCGAACATCGCACCGACCTTGTGGTGGTCGGGCCGGAGGCGCCGCTCTGCGCCGGCATCGTCGATGACCTGGAAGCCTCCGGCATCAAGGCGTTCGGACCGACCCGGGCCGCGGCACGGCTCGAAGGCTCCAAGGGCTTCACCAAGGATTTGTGCCGGGAAAACGGCATCCCGACCGCCGCCTATGAGCGCTTCCGCGCCGCCGATCCGGCCAAGGCCTATGCGCGTGCGCGCGGCGCGCCGATCGTGGTCAAGGCCGACGGCCTTGCCGCAGGCAAGGGCGTGGTGGTGGCGCAAACCGTCGCCGAGGCCGAAGCGGCCATCGACATGATGTTCGGCGGCGGCCTGGGCGAAGCCGGCGGCGAAGTCGTTATCGAGGAATTTCTCACCGGCGAGGAGGCGTCCTTCTTCGCGCTGTGCGACGGCGAGACCGCGATCGCGCTGACCACGGCGCAGGACCACAAGCGCGCCTTCGATGGCGACCAGGGACCGAACACCGGCGGCATGGGCGCCTATTCGCCGGCGCCGAATATCGATGCCGCCATGAGCGCGCGCGTGATGGCCGAAATCATCACCCCGACATTACGGGCAATGCAGGCGATGGGCACGCCGTACAAGGGCGTGCTTTACGCCGGCCTGATGATCGGCGCCGATGGGCCGAAGCTGATCGAATACAATGCCCGTTTCGGCGATCCCGAAACGCAGGTGCTGATGCTGCGCCTGATGTCGGACCTCGTGCCGGCGCTCTTGGCGAGCCGCGACGGGCAACTCAAATCCTTCGATCTACGCTGGTATCCCGACCCGGCGCTGACCGTGGTCATGGCCACCAAGGGCTATCCGGGACACTACGCACGCGGCTCGGTCATCGAAGGCCTCGACGACGCCGCCAAAGTCGACGGCGTGGAAATCTTCCACGCCGGCACCAAGGCTGACGGCGACCGCATCCTCGCCAATGGCGGCCGTGTGCTCAACGTTTCGGCCATCGGCAAGACGGTGCGCGAGGCGCAAGCGCGCGCCTACGAGGCTATCTCGCGAATCTGCTGGCCCGAAGGATTCTACCGCCACGACATCGGCTGGCGCGCGATCGAACGCGAGACGAAATAATGCCCGACCTTGCCGACCTCTATCCCGGTTACGCCGCGCGCTGGATCGACACCTCGATCGGAAAAATCTTCGCCCGTGTCGGCGGCGGCGGGCCGCCGCTCCTGCTGCTGCACGGCCATCCGCAGAGCAACGTGATGTGGCATCGCGTTGCGCCCGAGCTCGCGTCCCATTTCACCCTCGTGATCGCCGACCTGCCCGGCTACGGCTGGTCCGCGGTGCCGGAAGCAGACGCCGATCATGCGCCGTACACCAAGCGCGCCATGGCCGCCGTCATGGTTGAAGCGATGGAAGCGCTCGGCTTTGTCCGCTTCCGCTTGGCCGGTCACGATCGCGGCGGCAGAGTTGGTTATCGGCTCGCCCTCGACCATCCTGGCCGGCTCGAGCAACTCGCCGTGCTCGACATCATCACCACCTGGGACATGTGGCACCGCTTCGACGCCCGGCTCGCCATGCGCGCCTGGCATTGGACCTTCCTGGCGCTGCCGGCGCCGTTCCCCGAAACGCTGATCGGTCACGATCCGGCGTTCTTCTTCGACTCCCGGGCGCGCGCCGGCGCCAAAGCCAAGGATGCCGCGATCTTCGATCCGCGCGCGCTTGCGCACTACCACGCCGCCTACCAGGACCCGCTGCGCATCCACGCCATGTGCGAGGACTACCGCGCCGGCCGCACCACCGACCTCGCCCACGACGAAGCCGACCGCGCAGCCGGCAAAACAATCGGCTGCCCCGTGCTGGCGCTGTGGGGCTCTGGCGGCCTGCCGGCCAATGCCGGCATCGATCCGCTTGCGGCCTGGCGCGACTGGGCACCGGACTTGCGCGGCTTCGCTATCGAAAGCGGTCACTACATGCCGGAAGAGAACCCGGCTGCGACCGCCCGGGCATTGCTGGATTTCTTCAGCGCGCGCTAGAATCTGTATATGACCACGATCGACCGCCAGAGCGCCTTTTCCGGCACGCGCGAAGTCGCCGAGCGTCTGCGCTTCGACGTGTCGCGGCTGGAAGACTATTTGCGCGCGCATGTCGCGGGATTTGCAGGTCCCATCGTGGTCAGCCAGTTCAAGGGCGGCCAGTCCAATCCGACTTATCTGGTGGAGACGCCGCTGCGGCGCTACGTGCTGCGGCGCAAACCGCCGGGCAAGCTGTTGCCGTCCGCCCACGCCGTGGACCGCGAGCACCGCATTATCAGCGCGCTTTTCGCCCAACAGTTCCCGGTCGCCGAGCCGGTGCTCTATTGCGCCGACGACAGCATCGTCGGGACGCCGTTCTTCGTCATGGCTCATGTCGAGGGCCGTGTGTTCTGGGAGCCGCAAATGCCGGCGTCCAATCCAGCCGAGCGGGCGGCGGTCTACGACGCCATGAACGCAACCATCGCGCGGCTGCACACGTTCGATCCCAAGGCGATCGGCTTGTCCGACTACGGCCGCGGCGAAAATTATGTGGCCCGCCAGGTCGAGCGGTGGTCGAAGCAATATCGCGCGTCCGAAACCCAATCGATCGAGGACATGGAGCGCCTGATCGCGTGGCTGCCGGCGCATCTGCCGCCGGGCCAGCCGCCGCGGGTGGTGCACGGCGACTACCGGCTCGACAATATCATCTTGGCGCCCGACGCGCCGCGGATCGCAGCCGTGCTCGATTGGGAGCTCTCGACGCTCGGCGATCCACTGGCCGATTTCACCTACCATCTGATGCAATGGCACATGCCGCCGTCGGACGCCGGCACCGGCTCGCTGGTGGATCAGGACATCGCCGCGCTCGGTATTCCGTCGCTCGAGACTTATGTGGATGCTTACGTCGAGCGCACCGGGCTCGATCCGCGGCCGCATTTGCCGGTCTATTTTGCCTACAATTTTTTCCGCCTCGCCGCGATCTTGCAGGGCATCGCCGGCCGCGTGCGCGACGGCACCGCGACCAGCGCCTTTGCCGCCGCCAAAGCCGATTTGGTCGGCCCGCTCGCCGCCAAAGCCTGGGAGTTCGCGCAGGCTGCCGGCGCATGAAGACGTTTGCGCTGGCGCTCGGCGGCGGCGGCGCGCGTGGGCTGGCGCATATTCCGGTGATCGAGGCGCTCGACGATCTGGGCTTAAAGCCAGCCGCCATCGCCGGCACCTCGATCGGCGCGCTCATTGGCGCCGCTTACGCCGCCGGCATGCGCGGCAAAGACATTCGCCGCCACGTCATCGCGCTGGCGCACAACCGCGGCGAGATCACGCGCCGGCTGATCGCCGCGCGCGCCGGCACGCTGGCCGACCTGTTCACCGGCGCCTTCGGCCAGGCGACGCAGCTCGATGCCGAAAAATTCTGCGCGCAGTTTCTGCCCGAAGCGGTGCCTGAAGATTTCGCCGCGCTGCAGATCCCGCTCACGGTGATCGCGACCGATCTGCACCGGCGCCAGGAAGCGGCCTTCACATCGGGTGCGCTGCGTCCGGCACTGGCAAGCTCGATCGCAATCCCCGGTCTGTTTCGCCCGGTGGCGATCGGCAGCAGCATTCTGGTGGACGGCGGCGCCACCAATCCGCTCCCATTCGATCAAGTACGCGACCGCGCCGATATCACCGTGGCGGTCGATGTCTTCGGCACGCCGGACATGGAGCGAAACGATATTCCGAGCGCCTGGGAAAGCATGTTCACGACGCTGCAGATCATGGGCTCTGCTATCGCCGCGGCCAAGCACAAGCACGCTCCGGCCGATCTCGTGATCCGGCCCAACGTCGCCATCTTCCGCACCCTGGATTTTTATCAGGCAAGCGCCATTTTGCGCACCGCCGACGCGGTGAAGGCCGAAGTGAAGGAGAAGCTCGGCGCGCTGCTTGCCGCAGCCTAGCGGCGCGCCTTGAAAAAATCCTTGAGCAGCGCACCGGCCTCGGCCGCCGCCAATCCGCCCTGGACCTCCGGCCGATGATGGCAGGTCGGCGAGGCAAAGAACTTCACGCCATTGTCCACCGCCCCGCCCTTCGGATCGGCCGCACCGTAATAGAGCCTGCGGATACGGGCGAAGGCGGCCGCTCCCGCGCACATGACGCACGGCTCCAGCGTGACATAGAGGTCGCAGTCGGGAAGCCGCTCGGAGCCGCGCAAAGCCGCCGCCTGCCGGATCGCGATGATCTCCGCATGGGCCGTCGGATCGCGGTCAGCCACGGTGCGGTTGCCGGCGCGGGCGACGACGGCGCCGTCGCGCACGATGACGCAGCCGACCGGCACCTCGTCCCGCGCGCCGGCGGCGCGGGCTTCCTCCAGCGCCATAGCCATGAAGGAAATCATGGTCCCCTGCGAGCCGCTCTGCTATCAGCCGTCATCGACGAGCAGGACTATGAACGGCAACAGCGAACAGCACAAATCCGGCGAGCGCATCGCCAAGGTGATCGCCCGCGCCGGCTTGGCGTCGCGGCGCGAGGCGGAAGCTTGGATCGCGGCCGGCCGCGTCGCCGTCAACGGAACCTTGATTGACACTCCGGCCTGCAATGTCACCGCCCAGGACAACGTCACCGTCGACGGCGCGCCGCTGCCGGCGCGCGAGCGCACGCGGCTGTTCCTCTATCACAAGCCGCGCGGCCTGATGACCACCCACGCCGATCCGCAGGGTCGGCCGACTATCTTTGAGCATCTGCCGGAAAACCTGCCGCGCCTGATCAGCGTCGGCCGGCTCGATTTCAATACCGAGGGGCTGTTGCTTCTCACCAATGACGGCGCGCTTGCCCGAGTGCTCGAACTGCCGGCGACCGGCTGGCTGCGCCGCTACCGCGTGCGCGCCCATGGCAAAGTGAACCAGGCGCAGCTCGACCAATTGCGCTCAGGGCTGACGCTCTCCGGCATCCATTACGGCGCCATCGAAGCCACGATCGAACGCGTGCAAGGCGCCAATCTCTGGCTCACTTTCGCCATTCGTGAAGGCAAGAACCGCGAGGTGCGCAACGTGCTCGGCCATCTCGGCCTCGACGTGACGCGGCTCATCCGCGTCTCGTTCGGCCCGTTCCAGCTCGGCGAGCTGAAGGCGGGCGATGTCGAGGAAATACCCACCCGGACCTTGCGCGAACAGCTCGGCGCGCGACTGGTCGCTGAATCCGGCGTCGATTTCTCGATACCGCTCGCGCCGCGGCTGCCTGCAGCGGACAAGGACACCCGGCTTAAGACCGCGCCGCGCAAGCCCCCGAGTCATTCTTGGCGGACGCACGAAGAGGAGCGTCCGGGTAAGAAATTTCAGCGCAAATTTCACGGTGCGCGCCGCGATACCGAGTCTGAGCGGCAACACCCGACCAGCGAAGTGCGCGCCGACGTGCTCACCGACCGCAAAGGCCGCAACGTGCCCGTCGAGCGCCACGGGCAACCGCCGCCGCGCGAGCCGCCGCAAGCGCGTCCGGAAAAGCGCGGCAAGCACGGCCGCCGCCGCTCGCCCGACCGCGCGGCCGGCCCGCGGCGTAGCTATCCCAAAGGCCGCCGCTGATGCGCGTGGTCGGCGGTAGCTTGCGCGGGCGCGCGCTCGCCGCGCCGAAATCGCAATCGATCCGTCCGACCGCCGATCGGCTACGCGAATCCTTGTTCAACATCCTCATCCACGCCTATGACAACCCGGTCGAAGGCGCACGCGTGCTCGACCTGTTCGCCGGCACCGGCGCGCTCGGCATCGAAGCGCTGTCGCGCGGCGCAGCGTTTGCGCTGTTCGTCGACGACGGCGCGGAAGCCCGCGCGCTCCTGCGCGAGAACGTCGCGACGCTCGGCCTCGGCGGCACGTCCCGCATCTTCCGCCGCGACGCCACCAAGCTCGGGCCGGCGCACCCGGTCGAGCCGTTCTCGCTCGCCTTCCTCGACCCGCCCCATGGCAAAGGCCTTGCCGAAAAGGCGTTGGCCTCGGCGCGCGCCGGCGCATGGCTGGTGCCGGATGCGCTGATCGTCGTCGAGGAGGCAAAAAAGTCCGCGTTCGCGGCGCCGGAAGGTTTTACCGAGATCGAACGGCGCGGCTACGACGATACGGAATTCGTCGTGCTGCGGCTTGCTACTGCGCGGTGATGCCGGCGGCTTTGACGGCGGCGCTCCATTTCTTGAGCTCGGCCGCAACGAAGCTTTGCAGATACTCCGACGATCGATGTTCCGGCGGCGGTGCCGTCGCGCCGAGATCGTGCAGGCGGCTCTGCACTGCCGGCTCGTCCATGGCCACGACCGCGGCGGCGTGCAGCTCGGCGACGATCGCCGGCGGCGTCGCCTTGGGCAGGAATGTCGCGTTCCAGCTATAGACTTCGAAGTCCTTCAACCCCTGCTCTTGCGCCGTGGCGACGCCAGGCAGGCTCGCAGAACGCTCGCGCCCGAGCACTGCCGTCGCCTGCACCTGGTGACTGTCGATCTGCGCGATCGCCGTCGTGATCGTCGGACACAGATAGTCGATGCGGCCGGCCAGCAGATCTTGCATCGCCGGTCCGAGCCCGCGATACGGCACGTGCGTGACCTCGATCCCGACCGCGAGATTGAGCAAGGCGCAGGCCAGATGCGATCCAGTGCCAGTGCCCGGGGAGCCGTACTGCATCTTGCTCTGATTGGTTTTCGCATAAGCGATGAAGTCCGGCAGATTGCCGCCCGGGATACCACCGCGGGCGACCAGAATGAGCGGCTGGATCGCCATCAAGGCCACCGGCGCGAAGTCGGTAGCGGGATCGTAGAGCGCCTCCTTGTTGACCAGCGGGCTCTGCGAATTGGGCGACTCGCCGCCGAACAGGAATGTGTAGCCGTCGGGCTCCGCCCGCGCGACTCTCGCGGCGCCGGTCATGCCGCCGGCGCCGGGCACGTTTTCGACGATCACCGGTTGGTGCAGGATTTCGGTCAACCTTGCCGCATAGACCCGCCCGAATGTGTCGTAGACCCCGCCCGGCGCGAATGGCACCACCATGGTCACCGGCCGCGTCGGCCAATCCTGCGCATGCGCCTGCGCGCACAGCAAAACAGACAACGCGACAAGAGCTAACAGCCGACGACCAGACATTCCATTGCTCCGCGATTGCGGCTAGCGCCGCCCGAACAGCCGCTCGATGTCGGTGAGTTTTAGTTCCACATAGGTCGGGCGGCCGTGATTGCACTGGCCGGAATTCGGCGTCGCCTCCATCTCGCGCAAAAGCGCGTTCATCTCCTCAGGCTTCAGCCGGCGCCCGGCGCGCACCGAGCCGTGGCACGCCATCGAGGACGCGACCTGCATCAGGCGGCGCTCCAGCGGCAAAGCCTCGTCCCATTCGCTGATATGCTCGGCGAGATCGCGAATGAGGCCCGCGCCATCGATCTCGCCAAGGAGCGACGGCGTCTCGCGCAACGCCACAGCGCCGGGCCCAAACGGCTCGATCGCCAAACCAAAGCGCGTCAGTTCTTCGGCGCGGGCGACGAGGCGCTCGACGTCGGCCTCGTCGAGCTCGACGATCTCGGGGATCAGCAGTATCTGTCGCGCCACGCCCGCTTTCTCGATCGCAGCTTTGAGTTTTTCGTAGACGATGCGCTCGTGCGCGGCGTGCTGATCGACGATGACTAGGCCGTCGCGGGTCTGCGCCACGATATAGGTCTCGTGCACCTGGGCGCGCGCCGCGCCGAGCGGCCGGTCGATCAGCTCGGCGGCCGTCTCCGCCTCCTCGACCCGCAAATCCGCCGCCGGCCCACCGACATCGAATGCGGCTTGCGCGGCTTCCGCAAAACCACCGCCGCCGCGCGACGGCATATAAGACCGCCGCGCATCGTTCGGCCGCGCCGGCGAACGGCGCCAATCCCAGCTGCGGATCGGCACCGCGGCAGGGCGAAACGCCGCGATGGTCGCCGAACCGCCGGTCGTCGCCGCGCGCGTGCCCTCGCGGGCGAGCGCGGCTTTGAGCGCCGACACGATCAGCGCACGCACCAGGCCGGCATTGCGAAAGCGCACTTCGGCCTTGGCCGGATGCACGTTGACGTCGACCTCGCGCGCATCGAGCGCGACGAACAGCGCCAGCACCGGATGCCGGTCGCGCGGCAGATAATCGGCATAAGCGCCGCGCACGGCGCCGATAAGAAGCTTGTCGCGCACCGGCCGGCCGTTGACGAACAGATATTGGCCGAGCGCATTGGCCCGCGTCAGCGTCGGCAGCGCGGCAAAGCCGTCGATGACAACGCCCTCGCGTTCGGCCGCGATCTCGACCGCATTGGCGCGAAAATCGCCGCCAAGAATGTCGCCGAGCCGCGTCAGCCGCCCGGTGGCGCCAGGCAACGCCGCGGCAAAGGTCACCGGCGCGCGCTCTTCGCCGGCCAGCGTGAAGGCGACGTCGGGCCGGCTCATGGCGAGCCGGCGCACCACTTCGCGCACGGCTTCGGCCTCGGTGCGGTCGAGCTTGAGAAATTTCAGCCGCGCCGGCGTGGCGTAGAATAGATCACGCACCTCGACGCTTGTGCCTTCGCTCAGCGCCGCGGGTTTTATGGCGGATTTCGTGCCGGCATCGACCTCGATCGCCCAGGCATGGGGCTCGCCGGCGTGCCGCGTCGCGATCGACAGTCGCGCCACGGAACCGATCGAGGGCAGCGCCTCGCCGCGAAAACCCAGCGTGCGGATCAAAACCAGATCGTCGTCGGCAAGCTTCGAAGTGGCATGGCGTTCGATCGCGAGCGCAAGATCGGCCCGGCTCATGCCCTCGCCATCGTCGGTGACGCGGATGAGGCGGCGGCCGCCGCCATCGGTGAGCACGTCGATGCGGCGCGCGCCGGCGTCGAGCGCGTTCTCAATGAGTTCCTTGACCACGCTGGCCGGACGCTCGACCACCTCGCCGGCGGCGATGCGATTGACGAGGGCTACCGAAAGCTGGCGGACGGGCATGGGCGACTCGGGCTGACCGATAACGGTAGCCCGGATTACGGGCGGGCGAAATCGGGCCGGTTAATCGAACGACGGCTTGGCGCGGCGCAAGTTCTTGATGCCGCCGCGGCGTTTCTTGCCTTCGATGCGGCGCTCGCGCGACGCTTTGGTCGGCCTGGTCGGCCGCCGCTTGATCGGCGCAACGGCGGCTCGGCGGATCAGGTCGAGCAGGCGGTCGAGCGCGTCCTGCCGGTTGCGCCCCTGGGTGCGATGACTTTGCGCGATGATGACCAGCACGCCGTCACGGGTCAGCCGCGAGCCGGCGAGCCGCTGTAGTCGGGCGCTCACGTCGTTCGGCAGCGACGGCGAGTGCCGCACGTCGAAGCGAAGCTGCACCGCGGTCGAGAGTTTGTTGACGTTCTGCCCGCCCGGTCCCGACGAGCGCACGAAGCTTTCTTCGATTTCGCGCTCGTCGATCGAGATTTGGGCGGTGACGTGAATCATGCGCAAACGTAGCCCGGATCGCGCTCGGGCTACAACGATGCGCGGCGCTCCTTAGTTCGCCGTTGGCGCGGTCGAAGCGACGCCCTCGGGCTTGCCGACCACGGTGACCAGGAGGCCGCCGTTGAGCAGCCGCTTGGCGACGCGGCGCGCGTCGTCGAGGGTGACGCTTTCGATCATCGCCGGCCGCCGTGCGATGTAATCGATGCCGAGATCGTCGCGCTGCAACTGCACCAACAGCGACGCGATCTTGCTCGACGTGTCGAGATTGAGCGCGAACGAAGAGTTGAGATAGGCCTTGGCCTTGGCGAGCTCTTGCGCGGTCGGGCCGTCTTCGGCGAGGCGGCGGATTTCCTTCTGGATCAGATCGAGGGTTTCTCCGGTGCGATCCGCGCGCGTCGCGGTCGAGCCGAGGAACAGCGCGGTGTGGTCGTACCACAACAGGCTGTCAGAAACGCCGTAGGCCAAGCCGCGCTTTTCGCGTACCTCTTGGTAGAGCCGTGAGGAAAAGGCGCCGCCGCCGAGGATGTGGTTGACGATATAGGCGGCCATGAAATCGGGATCCTTGCGGCCGATGCCCGCGCCACCGAATTCGACCACGGCCTGCGGTACGTCGAGGCTGACGACGGTGCGGCGGCCAAGGCCCTGCGGCACCGCGTTGGCGACCGGCGTCAACTCCGCCTTCGCCGGTAGCGCGCCGAACACGCGGTCGAGCATGGTCTTGAGGGTTTCCGCATCGATGTCGCCGACCACGGCGATCTTGAGGTTGTCGCGCGCCAGCACGCGGTGCGCATAGGTTTTCACGTCAGCCACGGTGATGTTCGGCATCGATTCCAGCGTGCCGTTCGCCGGGCGGCTGTAAGGATGGCCGGCAAAGGCGATGTCCCACCAGCGCTGGTTGGCGATATCGGTGGGGCTCGTCGTGGCGCGGCGCAGCGCCGAGAGAATTTGCGCGCGATTGAGCTCGACGTCGTTGGCATCGAAACGGGCGGCTGTCAGCGACAGGCGCAAATCCTCGAACGCCTCGTCGCGATTTTCCGACAGCGTGCGCAGCGAGCCGCGCAGCGCGTCACGATCGGCGCTGAAATTCAGCTCGATCGCCTTGCGCTCGAGCCGTTCATGGAACGTCTTGGAATCGAATTCGCCGACGCCGTCGTTGAGCGTCGAGGCGGCGAGATAGGCGGTTCCGGCCTTGCCCGCCGGGTCCTGCGCGGCGCCGCCGGAGAAGGCGAAGTCGATGGCGATCAGCGGCACGGCCGGCTCGTGCACCAGCCAAGCCTCGATGCCGCTTGCGCTCACCACGCGCTCGATGGTGGTCGCCGAGGCCGGTGCCGCGGACGTGACCGCCGCCAGCAACGGTATCGCGATCGCGACCGCGGCGCGATGGACGGGTTTCGACAAGGCGCGCACGATTGCGTTCACGAATGCTTCTCCTCGGGCTTGAGGCTTTGGACGAGATAGCCGGTCACCGACCGGCGGCGGTCGAGCCATTGCCGCGCCACCGCTTGTACGGCTTCGGGTGTGACGGCGCGGACGTGGTCGGGCCAGGCCTGGACCATGTCGACGGTCTCGCCGCAGGCGATCGCCGCACCGTACCAGCGCGCCAAGGTCGCCTGATTGTCCTGGGCATAGACCGCTTCGGCGATCAGCCGGTTCTTGGCGCCGACGAGCTCGTCTGCGGTGACGCCATGCTCGATGACGTCGGCCAGCACGGCATCGATGCCGGCTTCGACCTGGCTCAGGGAGACGCCGGGCTTCGGCACGCCATAGACGCCGAGCTTGGCATAGTCGAGCGCGGTGCTCGCATAGGAGGCGCCGGCATTGAGCGCGATACCCTGGTCGACGACCAGCGTGCGATAGAGCCGGCTATTGGAGCCCGAGCCAATCACACTGGTGAGCACGTCGAGCGCTTCGCTCTCGCCGGGCTTGGCCGTGGTCTCCGACGGCACCAGATAGTTACGGGTGACGCTCGGCTGCTCGACGCGGGAATCGGCAAGCGTGACGGTGCGCGGCGCTTCCTGCACCGGCTCCATGGGATGCTGGCGCGGATTGTTTTCGGCGCGCTGAGGGACCTTGCCATAGGTCGCCTCGGCGTCGGCCTTGACCTCGTCGGCGCTGACGTCGCCGGCGACGATCACCACCGCATTGTTCGGCGTATAGAAGCGCCGGTAGAACGCCAGCGCGTCGTCGCGGGTCAGCTTTTCGATCTCGTGCCGCCAGCCGATCGCCGGCCGGCCATAGGGGTGATTGAGATAGAGCGCCGCATCCATCTGCTCGCCGAGCCGGCCGATCGGGTTGTTGGCGACGCGCATGTTCTGCTCTTCGAGCACCACATTGAGCTCGGGCCGCACCACCTCGTCGGTGAGCACGAGGCCGGTTATGCGGTCGGCTTCGAGCGCCATCATCTCCTTGAGGTGCTCGCGCGGCACGCGCTGGAAGAAGCCGGTATAGTCGGAGGTGGTGAAGGCATTCTCCTGGCCGCCGATCTCGGCGACGTCCTGGGAGAAGGTGTCGCCCGGATTCTTCACGGTGCCCTTGAACATCAGATGTTCGAGGAAATGCGCCAGGCCGGATTTGCCCGGCGTTTCGTCGG
>Ga0181524_10003368_pt1 | contig 15558 bp, 10 predicted proteins | sample PEATcosm2014_Bin_34_FD_119761 | JGI IMG/M metagenome (GOLD analysis project Ga0181524, IMG submission 119761) | Peatland microbial communities from MTU Mesocosm Facility, Houghton, MI, USA - PEATcosm2014_Bin05_60_metaG | ecosystem: Environmental > Terrestrial > Soil > Wetlands > Peat | place...
GCTGAGGGGGAGACTTTCCGTCGCCGGGGGTTTTCCCCGTACGGCCTTTGAACTCCCGCGATGCAAACGCATCACCAGATCTCGAATCTGGCGCCTTGGCCAAGCTAGGCTACCTCAGCACCCAACACCTCGGAGCGTTGCCCCTATTTGGTCGTTTTCCGGGCACCTGGTCCGGAAGCCCTTGCCCAAACTGACCGTGTTTTCGCCGATTTGGCCCGACGTATATCCATTCCCACCGTTCGGTCCTCCACCGAAAAGGGAATTGAGACTGGGCTAACCCCTTCCGCCCCGGGGCAACCCGGGGCGACTCTTTCTTTCGAATTGTGTGCCTGCCCGGATCACCGGGGAAGCGTTCGAAAGACCCTCTGGGCGGTCCCTTTGAGGCCCCTCAATTCCAGACCAGCGGCCGACCTCGCGAGAGTGTCGGCAGTCGGTGTCAGGTCAGAGCGGACCCAGACGTGAGTGGACGCAGACCAGAGCAGCTTGAATCGGGTGAAGTTTTCGGCCTCTAACCAGATCTTCGAGACTATCTCCTGGATCGAACTCTCGGATATCTTGTACTCTCGGTTGACGTGCTGGACCAGGACGAAATTGTCGGATCGCGCACGAAGCTCGGTCGCTCCGAACATCACGCGAGCATGCTTCATACCCGCGAGGAGGGCGAGGCCCTCCGCTTGCTCAGCCGAACGAACGTAGCCCAATGGAACCGCTTCCCAACCCAGGGGTTTCATCTCGGGGGAACGAACTACGATTCCGCCGCCTGCGAGCCAAATGGGACGCCCGTCATCGCTCGTCTTGGTCTTTTTTAGGTTCAGCGACGCGTCAGTCTCGAGGTGGTAGGTGCCGTTCACGGCGACTGCGGGAGTGTGTCCGGCCTATCACGGTACCCCCGAGCGGCTTCATCCCGAACAACGGGCGAATACAGACCCAGAAGACCCGCCACGAAGTCAGGTCTGGAATCTCCTACCGCGTATCGCCTTGGCTCAGTCGGTGGCTTTACCTCAGGAGCCGGCCCCGGAATGGATCCGTCGTTCGTTTCGCGCCTTCGCCGAGCGCCTTCGCGACCATCCGCTCTCTCGTTCCTCCAACGAGTCGGATAGGTAGCCAGAGAACCCTTTCCGGGCCCCGGAGGCGCCCCAGGGGCCCTCCCCATGGTTGCGGCGGGTCGAGGGAACGGGCGACAGTATAATGTGCATATGCGGCGTATTCAGTGTCGGCGAGTAAGTCCCCGGGAAACCGTGCCCATATGGGCGAGAGGGGTTGTGCCCGATCGGGAATACCGGGGGTTCGCCTTTCTAAGGCCAGTACAATCTCTCGCCGGTGCCTACTCTACTCACCGACAGGACGTTCGAGTAGGTTGAATCGTGATTCGAGTACTTGTGATAGTAAGCTCCGGCAATTAGGTCGGCCGCCCATATTCCGGGCTCGGCTTGAGATGACGCTTCAATCGGGGTCGGCATCGTGCCGGGGTACCGTTTGTAGCCCTTAGAGTCGAAGTACTGCTCCTTGGCCGTCAGGTAAGCCTTGAACTTCGACGAATTCGCCGGCGAGAGGCGACCCTTGTCATAAACGACTAACGGACACTGCGTCAAGGGAATCACGTTGAGAACGTTGACGAATAGGCTCTCCGCGAATGCGAAGTTCCCCAAGTGTTCGCTAGTCCAACCCGGGTTGGCCTTTCGTTTGTCGACGACCGCTGCAAACGTACCCTTGGCATACTTGTCAATAACCCTGAGAGCGGCGGTGCGAATCAGGGGCATTTGTGGGTCATACTTCGTGTTGATTTCGGTGATTGTGTATCCCAAAGACAAGAGGTCGGAATGCGGCAGGAAGAACTTGAGTTCCTGAAGACGGAGGGGATAACGATCCCTCAGATGCACTTTCTTCAGAAGCCGGCGCAGATGTTTCCGAAGGCGTCCGTGGTCCTCTGAATAGACGAAGCCGACCACAAAGTAGGGCTTGGCTGCAAGCGTCGGCTTCGATTGTAAGCCGGGGTCGCCCGATTCGTCAACGAAAATCGCGGGACCCGGAATCGGGCCGCCGGATGCCACGTTGGGCGGAGTCGCCACGTCCCGACATATCCAGGCTGGACTTAGGGTTCTCCGGTTAGCAAATCGGTCCCGGGTAGCTGGGCTTTGGCCTTCCTACCCCCGTTACCCCCCCTCGCTAAGCCAGACCACCTCCGCCCCGGGGCAACCCGGAGCGACTCTTTCTTTCGCGAGGTGCGACTGCCGGAAGCGCCGGCAGCGGAGGTCCGGATTGGCAGAATTGACCCAGTATTCTCTAGCCCAGAGTCAACGGGACCGGACACCTCGTTTAGGATCTCTTACGGAAGGTGGCCCGGTACCTAGGCACTCTTTAGAGGAAGTCCGGCAGTGAGTCTGCGCTACCACAAATCTCTATGAAGGACTTCACTGAGTTCTCTAAGGAACTCCCCCAGTACCTTTCACTCCTTACAGGTCGAAACGAGGCGACACGTCGCTCTCGATTTCAGGACCTACTTCGTGACTATTTCGATATTCGTGCAGATGAATTGGAGAAGTCGATTCATGCCGGTGGCTTCGGTGCCCGCGTCACAGGGCGAATTGACGCACTGGCGGGAAACGTCATCCTCGAGTTCAAAGACTCCCTAACTCCAGCCCACCTTGAGGAAGCCAAGGACCAACTCTCGAGGTATGTCACAGCACTTTCGGGATCTGGTGACCCGCGGCGATACACATTAATCGCCACGGACGGAGACGCCTTCCAGCCTTTCAGATGGGACAGCACAGCAGGCCAATTGGAGCAATCAGACAATCTGATCAGATTCGAGGACCTGAGAGAGAGGGCGTACTACTGGCTTGACGACTGGATCGCGTCGCGAGTGCATGCCCATCCTGTTCCGCCTGAAGCTCGGGCGGTGGGTGAGGCGTTGGGGACCTCCTCGTCTACCTTTTTCCAAGCCGTAGGAATCCTCAAGATCGACTGGGCGAACCTAAAACAGAATCATGAGGTGGCGTACGAGGAGTGGCGGCTGAGCATCCTCCAAGTCTACGGTACGAACCTTGCCACGGAGGAACTGTTTCTGCGCCACACCTACATCACGACCGTCGCGAAGGTGCTAGTCTACTACACTCTCCGCCCAGGTGAATCGGCTCGTAAGACAAGGTCGGACGCCGAAGTTCGGGGCATACTGGAGGGCGACGACTTCCGCCGGTTTGGAGTTCAGAACATCGCTGAGCGGGACTTTTTCTCCTGGCTTGATGAAGCCGCAGGAGGAATCCAGGTCGTTCGCGGTCTACTTGATACCTGCGCTATTTGGGACTTCAGTCAAATCGCAGAGGACCTGCTGCGAGGGCTTTACCAGGAACTAATCGACCCCAAGACGCGGCATGAACTCGGAGAATTCTACACTCCGTTGTGGGTCGCGCAGCTGTTGGAGGATGAAGCGCTTCCCGCTAGGTCACTTTCTGTAATCGACCCTGCTTGTGGCTCGGGCACTTTCCTCGTCGCCGCGATTCAAAAGAAGATTGGTCAAGGTGAGTCGCTCGCCGAAATCCTGGGGGAAGTAGTTGGAATTGACGTGCACCCAGTCGCGGTCACAGTCGCCCGGACAAGTTACCTGCTCGCGCTTCAACCACTCCTCCTGCGAGGATCCACAATAAGGGCCAGTTTCAGTATACCAGTCTACCTTTCCAACTCGATCCAATCGCAGCATCCGCGCCTCAGGTCCACACTCGCGGCCCCAGGGTCTCGGGTCGAATGTTACTCGTTAGATGTTCCGAACACTCGCGGACCGCCAGATTCGATAGAGGTCCCCCAGAGTGTGCTCACGGCTGCGGCGGCCGGCCCTGTATTGGATTCGATGGAACGTGGCCTGGATGGGGGAACCTGGGCCGCAATTGAACCGGTTGCCTCTCGAGCACTGGAAGCGGTTCCGGAGAAGGATCGCAAGGCTCACCTCGAGATTCTACGCGTTGCCTTCGAGACGATACAGCGGTTGCATCTCGAGAAACCGCCAAGGAATCGAATCCAGCTCTTTCTGCTTCGAAACGTCTTTCGTCCTTCGCTGTTGGCTGGCCAATTCGACCGTGTGGTCGGAAACCCTCCTTGGATAGTGTTCAATTCCTTGAAGGATAGGGGAGTTCAGGAATCGATTCGTGAGGCCTTCCGATCCGAGGACTTGATGCCTATCGAGAGCGTCGGTGCTCTGATCACCCAGTTGGACGTTTCCGCCCTGTTCTTCGTACGGACCGCCAAGACGTTTTTGAAGCCAGGAGGGAAGATTCGATTCCTCCTCCCGCAACCCGTATTCTCTGGAATGCAATACTCAGGATTTCGTTCGAAGCCTCGAGGTCTACCGTTCGACCACATCTGGGATCTTGCGGGTGTCAGACCAATCTTCCACTCGGTTCAAACCTGCGCAGTCGGAGCGGTATTAGGGCCCTCGGGCCGTGCGATGAGGGATCCAATCCCGTGTGAGCGACTCAAGGGGAATCTCCCCTCGAAATCGCTAGCATTGCCCGACGCGCGCTTGTTGATAACCGCCGAGACCACTCACGTCACACCAGTAACTCTCGCCAATGTGTGGACCTATCCTGAGCAGGATGTTAGTTTGCTCGGGGCTGGCCGAAGTTACTATCACCCAAGGGTCCGGAATGGGGCTACCCTCTTCCCGTATGGTCTCGTCCTGTCGGACCTGGAGGTCGATCCAAAGCTGGGAGGCGATGCGGCCAACCCGGCCGTGAGGTCCGCCGCGAGGGGCAAGCGGCAACCTCGCCGCCCCTGGAAAGGCATCGACTTGTCTGGATCTACCGAAGGCCGATTCGTCTTTCAGGTCGCCACGATGTCCGAGATCCTCCCGTATGGGCACTTGGGTCTTCCGACGGCAGCCCTTCCGATTCTCCCCCTCCCAAGCGGCGAAGGCAGCGAGGTTCTGGACTCCGGCGGGCTAAGGAGCAGGGGATTCGATCACCTCGCGGAATACTTCTCCAAGCAGGAGGCGACTTGGGACGCCCAGCACGGGATTGGAAAGAAAGAGGGTACTGGTTCGCTCAAGGATCAGATTGACTTCAGGGGAAAACTATCCAACCATCCCTTCAAGAAAGGTTGGTTCGTGGTAATCCCAACGTCTGCACGCGTGGTGTTGGCCGCGGTCTTGCGCCAGGGACCGGGTTCGGTCCGTGTCAAGGGGACGAAGATCCCCACCACCGCACTTGTGGTGGACCATGGCAACAACTACCTATTCACCCCCTCGGAGGACGAGGCGCACTATCTTTGTGCGGTTCTGAACTCTGGACCTGTAAATGCCGTGACGAAGCCTGCAATTCTAAAGGGCAGGGACACTGAGAGGAATACATATCGAGAGCCTCTCGAGCTCCCCATTCCGAAGTTCAACCCCGGTGACAAGCAACACCGTGCGATTGTGGAGCTGGCCAAGGGTTGCGCTGCGGAGGTTGAGGGCCTGCTTTCGGGCCCGTTAGCCACGGAGGTATCCAAAGCTCATATTCCCCACACTTTCGGAGCCCTCCGAGAGAGATTGAAGCTCGAGCTTACAGACCGGCAACGAGCAATAGATGAGATAGTCGATAATGTGTTGAAAAATCAAGCGCGGATCGCAGCGAGCGGGGAATCGACACTGGAACGCGAAGCCCCTTCAACCCTGAATCCAATAAGCGCACGCGGTCTGCGTCGTCGAGTATCACCAGCGAAGGTCCCTTCAACTTCGGCTGAAAGTCGACGCAGAGGGCAGAGAAAGAAAACCCGCCGGCATAGGAAGGAGGGTGCGTCGAAGAGAGGACGTACGAGGGGTCTATTCCCGGAAGTCGAGAGTCTCTCTTGAAGCGGGAGGGTTGCTGAGCACGACCTGGCATCCACTTTCGGCTTATTGGACCCACTCCAGTTGACGACCGGACTTGATGATGATGTACCCCCTTTCAGCCAGGGCGTCCAGATAGCCCTCGAGCTCTCGGAGGTCGCTCCAGAGTCCCCGATTCTGGACGGCGTCCCAGACTTCCTCGGGGGTTGATCCGGGGCGCGAGAGTAGGGTTGACTCGATGGTGGTCGACCGATTCCTCTCGTTTGCGGATATGTCTGCGCTTGCGTCGACGAGGTACGGTCGGATATCGGCCGGCCGGCCCTGGCTCAGGACTGCTGCAACGCTGTCCGAAAACGAGCGGCCGACAATCTTGAAATCGCCAGGGTCGACCGTCGAACGGAGGCTAAGTCTGGCGTGAGCGAGGGCCGATCGATGGACGCTCACTCTGAGGGCTTCCGACACCCGGAAAAGCTGCTCGACATCACGCGCCGAGACCCCGGCCGCTTGAAGTAGAGTCCTCGCCGAATTGGCGATTTCCTCAATTGCCGCGCCCTTCGCCTCTGCAATGATCTGTTCTGGAGGTGTCACGACTTCGACTGCGTGCGAATACGTGAACAGGCTGAGCGCAGGGACGAGTGCTTCGACCCTCGGATGGGAAGCTGCGAGCTCGAGCACTTCGTAACTGGAGCGTAGCACCGGGTGGTCCCCACCAAGGAGCATGCCGACCAGATTCCGCCCAGCTCCGAATCCCGCCAGAACAGACGAGTGATCCATCCCCACCGGGTGTCCCATGTGAATCCGCCCGGATGAATAGGTGTCCAACAGCACTCCATAGGGAGAGTACGACGGGAATCGCTTAGGGTTCCCCGCCCAGGCCCGCGGGCCCCTCCGCGATAGGGGAGTGGCCTCCCACGCAGGAAGTAGTGGTGCAAGCGATTCTCCCGCGTCCCGGGATGTGGCAGAATCTACCCCGGGTGAGCCGAATGTGACGTCGAGACCGGCGCCTTCTCCAGCCATCGCGGGTGACCCTGCAAAGCCAAGGAGGGCGGCTTCTACCACCGACCTGGATCGCGGGAACTCGTCGAGGACCGCAGGGACAACGTCCGCAATCTCACGGGGGCTAGGAAGGGGCGGAAGGTACTCTCGAAGGGAAGCGGGCGACCAAGTGTCAGCCGTAAGCAGAACGCCGGAGTCCATCGCGTCCCCCCGGACAAGCGAGACAATCTGGCGTCGAACGCCACTGAGCATAATCGGTCGGTCGACGGGGGGCGAATCGCCCTTAGGGAACAGTAGCGTTGGTGTCTCAATCGGCCGCCCCGAGATCGGATAGCCAATAAACGGAGTTGGGTCGCCGAGACCCCGCAGCACTGAAAGCGGAATCCGGGCCGGTTTCAGCAAGACGGGAATTGACTCCGAGAAGGGCGAGCCGACCGGTATCCGCCTTAGCCGATCCGACCACTCAACGAAACGAATGAGCTGTTCGCGTTCCACTCCGAGAAAGTTCTGGATTCGGTCGGACTCCTCCGAGGACACTGCCGGCGGGAGCCAAGGCAGACGGCGCCAACCGTCGAAAACGGAGGCCACGACGCTGCAGTCGCGAGCGAGTAGTTAACCCTGCAGTTCGACCCAGAGTTCCCTCGGAACGTGCCACACCGCGCATCGCTCGTTCCCCTCTACGGTTGGAACCCGCGTCGGCCCCCACCTCAAACCAGCGAGTGCTTCTCTCTCTAACTCGACGCTAATTGCAGCCGTCTCATTCGGCCATTTCCTGAGGAGGCGCCTTGCGTGAGGGTTCATGGAAAGTAGGGAAACGCAATCGGAGATCGATTAGAACCTGCGCTACCCTTTGGGCGGCCTCGAGCGGATATGCCTCGTTGAGCCCGGGCCAACGGGAGGGGTACGCCTCAGGAACGGGTGGGATTGTTCCAAGTGGGCCCGTGTAGCCGTAAGCGTCGTACGACCGTCTCTTTAGAATCGCCCGAACTGATTCCGAGTCAGATAGGGACTGAAGGGCGCCGGGGAGGGCGACGAGGTTCGCAAGGTGCGTGTAGTGCTCTGGATTCCGCGCGCTGTCCTGGTCTCCGTAGATGTGGCAAACCCAGGCTTTACGGACGTTGTGCGGCATATCGAAATCAGTGGGTTCTTCGAGTGCCGTCCAGAACGCGTGACGGGCGGCTTGATTCTGCCAGAGACGCGTTCCGTCGGGTAAGAGGGTGTTACGCTTTTCCCCCTCGCGGACGCGCCGCGTCTTAGGATAAACCGCACCGCCGACGAGACGAACAATGGGCGGTGGTACCCACAGAGAGAAATCTGCCACCAAACTCAGCAGGTTTTCTTCCCTAGCTGAGCCCTGGATGGAAGTGAACAACCACTGGTCGAGGTCACGTGGCGGAATCATTGGGACAGACATCCGCCTCGCCACGTTTCCGAAACGAGAGTGAAACGCACGACATTAAGGTCGCCTTCGCTCGCATGTGCATCGCTCGTTCCCCTCTTCGCGAGGAGCGAGCGATGCAGCCCAGCATCCAGGGTCCTGCTGCTTCACCCCTTAGCCGACCCAGGTAGCGCTTCCTTTCCGAGCGGAGACGTGGTGGCCCTCGGCCGCGATCCGGCCTCGCGAACCACCTTTTTGAGGAGATACCGGGTCACCGCATCCTGAAACTGCTTATCACTCATGAATCGTTCGAAGATGGCTCCATTTTGGTCTATCCGATCCACGAACTTCTGCTCGAGGATTCGATCGAACTTGAGCCTCAGGTTATCCTCAGTGTTGACCCTCGCGCTGTCGAGGAGATCCTCGTCCCGTAGGTTTTCCTCGTGAATCTGGTCGATGAACAGCTGGTCCGCCGGCGTCCACTCGGTTCCGAACTTCTCGTTTACGATCTCGACGATGCGCGAGAGAAGTGCTTCAGGGTCTTCCCCCGCAGCGGTCCCGACATCGACCATCCCTCGGACGGTCGCACCTCCTTTCTTGGGTAGAGCGATTCCGGTCTCGCTGGTCTTTTGCAGCCGGTAGTACTTCAGGGCCACATCGTCACCGAAGTCGTACTGTGGGCCTATGGCCCGTCGCGGAAGCGCGCGACCGAGCAATCGCGCGTAAGCGTAGCGTTTTTCGAGATCGGTGTCCTGGAAGGGAATAATCTGAGAGAGGAACGCGTAGAGATTGACGAAGCCCTTGAGCCGGTTCCGGAACACCTCCTGGTCGTCCTCGCTCAAGGCGCGGAATCGATCAAGGGCAGGGTTGATCCACCGGTAGAGTTCGGGATGTTCCAGTCCGGTCACCTTGCTACCCGGTTGGAAGAAGGCCTTGCAGAAGTTGTCCACTTCCGAAGAAGTGTACACCTGCATGTCGTCCATTTCGGCCTGAAGCTGGTAGAGGTGTTGAGGATCGGACACTTCCTCCAAAAGCGTCTCTTCGTAGTAGGGCTCGAAAGCCTTCTGAATGTCGTCAGGCGAGTTGGCAAAGTCTAGGATGAAGGTGTCCTCTTTTCCCGGGCAGATTCGGTTCAAGCGGCTGAGCGTCTGGACCGCGTGCAGGCCCTTCAGCCGCTTGTCCACGTACATTGTGTGAAGCAAGGGCTGGTCGAACCCGGTTTGATACTTCTCAGCAACGAGAAGGATTTGATACTCGGGGGATCCGAACCGCTCCGCCGTTTCGCTTTCACGGATGTCATTCATCCCAGTCTCAGTATACTCAAGGGAACGGTCATCGGGGTCCATCACTGTCCCGCTGAAGGCTACGAGGACGCGCACATCCGTGTAGCCCATCTCCGAGATGTACTTCCGAAATGCCTGGAAGTACCGTACCGCGTGGAGCCGGCTTGCGGTGACAACCATCGCCTTTGCCTGCCCGCCAATCTTCTTTCGGGTATGCTCGCGGAAGTGCTCCACCATGACCTCCGTCTTCTGGGAGAGATTGTACGGGTGGAAAGCCACGTAACGTGCGAGCGCTGCGGCCGCCTTACGTTGGTGAACCTTGGGATCCTCCGCGGCCTGTTTTGCGAGCTTGTAGTATGCGTGATATGTGGTGTAGTTCCTGAGAACATCGAGGATGAATCTCTCCTCGATCGCTTGTCGCATGCTGTAGAGGTGGAACGGTCTCGGCTTGCCGTCGGGTCCAGGCCGGCCGAACACCTCAAGTGTCTTTGCTTTAGGAGTGGCTGTGAAGGCGAAGAAACTGAGATTCTTCTGTCGGCTGCGTGCCGCCGCGCTGCGCGCGACGGCATCCTGCCACTGTTCTGGCTCCTCGACTCCTGCTTCGGCCTCTCGAGCCGCCTCCTCGAGGCTCTGAGGCGCTAATACGGCCTTCAGGTCCCGTGCGGCCTCTCCGGTTTGGCTGCTATGCGCCTCGTCTGCTATGATCGCATAACGACGCTCGGGAAGCGTTGCGACCTTCTCAATCACGAACGGAAATTTTTGAAGGGTAGTTATGATGATCGGTTTTCCGACGGTCAAGGCGTTCGCGAGTTGCTGTGAGTCCTGGTCGATTCTCTCGACTACTCCTTGCGCATGTTCGAATTGGTAAACTGTATCCTGAAGCTGACGATCCAGAATGACGCGATCCGTGATGATAACGACTGAGTCGAACACTTTGCGGCTGGCGGAATCGTGCAGGTCGCTAAGGCGGTGGGCAAGCCAGGCTATTGTGTTGCTCTTTCCGGAGCCTGCAGAATGCTGGATAAGGTAGTTCTGGCCGGGTCCCTCGGTCCGGGCGGCATCCACGAGGCTGCGTACCGCCTCGAGCTGGTGGTAGCGTGGGAAGATTAGCGCCGACCTTTTCTTCCGTGCGCTACCGACCTCCGTCTCCTCGACGTGAATAAAGCGGCGGAGAAGGTCGAGGAGTGAATCTCGAGCCAGCACTTCGTCCCAAAGGTAGGACGTGCGGTACTTTCCTTCTGGCGCGTCCGGGTTTCCCGCTCCGCCGTCCCGACCCTTATTGAATGGTAGGAAATGAGTGTCGGGACCGGCCAGTTTCGTGGTCATTTCGACCAGGTTTGGGTCCAGTGCAAAATGCACCACCGCGCGTTTTCCAGCGAACAGCGCCTCTCGAGGACTGCGATCGAATCGATACTGGGTTTCCGCCTGCTCCACCGATTGGCCTGTCAGCGGGTTCTTCAGTTCGATAGTAACGACCGGCAGTCCGTTCACAGAGAGCGCCAGGTCGACGCTCTGCTCAGAAGTCGGAGAGAACTTGAGCTGCCGCGTCTCACCGAGCCGATTCTTCGCGTAGAGTTCTGCCGCCTGGGGATTCAGTCGCGTCTCTGGCCGCGGGTACGCAAACTGCAGGGTTTTGCCATAGAACTTGAGTCCATTGCGCAGGACGTCCACAGTTCCCCTGACGTCTAGGGCCTTTGTCAGCGCCTCCAGGACCTTTCGTTCAAGCGTCACACCGTGGATCCGCTCGATATCCCTCCATGCCTCCGCCTGGGATTCCCGCAAGAAGGCGAGAACCTCCACTGGGAAGATTGCTCCCCCCCGATCGAAGGAGGTCGAGTCAACCTTGGAGTAGCCTTGGCTGAGCAAGGCCTGTTCGATGGCTTCCTCGAAGGCGCGCTCGCGATAGTCGGTCGTCATACCGGGCCCCGCTCCTCGTGCGCAAAGGCCGAGATGTCGAGTTCGCCAGCCACCACCGCAGTTATGAGCGATTGGCGGCGCTCTCTCAGGAGGGAAATCGATCGTTTGAGCTGTTGGGACAGGTCGCGAGTTTCCTGAAGGAACGCTTCGGCGCGGGAGCAGATGAGAAACTGCTCCTCCTTAGGGGGGAGGGGTAATCTGAGGGAAAGAAAATCTTCAGGATAGAGGCGAAGCCGCGATCTCCACACTCCTTGGGAGAAACGACCCATTTCGGCGGTGTACTCAGGCGTCCTGACGAGCAGATCAACGTAGCCGGGATGAAGCGCTTCATTCGGCCGGTAGACACCGTATGCAGGACTAACAATCCCTGACTCCGGTGCGACCCCTGCGGCCCCCATCCAAGCCCACATAGTGTTGATTACGAGGTCTCCCGGACGACATCGTTTGTACCCTTCGTTGCTTTCCGCCCTGAACATGAAAACATCCTTCTCAGAGCGTCTCGTGACTCCGGTCAAGTGCGAAACTGTCAGGAGTTCTTCACTCCCGTCTGGGGAAGGGTCCTTGATCTCGCGGAACAAGGTCTTGTTTCGTCTTACGTCCCACGCTGCGGGAATCTGACCTATCGTAGGGATGTTAGAGTCGTGTAGGCTCACACCGGGATCCAGTCCCCTGGTGGTGACATGGCTGACAAACGCCGTTTTCCTCTCCTGGAGCAACCCAAGCAGATGCTCCTTCCTCGCGATTAAGGAGTCGATTCGTGCAGTCTCGCGCTCGAGGTAGGCACGCGCTGACAGTTGGATAGAAAGCGGGGGAAATGGAATGGGAATTCTGCCAAGGACGGTAGGGGCGATGGCAGGGTATGCAACCCCGGTGGACCGGCTGACAACTTCTCCGATGAAATCTTCCGACTGGATCGCCCAACTGAGAAACCCGGGGTCGATTCCAGCTCGTGGACGGAGAAGAGCGTACCCCGTGGAGGCTATAAGATTGGAAGGGGGATCCGGGAGATACAGGATGTTTCGAAGGTACGTTCTCACTGTAGAGATTAGTGTATCTCCAGCCCGAACCACTCGTCGGGCCCGGGATGGCGCCTCACCAAATCGGAGATGGCTATACGTGCCGTTTGACTCTTCTGACCCGCCAATATCCAGGTAGTCGAATTCGAAATCCTCCGGCGTATCCTCCGCTAGCACCTCGGGGTTGAGAGTCGCAGCATATTTCAGCGGGATTCTCCGCCATGAGGGCAACATTCAACCCCGAACGCGGCGCAATTCGAAGAGAACTTCGTCCTCGACCTGCCTAATCTCGTTATCAATCTCTGCGAGCGATCTTGGAGGGACGTAGTTGTAGAAGTAGCGATTGAAAGCAATCTCATACCCGACGATGCCCAGGCCTCCGTCTTGCGGGTCGCGTATTGACTCGTTAACCCATGCATCGGGGGCGAAGGGGAGTACCTCTCGGCTTACGTATGTTGTAACGTCCTCGCGAAGGGGGACGATCTCATAATCGCGGAGTTCAGGGTCGGCTTCCGGTTTCCCATCCGAGTCGGTGCAGACATCTGCCGAATCGTCCCTAATGCCAATCACTTCTAAAACGGTCTTGCGGAGCGGTGGCGGCATTTTCGTCACCCGCGGCTTCAAAAACGAATCGAGCTCGTCTAAGAACTTTGACCGGTTCTTCCATACCTTTTCAGGCGGTAGCTGACGAAGAGCGTCCAATATGACTCGCTGGGTGCTCTCGCCATCGGCGATACCCTCGACGCTCGCTTTGCTCGCTTTGTTCTTGGACTTGATTCTCAAGAAGCCAGGTTCGCTTTCCAACTTCTCGACTCGGTCCGGAGTCACCTGGAAGCTCAGTCGCAGGGGCCTTTCGACTGTAACACGACGATACCCGAGTTGGGTTGTCGGGAGAATCTTAACGTGCTTCCCTTCCCGGAACTCACCATAAAGCTTGACAATCTCAGCAACCTGTTCGTCGGTGATTTCACATCTCTTCTCGCCAAGGTTCCGGCGCAGCTTGGTGAAAAACGAGGAGGCGTCGATGAGTTGGACCTTTCCCTTCCTCTCAGCCGACTTCCGGTTGCACAAGAACCAGAGGTAAGTGCTGATTCCTGTGTTGTAAAACATGTTGTCCGGGAGAGCGACGACCGCTTCCAACCAATCATTTTCGAGGATCCATCGGCGAATGTCCGATTCCCCGGAACCGGCCCCGCCGGTGAAGAGCGGGCTGCCGTTGAAGACAATCGCTAATCGTGTTCCACCGTCCTTGGGGGGGACGATCTTTGACAGCATGTGTTGAAGGAAGAGAAGAGACCCATCGTTGATTCGAGGGAGCCCGGCACCAAATCTCCCTCGGAAGCCCTGCTTCTCATGTTCCTCGGTAACTGCCTCTTCGACTTTCTTCCATTCGACACCGAAGGGTGGGTTACAGAGCATGTAATCAAATCGTTCGGTGGGGAGTTGGTCCTCGCTGAAACTGTTGCCGAGTTTTATGCGATCCGGATCCTGCCCTTTTATCATCATATCCGAAACGCAAACAGCGTAGGACTCTGGGTTCAGTTCCTGACCGAAGAGTACGAGTTCTGCGTTGGGGTTTAACTCCTGGACGTACTCCTCAGCCACACTGAGCATGCCTCCAGTTCCGCAAGCCGGGTCGTAGAGCTTTCGAATGATTCCCTTCGTTGACAGAGTCCTATCGTCGGGAGTTAGGAGGATGCTGACCATCAGCCGCACTACATCGCGCGGGGTGAAGTGTTCCCCCGCGGTTTCGTTCGAGATTTCGCTGAACTTTCGGATCAACTCCTCGAAGATGTAGCCCATCTCGCGGTTCGTTACGCGGTCAGGGTGGAGATCAATCTCGGAGAACTTTTGCACTACTTTGTAGAGGAGCTTTGCATCGCCGAGCCGGTCTATCTGCTCTTCGAAACGGAATTCCTCGAGAATCTTGCGTGCGTTGGGGGAGTAGCCAGCTAGGTTATTCTTGAGATTCAACGCGAGGGAATTCGGGTCCTGAACGAGCTTCTGGAATGTGTAGAGGCTCGTGTTGTAGAAACCGTGTCCGCTCGCATTACGAAGAATGCCATCGAGTCCGGCGCTAGTCTTGTGCCTTTCCTTGGCGGCAAGGACTTGCTCTTTTGTCGGCTCGAGAACCTGATCTAGGCGCCGGAGGACGGTAAGCGGGAGGATGACCTTCCCATACTCGGACTGCTTGTAGTCTCCTCGCAGAAGGTCGGCCACACTCCAAATGAAGTTGGCCTTTTCCTGAAAATCAGACATACCGACTCTGGAAGTTCAAGGTTCCGTTGGGTTAAGAGAATACCCGGGATGAACCTGTGAACCAGTCTTTCGCAAAGCGCCGCGCATCACTCGTTCCCCTCTTCGCGAGGAACGATGGGTGTCAAGCTGCCGAATCCTGGACATCCGTTTGTTCGGTCTAGCCCGGACCGCTTCGGTTCGTCTCTGCTCTGACCCCGTTCGCGTAGAATGTTCGGAGGGCGGTGATGGTTCTTGTTATCCACTGTATCTGGAGCGGAATTGGAATGTTTCCAAAGCCAGCGTCCGAGCCGAATTCGTCCAGGCGGAAGTGTTCAACGTACTTGGGTAATCCTGGCGGAAGATCGATCCCTGGTTGAACCAGGAGGGCGACAAGCTTCCCGTGTCGCCTCGCGTAACGGATCTCCCGCAGCACCCAATCCGGTTTCTCCGCCGCCTGGGATGTCCACAAAGCAACGAGTCCAACTGAAGAGAGGATGTTCGGGAAGATTTTCTTGCGGATGTCTAAGCCGAGCTGATAGTCGACTTTCGCCTGATAGACCCGGATTGGAGCCTCCCCAGCAAACGGCGCTCCGTCCTCGCCGGGATGCTCCAACGCCCAGCGAATCACGAAAACGATTTTGTTGTCAGGCTGGATGTCTCGGTGGCTCAGGAAAAGGTGGCGTGGGGACTCGCCAGAAGCCTCAGACACGCCTTGTCAAACATGTCTGGCCAAAAATGGTTGCCTACCGGGCGGTCCCCGTGCCTCGCTCGTTCCCCTCTTCGCGAGGAACGAGCGATGCAGCCCATCGTCCAGTACCCGGCCCGCGAACCCCCTATGCCGACCGAACACGCCCCCTCCCGCCTCCGCACCGTCACGGGAAACCGCTTCCCGCGCAAGTGCTCGTGCGGGTGCGGCCGCGAGATCCCGCGCGA